>Ga0316628_100002315_pt1 | contig 14046 bp, 4 predicted proteins | sample OWC_Aug_M2_C1_D5_FD_207648 | JGI IMG/M metagenome (GOLD analysis project Ga0316628, IMG submission 207648) | Wetland soil microbial communities from Old Woman Creek delta, Ohio, United States - OWC_Aug_M2_C1_D5_C | ecosystem: Environmental > Terrestrial > Soil > Wetlands | place: USA: Ohio... | reverse complement strand
GAGGACTCTTTTTGAAAAAACCGTCCCCCCTGGACCCCCCAGCAAAAACTTTTTATTAGAGGGAACAAGGGGGCTTGCCCCCTTGCTAGCAGGCAAAAATGACAAGGAATCATGCAATCATGCATCCATGCCGACTCCCCATCACCCCATTACCCCATTACCCCATTACCCCATCTACCGCACCGGCGACCTGGGAAGATGGTGGTCTGACGGGAACCTGGAATTTTCAGGCCGGCTAGACACCCAGGTAAAAATAAGGGGAATCCGGGTAGAAATCGGCGAAATAGAAAATCACTTACTAAGACATGCCCACATAAAAGAGGCAGTAGTGCTAAATCGTGACGGGAAATATCTATGTGCTTACCTGGTGCTTACCGGGGCAGGGCAGGACGCGGCGGAACCGGGCCCTAAAATGAAAGCGTACCTGGCCAGCAAGCTGCCGGGATACATGATACCATCCTATTTCCTGGTAATCGATTCGATACCCTTTATGCCCAATGGTAAGATTGACCGGGATGCGCTGCCGGCACCGGTGGAATCGTCCCGGGACCTTACCGCCCCGGTGAATCAAGTACAAGAGCGACTGGTGGAAATCTGGTCTGATGTGTTAGGAACGACAAAAGAAACCATAGGAATCGATTCCAACTTTTTCGAAATAGGGGGGCATTCTTTGCGGGCAACGGTCATTTCCTCGAGGTTACACAAAACATTCGGTGTAAAAGTACCATTGGCCGAGATATTCAAAGCACCCACCATCAGGGGACTGGCCCAATATATCCAGGGAGCAAAACGGGAAAAATATGCATCGATAGAGCCCGTGGAGAAAAAGGAATATTATTCCTTATCCCCGGCCCAGCAGAGATTGTATCTTTTACAAAGGATGGAATTGGGCAATACAAGCTATAATTTGCCCCTGGCGGTCCCGTTCCCCGGGGAGCCGGAACCAGGAAAATTGGAATCGGTATTTAAAGAACTGATCCGGCGCCATGAAAGTTTAAGAACCTCCTTTGAGATGATGGATGCGGAGCCGGTACAGAGAATACATCAAGAGATTGAGTTTAAGGTTGAGGTTGAGGAAGAGCGATCCTCGCGCTTAGAGGGAACGAGGGGGCTTGCCCCCTTGCCAATAGAACCCGCAGCCGATCTTATAAGTTCCTTTGTCCGTCCCTTTGATTTAACAAAAGCCCCGCTGCTGCGGGTGGGATTGCTGCGGCGGCATGATCAAGGGCACCTCCTCATGGTAGACATGCATCATATTATCTCCGACGCTGCAACCCATGTCATATTAACAAATGAATTCACCCGGTTGTATGCCGGTAAAGGGGAGGCTTTACCTCTACTCCGCCTCCAGTATAAAGATTACGCCCATTGGCAGAACCTCCAAAAGCAGAAAGACTTAATAAAAGACCAGGAGTCATATTGGCTAAGAATGTTTAGCGATGAAATCCCGGTGCTAAATCTTCCTACGAATTTTCCCCGGCCCCCCATGCAGAGTTTTGCTGGTTGTACAGTGGAATCCCGGTTAACCCCGGAAGAAAGCCAAACCCTAAAGTCCCAGGCAAAAGAAGCAGGAGCAACTCTATTTATGTCGATCTTAGCGATATTTACCATCCTGCTCTCGAAGTTGAGCGGCCAGGAAGATATAATAGTGGGAACCCCGGTGGGCGGGAGACGACATGCCGACCTGGAACCCATCGTCGGCATGTTTGTCAACACCCTGGCAGCCAGGACCCGGCCCCGGGGCGGGAAAAGATTAAACACCTATATAAAAGAGGTAAAAGAGCAGACGCTCCAGGCCTTTGAAAACCAGGAATACCCTTTCGAGGAATTGGTGGAAAAGCTGGCGGTAAACAGGGATACAAGCCGTAATCCTTTATTTGACGTAATGTTTAACCTGATGAACCGGCAGGAGTATCCAGGGGAAATCCAGGGAAACCAGGAGCAGGAATCGTATGAAAATGAAAATAAGCATCGAAAAGGAACCGCAAAATTCGATTTGACCTTAACCGCCCTAGACATGGGAGAACGGCTGTTCTGTGCCATCGAGTACTGCACCGCGCTATTTACATCCGCGGCCATCGATCGATTTATTACTTATTTTAAGAGGATATTGAATTTATTACCGGGAAACCCAAACCCGTATCTGGCCGACCTGGAAATGATTACCGAAACCGAAAAAAAACAGGTATTATATGAGTTTAATGACCCCAAAACCCGGAAGCCCCGGGAAATAACCCTCCATCGGTTGTATGAAAAACAAGTGGAACAAACCCCGGATAACATTGCCGTTGTCGGACCACAACAGTTGAAATATAGGACTCATACGACCTATATGACCTATATTTCTTACCGGGAATTGAATAAAAAAGCCGATGACCTGGCCTATAAATTAAAAGAAAAAGGCATTCAACCGGATAACATTGTGGGAATAATGATGGAGCGTTCCATCGAGATGGTGATTGGGACATTCGGCATATTAAAAGCCGGCGGCGCCTACCTGCCCATAGACCCCGGATACCCGGAAGAACGGATCGATTACATGTTAAAAGACAGTAGTGCCTCCATTTTATTAGCAGAGGACACAGAGGACACAGCGGGAACCTCTTATTTCCCTTCTACCCTTCTACCCTTCTACCCTTCTACCCTTCCATCTTCCCACCCTTCTACCCTACCGCCCTTCAATCCTTCCAGTCCTTTAAACCTGGCCTACATCATCTATACCTCCGGGTCCACCGGGAAACCCAAAGGAGTGCTCCTGGAACACCGTTCCGTAATGAATACATTATCTGCCCTGGCTGAACTCTATCCCGGGAAAGAAACCGATGTCTATTTGTTAAAAACCGCCTACACGTTTGATGTATCCGTAACCGAGCTGTTTGGCTGGATACCCGCTGGCGCCAGGTTGGCCGTCCTGGAAAAACACGGCGAAAAAGACCCGGATCAGATATTGACAGCCATCGAGAAATTCGGCGTGACCCACATCAATTTTGTCCCCTCTATGTTTAATGTTTTCCTGGACACGTTAAACCAGGCAAATATCGGTAAATTATCCGGCCTGGAATATATATTCCTGGCAGGAGAAGCACTGCTGCCGGATCCGGTGAAGAAATTCAGGCAATTAAAACCCGGCATCGTTCTGGAAAATTTGTACGGACCCACGGAAGCCGCCGTTTATGCCAGCCGGTATTCATTGTCCAACTGGGATACCCGGTCGAACATACCCATAGGCAAACCCTTACCCGGAGTGGAGCTTTATGTGCTGGATATGGCAGGATACCTACAGCCCCCAGGCATAGCCGGAGAATTATCTATCAGCGGGCATGGTATCGCCAGCGGATACCTGAATCAACCCACATTAACCGCTGAAAAATTCTGCCCCCGGCGGCCAGGGGGGCTTTTATTAGAGGGAACAAGGGGGCTTGCCCCCTTGTTATTAATGGTGCCAGGTTTAAAGGTGCCAGGCAAAGATCTCCCATCAAAAGAGACAGTTCCTTTAAGTTCTAAGCTCTACCCTGGGCCCTATGCCCTGGGCCCCAGGCTTTACAAAACCGGCGACCTGGCCAAATGGCACCCGGACGGGAATATCGAATTTCTAGGCCGAATCGATCACCAGGTAAAAATCAGGGGATACCGCATAGAACCCGGGGAAATCGAAAATCGCCTGATGCAAATCGATAATATAAAAGAAGCAGTGGTAATCGCCCGGGAAGACAAAACCGGCGAAAAAAATTTGTGCGCCTATGTCGTGCCCCGGAACAATAAAGAAATCGATGTACCCGGACTTAGGGAAACCCTCGCCGGACTTTTGCCGGCCTATATGGTGCCAGCGCACCTGGTGCCGCTGGAACAGGTCCCATTAACCCCCAGCGGGAAAGTGAACCGGAAAGCCCTGCCCGAACCCGGACCCGGCGGACAAGGAAAGGAATATGCCCCCCCCACGTCCAACACCGAGGTAAAATTGGTAGAGTTATGGTCCCGGGTGCTGGGAATCGACAAAGAAAGAATCGGCATCGACGCCAATTTCTTTGACCTGGGCGGCAATTCTCTAAAAGCAGCCCGGTTAACGGCCCATATTTATCAAACCTTCCAGGTGCAATTATCCCTGGGAGAGATATTTAAAACCCCCAACATCCGCGCTGAAGCCTTAACCATCGAAAAAACGAGGAAAACAACCTTCATCGATATCGAAGCGGTAGAAAAAAAGGAGTATTATGAACTCTCATACCACCAGCGCCGCCTCTGGATTATCTCCCGCCTGGAACCGGATACTGCCGCCTACAATATGCCTGAACGCATCGAGTTAACCCATAAAGTCGATGAAAATACCTTTAAAAAAGTAATCTATAAAATCCTGGAACGCCATGAAAGCTTGAGAACAGGCTTCAAAATCATTAATAAAAAACCTGTCCAGTTTGTAGCGGCACCGCATCAGGCCGGCATTCCTTTTAAACACCTGGACCTGTCGGCAGGAGAAGAAAATCAAAGACAAAAACACCTGGAACAAATTTTTACCCGGGAAGCCAAAGCTCCCTTTGACTTAACCCAACCCCCTCTTTTAAGATTCCTGCTGGTGAAAATGGCAGAAGAAAAATTTTACCTGGTCTTCAATATGCACCATATCATCACGGATGGTTTCTCACAGGAAATACTGAAAGATGAATTCATGTACTTATATGAAAGATACAGGAAGGGCGAACCCGCGGAACTTGCACTTCTGGCATTCCAGTATAAAGATTTTGCCGCCTGGCAGGATAAACAATTGGAAAATCCCGAAGTCAAAGAACGGTCGCACCGTTTCTGGAAGAAAATACTGGAAAAGGACCTGCCCCCGGTGGCATTACCCGTGGATTCCAACCTGGACAGCGACAGCAGGGCGGGAGCGGAATACCGGTGTGTGATCGCAGGAGAGATAAAAGACCGATTAAATCGATTGGCACAATCCAAAAACACCAGTTTGTTTATCGTTATGCTGGCACTGTTTAATGTATTTCTCTCCCGCGTTTCCGGGCAGGAGGAAATTCGCCTGGGTTTACCGGTCTCCGGCCGGGACCATATTTCCCTGCAAAATATCGTGGGATTTTTCGTAAATACGGTTATCCTGGACACCGAAGTAGACAATGATATAAGTTTTAGCCAATTCCTGGAAAAAGTACACGGCAGCGTCCTGGAAGTATTGCAGCACCAGGCTTATCCCCTGGAAGTGGTATTGGATGACTTGAATATGAAATTCCCCAGGGTGAATGTCTTTTTTAATATGCTCAACCTGGATACGGGGACCTTAGAAAGAGAATTGGACTCCAGGGAATCTTATCATACGGAAGAAGTCATCGATGTTAAATTTGATTTCATGGTATATATATCGGAGTATAAAAACGGTATCCAGTTGAGCTGCAACTACAAGAAGGCCATGTTCGAACCAACCACCATCTCTGCAAACCTGGAGAGATATCTAAGAATTATCGATTTTTTTACCGCCCACCCGGGAAAAAGGCTGGCGGAATTTAAACGCGCCGTTGGCCGGGGTAAGAAACACTCTTTAAACAGAAATTAGACACCCGTGAATACGTGAATAAAATTACCGATTAAAAATAAACTTTCGCTGAAAGGAATAGAAATATGTTAATTAAGATGTTCCAGGAACAGGTAAAAAAAAGAGCGGACAAAATTGCCGTAAAAGCAGGAGAATATGCGCTTACCTATGGTTTTTTGCATCGCTACAGCAGCCAACTGGCCCATATTATCAGGGAAACCGGCAGTACCACCACCACCCATAAGGAAAAAGCAGCGGCTTTATTATTGGGACATGATGAAAGTATGATTGCCGGGATACTGGGGGTATTGAAATCCGGAATGGTATATATTCCTTTCGACCCCACCTACCCGGAAAAACGCCTGACATATATGTTAAAGGACGCCAACGCCAGCCTCATTATCACCAATAATGAAAATATCGACCTGGCACAAAAGTTAAGCAACAACGTGCCGGAACCGGTTACGATTATAAACCTGGATAAGCTGGAAGAGCATACACCCGGCGCTGACAGGGAAGACGGGGAAGACGCGGAAGACATGGATATTAAAAGAGAACCCCGGCAAATGGCTTATATTTTGTATACCTCCGGGTCCACGGGAAATCCCAAAGGCGTGGTTCAAACCCGGGAAAATATTTTGTATTTCATCGACAATTGGGTGAGACGATTTTCAGTATCGGACTCGGACCGCATGGCCCAGTTTGCCTCCTTCAGTCACGACGGCGCTGTACCTGATATATACAGTTCCTTACTCAACGGAGCCACCCTGTATCCCTTCGATGTCAAAAGAAAAGCAAATATCGAAGCGCCATCGGAGTGGTTAACCAGGGAAAAAATAACCATCTGGCATTCGGTCCCCACCTGGTACAGGTATTTTGTCAACACCCTTACCGGGAACGAAGTGTTTTTCGATCTACGCCTGGTGATATTAGGCGGTGAACCGGTCCGAGAGCACGATATAATTATGTATAAGAAATATTTCCCCTATTCGCGCTTCGGGAATATTTACGGTCAAACCGAGTCCACGGTATCTTCCATATGGCTGCTAACACCGGCAGATAATTTCCAAAAGGTGCTGATCGGGGAGCCAGTCGATCAAACCCAAATTCTCGTGGTAGACAGGGATGGAGATGAGGTGGAGGAACATGAAGTGGGAGAGATCGTTTTAGCCAGCAGTTTCCTCTCACCCGGTTATTTGAATAATGTAGAAGTAACCCATCAAGTATACAGCCGGGATGAAGAACTGGGTAGATTATATTGGAGCGGCGACCAGGGACGATGGCTGCCGGGAGGAGATATCGAAATGATGGGCCGGAAAGACCACCAGGTAAAAGTCAGGGGATTTCGCATCGAACCCGGGGAAATCGAAACCCTATTGCTCCAGCACCCGGATATCCGCGAAGCAATCGTAATGGCCAAAGAAGGAACCGCTGGCAGCGCTTACAGCTCCATCAGCGGGGACCGTTATTTATGGGCCTATATTGTCACGGGAAAAGACCTCCAGGTTTCCCGGTTAAGAGAGTACCTGGCCGGGAAACTACCGGATTACATGATCCCGGCCTATTTCGTGAAACTGGAAGCCATGCCCCTGACCCCCAACGGCAAAGTGGATAGGAAATCCCTGGATGCCCGGGGCACAAAACTGGGCACCGGCACAGGATACATTCCCCCGGGTAACCAAACCGAGAAAATATTAACCGAAACCTGGAAAATGGTACTTAAGCTAGAAAAGATAGGCATCGATGATAATTTTTTCGACCTGGGCGGGAACTCTATGGATGTCATCAGTTTAAATGATGAATTAAAAAAAACCTTCCAGAAGAATATCCCGGTCACTGCTATTTTTAACTACCTCACGATCCGGACGTTTGCCCGGTATTTAGATCAGCAAGCGGCACCGGCTGCTGTGATTGATAAAAAAATGGACCGCAGGGAAGAAATCCGGAGAAGTAGAACCCGGATGATGGAAAAAATGAAACGAATAGGAGCAGGAAATGAGCGAAATACTGCAAGAAACCGGTGAAACCGGGTTGGAAATAGCTGTAATCGGAATGGCGGGGAGATTCCCCGGGGCCAAAAATATCGAAGAGTTCTGGGAGAATTTAAAAAACGGCATAGAAACCATCGCTTTTTTTTCTGAACAAGAGCTGGAAGAGGCAGGGGTACCTGCCGCGCTGCTCCAAAACCCCAACTATATAAAAGCCCTGCCCCGGGTGGAAGATATCGAGTGCTTTGATGCCGAATTTTTCGATTATACCCCGAAAGAAGCCGAGATCATGGACCCGCAGATGCGGGTATTCCATGAATGTGCTTATCATGCGCTGGAAGAAGCCGGTTATGATCCCTATACCTATGACAAATTAATCGGGTGTTATGCCGGGGCATCGGTTAATTTTTATTGGCAGTGGAAGTCGTTTCTCCGGGAAGAAATGGACATAGCCGGGTCATTTGAAGCGCGGCAATTATTCGATAAAGAATATTTATGTACACGAGTGGCCCATAAATTAAACCTGCGCGGTCCGGCCATCTGTATGCAAACCGCCTGTTCCACATCGTTGGTGGCCATACATATGGCCTGCCAGGGGCTGCTCGGCGGCGAATGCGACCTGGCCCTGGCAGGCGGGGTCAGTTTACCCTATATGAAAAAAGAAGGTTACCTGTACCGCAAAGGAGGAATGATACTATCGTCGGACGGACACTGCAAAGTATTCGAGGCCCGCTCCGACGGCACCGTGTTTGGAAACGGAGTAGGCGTGGTGCTGTTGAAACGGCTGTCCGAAGCCCGGCAAGACCGGGATAATATACATGCGGTGGTAAAAGGTTCATTTATCAATAACGACGGCCTAAACCGCGGCGGGTTTACCGCGCCCAGTGCAGCAGGAGAAGCCGCCGCCATCCAAACCGCCCTGCAAATTGCCGAAGTAACCCCCGAAAGTATCGGCTGCGTGGAAACCCACAGCACCGGCACACCATTAGGAGGACCCATCGAATTGACAGGTTTAACATTGGCCTATCAAACCGATAAAAAAAATTATTGCGCCCTAAGCTGCGTCAAAACCAACGTGGGTCATTTGAATATTGCCTCCGGGGTGACCGGGTTTATCAAAGCGGTATTGGCCTTGAAACACCGGCTCATCCCCCCCACCCTCCACTTTCACACCCCTGACCCCGCCGCTGATCTTGAAAACAGTCCCTTTTACGTCAATACGACATTATCTCCCTGGAAAAATGACATCTACCCGCTGCGCGCCGGGGTAAACTCCTTTGGAATCGGAGGCACCAACGCCCATGTCATCCTCGAAGAGTTCTCCGAGGGGACAGGGGGGCTTGCCCTCCTGTTGGATGCCCCCCTGCCTGATGTGCATTCCTCACGACAATACCAATTAATTCTCTTATCCGCCAAAACCGCATCCGCCCTGGAAAAAATGACCGAGAACCTGACCCGATACCTGGAGAAAAACCCGGGCATCCACCTCCCGGATGCGGCTTACACCTTAATACGAGGACGAAGAACCCTAAAACATCGCAGGATGATGGTATGTTCCGATGTGGCAGAAGCCCTGCGCAAGCTTTCCCAACCCGTTCCCGGCAAAGTCCATACATTCTTCACCGAAGTAGAAAAAAGACCTGTAATATTTATGTTTCCCGGGATAGGCTCGCAGTATGTCGAAATGGGCAAAGACCTCTACCGAACAGAGCGTTTTTTCCAGGAAGAAATGGACCGCTGTTTTGAAATATTAAAACCCCTCCTGGAATACGATATCAAAGAAATCCTTTATCCCTCTGCCGCAGGCCATAGGTCCAATAGGTCCTATAAGTCCTATATTCCCCCAATCACCCAAACCGAAATCGCCCAACCGGCCATTTTTGTCTTTGAATATGCGTTAGCCCGGCTGCTGATGAAATGGGGCATTCAACCTTATGCCATGATAGGCTACAGCTTCGGCGAATATACTGCCGCCTGTATTTCCGGGGTTTTATCCCTGGAAGACGCGCTAAAAATGATCGCCCTGCGGGGAAAATTAATAGGAAAACTCCCGGCAGGAGCGATGTTGAGTGTTCCCCTTACCGCGGTAGAATTAAAACCATTCCTGGACCACCACCCCCGGTTATCCCTGGCCATCGATAACGGGCCGTCCTGTATTGCAGCCGGGCCAGTGGAAGCCATCCAGGCTTTTGAAAAGGAAATGAAAGAACATAAATTACTGTGTATGCGGATTCAAAGCGCCCGCGCCCTGCATTCCCCCATGATGGAACCCATTTTAAAAGAATTTACCGGCAAAATCGCCGGGGAAATTACCTTAACCGAGCCTCAAATCCCTTATATATCCAATGTCACCGGTGACTGGGCCCAGCCGGGAGAAGTTACCCAACCTGCATATTGGGCCGATCATTTACGGTCCGCCGTACGGTTTGCCCAAGGAATAAACCGATTAATGAAAATCGATGATGCGGTATTTATAGAAATCGGACCGGGCCGCGACTTGAATACGCTCCTGACCCGGCATCTGGAAGAGAAACCCGGGAGCAAATCCATTAACCTGGTAAGACCCCGGGAACAGCAGGTATCGGATATCTATGTTTTGTTGAACCGGCTGGGGCATTTGTGGCTTTGGGGAGTAGAAATAGATTGGAATAAATTCTATGCCGGCCAGGAAAGAAATCGAATTCCCCTCCCCGGGTATCCCTTTGCAGCGACGCGTTTTCCCATGGAAATGGAAATTGTAGACAGGACCCTGGCGATTTTATCCCAACTCCAAATGGCTGCCGGGAAAACCTCCAAAGATTTAACTGGAGAGGGTTTATCCCTTACCCCCATGGAAAAACCTGGTCACTGCCCCGTAACAAAACCTCTAACCCAACGCCCCGGTTTAGAAACCGAATATGTAAGCCCTAGGGATGAAATCGAAGGACAAATCGCCGATACCTGGTCTCAACTTTTCGGGTTCGAGCAGGTAGGCATCGATGATGATTTTTTCGAATTGGGAGGAGATTCGTTAAAGGCGTTGATAGTGATAACTAAAATGAATCAAGTGTTGGGGGTGGAGTTGAGTATGGAGGAGTTTTTTCGCCGGCCCACCATTCGGACCCTGGCGTCATTTTTTACCGGGAAAGCCCGGGTTCAAGAAGAGCAGTTATTACCCGGTCTGCTGCGGCAGATGATGGGGTCGGCAGACCAGCCGCCAGGACCCGGCAAGCCCGAAGCAGCAGCAGGAATGGAAAAAGACTTACAAAAATACCTGGAACAGCCTGTGGTTTTACTCAATCCCGGTACGTCGGCCCAAAAGAAGCTTTTCTGCTTCCCGCCGGTGATGGGTTTTGGGTTCGTCTATAAGGAACTGGCAGCTTTTATACCCGGTTATTCGTTGTATTCCTTTAATTTCATAGAAGATGAAGACCGGCTAAAAAAATACGTGGAAATTATCACCGCGCATCAACCGCAGGGGCCATATGTATTATTCGGGTATTCCGCAGCCGGGCGGTTGACGTTTGAAGTGGCCGGGGCATTAGAGAACCGGGGTGAAGAAGTGTCGGATATTATCCTGGTAGAAAGTTTCTGGCCGGTAGAAAATATAAGCGGAGACTTACCCGAGGCGGCTGTCAAAAACATAACCGCGTACCTGGAAAAACTGGGAGCAGGTTTTCTACAAGAGAAGATAGTGGGAATAATGGAAAAATACCGGGCATATTTTATCGAGCCTTACACGCCGGCAGTGGTGAATGCCCATGTGCATCTCATACTTTCGCTGGAAAATAAAGACACGCCATTGGCCGGGTGTTGGGAACCCTTCACCACGAAAACATCCAGGGTTTACTATGGATTTGGTCCGCATGTGGAGATGTTATATCCCGGTTTTGGCTTTACCCAAAAGAATGCCGGAGTTATCTGGGAAGTATTGGCTAAAATAAATTGAAAAAACGGAGGTGTTAAATGAGAAAAGATAAATTTGCAGCATATGAAGCTTTGCCGGAAAATTATTTTACAGGAAAGGACGGTCTTTCTTATCGTTTTACCATCCTGAAGGACATTGCCCAGGCCGGGCAGAACCCTTCGCTTCCTTATGATGATTCTCAACGGGAGTCCATTTTCGGATTGTATGGCAAGTATAAGGATTTTGCCATATATGTGCATTTTCCCTGGTGTGTAGAGCATTGTTCGTACTGTCACTATTACCGGGGTCCGATGTTAAAACGGGAAAAACTGGAAGCCATGGTAAAGGCAGAGCGAAAGCATGCCCGGATGTTTGATGAGCGTATCGATTTGCCTTCCCGCCATATCCGTTCTATTTATTTTGGCGGGGGCACCCCAACGGTACTTCCCCCTGATCTGCTGGAAGAGGCAGTGGGGTACTATGTGGAACGTTACCGGCGCAGCGAAGAATGCGAGGTCTGTTTAGAGGCCAGTATTATTACACTCAAAACAATGAAGAAAATCGAGATTTTAGAGCGCTATATCGATCGTTTGAGTGTAGGTGTGCAGTCCTTTGATGACGGTATATTGAAACTGATCGAACGTAAGCATACCGGGGCGCAGGCCAAAGAGTTATTGAAAGAACTGGTCCCCCGATTCGCTTCTGTAAACGTCGATCTTATCTACGGGCTGTGCGACCAGGATCTTTCCATCTGGCTGGCCACCATTGAAACAGCCATTCGATTGGGTATTCCTTCGCTCACTATTTACCGGCTGGATATCCGGGATATACCTGCCATAAGCCAGACCTTCCGCCAGGAACCGGAGAGGTTCCCGGACGAGTACCGATGCTGGCAGATGTATAATGAAGCGGAAAAAATGCTGCTGGCAGCCGGATATAGAGAGAACCTGGTGGGCTGGTATTTGCTCCCCCAGGTGAAAGATACCACTGTTTACCGGGAACGGTGGGAAAAGCAATCACCCTGTATCTCTTTCGGACCCCGACTGCACAATTACGCGGCCGACCATTTTTACGAAACCCTGGAAAAGCATGAAGACTACATCGCAGCCGTAGAAGCCGGCAGGTTACCCATTCGCAGTATTTACCCGCTCTCACCCCAAAAACAGCTCGTATGGTATGTCCTGGCCCAGTGGAAGTCCAACAGCCCCATATACAAATCCGTGATTAGCCAACGTTTCGGCCAGGACTTGCTTAACCGGTTAATGAATTTAACCCGGCATTACCTGACCTGGGGTGTTTTGAACGAGTCCGGGGACAAAATCCAGGTCAACGAAGAATATCACTATATATTGGAATGGATACTGCTGGAATTGATCGATTCATTAAAATAAAATATAATAAAATAAAAGGAGAAAGAAATGAACTCTAAAAAAATTATGCTAGTCAGTGTTGTATTAACGGTATTGTTTACGGTAATAGGCACGGGTATATTATCGGCGCAGACACAAGGTGAAACGATCTTTGGAAAAGTCATAACCGCCATGGGCGGTGCCGAAAAGATCAAAAATGTAAAGAATGTCTTACAAAAACTGGAAATTACCCGGAAAAACCCGCGGGGAAATTTTGCATTTAATGCCGTGGTGGTAGTCCAGTACCCGGACAAGATGTTGTATACGCTTAGGTCCAGGAAAGGCCATGTAATAATGGCCGTGGACGGCACCGAGTCATGGCAGCAGCTCCCCCCCAGACCCATGGAACCCATGTCGGAAGTAGATAGAAATTACGAGATGACCTTGATTTACAGGGACCCCTTTTATATCTACCAGAACCTGCACCTGTATAAAATCGAACATAAAGGTAACCGGGATTATGCCGGTATAAGTGCCATCGATCTTTCCCTCACCGGACCCGCCGATTTCCATATGTACATCGATCCGCAAACCGATTTACCCGTCGGGGTTTCCTACCTGGGACCGGTCCCGGGCATCGCTGAACCGGTAGAACAGAAAGAAGTTTACACCGGCTGGAAGGAAGCCGACGGCATTAAAATGCCCCTTCATACCACTTTAGAAGCGGGCGATGATTTTATGGAAGGCAACACAGTGGAAATTCGATTCAATATCCCCGTGGAAAACGATATATTTAAAGGCAAAAACATACCGCAAGCATACATGGACTTCATCAACCTGAAAAACCAACCACCAAAGGAAAATGTCAATGAAAAGAAATGATAACATCCTGTTTTTAATAACGATATTTTTATTGTTATTCCTATCCGCTTTGCCAGTGCTGCTTCCCGGGCAGACCGGGGCTTCGGACCGGCCAGTAAAGAAAGCGCCCCTGCAAATCCCCATCGTCACCCAAAAAGTAAAGGTCGATGGTATCCTTAATGAAGAGTTATGGAAACAAGCCCTGTCGTTGGAACTCAACTACGAAGTCGAACCGGGGGAAAACATTACCCCGCCCGTAAAAACCGAAGTCCTGCTGGTCAACAGTGCCGGTTACCTATATGTGGCCTTTCAAGCTTATGATCCCGAACCGAAAAAAATCCGGGCCCGGTTTACCGATAGGGACAATATTGCCAACGACGACCACGTGGGGATAATCCTGGACACCTTCAACGATTCGCGGCGCTCCTATGG
>Ga0316628_100002314_pt1 | contig 14046 bp, 14 predicted proteins | sample OWC_Aug_M2_C1_D5_FD_207648 | JGI IMG/M metagenome (GOLD analysis project Ga0316628, IMG submission 207648) | Wetland soil microbial communities from Old Woman Creek delta, Ohio, United States - OWC_Aug_M2_C1_D5_C | ecosystem: Environmental > Terrestrial > Soil > Wetlands | place: USA: Ohio... | reverse complement strand
ATTCCCGGGTCATTCCCCACAAATCGGCTTGCATGAACCATGGATGTTTGCGCAGATGCTGGTACAGAATGGCGGCGCGGCGGCTGTCAGCCAGGACGGAGCCCTCGAGAGCGACGTCTTGCGCCCAGTCCGTTAGCGTCAGCATCCGGGGAAGCAATAGTGCGGGCACGCCCGCGCGGCGGGCGAGCGACTGTGCCAGGGGCTGTGCTGCGTGGTAGTTGGGCAGCAGCACGACGGCTCCGCGCAGGTCGGGCGGCGGGTGCCGGGTCAAGATATGGCGCGCGACCGCCTCAAAAAAAACAGCAGCCGCCGGCTGCGTGCCGCCCTGTTCCGGGTGTTCCATTATTCAGTGCCGCACTTCGATAGGGTCGGGGCTGTGGGCGGGTGGCAAGACGCGCCGCGCCTCGAAAAAACGCGCGATCCGCTGCTCAGCGTTCGAGGAAACGCAGCTTGTCCTTCACGTCCCCCCATTGGTCGGCGTCGGCGGGTGGAGCCTTTTTTTCGACGATCGGCTTCCACAGTTTCGCCAGTTCGGCATTCAGCTTGGCGAATTGGACCTGATCCGGTGGAAGATCGTCCTCGGCATATATCGCCTCGACGGGGCATTCCGCCACGCACAGCGTGCAGTCTATGCATTCGTCGGGATCTATCACCAGAAAATTGGGGCCTTCCCGGAAGCAATCCACGGGGCAGACATCCACACAGTCGGTGTATTTGCACTTGATACAGGCTTCGCTGACAACGTAAGTCATCGCCTTCTCCCTTCACCAAAGCCGCATTCTAGCACCGCCGCCGCACGCCGTTAAACGGAAAGCCCGGAAATCCATCGTTCATAAAGCCGCCGCGCCACCTCGTGCAGCCGCGGCAACTTCTCAGCCATCTGCGCCTGCATAACCTCCGCGGATTGCACCGCGGGACTGCTTGCGCTGGCGGCGAGTTCATCCGCGCCCACGTCGCACCAACTGGCGATCATCTCTCCGGTCATTTCGATATGGCACTGCAGCGCGAGGTGTTTGCCCAGCGCGAAGGCCTGGTTGGTGCAATGCTCACCGGACAGCAACAGCGCCGCACCGGTGGGAAGGTTGAAGGTCTCGCCATGCCAATGAAAAGCGTCGAATGCTCCCACACTGCCAAACCACGAGCGCGCAGTGTCGTTATCCGCGACGTTGACCCGTCCCCAGCCGATTTCCTTATACCGGTTGCGCACCACCGTGCCGCCCAGGGCCCTGGACATGAGTTGCCCGCCCAGACAATGGCCCAGTACCGGAAGGTCGCGGCCGACAGCCTGGCGGATCAATGCCTGCACCTGGGGTATCCACGGCAAGTCGTCGTTCACGCTCATCGGACCGCCCATGAATACCAGCCCGGAGTAGTCGTTCACGTTGTCAGGCACAGCCTCGTTGGCATCGATTCGGATCAACCGCCATGGAATGGCGCGCTCGTCGAGAAACCCTGCGAAATAGCCGGGACCCTCCGTCAGAGCGTGGCGGAATATGGCAACAGGTTTCATGTGCGAATATTACCGCGCCGGGGTGATTTTGCCGAGTGATTAAGTCAACAAGGAGTAAGGGGTTTTACTATTTACAAGCTAAGCGCTTGCCTGTAACATTTATGCAAATTAAATAAGTGTATTCCCAAATACACGCCAGTTGTACGTTTTCCCCGCACAGGAACCAAGAGAGAGAGCGATGGTCCAATTCGCCGGTATTTTTGGGTTTTCCTTGTGAATTTCTGAGTCTTGACAGGAGCATATATGAAAAAGCTTGGCTTCATCGCCACCCTTGTGGCTGCGTTCGTTTCCGTTCCTTCATTTGCCGCGACCGCGACAACGACGTTCCCGGTGAATATCACGCTGAATTCCATCTGCCAGGTGACCACAGCGCCGGGCGCCGTCGCGTTCATCTACAACTCGCTGCAGACGACCGCGGCAACCGCAACCGGCACCACCGTGGGCATCACCTGCACCAACACCCTGCCCTACTCGGTGTCCCTGGCCACCGCTCCGGGCAATGGCTATAACGTCACCGACCAGAAGACCAACCTGGCGTATACGCTGACTTTGAATGGCGCTGCCGCCGACCTCACCGCTCAGGCCGGCACGGGTTTGGCGCAGACCGTCAATATCGGCGGCACAATGGCGGCAAACCAATCAGGCACCTGCGCGCTGGCGAGCTGCACCAACGCCGGCTCGACCAACCTGACGCAGACGCTGACCATCACCTACTGATCGACTGAAAGACGATGCCGTGCGCCCCTCCCGCAAAATGCTGTTGGCGTACGCTGGTCTGCTAAGCGCCTGGGCATTGCCGGCTTGTGCCGGCAATGCCCAGGCTCCATTTCCGGTCAACATTACTCTCCACAACCCTCTCCTCTCGGGAGGAACCGGGGGCACCACGAACGGCGGCTCGGCTGCCGGCCTCTGCATCAGCCAATCCCAGGGCAACGCGGGCGGGGCAGTGGTACGAGTGATCTGCGAACAAAACGAGTTTGTCAGCTTCGAGCGACAACCGGGAAGCCCATTCCTCGATGCGGACCGCGACGCCGACCGCTTCGTGCTCCCGCCCGGCATGCTGGCATCGCCGGACGACCCTTTGTGGTATCCGGGAACCGGCACCGTGACCACGATGCAGATTCGTTATAGAAACAAGCAGGAAGAAACAATGGAGATTCGCGTCAATTTCTAGTGTCTCCTGTGTTCAATTGGACTTAACCGTTGCCAACTATAAGAGCGACAAGGGGATTCTCATGATCATCCAATCCGGCAAACCATTGCGGGTTCGCGCCCGGCTGCTGTTTGCAGCCCTGATCTATCTGGGCAGCCAGGGCGCAGCGTTGGCCGGCGTATTTTCCGTCACCCCGGTGCGCATCTACATGACCCCCAAGGATCGCGCAGTGGCCGTTACCCTGAACAACGACGGCGACGGCAGCGTCGTGCTCCAGGCCGACATCTACGCCTGGACGCAAGATGCGGATGGTACGGACCACATGACACCGAGCGAGGATTTGCTGCTCTCCCCTCCCATCATCAAGCTGGCCCCCAAGGCACGCCAGGTTGTGCGCCTGGCCATGCTCGCGCCCCGCGACCCCGCGCGCCAGATGACCTACCGCATGATCCTGCGCGAAGTGCCCGAGGCCGTGCAACCCAGGGAAAAAATAGAGGTGCCGATCGCACTGGCGCTGAACATGCCGATCTTCGTGACGCCGCCACAGGCAAAGCGCGAGGTACGATGCGAGATCAGCCGCACCGAAGCACAGGGGCTGCAGGCGGTTTGCGCCAACACTGGATCCGCATATGCGCAGATCCGCGAACTGTCGCTGAAACGCGGCGACGAGGAACTGGCTACGTTCCAGGGAGGAACCTATATCCTGTCCGGCGCGCGCAAGACATTCCAGTTCAAGACGCCAAAGCACGCCAGTCCCGGAGAAGCGCAGCTCTCCGTCACGTTCGACGATTTCCAGACTCAGACTTCCGTGGTAGCGCTGCCATGAAACGTAATAGATGCGGCGCGGCCACCTGACCCTGATCATCTCCTATGCAACCTGGACGGCAACAACCCTCGTGATGCCCTCCTCTTTCGCACAGACCGCTGCGCCCGCCAGCCCCGAGACAGCGACCGGCACTGTAGCCGCGAACCCGCCGCAAACCGAGCGGCTGATGCCCCTGGCAGTAGTCATCAACAACACCGCCGGCGGCCAATGGGTGCTGCTGGAGCGCAGCGGCCAAATATACGCGCCGGAAGAGGCCTTCGTGGAGTGGCGTCTCAACCGTCACACGGGCGTCGCCGCTGTGGAATATCGCGGACAGAAATGGCTCCCCTTGAGCGCCGTTCCCGGCTACGAGGCCAAGTTCAATTATGCCGAGCAGTCGGTCGAACTGACATTTTCGCCCAAGGCTTTCGAAGCCACCCATCTGACCGAACAGGCCTCTATCCGTCCGCAACTGACCCCTGCGGATCCGGCCATGTTTGTGAACTATGACCTGAGCTACACCGGTTCGGCCTATCGCGGCGCCACAGGCGACCGGCAACTCGGGGCATTGACCGAGCTCGGCCTGTCGTCGAACGCCGGCGTGCTCACCTCGAGCTTCGTAGGGCAGAATCTTACGGGCAGCAGCCAGGCTCAGCCCCCCGCCTGGCGGCGCCTTGAGACGACATTCACCCGCGACTTCCTGGACAGCGACACCACGCTCAAGCTCGGCGACAGCGCGACGCGCCGAGGTACCTGGGGCCGCCCGGTCTATTTCGGCGGAGTGCAGGCAGGCAGCAACTTCGGGCTGATGCCGGGGTTCATCAGCCAGCCGATTCCGCTCATTGCCGGAACCTCGGCCGCGCCCAGCACCGTTGAGTTGTACGTCAACGACGTGCTGCGCCAGACATCTACCGTGCCCACCGGCCCGTTCGTGCTCGACAACTTTCCGTTGCTCACCAGCAGCGGTGATGCGCGCATGGTCGTGCGCGACGCGCTCGGGCGTGAGACCATAATTGACCAGCCCTTCTTCACCCATCCCAACCTTCTGGAGAAAGGCCTGACCGACTGGAGCATGGAAGCCGGGGCGGCCAGAAACAGCCTAGGCACGGCAAATTTCTCCTACGGCCAGCGCTTCGTATCCGGCATGGCGCGGCACGGCTTCAGCAAGAACTTGACCCTGGAAACCCAGGGCGAATTAGGCCAGGACACGCGCGACGCTGGCCTCGGCGTTGACTACGCGCTGCCCTTCCAGGCCCTGGGCCAGATGGCGCTCAGCGCCAGCCATGACCAAACCGCAGGCAGCGGCACCGACTGGACACTGGGGCTGCAACGATCCAGCTTGCGCCACACCTATTCGGCTGCGATCGAGGAGGCCAGCGTCGGCTACCGGCAGATCGGTCTGGGCCCCGGCACCCTGCCGTATAAAAGGCAAATTTCCGGCAACTACATTTACACTCCGAGCGAAACCTCCGGCTCGCTGGCAGCGGCTGTGGCGCGGATCGCAAGCTACGCGACCGGGACAATGACCACCTACAGCGGCAATTACACGACCCATGTGGGCAGGGGCGGCGCACTCACATACTCGTTCGCGAGAGTCACCGGCGGCACGCGCGGCTTCACGCTCGGCGTTTCCCTGCTGCTGCCGATAGATCCCCAGACCAATTTCACCAGCAGCGTGACCCACCGCGACGGCGGACAGACCGACGGCTATATTTCGGCAAGCAAAAACCTGGGCAACGACAATGGAGCCAGTTGGCGCGCGCTGTCCGGATCGCGCGGCGGGTATGCCTACGGCGAAGGTGGCCTGTATTATCAGACCGATCACGGCCTGCTGACTACAGACGCCAGTGCCTCACCGCTGCAGCAAACCGTGCGCCTCGGCGCGCAGGGCGGCATCGTCGTGATGGGCGGGCACGCATTCATGACGCGCCGCGTGCAGGACAGCTTCGCACTGGTGGAAGTGCCGGGATATGCAGATGTCGGCGTGAATTTCCAGAACACCACCTGGGCGCACACCGACAAAGATGGCGTGGCGCTGCTGCCCCGCCTGCTGCCCTACCAGCGCAACAGCGTCCAACTCAATCCGGGTGAACTGCCGATCAACGCGGAGCTGGACAGCATCGAGCAGGTGGTCGTGCCCGCCGCGCGCAGCGGCGTGAAAGTCGTGTTCCCGGTGCGCTCGGGGCGCGGCGCGCTGATCCATGTCACGCTGGAAAACGGCGAGGACGCCCCTGCGGGCGCAATCGTGACGCTGGATGGCGACAAGGAGGAATTCTACGTTGCACGGCACGGCCAAGTGTTCGTCACCGGCATGCACGACAGGAACGCGCTGCACATGCAGCTGGATGACAAGAGTTGCACGTTCGAAATCAGCCTGCCGCCGGAGAACCCGAATGAAATCACACGCGCGGGACCGGCGACCTGCAAATGGTAACGCGACAGGAAAGGGACGCATAGATGGACCAGACCGACGCTTTCAATGCAAGAACGGGCGCCGGGATCGTGCGCTTCCTGATACGGTCCGCACGTAGCCTGCGGCAACGTGCGCCGGATAGCCGCAAGATTTTCCTGCGGAACGCCTTGCGACTGCGCCCTTACCTGCTTTCGTCTATGCTCGTACCATTCGGGCTGTGCATGCACCAAACGGCGCAAGCCGTCACCTGCGCGACGTTCTCGTCGCCGGGATGGTCGGCGACTTATGACCCCAACGTTGTCCTCGCCACGAGCACCTCCTCCAGCGTGACTGTGACTTGCACCCGACAGAAGGGCGATACCAAGAACGTCACGCTCACGGTGGCGGCAAACAGCGGCATGCAACCTGCAGGCGCAATCAATCTGGCCAAAGCACCGAGCGGCTCACTGCTCCAATACAACGATTACACCGATGCCGCCTACACGCTGATCTGGGGCACGGGCGGCAGCACGCTGCCGGTGCCGCTCGCATTCGGCGGCGTAGGCTCGACCGCCACTGCCACCGTGGCCTTCTATGCAAGAATTCCCGCCGGGCAAGTAGGCGTGACCGCAGGACTATTTACGGATATTGTCAGCCTGACGCTGAACAACGGCGCAACGGCCGTCTCGACCACGACTTTTCCGGTCACGGTGACCGTCAATGCCAATTGTGCGATCAGCACACCGCCGGGAGCCGTTACCCTCAACTACACCTCGTTTCAGAATACCCCCGCCACAGGCAGCACCACCTTCGCTGCCACGTGTACCAATGCGCTGCCTTACACCCTGAGCCTGGATGCGACATCCGGAACCCTGCTGGGGCTGACCTACACCCTGTCCGTGCCGGCGGGGACCTACACCGGTACCGGCTTGCCCCAGAGTTACGTGATCAATGGCGCGATAGCGGCGGGGCAGGCGGGAACCTGCGCGACCGCCACCTGCACGGGAACGGCGACCCGCACCCTCACCATCACCTATTAGCGCCGGGACTGGCCGGTACAGCTTGCGGTGGGTTATTGCTCGCGGGTCTTGTCGCGCTCGATGAGCGCATAGGCGGAATGATTGTGGATGGACTCGAAGTTTTCCGATTCCACCACGTACGCCTCGATCCGGTCGTCTGCATTCAGCGCCGCGGCGACATCTCGCACCATGTCCTCGACGAACTTGGGATTGTCATAGGCGCGCTCAGTGACAAATTTCTCGTCGGGCCGCTTGAGCAAGCCGTACAGCTCGCACGAAGACTGCTCCTCGGCATAGCGCACCACCTCCTCTATCCATACCGATTTTCGGGTGCGCACGGTGATGGTGACGTGAGAGCGCTGGTTGTGCGCGCCACGCTCGGAAATGTTCTTGGAGCAGGGGCACAGGCTGGTCACCGGCACCTGCACGCGCATGGTAAAGCGGTATTCCCCGTTCGTGATCTCGCCGATGAAGGCCACTTCATAGTCCAGCAGGCTGCTCACGCCGGACACCGGCGCGGTCTTGTTGACGAAATACGGAAAGGTCATCTCGATGTGGCCGGATTTCGCCTCGAGCTTGTGCACCATTTCACGCAAAATGCTTTCGAACGATTCCACCGAGATTTCCCTGCCATGCTGGTTGAGTATCTCGACGAAGCGCGACATGTGCGTGCCCTTGAAATCATGCGGCAGGTACACGTACATGCTGAAGGTGGCTACCGTGTGCTGCACGCCCACGCTCTTGTCGCGGACCACAACGGGGTGGCGAATCCCCTTGATCCCCACGCGGTCTATGGCCAGATGGCGGGTGTCGGCGAAATTCTGTACGTCCGGAATGGCGGTGTGCTTAGCGGTCATGGTTGGCTTTCGCAAATTCCCGATAGGGAAAAACAGACGAATAATAGCCTATATTTTTACTCAGGTATAGCCCGGCGCACCGAAGCAGCTATGCCTTCGGCATCCAGCCCGCACTGCCTGAGCAATTGCGCGCGCTCGCCCTGGGACAGAAACATATCCGGCAAGCCAAGATGCAGCAACCGCACCGATACGCCATGTCGGTGCAGGCATTCCGCCACAGCACTGCCTGCGCCGCCCTGTATGGTGTTCTCTTCCACCGTCACCAGCAGCGTGTGCTCACGCGCCAGCTTGAGCACCAACTCCTCATCCACCGGCTTGACAAAGCGCATGTTGGCGACCGTGGCATTCAATGGCTCGGCCGCCTCCAATGCGGGCGCCAGCAACACGCCGAAAGAAAGGATCGCGACTTTTTCGCCCCGACGGCGCACCTCGCCCTTGCCTACCGGCAGCGCTTCCAGCCGCGGCTCTATCTTGGCGCCCGGGCCGAACCCGCGCGGGTAGCGCACGGCGCTGGGCGTATCGAGCCGGAATGCCGTGGTCAGCATCTTGCGGCATTCGTCCTCGTCGGCGGGGGCCATCACCGTCATGTTGGGAATGCAGCGCAGATAGCTCAGGTCGAAGCTTCCCGCATGGGTTGCACCGTCAGCACCCACCACCCCGCCCCGGTCTATCGCCAGCACCACAGGCAGGTTCTGGATGGCAACGTCGTGTATCAGCTGGTCATAGGCACGCTGCAGGAAGGTCGAGTAGATCGCCACCACCGGCTTCATTCCGTCGCACGCCATGCCCGCGGCAAACGTGAGCGCATGCTGCTCGGCAATGCCGACATCGAAATAGCGGTCGGGAAAGTTCTGCGAGAATTCCACCATGCCCGAGCCTTCGCACATGGCGGGCGTGATGCCAATCAGCCGGCTATCCTGCCCGGCCATGTCGCACAGCCATTCGCCAAAAATGGAGGTGTAGGAAGGCCGGCCTTCCGCTTGCGGCTGGATGCCGCTGTCCGGATCGAACCTGCCTACGCCGTGGTAGAGCACGCTGTCTTCCTCGGCATGAGCATAGCCCTTGCCCTTCTGCGTGACCACATGAAGGAACTGCGGCCCTTCAAGCTTGCGGATGTTGCTCAGCGTGTCGACCAGCACATCAACGTCGTGACCGTCTATCGGGCCGATATAGTTGAAGCCAAATTCCTCGAACAGCGTACCCGGCGTCACCATGCCCTTCATATGCTCTTCGGCACGTTTGGCGAATTCAAGGACCGGCGGCATGCCCTTGAGCATCTTCTCGCTGCCGCGCCGCATTGCCGCATAAAATCGCCCGGACATCAGCTTGGCCAGATAATTGTTCAGCGCGCCGACCGGGCGCGAGATGGACATGTCGTTGTCGTTGAGGATCACCAGCAGATTGGCATCGAGCGCCCCGGCATTGTTGAGCGCCTCGAAGGCCATGCCGCCAGTCATCGCGCCGTCGCCAATGATGGCGATCGCCCGCCGGTCGCTGCCCTCGGCCTGCGCCGCAACCGCCATGCCCAGAGCGGCGGAAATCGAGGTGCTGGAGTGCGCGGTGCCGAAGGCATCGTACGGGCTCTCCTCGCGCTTGGGAAAACCCGAGATGCCACCCAGCATGCGCAGCCGTTGCATTGCCTCGCGCCGGCCGGTAAGGATCTTGTGCGCGTAAGTCTGATGACCGACGTCCCACACCAGCCGGTCATGCGGCGTGTCGAACACGTAATGCAGCGCGATGGTCAGCTCCACGGTGCCCAGGTTGGACGACAAGTGGCCGCCGGTTTTGCTCACCGATTCAATCAGAAACCGGCGCAATTCGTCCGCCAGTTGCGGCAGCTGCCTGCGCTCAAGGGAGCGCAAGTCTTCTGGAAGGTCGATTGTGTTCAACAGCGAGTACATCAGTTTGTTTCCTTGAATCCTCTTTCCCCTGCAGGAAAGGCTGCCCAAAGGGCGAAAGAGAAAAACCTCATCTCAATATTTCCGCAGCACGATGAAATCGGCAAGCTCCTGCAACCGGCGCGCGGGCGTACCCAGCGGCCTCAAGGCATCCAGTGCGGCGCTGTGCAGCTCGGACGCCATCTGTCTCGCCTGGCGCGCGCCGAGCAGGGTAACGTAAGTCGGCTTGTCGTTGTCAGCATCCTTGCCCGCTGTCTTGCCCAGCGTGGCGGTGTCCGCCTCCGCGTCCAGCACGTCGTCCACCACCTGGAAGGCGAGGCCCATGCAATGCGCATAGCGTTCCAGCGCGACAAGCTGTGCTTGTTCCGCCTTGCCGCAATGGGCGCCCAGCAGAATGGCAGCCCGGATCAGCGCGCCCGTCTTGTGAATGTGCATCTGCTCCAGCTCCGGCAGCGCGAGCTGCTCGCCGACGCTTTCCAAGTCTATCGCCTGCCCGCCCGCCATGCCCCGCGAGCCGCTTGCCACGGCCAGCAGCTTGACCATCTCCAACTGGCGCGCGGCATCGTCGTTCAGGCAGTGCGCAGACAGCAACTGGAAGGCAAGGCTTTGTAGGGCATCGCCAACCAGGAGCGCGGTCGCCTCATCGTACTCGACATGGCAAGTCGGCTTGCCCCGCCGCAGCACGTCGTCGTCCATGCAGGGCATATCGTCATGCACCAGCGAATAAGCATGGATCAGTTCCACCGCCGCCGCCGCGACTTGCACGCGCTCGGGTTCGGCATGGGTCACCTCGCCCGCGGCAAATGCAAGCAGCGGCCGCACGCGCTTGCCGCCGTCCAGCACGCTGTAGCGCATGGCCTGGTGCAGGCGCTGCGGCGCCACGTCTCCCGCAGGCAACAAGCGGCGCAGCACGTCCTCGAAACGATGTTGGTGGCCGGTAACCCAGCTCTGGAAATCAGGCATCGGCGGCGCCGGAAGAATTGGAGGAAAAGTGTTTGAGTGTGCCGTTTTCAAGCATGCGCACCTGCTGCTGGGCATCTTCCAGGCGGCTGCGGCATTGCTGCAGCAACTCGGCGCCGCGCTGATAGGCGGCAAGAGATTCTTCCAGGGACAACTTGCCCGTTTCCATCTCCGCCACGACCTTTTCCAGCTCGGCCAGCGCCCGCTCGAAACTCAAAGTCTTTTGGGGCTTACCGGCCATGTGTACGTACCAATTGCATAAAGCCGACATTCTACTAAACCATGCCGGATTGGACAATTTTCAGTTGCCCCCCCTTTCGTTTTAGGGGACAATCCCTCACCTATTTTAATAACGTATTCATCATATTTCGCGAGGAGGAAGCGGGTATGACCGATTTGGCAAAACCCGGTCACTTCAGCCAGGCAGCCGCTCAACCGCCGTTGCGCTGGTTCTTCGACCCCGGCGTTCTGGAAATCGAACAGCGCGTTCTGTTCGATCAGGGACCCGGCTACGTCGGGCATGAACTGATGGTGCCCAACGTCGGGGACTACCATGCGCTCGAATGCCTGGACAACGCAAAAATGCTCGTTCGCAACGAAAAGGGGGTGGAACTGTTGTCGAACGTCTGCCGCCATCGCCAGGCCATCATGCTCACCGGGCGCGGCAGTGCCAAGAACATTGTGTGTCCGCTGCACCGCTGGACCTATAGAACCAACGGCGAGCTGCTCGGCGCACCGCACTTCCCGCAGAATCCCTGCCTCCACCTTAACAAGTCGCCGCTGCAACGCTGGAACGGGCTGCTGTTCGCGAGCAAGCGCGACATCGCCAAGGACCTCGCCGCGATTCCGGCCTTTGACGAGATCGACTTCTCCGGCTACATGCTGGACCGCGTGGAGGTGGACGAATACAACTTCAACTGGAAAACCTTCATCGAGGTCTACCAGGAAGATTACCACGTCGTGCCCTTCCACCCCGGCTTGGGCCAGTTCGTCGACTGCGACGAGCTGCAATGGGTGTTCAGCGACTGGTGCAGCGTGCAAACCGTGGGCATCAACAACGCGCTGAAGAAGGCGGGCAGCCCGGTTTACGACAAGTGGGCCGAGCAAGTGCTGCGCTACAACAACGGCAAGCTGCCGAAGTACGGCGCCATCTGGCTGACCTATTACCCCAACATCATGGTCGAATGGTATCCCAACACGCTGGTGGTCAGCACCATCGTGCCGCGCGGCGTGGACGCGTGCACCAACATCGTCGAGTTCTACTACCCCGAGGACATCGTGCTGTTCGAGCGCGATTATGTGGAAGCCGAGAAGCTCGCCTACCGCGAAACCGCGGTGGAGGATGACGTCATCTGCCTGCGCATGCACCAGGGCCGCCGCGCCCTCTACAGGCAAGGCATCGAGGAAGTCGGCCCTTACCAGTCGCCGACTGAGGACGGCATGCTGCACTTCCACGAATTCCTGCGCCGCAACCTGGAACCGCATCTTTAACGCAACCGCAGTTCAGAAAATGATCACCATCCAGCAAACCGACACTCTCCTCAACGTCGCCGTGCTCGGCGAGTTCACCTTGGCCGATTTCAAGCAGTTCGAGGAGAACGCGCTGTACAAGCTCGAATCCCCCGGGGAAGTCGACCTGCTGTTTGACCTGCGCGACATGATAGGTTACACACTGGACGTCGCCTGGGAAGAAGTCAAGTTCTTCAGCCGGCAGCACCAGCACGATTTCAGCAAGATAGCCGTGGTGACCACCGACCAGTGGCGCACCTGGCAGGCGTGGCTCTCGCGCATCTTCGTGGATGCCGACATTCGCGTTTTTGCGGATTATGATCAAGCGGTGGCCTGGGTTTCCCCCTGATTGAACTTTCCTCGCCCTAGGCAGTCTTGTTAGCCTGAGTCTGCTCAGCCCCGAGGAATCCCAAGTGAAATACGCCGTTCTCTTCCTGGCCGCCGGCTTGGCGGCCGCACCGGCGCTCGCCCAGCGCATGGACATCCAACCAATACCCGATTTGCCGATCAAGAGCGTTCCCCCGGCAAGCGCCCCCACGCCGCCGCCTTCGGAGTGGCAAGTCTCTGTAGGCGGGGGGGTCAGCGATGCGCCGCGCTACGAGGGCTCGGCCTACAACCGGCTGCGCTTCATGCCGCTGCTGGAGGCAAGCAATGGCCGCCTATTCGTCAGCATCCTGCGCGGCGTGGGCTACAACTTTTCCGGTGACCGCAACTTCGAATACGGACTGCGCCTCGCCCCCGGCCACGCGCGCAGGCAGAGCGCCGATCCGCGCCTCTACGGCATGGGCGACATCGGCTACTCGATCGAGCCGGGCGCCTTTTTGAACATGCGCTTCGCGCCCTGGTATGTCTCCAGCGGGATTTCCACCGGCGTGCACGGCACGCACGCCGACTTGGGCACCGGAATCGGCCTTCCCCTGTCGGGTGCCGACCGGCTGCGGCTCGGCATCAACCTGAACTGGGGCGGCGCGCAATACAACCAGACCTACTTCGGTGTAACGTCCGCACAGGCGGCCGCCTCCGGCAACGTGCTCACCGCATACGACGCCGGCGCAGGAGTCAAGGACTACGCCCTGACCGCCAACTGGGCCCACAACTACGACAAGAACTGGTTCAGCAGCGCAGGCATGTCATACAAATGGCTGGTCGGGAGCGCCCGCTACAGCCCGCTCACCCAGCGAAACAGCATGCGGGCCATCAATTTTGTGCTGGGTTACCGCTATTAGCACCTTGCGGGGTGGCGGAGGCTTCGGCCTGTGGCGCTGATCCGTTGTCGGCTGCTGCCGCCTGCCAGCCACCGCCCAGGGCCTTGAACAGATCCGCCACGGCCGAGCGCTGCGCACGCTGGGCGTCTATCCGGTTCAGGTCGGCTTGCAGGTAATTTTTCTCCACATCCAGAACTTCCAGGCGGCTGGCAATGCCAACCTTGTAGCGCAGCTCGGCCTGCCGGAAGGCCTCCGACAAAGCCTTGCTGCGCGCCGCTTCCGCGTCCAGGATCTTCCGCGAAGCGTCCTGCGCTTCGAGTGCGTCGCGCACGTCGGCAAAGGCGCTGGCCACCGACTGCCGGTACTGGGCGAGCGCCTGGTCGCGCGCAGCCTTCGCTGCGTCCACCAAGTATCCCGTCCGCCCCGCGTTGAATATGGGCGCGCTCAGGCCGGCACCGATCTGGAAGATATTGGCAGGGTTCGTGAACAGCTTGGACACCGACGTGCTCTCGCTGCCAAGGTATCCGGTCAGGGTAAGTGACGGGAAGTATTGCGCGCGGGCCACGCCGATCTGCGCGTTGAGCGCAACCAGGTTCATTTCTGCCGCGCGCACGTCCGGGCGCCGCAGCAGCAGGTCGGAGGGTAAGCCCTCCGGCACCCATACATTGGCAAGCTGCGGGGTGCCTCGCGCCACGGTGCCGTTCATTACGTCACGCGCAGAGCGCCCCAGCAAAACGG
>Ga0316628_100002313_pt1 | contig 14048 bp, 11 predicted proteins | sample OWC_Aug_M2_C1_D5_FD_207648 | JGI IMG/M metagenome (GOLD analysis project Ga0316628, IMG submission 207648) | Wetland soil microbial communities from Old Woman Creek delta, Ohio, United States - OWC_Aug_M2_C1_D5_C | ecosystem: Environmental > Terrestrial > Soil > Wetlands | place: USA: Ohio... | reverse complement strand
CGGCAGCGCTGCGCTCGCGCAGCTCGACGAGGCCGACGCGGTGCTCACCGATCTGTCGATGCCGGGCCTGGACGGCCTCGAGCTGATGGCGCAGATCAGCGCGCGCGACGCGAGCCTGCCGGTCATCCTGCTCACCGCGCACGGCAGCGAGCGCGTCGCGGTCGCCGCGATGAAGCGAGGCGCCTACGACTACCTCGCCAAGCCGTTCGACATCGACGAGATCGCCGTCGTGATCGAGCGCGCGCTCGAGGCCCGCCGGCTGCGCCTCGACAACCGCCGGCTCGCCGCCGAGCAGACGCTCGGCCGCCGGATCGTCGGGGGATCGAAGCCGATGCGGCGCCTGCTCGAGGCGACCTCGCGCGTCGCATCGCGCGACGTCACCGTGCTCGTGCGCGGCGAGACCGGCACCGGCAAGGAGTTCGTCGCCGAGCTGCTCCACGCGCAATCGGCGCGCGCCGACAAGCCGCTGGTGCGCTTCAACTGCGCCGCCCTGCCTGCCGAGCTCGCCGATGCCGAGCTGTTCGGCCACGTGCGCGGCGCGTTCACCGGCGCCTCGACGAGCCGCCCCGGCTTCTTCGCCCAGGCCGACGGCGGGACCCTGATCCTCGACGAGGTCGGCGAGCTGCCGCCCGCGGTCCAGGCCAAGCTGCTGCGCGCGCTCCAGGAGGGCGAGATCCAGCCGGTCGGCTCGGGCCGCATCGACAAGGTCGACGTGCGCGTGGTCGCCGCGACCAACCGCGACCTCGCCGCCGACGTCAAGGCCGGCAGCTTCCGCGAGGACCTCTACTACCGGCTCGCGGTCGTCGAGCTGGTGGTTCCCCCGCTGCGCGAGCGCAAGGACGACATCCCGGCGCTCGCCGAGGAGTTCGCCCGCCGCTACGGCGAGCGGTTCGGCCTCGGCCACATCACGCTCGAGCCGGCCCTCGTCGACGCGCTCGTCCGCACCGACTGGCCCGGCAACGTGCGCCAGCTCGAGAACACGATCGCGCGGCTCGCCGCGCTCTCGAACGGCGGCGCGATCACGGTCGAGGACCTCGAGTCCGCCACCGGTCAGCGCGCCGAGCCGGCGCCGGCGCCGATCGACGACGCCGCCGACCCGCTGCCCGACGCGCGCAACGGCCCGTCACTCAAGGAACAGGTCGAGGCGTTCGAGCGCGGCCTGGTCGCGCGCGCACTCGACGCGACCGGCGGCAACCAGTCGGAAGCGGCGCGCCGGCTCGGCGTCTCGCGCGTCACGCTGATCGACAAGCTCAAGAAGTACGGCCTCGGCAAACGCTAGGTCGCGAGGGCCGCCAGCCAGGTCACGGCGAGCACGATCACGAGCCCTACGTTGACGAGCAGCGCGTACCGGCGCGGCCCTGACGTCGTTGCCAGCACGGCCTTCGTGAGCGTGTTGGTCGTGAGCGCGAGCAACACGGCGGCGATCGCACTGCGCTGGGCGATCTGCCCGCTCGCGGACATCGAGGCGATGGCGGCGGTCGAGGAGTGCGCGTCCACGAACCCGGCGATGGCGGCGGTCGCGATCGTGCCGGCCGCACCGAGCCAGGCGCGCGCGAGCGCGGAGACGAACCCGATCACGGTCACGAGCGAACCGAACAGGAGCGCCATCGGCAGCCGGAACGCCCGGCCCTTGATCGCGTCGGCGTCGGCGCGACGCGCGCGCACCGTGTGGATCGCCGCGTAGGTCGCGGCGGCGAGGCCACCCGCGCCGAGAGGCCACGCGAGTGCGGCGAGCAGCGCGGGAGAGGCTGCAGCGATGAGGATCGCGAGCTGCACGAAGGTCGATACCGTCGAGGCCGCCGCACCCGCGACCGCAGGCCGTAGCACGGCGCCATCGGCGCGTGCGCGCGCCCCCATCGCGGCGATCGTCGCAGAGCTCGACACGAACCCTCCGCCGAGGCCGGCGAGTGCGAGCCCGTAACGCGGGCCCAGCGCCCGCTGGGCGATGTAGCCGGCGCCGCTCATCGCCATCAGGACGACGACGAGGCGCCACAGCGTGAACGGGTTCACCACGCCGAACGGATCGATCGCGCGGTTCGGCAAGAGCGGCAACACGACCACGGCCGCGACGCCGAACAGGAGGGCATCGCGGAGCTCGTCCTCGCTGAGCACGCTGCGCGAGATGCGGTGAAGGGGCGCGCGCAGCGCGAGCAGTGCCGCGACACAGATGCCCGCGCCGAGCGCGGCGCGCGGCTCGTGCTGAGCGAACGCACCGAGACAGTACGTGAGGACGAGGGTCACCTCCGACGTGAAACCCGGATCCTCGCGGTCGCCGAGCACGTAGGCCGCGATCGCGAACGAGCCCACGATCAGGGCCCCTGCGACGAGCAGCACCTGGCCGCCGAGTGATGCGACGATTCCTCCGAGCAACGCCGCGACGGCGAAGGTGCGGATGCCGGCCCCCTCGCGACCTGGCCCTTCCCCCTTGCGCCGCTCGCGTTCGGCGCCGATCACGAGCCCGATGCCGAGCGCGATCGCGAGTCGTCCTTCGGGAAGATCCAGGAACCCCATCACCGCCTCGGACGCACGACGAGAACGCTGCACGGCGCGTGGCGCACGACCCGCTCCGCGACCGATCCGAGCACCGCGCGCGAGATGGCGCCGCGTCCGTGGGTTCCCATCACGATCATCTCGACCGTCGCGTCGGCGCTCGCGATCGCGACGATCTGGTCCCACGGCGTTCCGCTCGCGGCGCGGGCCGCAACCGCCGCCCCTGCTCGCTGCTCCGCATCGCGACGCCACGCCTCGAGCTCGCGTGCGGAGGCGTCGATGGAGGCCTGTCTCACGTCTCCCGGGAGGTGCACGAAGGGCTCGGCCATCCACAGCGGCCGCTCCTCGACATGCACGAGCTCCAGCGTCGCGCCCTTCTCACGTGCGAGGTCTGCCGCTACGTGCATCGCCTCGCGCGCGGCGTCCGAGAAGTCGATCGCGCACAGGATCCGGGGGCTCATGTCCTGTACGACGAGCATGCGACGTGCCGGCAGCGTGCCGTCTCCAGCGGCGTCGAATGCGCAAAGCCTGCACTCTCAAGACCGGGCATCCGCCGACGGTACGCCAGCTCCAGTCGCCCAGATCTTGCAGCGCCGCGCCGCATGCTCCGCCTCGTGCTGGCGTCCGTCACGATCTTCGTCATCGCGTGTGCGTCGCATCTCGCCCCGCAGCCGCTGCCGCCGCTCGTCGCGACGGCCCCTCCTGGCGCAGCCGGCGGCGGCACGCTCGTGATCCTCGGCGAGCACCTGGTCTGGGAGGTCGCCGCCGACGGCGTCACGATCGGCCGCGCCGAGATGATCGTGCGTCCGGCCGAGATCGAGAGCCGATTCCGGACCGACGGGATCGCGAGCATGTTCGCCGACGTCCACGAGCACCTGATCACGCCGATCGCCGACGCCCCCGGTGTCTACACGATCCACTCGGCGCTCGCGTGGTTGCGCGCGTGGCATCCCACCGGCTCCGGGGCCGCGCGTCTCGCGATCAGCTACGACGGCGATCGCTACGCGGTCACCTGCGAGCCGCCGATCCCCGACGAGCTCCACGACGCGCGCGTCGTGCGAATCGCATGCAGCGTCGCGACGAGCGAGCCGGTGATGTTGACGTTCCAGCTCGCGGATGACGGCGACCGCGTCCCGATGCGCGTCGTGGCAAAGATCGGCACGTCGAACCTCGAGGCAAACCTCGTCTTGCGCGATCTGCGTGGCTCCGCTGCAACACCTGTTGCACGGGCTCACGGTGACGAGCGCGCAACTCGCTGACTGCCAGCTGCGCACGCAATGGTTCGACCCTTGCACGCGGGCGCAGGCGATGAGTTTCGCGCGCGCCGCCGTCCGCGTCGCGATCGCCATCGGTGCGCTCCACGCGCGCTCGGCGCTCGCCGACGATCTCCCGCCGATGATGGATCCCGATCTTGCCGTGCACTGCGCACGCGATCCGTCGGGCTTCGTCTGGCGAGTCCAGTGCAACGACCACACGAAGGTGTGTCTTTACGCGCCGAACGACGAGCTCGACATCGACGGCAACCGCACCAAGCCGCTCGAGCGCGCGCGGGAATGCGTGATCGGAGACGCGTTCGATCGCGACAAGCTCACCGCCGCCGGCTACGTGATGAAACCGGGCCGGGCCGATGCGCCGTACGGGTGGACGCGCGACGATCGCGGCCGCGTGTTCCAGGTCGACTTCGACCTCCGGCGGCGCCTGTACTTCGGCGCCGCGTACTCGCCACAGAAAGTGCTCGAGAATCCGCTCGAGAGCACGCGCACGTCGTTCGACTTCGGCCTGCTCGTCGCCGAGTGGACGAACCACGGCGAGCACGGCTCGGCGACCCGACACCGTCTCCACCTGTTCGAGGGCCAGGTCCACGTCCAGCCGTTCTCCGCCGACGTCACCGCGCTCCATTACGATCTCTCGCACCGCTGGGCCGATGCGCTCCTGCGCATCACGACGTTCGTCGGGACCCCGCAGCGCCACGACCTGGTGCTCGACCTCGGCCTGTGGACCGAAGCCGGCGGGCTGGAGCTCCGGCGCAGCGCGCTCGGCGACTCGCAGCTGTGGAAGCATGCGACCGCGCAGGTGACCGTCGACCTCTGGCAGTCCGCCGACATGGCGTCGTTCCTGCGGTTCCGTACCGGCGGCGGACTCGAGGGTCAGCACGACAATATCAACGGCTACCGCTCGGCGCTCACCGAGGCCTCCGCGCTCGACCTCGACACCCAGCTCGACGACAAAGGCTTCCACTACCTGCGCCTCGAGGTCGCACACGAGGTGCCGCGCTACTTCACGCCGTATCGCACCGACGTGTTCGTGCAGCGGTTCCGCGCACGCGCGCAGTACGAGGCGATCGTGCTCGCGATCAACGATCAGCCGCTCACGCTACGCCTCGCCGCGGGCGGCGAGAAGCGCAACGACATCCCCGGGATCCCTGACAAGTGGGCCTTCGTGCTCGACGCCGGCCTCCGGTTCAACCTGTGGGCGCCGCCACACAAGCGCTCCTGATGCTGCTCGCCGCGAGCACCGCGGCCGCAGCGCCGTGTACGGGCGAGAGCGAGCGCGGCAGGTTCGCGACCTGCTTCGACCCGGGTAACCGGCTGTCCGTCACGGCCGCCACCGACGGGTTCGGCGGCGCGCTCGCGCTGCGACACGAGATCCACTTCGTCGACGAACCCGATCTCGTGTGGAAGCTCGAGCACGTGTTCGCCGACACCACCTACGACGGATTCCGCGACGACTTCGACGGCACGCTCTACAAGGGCCGCTTCTTCCGTCACGCACGCAACGGTCATATCGTGCTGCCGTTCGGCGATCCCAAGGGCGTGTTCCTGCACTCCGACATCGGCACGATCTTCGAGGTCGGCCACCTCAGCTGGCGCGGCACGGCTCCCGCGTCGCTCGGGATCGTGAAGACGGCGCTGCTCACCGACGTCACGCGGTCGAAGGACTTCCGGACGCACCTCGCGATCGGCCCGGTCGGCAGCTGGGACGTCGACCTCACGCCCGCATCGGTCAAGGTCGCCGAGCACCGCATCGCGCCGTTCTCCGCGGGACTCGTCGAGCTCCACCTCGAATCCGACGATGGACTGTCGGTCCTGAACGTGCGCGGCGAGGCCGGCACGGCGTGGCACACCTCGGGACAGTGGCAGTCGTTTGCGCTCGGAGAGGCCGACCTCGAGCGCATCGTGGTCGCGATCAATGACCGCCCGATCGCACTCTACGGCCTGGCGCGGTACGACTCCGCGCGCTCCGAGGCGACCGCGGCGATCGGCGTGCGCATCGTGCTCGTCGCGAAGACCGACCAGCGCGTCAGTCGTCTCTAAGTTGCGCTACGTGTGCGCGAGGCCGCGCGGACCATCGCGACCTTCACCGCATCGTTGACGCCGAGGCAACACACCGCGGCAGCGGCGAACGCGATGGCGCTGTCGATCGGCGGCAGCGCACCGAGCTCGGCGAGCCCACGCCAGCCGACGGCCGTGCCGACGAGCGCATCGCCCAGGAGGGCGAATGCGAGGATCGCGCTCGGCCGCGACGACCAGAACGAGCGGCGCTCGCGGATCGAGACGATCGAGAACAGCGCGAAGTACAGCATCATCTGGAACGCGAATGTCGACAGCCGCGCGCTGTCGGCGGCGAGCCCGAGGCGATGCCAGGTGAGCGCCAGCACGGCGAGCGACTCGCCGAGCATCAGGATGCCGAGCACGACCGAGACGCGCACCAGCGGCCCGATCTTCCAGGTCTCCGGGCGCTGCGACGCGCGCACGTGATCGGTCGCGAGCGTGATCTTGACGAAGTCCGTGACGAACACGAGCAGCACCATGCCGAGCGCGGAGATCACGAACCGGCCGGTGGCGAGAAACGCGCCGACGACGAACCCGGCCTTGAGGATCGTGCTGCTGATCTTGTTGACGATCCACGTCACGACGCGCTGGTACGTCGCACGGCCATGCGTCACGAGATCGACGATCCCGCCGAGCCCTTCCGTCGTCAGCACGGCGCTCGCCGCGCCCTTCGCGACGTCGGTCGCCCCGCGCACCGCGATCCCGACCTCGGCCTGTCGCAGCGCCGGCGCATCGTTGACGCCGTCCCCGGTCATCCCGACGACATGACCGGCATCCTGCAGGCTCTTGACGACGAGGAACTTGTCCTCGGGGAACACCTCCGCGAATCCGTCGGCGTGCGTGGCGAGCTCGCTCGCGTGCTGCTCGCTGGCGCCGCGCAGCTCGGGCGCACGGACGATGTTCGCCAGTCCCAGCCCGCGGCCGACCTCGCGTGCGACCGGCAATGCGTCGCCGGTCAGCATCTTGATGCCGATGCCGAGCGCGCGCAGATGCTCGATCAGCTCGCCCGAATCCTGTCGCGGCGGATCGAGGAGCAGCGCGAGCCCGACCAGCTCCAGCGCGGCATCGCCGCTGCGCGCCACCGCGAGCACGCGCACCCCGCGCGCGGCCTCGCCGTCGGCCTGGGTCTGCAGCGCGGCGAGCGCGCCGGGGTCCATCCCGGTGAGCTCCGCGACCGTGCGCAACGCGCCCTTGACCACCCGGACTTCGCGACCGTCGAGCTCGACGACGGCTTCGGTCCGGCGAGTGGCCGCCGAGAACGGCGTGAACGACACGACCCGCGCCCCGGTCGACAGCTTGCGCTGCGTCACGGCCCTCAGGAACGCGAGATCGATGGGATCGGCGTTCGCCTCGTTGGAGGCGAGCGCCCCGTAACGCACGACATCGTCGTCCGCATAGCCGGGCCGCGCGATCGCACCGACGACGGAGAGCCGGTTCTCGGTCAGCGTGCCGGTCTTGTCGGCACACAAGATGTCCATGTTCGCAGCGTCCTCGACCGCGCGCAGCTGCGTCACCAGCACGCCACGGCGGCCGAGCTCGCGCGCGCCGACGGCCATGCTCACCGTGAACATCACCGGCAGCGCGATGGGAATCGCGCTCATGAGCAGCACCAGCGAGATCGGGAGGATCTCGCCGAGCGAGATGCCCTCGATGAGCGACGCCGCGACCGTCGCCGCGACGAGCACGCCGACGATCACGAGCAGCCACCGCACGACTCGCGCGATCACCTTCTCGACGTGGAGCTTCGGGCTCGCGACCGAGACGAGGTGCGTCGTCCGCCCGAAGAACGTGCGCGCCCCGGTCGCGACGACCGTCGCGGTCGCCTCGCCCTGTCGTACGGTCGAGCCCGCGTGAATCGTCGCACCCGGCTTCGCGGCCACCGCGCGCGACTCGCCCGTCAGCGCCGACTCGTCGACCTGCAGCTCGCCCTCGACGACGGCCAGATCGGCCGGGACGAAGTCGCCGGCGCGTACCCGCACCATGTCACCGACGACGAGCTCGCGGGCGGCGAGCGTCTGCCACGCCGCGTCGCGCAGGACGCGCGCCGAGACCTGGAGCTGCTCGCGCAGCGCCGCCACCGCAGCCGACGCGTGCTGCTCCTGGACGAAGCTCAGGATCGCGTTGATGACCAGCAAGCCGAGCGCGACCGCGACGTCGACGTACTTGTGCAGCGCGAGCGACACCGCGACGATCAGCTCGATCATCCATGCCGAGACGCCCCAGAATTTCTTGCCGAACCGGCGCAGCGGATGACCGGGCGGCTCGAGCACCTCGTTCGCGCCGTCGCGCGCGAGCCGCGCTCGCGCCTCGTCGCTGGTCAGCCCTTCGGGTTGCACCAGGGGAGCTTGGCAGAGATGCCGGGCTCAGTGCGCGGCGCCGACCGCCGGGATGTCGCCGACCGCGCGCGCGAGGCCGATCAGCGCGAGATAGTAGTCGTAGCGGGCGAGCGCCGACTGCAGGCGGGCGCGAGCGGCGTCGCTCTCGGAGTCGAGGACGTCCGTCGTCGTGGCGACGCCGTTCTCGAACTTCACCTTCTGGAGCCGGTACGCCTCCTCGGCGCTCTGCAGCTGGGTCTGTGCGCTCGCGAGGTTCTTGTAGCCGGCCTGCGCGTCGAGCCACCTCGTGCGGACCTCGAGCTTGACGTGATCGGCGAGCGACTCGGCGGAGATCCGCGCCGCGTTCTCGTGCGCCTTGGCCTCCTTGTACTCGTCGCGGATGCCGCCCCAGTCCCACACACGCCACTGCACCTGCAGGCCGATGTACTCCTCGTTCGCGGGCTGGAACGGCTGGAGGCCGGTCGTGTGCTGCCACGTGCCGACGGCGTTGATGTTCGGCACGTACTGCTCCCACTTCGAGGTCGCGACGTCGGCGCTCGACGCGATGCGCTCCTGCGCGGCGCGCAGCTCGGGGCGCGCGCTGATCGCCCGGTTGATCGCCTGATCGAGCGACATGGCCATCGCGGGCGGCTCCGGCGGCAGGTCGTCGGTGACGTCGACGACATCGCCGTCATGGAGCCCGATCGTCACCGCGAGCTTCGCGAGGGCCGAGGTCGACGACGTGTCGGTGCGCACCGCGGTCTGCTCGGCGGCCGCCTTCGCGGACTGCAGGCGCAGCACGTCGATGTTGGTCAGCGTGTCCGCCTCGCGCAGCTTCTCGGCGCGCTGCAGGTCCGCATCGATGTCCTGGACGAGGCGCGCCGAGACCTCGGCGCTGGCGTGCGCCTCGAGCGCGCGGACGTAGGCATCCGCGGTGCTGTACGCGGCGTCGAGCCGGGCCCGGCTGTACTCGGCCACCGCTGCCGCGGACTCGTGGTTCGCCGCGCCGACGAGCTCCGAGAGGTACGCGAAGCCGGTGAGCGGCTGGGTGACCGAGACGTTCGTGAAGGTGGTCCCCTGCTGGTGCAGGACGAACGGCATCCCGCCGAACACGATCGTGAACGGCTTGGTGTACTCGTTGAGGGACGACGCGACGCCGAGCGACGGCAGCCGCTTGCTCCGGACGCTGCTCTCGCGCTCGTCGGCAGCGATCCGGTTCTGCTCGGCGACCGCGATGTCGGGGTTCTGCTTCAGCGCGAGATCGATCGCGCCGGAGAGGGTCAGCTTCCTCGGCTCCGCCGACGCGGAGGCCGTCAGCACGAGGAGGATGGCGAGTGGGGACTTCATGTTCGCCTCATTGCAAGTGAACCGTCACGTCGGCGGAGAGACCCGCCTGGAGTGCGGCGCCGTCCTGCGGCGTGGCCCAGTTGATCTTCACGGGCACGCGCTGCACGACCTTGACGAAGTTTCCGGTCGCGTTGTCGGGGGGCATCATCGAGAACCGCGCGCCGGTGCCGAATGCGACGCTCGCGACCTTGCCGTGGCGCGTGCCGCCGACGGCGTCGATCTTGATCTCGACGTCGTCGCCCTGCCGGATACGCGCGATCTGGGTCTCCTTGAAGTTCGCGATCACGTATGTCGCGTTCGGCACGACCATGCAGATCACGGTTCCGGGCTGGACCATCTGGTGCTCGTGGACGGCGAGCTTGGACACGTGGCCGTCGGCCGGCGCGACGATCTGGGTGTAGCCCGCGGAGAGCTTCGCGATCTCGAGGGCGGCCTTGGCGGCGTCGACGCGCGCGTGGGCGAGCTTGGCGCTCGCGGTCGCCGCGGTGACGTGCTGCGTGACCGGTCCGCTCTGCTCGACGCGGCCCTGCGCCTCGGCGACGCGCGTCTGCGCCGCGGTCTGCTGCTCGCGGGCGGCGGCGAGGCTCGCGTTCGCCCCATCGACGGCGGCGGCGGCGGTGTCGCGCCCGGCGACCGCGGCGTCGAACTGCTGGCCGGTGATCGCGCCGGCGTCGTGGAGCTTCTTGGCGCGGTCGTAGTCGGACTGCGCCTTCGCGAGCTCGCTCTTGGCGCGCGCCACCTGCGCCTGCGCGGCGGTGACCTGCGAGGCGGCGGCCGCGACGGACGCGCTCGCACCGGCCTGCTGCGCCTTTGCCGACGACAGACCACCGCTGCTCGTCGACTTGACGATGTCGACCTGGGCGTCCGCCGCCTCGGCCTGGGCGGTGGCGGCGTCGAGGTCGGCCTGGGCGGCGGCGACCTTCGCGTTGTAGTCGGCGGGATCGATCTCGGCGATCACCTGACCTGCCTTGACGTCCTGGTTGTCCGTGACGTTCATCTTCAGCACGACGCCCGCCACGCGCGCCGACACGGGTGTGACGTCGGCGTCGACCTGGGCGTCGTCGGTCGAGACCTCGTCCCGGGTCAGGTAGCCATGGATGAAGTAGATGGCGACCACCGCCGTGGCGAGGAAGCCGAGCAGGAGATAGGCGCGCATCGCCTTCTTCTTGCGCGGCGGAGGAGCGAGCTTGGGTTCGTTGGTGTCTGCCATGGGATTACTCGAGGTCGATGTGAACCTTCTCGGCGGGGGCGCCAGTGCGCTTCACCTTGAGGAAGTAGAGGATGGGAATCACGACCAGGAACAGGACGCCCTGGAGGATGAAGATGCGGTCGAACGACAGCACGGTCGCCTGGCGGTACATCGCGAAGCCCATCAGCTTGCCGGCCAGCATCCTGGCGGCGCCCGGGTCCATGCCGCGCGACGTGAACGCCCCGGCGATCTGCGCGAGGCGCTGGGCGACCTCGGGGCGCAGCAAGGTGAGGTGCGGCGCGAGGCCGTGCGCGGCCTCGACGGCGTAGTTCGTGAACATCGTCGCGAAGATCGTCAGGCCGATCGAGCCGCCGATCTGGCGCACGAACGAGTTGAGGCCCGCGGCGTCGGCCATCAGGTGGCGCTCGACGTTGCTGAGCGCCGCGGTGGTCAGCGGCACGAACAGGCACGCGAACGCGGCGCCGGTGACGACGAGCGGCAGGATGAGATCGGTCGCGGACGTATCGAGCGTGATCCGGCTGAGCTGGTAGCTGCCGATCGCGAACAGGACCACGCCGACCCCGACCACGATGCGCGGCTGGACCTTGTTGTAGATCCGCCCGACGAACGGCGACATCGCCATCATCGCGAGCGTGCGCGGCATCAGCACGATGCCCGACAAGGTCGCGGTGTAGTGCAGGCTCTCCTGCGCGAAGACGGGCAGGAGGAACATCGAGCCCATCAGCATGCCGAACATGATGAAGGCGATGAGCGTCGACGACGCGAACGTCGGATCCTTGAACAGCTTGAGGTTGACGACCGGCGCGGTCGCCGTGAGCTCGCGGATCACGAACGCGATCAACGACACGACGGAGACGAACAGCGCGATGCGGATCTCCACCGAGTCGAACCAGTCCTTCTGCGAGCCTTCCTCGAAGAGGTACTGGAGCGACGCGACGCCGATCGCCATCAGCACGATGCCGGCGATGTCGAGGTTCTTCTTCGCGATCTCGGCGCGAGCGCGCATCGCGATGCGAACGTCCTCGGGCTCGTGGACGTTCTGCATCGTCATCATGATGCCGATGATCCCGACCGGCAGATTGATGTAGAAGATCCACGGCCAGCTGTAGTTGTCGGTGATCCAGCCGCCGAGCACCGGGCCGACGGCGGGGCCGATCATGATCACCATCGAGAACAGGGCCATCGCCATGCCCTGCTCTTCGGGCGGGAACGTCTGGCGCAGGATCGCCTGCTGCGACGGCTGCAGCGCACCGCCGCCCATGCCCTGGATCACGCGCCACAGCACGAGCGCGGGCAGCGAGCGCGCGGTGCCGCACATCGCCGATGCCGCGACGAACGTGAACATCGACATCAGGTACACGCGCTTCTGGCCGAAGAACCCGCCGAGGAAGCCCGTCAGCGGCATCACGAGCACCATCGCGACCATGTAGCCGGTCGAGATCCAGGTGATCTCCTGCAGGCTCGCGCCGAGCTCGCCGCGAATGTTCGGCAGCGCGACGTTGACGATCGACGAGTCGATCGTCGCCATCAGCGACCCGAACGCGATCGAGACCGTGACGAGCCACTTGTTGACCGGCTGCGCCGGCATGGGATAGGCGGCGACCGCGCTCATGGCGCGACTCCCCGCAGGAACACGTCGACCACGAGGTCGGCGTCGGCGACCAGCGGCATCCCTTCGGTCACCCGCCAGAGGACGAGCCCCTTCACGGCGCCATGGAGCATGCGCGTATAGGCGGCCACCCGCGACGCAGGGAACAGCTTGCGGGCGACCCCGTCTCTCATGATCTGCTCGATGTGATGCAAGACCTGGGTCATCAGTGTCTTGTCTTTGCCGCCCCGCAGCTTGGCGGACTCCCCATCGGCCAGGACCGCGAGCTTGAAGAAGCTGGCGTGCGCGTCGAACACCTCGAGGAGGCTCCGCACGTACGCGCGCATGCGCTCTTCGAACGGGAGCGCCGCCGCGGCCTGGAACCCAGCCTCGATCGCGGGACCGATCTGCGCGCGCCGGGTCTTGAACAGGGCGGCAAGGATCCCGTCACGGTCGGGAAAGTAGTTGTAAAGAGTTCCGACAGCGACGCCTGCCCGGGCGGCGATCGCCGCCGCGCTGGCCGCCTCGAGCCCGTTCTCGAGTGCCACCTCTTCGGCGGCCTCGAGGATCGCCTCGCTGACAGCCTCGCGGACCTTGGCGCGGACCGGGGAGCGTCGCTCTGAACCCGTACTCACGTACGTGAATATAGATTCATCTGGAGCACGTGACAATTCAAATCGGAGAAAGGACTGTTCATCCTACGCTGTAGGTGCCGCCGCTCCCGCCCTGGAACTTCGTAGCACCCGGGGATACGCTCACGCGCCATGGAACGCATCGTCCACATCTGCAACGGCGACTCGACCGCCGACACGCTCTCCCTCGCCGATCTGCCCGGCGACATCCGCGTGTGGGCCGATGCGCTCGACCAGGGCCCGGTGCTGCCGGTCTCCGATGACGAGCACTACCGCGCGCGCGGCGAGTTCTGGGCCTCACGCGGCCAGGGCAGCGCCACCGATCAGGCCAAGCGGCTCGCCGACTGGGACCGCGGCGTCGACGAGGCGACCGCCGCCGAGGAGGTCATCCTCTGGTACGAGCACGACCTCTTCGATCAGCTCGCGCTGATCCGGCTGCTCGCGCGCTTCGCCCGCCGCGGCATGCCGGCGCAGCTGACGCTCGTCTCGATCGATCGCCACCCCGAGCGGCCCAACTTCCTCGGCCTCGGCGAGCTCGAGGCGCACCACCTCGCGGAGCTGTGGCCGCGCCGCACGCCGCTGTCACGCGACGCCATCGACGAGGCCGTCACCTCCTGGATCGCGGTCACCTCCAACGACCCGCGCGCCCTGCCCTTCCTCACCAAGCGCGTCAAGGCGCTGCCGTTCCTCGCCGGTGCGCTCGAGCGCCAGCTCGAGGAGCTGCCCGATCCGACGAGCGGCCTGTCGCGCACCGAGCGCCAGATCCTCGCAGCCGTCGCGCGCGGCGAGGCCCAGCTCGTCGCGGCCGCCCACGCGATCGATCCGCGCTACCCGATCACCGACGTCGTGCTCGCGCACACGCTCGACACGCTGACGAAGTGCGGCTTCATCGCCGACAAGGCCGTCACGCCGCTCGGCCGCCAGGCGCTCGCCGGCGCGATCGATCGCGTGCACGAGTGCGGCATCGACGAGTGGCGCGGCGGCGTCCGGCTCTCGGGCCGCGGCCCGGTGTGGCGCTGGCACGGCCCCGAGCGCAAGCTGATCGAGCGTTAGCCTAGCTGGCGGCCATCGCGACCGCGTCGACCTCAGCGTCCATCTTGCCGGTCGCGATCAGCTTCCACATCCGCAGATCCC
>Ga0316628_100002312_pt1 | contig 14050 bp, 12 predicted proteins | sample OWC_Aug_M2_C1_D5_FD_207648 | JGI IMG/M metagenome (GOLD analysis project Ga0316628, IMG submission 207648) | Wetland soil microbial communities from Old Woman Creek delta, Ohio, United States - OWC_Aug_M2_C1_D5_C | ecosystem: Environmental > Terrestrial > Soil > Wetlands | place: USA: Ohio... | reverse complement strand
GGTCACGTCGGCCATGATTCCGGTCAGCCCGGTGCTCTGCGACCCCTCCCACAGGCGCCGCACCGAGGTCAGGAGATGGAGGACGCGCCCGTCGCGGGCGCTGGCCCGAAACTCGAGCGTCGCCGGGCTCCCGTCCATGACCTCTTGAAGTCGCGCCCACACCGCGTCCCGCTCCGCCTGGTGCACGAGGTCCATCAGCGGCCGACCCACGACTTCGCTCACCGAGTAGCCGGTCATGCGCTCGATCACCGGGCTGACGTACCGCAGCTCGCCGTCCCGGCTGATCGAGAACACGACGTCGTTCATGTTCTCGACCAGGTTGCGGTAGCGCTCCTCGGAGCGCCTCAGGGCTTCACTCGCCTTCTCCCGCCGTTGCATCTCGGCGTCGAGGAGCTCCACCGTCCGTTGCAGCTCGGCGGTCCGATCCACGACCCGTCGTTCGAGATCCTGGTGGACCTGGTGCAGCGCATCCTCGGCCAGCTTGCGCTCGAGCAGGTGCCCGAGCTGCGACTCGGCGATGGTCAGCCGCACGTCCATGAATTCGGGTTGGACCGGCTTGACGATGTAGTCGTCCGCGCCGGCCGCAAGCACGGCGCGCAGATCCGCCGCCTCGTCACAGGCAGTGACGACCAGCAGCAGCACGCGGTCTCCCCACTCCAGGGTGCGGATCCTCCGGCACAGCTCGAGACCGTCCATCCCGGGCAACAGCCAGTCGAGGACCGCGATGTCGAAGGCCTGCTGCTGGCACACAGCCCACGCGTCCTCGGCATTGTCGAAGGAGCTCACCGAGCAGCCCCGTCGGCGCAGCACGGCCTCGGCCAGCAGACGTGACCCGGGCTCGTCCTCGACCAAGAGGACCCTCATGGCAGCCCCGAGAGTGGACAGAGCAAGAGCATGTGGACCCAATATACCATGCTGCAGCCCTTGACTCCCCTGGAACTCTCTACAGCAGCATGACTTCACGCTCCCGGCTCGTACCTTCTCGAGGTCGCCGTGACACGGTTGACCGCCATTTTTCGCGACTGTACAGTGAGGGCGTGGGGATGCCCGGGCTACGCCCCTGCCATCCCCGCGACCGCAACCGGTCCACGCCGGAGGTGGACCGGCAGAGGAGTGACCGCACCGTGACGAGCAGGACTCCATGGTTGCCGGGCCGACGCCTGCTCAGACAGCTGCGCCGTGCGGGCTGCATGCTGGGGACCTTGATGGTGTGCGCCTCACCGGTAGCGGCGGCGGAGTACGCGCTCGTCGAGTGGGACGGGTCGCTGCCCGGAGACGCGGTGGCAGCCGGATCTGACAGCTCCGGCGCGACCCTGTACGTGTGCGTGGCTTCGGGCTGGGGCGGCCACCACCCGGGATCATTGGGTGCAGACGGCCGTTGCCTGGTGGCCTGGGGCGGCCAACAGCACGAGTTCGACGGTGACTTCCAAGTGCTGGTGGGCGGGACCGCGCCTGAGGGCACCTGGCAGGACATGCCCGACGGCGGCGTGCCGGGCGGTGCCTTTCCCGCCGGCGGCGACGATAGCGGCCCGTTGCTGGTGTGCAGGGTGGCGGCGTGGGGCGGCACCTTCCCGGGCAAGCTCACCGAGGCGGGCTGGTGCTACGTGGCCCACGATGGCGACGAGCACTACTTCACGAGCGACTACGAGGTGCTCGTGGAGTAGAGCTGTTCGGCGAAGGCTGGCCTTCGCCGTGCATCTCCCGGTACAGCCAGACCCGGGCCATGCGCCACTCCCGAGCGACCGTGGCCTCGGAGATCTGCAGCACCTCGGCCGTCTCCGGCACGGTCAGACCACCGAAGTAGCGGAACTCGACGACCTTGGCCTGCCGGGCGTCGAGCTCGCCCAGCCGGGTCAGGGCCTGATCCAGGGCGAGGAAGTCGACGTCCGGTTCGCAGGAAAGCTCTGGGGCCTGCTCGAGCGAGATCCGCTGCCGACCCCCGTCGCGCTTGCTCGCCTGGTGCCGGCGGGCGTGGTCGACCAGAATCCGGCGCATCACACGTGCGGCAATGGCAAAGAAGTGGGCCCGGTCCTGCCACTGCCCGCGGTGCTGACCGACCAGCTTGAGATAGGCCTCGTGCACCAAGGCGGTCGCCTGCAGGGTGTGGCCCGAGCGCTCGCGTCGCAGGTGGCGCGCCGCCATCGCCTTGAGCTCGTTGTAGACCAGGGGGAAGAGCTCGTCGAGCGCCTGCTGGCGCCCCGAGCTCCAGTCGTGCAGGAGCTGCGTCACGTCACCATGCCCAGGGTCGGTCATCGTCGCTGCCCCAGAGGCCGGGTCGGAGACCCTGGCGGAGGACTCACCAGTGTTTCCGGCCGGGCTTCCAGCTCCACGATCCTCGCGCGAGATCAGGTTACCACCGTTCGCCGCGACTCGCCCGGCGCCGAGGCCGGACGCACCACCCTCAGTCAGCCCGCGACACCCCCCATTCTCCGTCCGGCAGCTCACGGGCGAGGGCGAGGAGCCCAAGTCCCTCCACCACGACCTGCAGGCGACGGACGACCGCACCCCCGGCCCGTGCCGGACCGTGGGTCGCGTCCGCCACGACCTGGTCGACCGGATAACTGATTCCCCCCAGCCACACCGCCACCGGCACCTGCTCGGCAGCTCCCTCGCTGCGGCACTCCACGCGGGCGATCAACCTCGTCGGCGTACGGACTCCCCTGCCGCACTGTAGCAGACGGCACCCCCCACTCTCCGCAGGGCAGGGGCCCACGGCACGAGCGAGACCAGCATCCACCCTCGGACAGGTTCCCGAGCTGGAGGTCAAGCTCGCACGATGGACGAGCGAGGAACACGGAACAGGGACGCTCGCTCTCCATTCCGCCATTCGCCTTCCGGCTTCCGCAATGACCTGGACGCGGAAGGAGTCACCGCGGGCGCCCTCAGCGAGAACGTTCTGAGCGTGCCGGAGCGACCTCACGGGAGGCATGCGGAAGCGACGGCTGTGGCGCGCTCCACTACCATGCAGCGCGACATGGACTACGACGAGGAGTACACCAGGACCGCCGAGCTCTTCGGCCCCAGCCCGGAGCGGACTCTGGTCCGCTTCTGGCACCTGCTGGAGCGGGGCCGCCCGGTCCTCGACGTGGGTTGCGGCCAGGGGCGCAACGCCCTCTATCTGGCCCGCAAGGGGATCCGCGTCGATGCGCTGGACCCGTCGCGCGTGGCCGTGCGCAGCGTCGAGGAGACCGCCCGCCGTGAGGACCTGCCGGTGCGAACGGTGTGCGGCCGATTCCTGGACCTTGGCGCCGAGCCGGCCAGCTTCGACGGCGTGCTCGTGCTCGGGCTCGTCCCGGACCTGCCGCGGCCCCTCGTCGACGAGCTCCTGCCGCTGGTCCACGCCTGGTCCGCGCCCGCAGGCCTGCTCTGGCTGACCGTGTTCACCACCGCCGACCCCTGCTACGAGAACCATGCCACGCACTGGACCCCGGTGGGAAGGAACTCGTTCCAGAGCCCGCAGGGGCAGGTGCGGACCTACCTCGAACCGATGGAGCTGCGGTCGCTCTTCTCCGCCTTCGAGGTCGTCCACTACTGGGAAGGGCTCGGACCCCAGCACCGCCACGGCGGAGGACCGGTGGAGCGTCACGCCATGGCCGAAGCCGTGTTTCGCAAACCCGAGTAGCCCGGGTTCTGCCTCTCCCAACACCTTGGATCGAGCCCGAGCCTGTTGCCGTCGTCGTTACCGACCGTACAGAGCCCTACGACGCACCGGCACCGGCGACGATCACGGCCGCCGAGGGAGACCGGCACGGGCGCAGCGGGACGCCGGACTCAAGGCGATGGACGCGCTCCGACCTACCCCGGCTCGAAGAGCCGGACCCGGCCGTCGGCGAGGCCGCAGACGACGGTCCCGCTCGCGGCCAGCGCGACCACGCTGGCGAAGCTCTCGCCCGCCTCTCCGAAGACGGTGGTGACCTCCTCGCCCCGCTCTACGTCCCAGATCATGAGGGCGTTGTCCATAGCCACGCTCGCGACCAGCCGCCGGTCCGGGAGCCAGGCGAGCGACGAGATGGGTCGGTTGTGCCCCTCGAAGGACCGCAGCTGGAGGCGGGCCTCGACGTCGAAAACCCGGATCGTCCGGTCTCGGCCCCCGCTCAGCACGCGCTTCCCGTCCGCGGTGGGCATGACTGCGCTGGGGGCGGCCTGATGCCCGTGCAGGGTCGCGAGGAGGCGTCCGCTCTCCAGCTCTTGGACCCGGATGACTCGATTGGCATGCCCGCTGAAGATCCGGTCGCCGACCACCGCGAGGGCGGTCACGTCGGCCGGCTGCCGGCGCAGCACCCGCCGGCCTTCGCCCTCACGCACGGCCTGGATCTCCCAGCACTTGATGGTGGAGTCCATGCCTCCGGACACCAGCACGCTGCCGTCGGTCGAGAACGCGAGCCCGCCGACCGCACCCTCGTGGCGAAGGCGCACCTCGCTCTCGAGACCGGTAGCCGGGTCCCAGACGTAGACCGAGCCGTCCAGGTGCCCGGCGGCGAGCAGCGCGCCGTCGGGCGAGAAGGCGAGCGCGGTGGTCAGGGCGACGTGTCCGGTGCGCAGGTGGACCCTGCTCCGCAGCGTAGTCAGCTTGACCCGGTTCCGCAGATCCCAGAAGCGGACGGAGCCGTCGATCCCGCCCACGGCGAGCAGGGTCTCGTCCGGCGACAGGGCAATCACCTGCAGCCCCTGGCGCTCGCCGAAGACCCCGCTCTCACGGTACACGGTTCGCGGCCGCAGTCCGGTTCCCGGCCGCGGTGACACGCCGCCACGCATGTCGGCGTCGGCCGCTCCGATGGCGATTCCCGCGGCACGCGACAGGTTCGGAGCGGTCGCACTGGCCGCCTCGCCCTCGGCCATGACCGTCTCCACCGCGCGGGTCACGTCCTCGAGGTGCTGCCGGAGCCCCCTTGCGGTCGGGCTGACCGCGGCGCGGATGGCCCGCGCCATCTCCTCCATGCCCTCGAAACGGCCGACCCTGTCCTTCGCCAGAGACCGCTCGACGACATCGACCAAACCCTGCGGGAGGCCGCGCGCCAGGGCGTCGATGGGGGGCAGCGGCTTGTTGATGATCTTGTAGATCATCGAGGGCACGCTGTTCGCCTCGAAGGGTCGCGCCCCGGTCAGCAGCTCGTAGAGGATGACGCCCACAGACCACATGTCCACCCGCTGGTCGATCGGATCCGGCTTGAACTGCTCGGGAGCCATGTAGTGCGGCGTGCCCAGGACGACACCCTTGTCGGTAGCGAAGGTGCTGCCCTCGATGCGGGCGATGCCGAAGTCGAGGAGCTTGGCCGTTCCGTCGTCGAGAACGAAGACGTTGCTCGGCTTGACGTCGCGGTGGATGACACCCCGGCTATGGGCATAGTCGAGACCCTGGCAGAGCTGCTCGATGATCCTCAGCTTGGCACCCAGGTCCGACAGCCTCCCCTGCTGCACCGCCTGGTCCAGGTCGAGGCCCTCGAGCAGCTCCATGGCGATGAACGGCCGCCCGTCCACCTCGCCAAACTCGAAGATGGTGATAATGTTCGGGTGCTGGAGCCGGGCCACGGAGCGCGCCTCGCGCAGGAACCGTCGCCGCGCCTCCTCCTCGAGGGCGCCGCCGGTGAACATCGTCTTGAGCGCCACCAGCCGGTCGAGCACCGGGTCGCGGGCCCGGTAGACAGTGCCCATCCCCCCGGACCCCAGCTCGTCGACGATCTCGTACTTCCCGAACGTGAACACGGCACCGGGCACGGGTCAAGGGTATATCAGGAGGACAGCGTTGGCGAGAACGGAGCGCGCGCCCGTTCCCGAGCCCGTTGCCGTTACCATTACCGTTCCCCCTGCCGCCCCACCCGCGGCGGTAGGTTCTACTCCATCCCCAGCTCGGCGAAGGTCGAGGAGGAACCGCGGAACCCGATCGAGACTCGCTCACGGTGGACGATGACCGGGAGGCGGTGCTCCTGGCTCAGCGACCTGAGCTCGGCGAGCCTGGCGGGCTCGCGGCTCAAGTTGACCTCCTCGAACTCCACTCCCCTGCGCCGCAGGTCAGCACAGAGGTCCTGACTGTGCCGGCAGTTGTCGGCGGTGAAGACGCGCAGAACGGCCAGGCTCAAGGCTCGTCCTCCGGTTCGGGGGCAGGCCAGAGGTCGGCCGGGTGGGGCTCGAGGTGGGCCAGCACCCGCGGATCGTCCCGCCAGCGCGGGTGGACCTTGACCTGAAGCGAGAGGTACATACGGACGCCGAGCAGCCGCTCCAGCTCCGCGCGCGCCTCGAGGCCGATCGTCTTGAGGGTCCGGCCACCCCGCCCGATGACGATCGCCTTCTGCCCTTCCCGCTCGACGTAGATGACAGCGTCGATGCGGAGCAGGTCGCCGAGCTCCTCGAACTGCTCGACGACCACCGCGGTCGTGTACGGCAGCTCGCCCCGGATCTGACCGAGCAGCTTCTCGCGAATCACCTCGGCGACGAAGAAGCGCTCGCTCTGGGTCGAGGTCAGGTCGGGAGGGTAGAGCGGCGGTCCCTCCGGGAGCCGGGCGAAGAGCTCCGCGAGCAGCGTGCGTAGCCCGTCACCGGTCCGGGCCGAGATCGGGATGACGGCCGAGCTCGGCCGCGCCTCATTGTACCGCTCGATCAGGGGCAGCAGCCGTCCCTTGGGCCGCACCAGGTCGATCTTGTTGAGCGCGCCGACGACCGGGCACTCCACCGCCGACAGGAGCTCGAACAGGTAGCGTTCACCCCCTCCCCACGGCTGCGAGGCATCGAGCAGGTGGAGCACGACGTCCACCTCGTCGAGGGCCGAGCGGACGTCGCGCATCATCCTGACGTTCATCCGGTGCAACGGCCGGTGCACGCCAGGCAGGTCGAGAAACACAGCCTGTCCGCGGGGCTCGGTGAGGATCCCGACGATCCGATTGCGCGTGGTCTGGGGGCGGGACGACACGATGGCCACCTTGTCCCCGACCAGCGCGTTGAGGAGCGTGCTCTTGCCCGCATTGGGACGCCCCACAAGCGCCGCCGTGCCGCAACGCGTTGTCTCAGCCATCACGTCCACCCTGGTGAACCGCTCGACGCCAGCTCGGAACTGGTCGATCGTGGCACTGGTGGGAGCCCTTCCGGTCCTACTCGGGCTTGGGATCGGTTCCGCCGGCGCGGCGGACGATGACCGAGACCACGCGTCGCTCCTGCATCTCCTCCACAGTGAAGTGGAGGCCAAAGGCCTCGAGCGCGACCTCGGTTCCCGGCTCGGGAACGGTCCCGTGCTGAGAGAACACTAGGCCGCCCACCGTGTCCACGTCTTCCGTGACCACCTCCACACCGAACAGCTCCTCGAGCACCTCGAGCGAGGCGCGGCCCTGGAGGCGGAACTCACCCGGGCCGATCTCCTGCCACTCGGGCGGCGCCTTGGGGTCATGCTCGTCCTGGATCTCACCCACGATCTCCTCGAGGATGTCCTCCAGGGTCACGAGGCCGGAGGTGCCGCCGTACTCGTCGACCACGATCGCCATCTGCTGGTGCTGCTTCTGGAAGTCACGCAGGAGCTCGCCGAGGTCCTTGTTCTCGGGCACGATCATGGGCTCGCTGACGAGCCGGTCGACCGGTGGCAGCTCGCCGCCCATCAAATGCTCGACGAGACGCTTGACGTGGACCACGCCGACGATGCGATCGACGGTCTCGTGGTAGACCGGGATGCGGCTCTTGTGGGAGCTGGCAAAGGCCTCGAGCACCTCCTGCGAGGACGCCGTGTCCGGCACTGCCACCATCTCGGTCCGCGGAGTCATCACCTCGCGCACCACGGTGTCGAAGAAGTCCACCAGGGACTCGACGAATTCGCCCTCCTCGATCTCGAAGATCCCGGCCGCGTGCCCCGCCTCTAGGTAGGCCTGGATCTCCCGCTCGCTGGCCTCCTCCTCCTCGTCCTCGCTCGGCGCGACTTGGGGCTCGGGCTCGACCCTGGGAAGGAGCACGATGACCGGCCAGGCCAGAGGGCGCACCACGCGCAACAGGACCGCCACCGCCTCCTCGTCGACGACGCCGAAGGCTCTCCGCGACGCCGCCACCAGAACCACTGGCAGCAGCACGCTCAACGCCAAGGCCAGGATGCGGCCCACCCCCGGGTAGGTAAAGATGATCAGCCACAGCAGCCCGACGCTGGCGATCAGGAGCCAGCGCAGCACCTCGGTCACGAGCGACAGGTGGAGGCCGCTCTCGCCCGAGCTGCGGAGCAGGCGCGGATGGTCGTCAAGGATGCCCTGAAAACGAACGTTGCCCATGGCCGCCAGGCTACGCAAGAGCACCTCGATGACGACGAAGAGCGTGGCCGCCACCAGCCCGGCCAAGGCCAGCGTCACCGGATGCCCGATCCAAGCGGCGAGGTGGACGATCACGCCAGCAGCTCCGTCCGCAGCTCGAGCTCGAGCCGGTCCATTTCACCCTCATCCTGGGCGTGGTCGTACCCCAGGAGGTGGATGGTGCCGTGCAGCGCCAGCTCCTCGAGCTCGCGCAGCTCGGAGTGGCCGCGACGCCGGGCCTCCCGCCGCGCGCTCTCGACCGAGATCACGATCTGGCCGAGCAGCCGCTGCCCCGAGGGGAGCACGTCCCCGTCCGGAAACGAGAGCACGTCGGTCGCCTTGTCGCGGCCACGGTACTGGCGGTTCAAATCGCGGACCCTCTCGTCCGAGGTCATCAGCACGTGCACCTCGCACGGCCCCACCGCCTGCCGGCGGAGGACGCCCCCGATGACCCTGCGCAGGGCATCAGCCGCTGGCTGCGAGGGCCTTCGTTCCCAACTGAACTGGACTTGGCTCACGCCTGTCCTGCCTCCGGTTGAAGTCGAATCCCGGGTAGTCAATGCGGTGATGATACATGTTGGTCAACACCCACATGAAGGCGGACGCGATCTTGTCGAGCTCGGAGAAGGTGAGCTCGGTGTGGTCGAGCTGACCGTCCTCGAGCGAATCGGTGAAGATGCGAGCGATCATGTTCTGGATCTTGGTCGGCGAGGGGTTCTCCAGGGTCCGAGCGGCCGCCTCGACCGTGTCGGCCAGGAGCAAGATGCCGAGCTCCTTGGAGCGCGGCTTGGGTCCCGGGTAGCGGTAGTCGCTCTCCCGCACCTGCTCCATCTCGGGATCGATGCGTTCCTGCGCTCGCTTGTAGAAGAACTGCATCAGCTTGGTGCCATGATGAGTGGCGATAGCCTCGCGTACCGCGATCGGGAGCTTGGCCTTGCGGGCCAGCTCGAGCCCCTCCTTGATGTGGCTCTGAATGACCAGCGCCGACATCGACGGTGAAACCACGTCATGGGGGTTGGGTCCGCGCTGATTCTCGACGAAGTACTCCGGCTTCAGCATCTTGCCGACGTCGTGGTAGTAGGCGCAGACGCGAATCCGCAGGCTGTTGGCGCCCACCGCCTCAGACCCTGCCTCGGCCAGATTGCCGACCGAGAGCGAGTGCTGGTAGGTCCCAGGTGCCTCCAGCGAGAGCCGCTTCAGGAGCGGCTGATTCTGATTCGACAGCTCGAGCAGCCGAATGTCGGTGGTGATGCCGAACAGACCTTCGAGCAGGGGCAAGGCGAAGGTCGCGGCGCCGATCGACAGCGGTCCTCCGGCCAGGGCGCACACCGCGCTCAGGACCTTCGCCTCGAGCAGCCCGGGCAGGCCCCGGTACAGCTCGAGGACGAGCAGGGCGAGCAGGTTGGCCACGCCGACCACGACCCCGACCCGGGTGAAGCCGGTTCGGTCCTTGAACTGCTGGGCCGCGAGTGCGCCCACCAGCCCTGAGGTCAGGGAGTAAACCACGACCGAGAAGTCTCCTCCGAGCATGAGACCGGCCGCCAGCGCCTGGCACAGGGCGAACAGGATCGCCGGTTGCACTCCCAGGAGCAGGAGCACCGTCACCGGGCCGGCAGCGTGGGGCAGGGCCCACAGGTAGGACTCGACGTCGGACATAGCCGGACCCTGGCTGTGCAGAGCCACCGCCTCGGCCAGGTACAGACCGAGCCGGGTCAGCGCCACGAACAGCAGCATGAGGAGGAAGATCATGGACAGGTGGTGGCGCCTCTCCGCCTCGCCGGTGAAGCGGGCCAGGATGCGCCACCAGCCGAACGCCATCAGGACCACCAGCAGCCCGATGCCGAGGCTGGTCGAGTAGAACGTGAGCTCCTCCTGCCGTTCGCTCATGACGCGCAGGGTCTGGGCCACCCTGGGCGTGACGGTGTCACCGCGACGGATCAGGATCTGGCCGCGCTGGAGGACCTGGGACCGCGGCGCCACCCGGTCCGCCGCCCGCTGTACCCGCTGCGCGGTCTCAGCCCGGTTGAGCACCAGGTTGGGGACCAGGTTGGCATCGAGAAACTCCAGCATGGGCTTGATCCAACGCCGGGCCACGGCGTCCTGCTCGAGCAATCGCGCCCGCAGTGCGAGCTCCAACCCGGAGCGCAGGTCGATGACGCTCGAGAGCTCCTCCAAGGGCACCACCCGCTCGGTGCCCGAAGCCAGGTTCCGCAGCGTCACACCCTGCTCGCCACGGCGCTCCAGCTCGCGGGCGTCATCGACGATCAGCGCCCGGTAGACCTGGGCAATGACGTCGACCACCGCGATTTCCAGATCGTCCGAGCACTCGGCCGAGCGGAAGACGCGGAACACCGCCTCGTCGACCTGAAGCTCCGTGAGCTCGGCAACGGGCGGCATCGCCTCCCCCCCCCGGTCGCCGCCCTCCTCCTCGGCCAGGTACGTCCGGCAGGTCGTGAAGAGCTCGTGCACGCCGTCCGACAGCTCCACGCGTAGTCGTGGTTCGAAATCGTATACTGGCAGCACCTCGGCCCGCGCCTCCTCCCGCACCGCCTCGGTGGCGGCCTCGTCGGGCAGGCTCATATCGCGGGGGACCACCACGTCGAAGGTGGCCACGTCGCCTGACGCCCAGGTTGGCAGGTTGGCGGCGGAGCGTGGCAGCAGCAGCCAAGTGCAGCCGACCACCACCACCGCGGCCCACAGCAACGGCTGCTCGAGCAGCCGACCCCACCAACCGCGCCGCTCTTCGAGCCCGCGCTGGATACGGTTCAGCGCCGGCCGCACGCCTCGGGTCGATGCCGTCCGGCTCATCCGCCACCGTTGTCTTCGGCCCGGCGACGGCGGGCCTCCCAGCGGGCGTAGCGGTCGACGACCTCCTGCACCAGCCGGTGACGCACCACGTCGTGGTGGGTGAAGCTCATGAAGGCGATCCCCTCGCTCCCCTCGAGGATCTCGAGAGCCTCGACCAGACCCGACGCGCGGTGGTTGGGGAGGTCGATCTGGGTCACGTCGCCGGTGATCACGGTCTTGGAGTGAAAGCCCATTCGGGTGAGGAACATCTTCATCTGCTCGTGGGTGGTGTTCTGGGCCTCGTCGAGGATGATGAAGGCGTCGTTCAGCGTTCGCCCGCGCATGAAGGCCAGGGGGGCGATCTCGATCGCCTGCCGCTCGATGAGCTTGGAGACCTTCTCGTAGCCGAGGATGTCGTACAGCGCGTCATACACCGGGCGCAGGTAAGGGTTGATCTTCTCCACCATGTCCCCGGGCAGGAAACCCAGCCGTTCACCGGCCTCCACCGCGGGACGGACCAGGACGATCCGCCGCACCTGCTTGTCCATCAGGTGGGCCGCGGCCATGGCCACCGCCAGGTAGGTCTTGCCGGTGCCGGCAGGTCCCACGGTGAAGACGTAGTCGTACTTGTACACCGCCTGGATGAACAGGCGCTGGTTGAGGTTGCGGGGGACGACGTAGCGCTTGAGCGTGTCCGGAATGCTGGAGTCGAGGAAGAACTCGACCAAATCGATCTCGAGATCCTCCTCGAGCACGCGGATCCCGGTACGAAATTCCTCCCCGCCCACCTCGGTGCCTGCGGCGAGCAGGCGGTCGAAGGACTCGAGCAGCCGCACCGCAATCCTCTCGGCAACGGGCTCACCGGACACGGAGACCACGGATCCGCGCGCCGTGACCTGGACCCGGAGCCGCTCCTCGAGGTAGCGCAAGTTCTCGTCGCGGGTACCGAAGATCCGCTCCGGGTTGGAGACCCCCAGGTTCACGCGCTGCATCGATCGCTGCTCCCAGATTCCGGATAACCGGGGCCCACGCCCCGTGAAGGCTCCGCCTGCTGCTTGCCGAGCCGGTCGGCAGCTCCCGATGATGGCGCTCTACTGGTCACGACCCGGGGTCTGGCCGGCGTCCGCAGTCCGGGCAGTAAGGGCCCCGGGGACGCAGTGGAGGCATCTGTCGCCTGGCGGCATACGGTCCTATTGTAGCAGGACCGGCGTCACGAGCCCTCGTCGGCCGGCGGCGCACCCGCCGGCTGCCACTTCGGCTCGGCCATGCCGAGCTGCGCGTTGAGAAAGCGGGCAAGGACGAAGAGCAGGTCCGAGAGGCGGTTGAGGTAGGGCACCACGCCCTCCGGCAGCGCCGAGCCCCCGGCAGCGGCAAGGACCCGTCGCTCCGCCCTCCGGCACACCGTGCGCGCCAGGTGGGCGAGCGCCGCAGCTCGGCATCCGCCGGGGAGGACGAAGGTGCGCAGCTCCTCGAGCTCGGTGCTCATCTCGTCGATCCACTGCTCAAGCGAAGCGACTCGCCATGCCGCGGGGGCGCGCACGACGCGATCCTCAGGGTCGGCCAGCGCGCTGCCGATGTCGAGCAGCGTGCTCTGGATCGCGTGCAGGCGACCGCCCACACCCTCCGGCAGAGGCTCGACCCGCAGCAGGCCGAGCACCGAGTTGAGCTCGTCGATGGTGCCGTAGGCCTCGACGCGCGGATGGTCCTTGGCCACCCTGCCCCCACTGAAGAGGGACGTCTCTCCGCCGTCGCCGGTCCGGGTGTAGACCTTCACGCGGTCATCTTACACCGTGCCCCTGCAGGTACCCGTGCCCGATCCCGTCACCGCGTGATGTGCCCGTGCGGCAGGGGTGCCTTCAGGGGTACCCCTGCACGGCGCAGCCGCGGCTGGCAGGCGTTGACACGCCGCCAGCGCGCCCTGCAGTCGCGCCGCGACCTCGGTGCTGCCCAGACGGACCTTCATCCGATGCGCTACCCGTAGAGCGAGCCCTCGCGACCGCTCACTGCTCCTGAGACCCGTCGCCATTGTCCGGGTTGGCCGCGAACTCGTACTCCGTCCACCCGTTGGCCAGGAAGCGCTTGAGCCCGGCGCGGGTCTCGGATCCGGGGTCGATCGCCACGACCGGCGGGGGCAGGAGCCGGGCCCTGAAGCGTCCGCGCCGCAGCAGCTCGAAGCGCACCGGCAGCTCGCCGGGGTGATCGAGGAGGTACTCCCTGAGCTCCAGCATCTCCTCCTCGCTGACATGCTCGAGGTCGAGCACGACGCGCAGGGCCGAGGCCTTCACCGAGTCGATCCCCTCCAGGGGGGTGATCTCGTCCGCCACCAGCTCGACATGCTCGCCCTCACCTTTGAGGGTGGCCATGACCAGAACGGGCGTGTCGTCCAGGAGCTGTCTCTCATAGCGCTCGAAAGTGTCCGGGAAGACCACGGTGCGGACCGAGGCAGTGGCATCCTCGAGCTCGAATACGGCCATCCGACGACCCTGGTTGCGGCCGTCCCGCTTGATGGCTATGGCCCGGGCCGCGGTCACCAGCCCACCCACGGTCACCCGCTCGGCGCCCTCGGCCAGGCGCTCGGGGAGCTCGGCCAGCCCGCAGTCCGACCAGCGCTCGAGCTGCTCCTGGTAGCGACTCAGGGGGTGACCCGAGAAGTAGAACCCCAGGACCTCGCGCTCCCAGGCCAGCCGATCCACTTCGTCGGCCTCCTGGGCGTGGGCAAGCTCGGCTTCGAGGTCCTCGGAGGGCATGGCGTCGAACAGGAAACCCTGGCCCAGGGCGCGCTGATCGCGCTCGCGGCCGGTCAGGTCGAGGAGCTCCTCCAGCCGCTCGAGCAGGCCCTTCCGGGGTACGCCCAGGACGTCAAAGCAGCCCGCCTTGGCTAGGCACTCCATCACCTTGTGGTTGACCGCACGCGCGGGCAGCGAGCGCAGGCAGTGCGCCACCGAGGTGAACTCCCCGAGGCGCCTGCGCGCCTCGAGGATGGGCTCGACCGCCGCCGCCCCAACGCCCTT
>Ga0316628_100002311_pt1 | contig 14050 bp, 11 predicted proteins | sample OWC_Aug_M2_C1_D5_FD_207648 | JGI IMG/M metagenome (GOLD analysis project Ga0316628, IMG submission 207648) | Wetland soil microbial communities from Old Woman Creek delta, Ohio, United States - OWC_Aug_M2_C1_D5_C | ecosystem: Environmental > Terrestrial > Soil > Wetlands | place: USA: Ohio... | reverse complement strand
TTCAAGCATATTTTCTATGACCGTTTCGAGCATGCACTGCTCCAGGCTCGCCTCGCGCTGAAACATTTCAATATAAGTGTTTATGTCTCCTATCATGTCTTCGCAGCGGCTGGCAGAGGAGATGAGAAATTCATAATCCCCATAAAGGGTATCTTTTGGATCTATATGTCGCTGGAGCCTCCTGAGGTTGCCTCCTATTATGGTTACGGGATTCCTGATCTTATCGGCAATCCCCTTGAGGATTTCTACGTCGCAGCGGACGGTGGCGTCTATGTAAGCACTGGTTTCGACAAGAATGCAGGAATCTACAAGCTTATCCACCACCGGTATTATCTCCACAGCAACCTGCGGTGGGAAGTTATCGAGTGCAAGGCTTTGACAGAACCTCCGCACAAGGGAAAAGCCCAGGCCCGTGAAACGTTGATCGAGATTTATCTCCACATGCTTTAACCCGATGCGCCAAAGATAGTTAATGAAGTTTGAGTCCAGGTTTTCACGGAACAGCCTTTCGAACCACGTAGCCCAAGTGAGCTTCATAAGGTCGGGCTTGCCGAAATGTTCGAGCAGTATGTGCGTCTCCGGCATTTCATAGAAGAATTCATAGAAAAACTCCGCAAACTCGCCCTTCTTGTTTATGAAGAAATCTCGGTGACGACTAAGCACCAGGAGATCACTCTCTGTTAACCTCAGTTTGTCCATTAAGAGCTGAAAACTTTGGTAGGGTACCGCGGAAACGAGCGCTCTATATTTCATGCTTTAATTCTAACAATGAAACATGTTCATCTCAAGTGGCCTGGCTGAAAAAGGACAATTGCCGCAGATCCGTCTGCAGCCCGTTCCTCCCCGCCGGATAATGACGGCAGGTGGAGGGTCTCGGGATATTACATTTGGCAGGCCTTCTCAATAATCCCGGCCTGTACGCAAAGGACGAAAATAGAACCACTTTGGTTAAGTATTATTTCGAAACGTCGTCAAGGGCTTTAAGGATATTCTGTTCCGTGATGTCTTTTGATCCTACCATCCGGATCTTCTTTTTTGTCTTTGTGTCGTAGACGATGGCGGTCGGAGTGGATCTGACCCCGAACGCCTTGGCCGTCTCATCGAAGTACTTTGACCCCTTTGTGACGGTCAGGAAGACCAGCGGTTTGTAGGCCACCCCAAGAGGGGCTATCGCCTTCTGCACGTCCTCGGGGCTGGGCTCTTTTGACGTTAGCGAGAGCGCCCCAAGCACCTTCCTCAACTGCAGATATTTGCCCTTTTCATTCAGGAGAAAGGAAAGGTTATAAGGCATATAGTTAAACGTTTCGGGATGGATAGGCACGTCGATAAAGATGACCCGTGCCCTTTTTTCAGCTGAGGCCACGGCCTTTTCGATCTCCGGTTCTGCCTTGCGGCAGGACGGACAGAACCAGTCAGTAAAGATGTAAAGCTCCTGGGCGCTGTTTTCTTTGCCCAGAGAGAGGTTCATGCCCTTATCCAGGGCTTCGCTCTTTTGAGCGCCCTTGAATGCGAGAAAAAAACCTGCGATCACGACCAAAGCTATAAGTGATACCTTCTTAAGGAAAATCATATTTATCTCTCTCCTGTCCTTTGAGTTTAAAATAACCTTTCTTGCCTCGGCATAATATGCCAGGAACGCCAGCAGGTATACAGCCGCAGCGACCCCGACGCATAAGGAACACCAGTCTTTTATCACATATTTCTGGATCCAGAGGAATGCGACCTCTGCGCCGCTTGCGGCCGAGATCATTATAACAAAAAGAGTCGAGAATACCCTCCTGGTGCGTCCGAGCTCGAACGAGGCCCACGCGGCCGGGAAAAAGGCAATCCCGACAATAGTGAAGGGGAGCCCTAACAGGACATACTTGTGTGTTTCGGCGCATGCGGAGGTACCGCAGACATCCAGCAGCGAAAGGAGAGAGAGGACGAACCCTGCCAGAAGGGCAGCTCTTATGAAATAATGGCTCTTCATTTCTGTTGTCTTCCTCTTGTTCCACTGTCTGCACAGTTAATGCGGTCTATTTAATTTTAGCATATATACCTTCCCCAGACCATGGAGATGCCCGGCCTGCAGGAATAATTTTTGTTCGAATTAGGTAAATCGCAGATAATTGACAGGTCTTTTTTTTTGTGAAATGCTTTAAGTAAGAAAGACGAAAGGGGGAAATAAAGTCAAAAAAAAGAAGACCGGTAACGAAACAGGAAAACAACGGGGCTAAAGATTATCGGTGAAATAAGCTGCTGAAAAGCGAGTGATAACCCGGGCGTTAAGAGATTTAAGGCGGTTGTGTTATGGAAAAATCGTTGGAAAAGACCTTCAATGAAGAAGTGAATAAATACCGCAATCTACTTCTCGGCTGCGCAATGAAGAGCGAATGGAACACTTTTAAGATCAACGCGGGGAAGCTCTTCGATTATTGCGAATCAATTGAAATGTCGGTGCTCAGAAAAAAGTTCTTCGGTATCTCGAAGGGTGTCATGATTGCGCTTGTTTTAATGGTCGCTCTTATCTGCAGGATGAATCCCTCAGTGCACTGCGAAGTTCCGAAGATCAGGGAACTGCTGATTCTGGCGGGGATCTGCGGCTGCAGCTTCCAGCTCTATTTCTTCCTGAATTTCCGGAAGTACATGGAGCGCAAGATGACCACTTACAAAAACCGGCGGGAGAGGTTCATAAGAAATATAGAAGCCGACTTTAAGACTTATTAAGCAGGATTCGTCATGGCGGCGGCCTTCCGGATGCGGTCCACGTCTCCCATGACTATCAGGATATGGTCGACCGTCAGGAGCGTCTTTCTCCCGGGGTTGAACGTATAGGTGTCGGCCGCCTTGTCCTTGAGGGCGACGAGGGAGACGCCTTCCATGTCGGGAAGCCCTGTCTCTGACAGCTCCTTCCCGACAAATGGGGACGATTTACCGACCGCGATCTCTTCGACCCTTATGGTGCGGTCTTTCGACCTCAGCATGATATCCAGGAAGTTTACTACTGAAGGACGGACCATCTCGGACACCATCCGAAGACCCCCTATGAAATCAGGCATTACTACGCCGTCTGCCCCGACCATCCTGATTTTTTGTTCGGATTCTTCCTCCACAGCTTTTGCTATAACCCTCAAAGAGGGGTTGAGGCGTTTTGCCGTGATCACCACAAAGAGGTTTTCTGCATCTGAATGGAGTGAGGTGATAAGGCCTCTCGCCTTCTGTATCCCGGCCCTCAGAAGGACCGCGTCGTGTGTCGCATCGCCCTCTATATATAAGATCCCCTGTTTTTCGAGCTCCAGGATCGTTTCCGATTTATTTTCTATGACCACAAAATCACGTTTTGTCTTGAGCAGCTCTTCGACGGCGTACTGACCCGTGCGGTCGGCGCCGCAGACGATAAAGTGGTCGTCAAGTCGATCGATTCTCTTGTTCATCTTTCTCCTCCTCATTACATCAGTGAGTTCTCCCTCCACGATAAACGCCGTAATAAGGGAGACAGCGTAGATCAAAATTCCCGAGCCGCAGAGTATAAGCAAAACAGTGAATGTCCTTCCCGTGTCCGAAAGCGGCAGGACTTCCATGAAACCCACGGAAGAGAGGGTTATGACGGTCATGTAAAAGGCATCGAAGGGCCTCCACCCCTCGATGATGACATACCCCGAGACCCCCGAAGCTATGACTATCGCAAGGGCAATGCATATGCCTATAAGTCTCTTGAGCAGCATGGATCGCCCATAATGATAAAACATTGAAACCGTTCCCCACAAGGAAGAAACGGGGGAGAATATGCAGCGGCAAAAAGGAAGGAGATGATAGGCCGGAAATCAACCTGCGGAGAAGGCCGCATTGTATCCCGCGTAAGGCGCAAGCAGCGCGTTCCCGTTAAGGTTGAGCATTTCCACGAAAGACTCGACTACATAGGGGTCGAATTGCGTGCCGGCGTTTTGTCTGAGTTCATCTTTGATCGTCTGAAGCGACAGGGCCTTACGGTAAGGCCGGTCGGTCATCATGGCATCGAAGGTGTCGACGACAGAGAGGATCTTCGATTTCAGGGATATCTCGTCTCCCCGCAGGCCGTAAGGGTACCCGTTTCCGTCATGCCTCTCGTGGTGCTGGATGATTGTCTTTCTTACGCCTTCCAGCGTCTCGATCGGCCCCAGGATATCGTCGCCGATGAGAGGATGAGTCTTAATCAGGCTGTATTCCTTGGCCGTGAGTTTGCCCTGTTTCTGAAGGATGAAGTTGTCGATCCCTATCTTCCCGATGTCATGGAGAATGGCCGCATGTTCGAGAAGCTCGATCTCCTTGAAATCGAGGCCTATAAACTTGCCCAGCTCTACTGAGAGGAGTCTCACCCTTTCCGAATGGCCCTTCGTGAACCTGTCGCTTGCCTCGAGCGCATTGACGAGTGATTGTATCGTGGCGAAGTAGTTGGTTTTGACACTCTCATACAGCCAGGCGTTTTCTATGGCGACCATTGCCTGGTTCGAAAGAGTGATGAGAAGCTCGAGCTCCTCTTCGGTGAAGGTTGTCGGGGACTGGCTGTTTTCGAGTATCATGGCCCCTATTACGGTGCCCTTCATCTTGAGCGGTACGCCGATTTTTTGGCCCGTTGCGGGGAGGCCCTGCATGTCCGCTGACGCCTGGCCGGGTATAATGACAGGCCGTCCGTCCGAGAAGAGTTCCTTGAATTCGGAATTCACCTCGAATGAGAAATTGGAGAGATGTTCGAGCCCGCCGCCCTTTTGGTATTGTAAGGTCAATGCCGGTTTGTGAGAGCTCCTGAGGTGGAGGGTCACTTTTTCGGCATTCAAGAGATCAGCAGTCGTCTGGATTATTATCCTCATCAGTTCCTGCGTCTCGATTATAGAGGAGAGTATCCTGCCGATCTCGTTGATTTTTTTAAGTTTCTCGACCGCACTTACCAGTTCGATATTCTTGCTTTTAACTTCTCTGGACAGGGATGTAATCGCCTTGTTGGCTGTTTCGAGCTCCCTGATCTTGAACTCGAGCTGGGAATTGAGGTTCTCGACTTTGGTCTTGTGTTCCAGCTCGACCCTTATCTTCTGGAGTTCCCTTTCTTTGGCTATGTTTTTGCTGTAGAGGCTGCTGATTTCCCGGATCATCTTGTTGAAAGATGCACCTATAATGCCGAGTTCGTCGTTGCTGTTTATGTTAACGGTCGCATGCCAGTTGCCGGCCTCGATATTATTTATTGTGGAAAGCAGATTATTGAGCGGGGTCATCACCAGTCTGGTGAAAAGGACGCTGATGATTACAGAAATGAGAACCACGATAGTGATACTGGAAAAGATCAACAGCCTCTTAAGAGAAAGAAATGCTGTAAGGCTTCCCGATATGTCGTGTTTGATCTGGATCAGGCCTATAAGGGGATGGCGCGGGTCATGACACCTATGGCATTCAGCCCTGTTCTCAATGCGGTGAAAGTAATTAATAGTAGTTTCGTCAAGAAGCCTCGGTTTTTGTCCGGGCGCGAGATTACTTTTGCTGAATTCGGCAGAGCGGGACCCTGTCTCTCCGGTGTTTGTCGATTTCAATATGATGCCGTCCGGAGAGATTATCCTGAGATTGACTATCTCCCTGTTCGTCCCTATGTTTTCGATAATTCTTGAGACTTCAGCGGAATTACTTTCCCTCATCGAGCTTTCTATCGAACTTTCGATTATCCCGGAAAGAAATACAGTCTCCTGAAACTTTGCATTGATCATCTTGTTGTTCTGCATACTGATGAAGACTGCGGTGGTAGCACCGACGGCGAGCATTACCGTGAGGGCTATTATTGTTATAATCTTGCTTTTAATTTTCATCTTAAATCAGTCCTTAAAAAATATTGCAATTTTTATGCCCCCGGCAGTACCCGATGCCGCGGGCGATTATCTGCAACGTATTGATTATACGGTTTTGCCGTCTTTTTTGCAGGGAGTAAAACACATGGGATAAAATCCGGATAAGGGGACGACATCTTAATCATGGATTTAATGTGGCCATTTCACGCGCCTGCCGTTGAAAACACTTAGTGATCAATATTGGCGGCGGGCGATTATCGGCAGCGATTTTATAGTACAATACTCCTATGTCAAAACCGGTAGTAGTTATAGTAGGAAGACCCAATGTAGGGAAGTCAACCCTTTTTAACAGAATGACGGGGACGCATGCCGCGATAGTGGAGGACATCCCGGGCGTCACGAGAGACAGGAACTACCTTGACGCAAGATGGGAGGAGAAGGTCTTCATGGTAGTCGACACGGGCGGCTTTTATCCCGATCCGCCGGAAGACATTTTCGCCCAGGCCAAGGAACAGGCGATCTTTGCTATAGAGGAGGGGGATATTATAATCCATCTCCTCGACGGAAAGGACGGTCTGACGCCGGCTGACATGGAACTGGCGCGGATTCTTCGCGCATCCGGAAAGAAGATACTCTGGGCAGCAAATAAGATAGACGCTCCATCGAGGGAAGACAGGCTATATGATTTTTTCAAGCTCGGGACGGAAGATCTTTGGCCGATTTCGGCCGCAACCGGGCACGGATACGAGGAATTCATGGACAGGCTCGACCAGCTGCTTCCAGAGTATCAGGAAGCAGTCGTCGAATATACCAAGATCGCGGTTGTGGGAAGGCCTAACGTCGGGAAGTCCACTCTTGTGAACGCGCTTTTGGGTAAGAGGCGAATGCTCGTCAGCCCGGTGGCTGGAACGACGAGGGACTCCATAGACAGCATCTGTACGTACCACTCGAAGAAGTACCTGGTAATCGACACGGCGGGGTTGCGGAAAAAAGGGAAGGTGGGATATTCGATAGAGAGGTTTGCGCTTGTCAGGGCCGTCAGGAGTATTGAGAGATGCGATGTCGCGCTCGTCGTTCTCGACGCTTCTGAGGGGATCACGGAGCAGGACATAAAGATCGCCGGCATCGTTAAGGAGTACGGAAAAGGTGCGATTTTCCTCCTGAACAAGTGGGACCTTGTCGAAGGGCCGGAGGAGGCTTTCAAAGAGATCATACCCGAACTTGCAAGAAAGATGTGGTTCTCTCCCTATGCTCCGGTCATTACGATCTCAGGCCTCGTCAGGACACGGATCACCAAGGTTTTTCCTGTCATAGACCGCATCATAGACGAGAGGACGAAGCGAATAACTACCGGCGAACTCAACAGGTTCTTCAGGGATTTTGTCGGTAAGATGAATCTTCCTATGTATCGGGGGAAGGCGCTGAAACTCTATTACATGACACAGGTCAGGGAAGAGCCGCCGGGTTTCGTAATATTCTGCAATTATCCTGAGGCCGTCAAGGAGCAGTCCCTGCGCTTCATCGAGAAGGGGCTGAGGGAGAGTTTTTCGTTTGAAGGCACGCCTCTGAAGATTTATATCAGGGCGCGGAAGCAAGATAAAACATCGTGAGGTTTCTGAGGGCCATGGGAAGAGGTGCGGTCGCCTTTTACAGAGACGACGGGTTGATGCTCGCCGCATCCCTCTCCTATTTCATCGTAACGGCCATTGTCCCCTTCTGCATGTTCCTGATGACCCTTCTCGGATATCTGCTGGGACATTATCCGGAATTCTATAAGTTTGTTTTCAGCAAGCTGACGAACCTTTTCCCGTCGGTCACGGCGGGCATAACCGAGGAGATCGTTAAACTCATCTCTTATAAAGGGCTCGGCAAGATAGGAATTCTCCTTTACGGCCTGATGTCCTATCAGGTCTTTGCTTCTCTTGAAAATTCCCTGAACGTGGTGTTCAAGGCGAAACAGAAGAGAAGCATTGTATGTTCGGTGTTTATCTCACTGACGGTGGTCACCTGTATCATCTTGCTTCTCATAGTATCCTTCGGCGCTGCATCGGTGATACCCCTGCTTAACGCCCTCAGACCGTATCTGCCTGATATAAAGGTGGGAAAGGTGACCGCGTTTATAATAAGATTCATACTGCCCTTTGTCCTTGTCCTGCTTACGGTTACTCTAGTGTACAAACTGCTTCCAAAGGCAAAGGTGAGGTTTTCGGATGCGTTGGGCGGCGCCTTCTTTACCACGCTCTTTCTTGAACTGGCAAAACACGTTTTTACATGGTATGTGGTGTCGATCGCCCATCTCGGAAAGATTTACGGCCCCCTGACGGCCTTTATCTTCTTTATGCTGTGGACGTTCTATTCTTCCTGCATTTTTTTGATAGGGGCGGAGACGGTCCATAACCTCGGCAGGCCGAGAAAGTTTAAGGCCGCATAATGTATATCTTCATGATGCAAAAGGATAGGATCCGACATGCTGAAAAACGCCATAGAATCGGCAGATTATTTTCCTGATTCACGTAAACGCGGACACGGCCTCAGGTGTAGTTATGAGAAAGGTATCAACGTGACCGCAGGCCGGTTGCGGGGCCCCGACTATGGCCGTTTTTCATCACCCCGGACCCTATTTTTGTCGGATTTTTTTGCAACTGAAGGGTATAATAGATTGGGAATTGTCGGTAATGAGAGCGAAGCTTTCTATAGGTCGGGGGGAAATATGTTAGATATGATTGGCAAGGTTGTTGAGGTGGGCACGGGTGAAACGATATACATCGGGACGCTCGTGGAGGTCAATGAAGAGGAAGTATACCTCGAGGCCGAGTCGGGGTGGATCGTGGTGCCGATCGAAAAGATAGCATATATCAGGGAGTGTGAGGATTAATGATAGCGATTTCGCTGCAGTCGGGCAGCAACGGCAACTGCATCTATGTCGAGTCCTGCGGGGTGAGGCTGCTTTTCGATGCAGGGATATCCGGTATCTCGGCAGAGCGGAGGCTTGCCGACCATGGCCGCGAGATCAGGGATGTGGATGGCGTAATCATATCCCACGACCATGCAGACCATGCGAAGTATGCCGGCGTGTACCAGCGCAAGTATGGTCTCCCGCTCTACGTGACGGAAAGGACACTCGACGCTGCTGATAAGAGGTGCGGACTCGGGCGTCTCAGGGATGTAAGGTTCTTTCAGGCCGGGCGGTCGGTAAAGTTCGGTTCTGTCTCTGTCCTGACGATTTCGACCCCCCACGACGGCGAAGACGGAGTGATCTTTATAGTCGAATCACGGGAAAAACGCCTCGGCATAATGACCGATCTCGGGCATGTCTTCGACGGTCTGGCCCGGGAAGTGGCCTCCCTTGATGCAGTTTTCATGGAAAGCAATTATGACCCGGCGATGCTGGCCGCAGGCCCTTATCCGGCCTTTCTCAAACGTAGGATAAGGGGGCCTGGCGGGCATATCTCGAATATAGAGTCTGCCGAACTGCTCTGTTCCGGCAAGAGGTTGAGGTGGGCCTGCCTTTCGCATCTCTCGGGACAGAATAATGATCCCGGCGTTGCGCTTAAGACCCATCAAGACGTCCTGGCCAGAAGTTTGAAGCTTTATGCCGCCAGCCGATATTGCGCCACAGGTCTATTTCACGTCTGACTGACAACTCAGGGCTGCAGTAGGTGACCATCTTCTCTCTCATTCTCGTCCCGATAAAACGGGACCCCGGGACAATTTCTCGAGCCGCCTGAAGCGGGCCAATACGAGAAATTGAAGCTGTTCGAAGACAGTCCCCCCCAGCAGCTGTACTGTGATCGCAAAATAGATCATATGTCAAAGTCTTACTTCTTTATTGCCATCTTTTTCCTCTGCATGTGCCCCCGTTAAGAATATTTCATTGTTCCTTAATGTCTTTTTAATATTGCGAGAGTATGCTGAGTTCAATAATATTGCGGACGAGCACAGAGGTGACGACATGAAGACCAAAGAAAAGGCTATAGAGGGAAGGCCGGAAAGCAGCGAAGATATTTGCGGCCGTTTTGAAGATATCGACTGTTCAGAGACAGGGCAAAAAGGTCCGGAACGAGCCTTCCCGGCGACAGAGGACTGGCATGAGATATTCGACACAATAACGGACATGATCACCATCCATGATGCCGACTTTACCATTATCCATGCTAATAAGGCCGCTGAAAAGATACTCGCTCTGCCTCTGCTGGACCCGGGGAGCGTAAAATGTTTCGAGTATTACCATGGGAGCGAGAGCCCGCCCCCTGGATGTCCAAGTTGCCAGTGTCTTAGAACGGGAACGACTTCGGTCTTCGAAATGTTCGAACCGCATCTGAGCATGCATATCGAAATACGGGCAATCCCGAGGCTTGATGATGCGGGCAGGGTGATAGGCCTGATCCATATAGTCAGGGACATTACTAACCGCAAGCTGGTAGAAGAGGAACTGCATATCCATCAAAACCATCTGGAGTGGCTCGTTCGCGAACGTACCGCTGAAATTACCCTTATGAATGAACAGCTTCAAAAGGAGATAGCCGGGAGAAAGCGAGCCGGTGCGGAAAAGGAGCAACTCATAGAGGAGCTTCAGGAAGCCCTCGCGAATATAAAGAAATTAAGCGGACTGCTCCCTATGTGTGCTTGGTGCAAGAAGATCCGTGACGACCAGGGATATTGGAAACAGGTCGAGGCTTACGTATGCGAACATTCCGATGCCAGGTTTACCCATGGCATCTGCCCCGAGTGCGCCGGCAAGCTCGGGGACGAAATAGGATAAGAAGGCCTCTCGCGGCAGGTTTATGTATTAAACCTCTCGAGGTCTGTTATAGCTTGCAGGACGACAAGGCATCCGCTGTAGAGGTCCCGGAGAAAAATATGTTCGTCGCTTGAATGGACCTGCCTCATCCCGTTGGTGATATTGATCGCCTTTATCCCATGTGCATTGAATACGTTGGCGTCTGAGCCCCCGCCGGTTTCTACGAATCGCGGCGCCATGCCGCACTTCGTGACTACCCCGCTGAGATATTGCAGAAAGGGATCGCTCTTGTTTATGGTAAAGGCACTGTATTCCTCCTCATCCGATATAACGATCGTTGCCCCGTTCTTCTCAGCCAATTCCCGGGCCGTTTCAAAAAGACGTTTCTTACTGCCTTGAAGTTCGCCGGCGTCATGTCCCCTTAACTCACCTCGGATGACGGTTTCCCTGGGCACCACGTTTGTTGCCGTGCCCCCATGTATGATCCCGATGTTCGCTGTGGTTCTATCGTTTATCCTTCCGTCGGGCACAGACGCAATGATAAGTGATGCGACCCTTATCGCATTAATGCCTTTTTCGGGTTCTATGCCGGCATGTGCCGACCTGCCGATAATTCGCATTTCATATGTGATATGTGTGGGCGCAGCGACAATAAGACACCCCACTTCTCCCGATGCATCGAGCACGAGGGCCTGCCTGCTCCTGAGGCGCGAGAAGTCGAGGTTTTTTGCGCCGCAGAGTCCCTTTTCCTCTGCCGAGGTGAAGACGATTTCGAGTCTTCCGTGGGGGATCTTTTGTTCATGGAGAACCGTAAGGGCCTCTAATATCTGGGCTATTGCGCTCTTGTCGTCGGCACCTAAAACAGTCCTGCCTGTGGATCTTATCCGGACGTCATCAACGCTGAATTCAATCCCCTCGGTAGGTTCTATCGTGTCCATATGCGCACTTACAATAAGGTCGGGTGCCCCGTTGGAACCCTCTTTTGTCGCTATGATATTGAAAGAGCCGTCATATCTCTGTATCCCGACTTCGCATCCCGCCTCCTCTAGCTTTCTTGAGAGTACTTTGCCTATCTCTCCCTCGTGAAAAGAAGGCGAGTTGATCAGGAGGAGTTCGGTAAAAGTGTCAACCAGTCTTTTTTTATTTATGAAATGCGGTGGCAGCATGCTTGGCGCGGGGAAGACCCCTTATCATTGCAGCGTGGACCAGAGGCAGCCTTCCCCGAAGTCCTCTATCCCGGAGTAATCCGCGCAGGCCTGCGGCCGGTGCTCGTAGATATCGCACCCCTCAGGAGTGAGATGGGGACAGGTGTGCTTGAAGGAAAGGATCATTGCGTCTTCTTCCAGCCTGTTCACGTCGAACCCCCGGGCCTTGTAAAAATCGACTATTGTCCCGGCAGGGCAGCCGTAGAGGACCGGGTGGGTATAGATGAACAGTTCTTTGCAGCACTTCTGGCAGGAGATACATAACTTTTCCTTTTCGGAGAGCTGTTTGGTTTTCATGAAGCCTATTATAACAGATAGGAGAACCCACATGCGTTTCTTCCGTCTCCGTGTTTCAGTTCGGGTATAATAGAGCGAGCGGATGAAAGTGAAGAATCATGGAATGTCTGAATATATCAGTCAAGGGTAAGGTCCAGGGGGTAGGCTTCAGGCCCTTCGTTTATAACCTCGCAAGGGAACTTGGGGTGAAGGGGATTATCTCGAACACCGCTGACGGTGTTTTTATTACTGCAGAGGGCGGGGACCTCAGTACCTTCCTTGAGAGGCTGAGAAAAGACAGCCCGCCGCTTTCAAAGATTCTGAACGTGGATATATCGCCATGCGAGTTTACGGGCTACAGCGAGTTCTCTATAAAAGAGAGCTCCGGGGAAGGCAGTTTTACGCTAGTATCGCCTGATGCATCGGTCTGCGTTGATTGTCTTCATGAACTTTTCGAACCAGGGGACAGGCGTTTCCTCTACCCCTTTATTAATTGCACGAATTGCGGGCCTAGATATTCGATCACGAAGTCCGTGCCTTACGACCGGGAGCATACGACCATGGATGTCTTTCGTATGTGTCCTGAGTGCGAGGCCGAATACCGCGATCCTGAGAACAGGCGTTTTCATGCCCAGCCCAATGCCTGCGCAAGGTGCGGACCCGGCGTCGAACTGAGGGTCGTTAAGAAAGGCCTGGATGTCGATGAAAATGGCGACCCCTTCAAAGAGACGATCAGACTGCTCAAAGAAGGATACATCATCGCTATCAAGGGGCTTGGAGGTTTTCATATCGCCTGCGATGCCACAAACGAAGAGGCGGTTTCGAGGCTACGAAAAAGGAAGCGGAAAAACAATAAACCCTTTGCCGTTATGGCGCCGGACATCGGTGCGGTCCGAAGGTCTTGTCATATCTCCGATAAAGAAGAATCCATGCTTGCCTCTGAGAAACGGCCTGTTCTGCTCCTCGCCAAAAAAGATGACTTAGGGCTTGCAGGTGATGTCTCTCCACGCAACAGTTATACAGGTTTCATGCTGCCGTATACGCCGCTTCATTATCTGCTTTTTTACCACCCCGTCGGCCCTCTTTACCAAGGAGGGGCCGGGGGAGGTCCCCACTTCAATGCACTCGTTATGACGAGCGGAAATATCTCCGAAGAACCGATCGTGATCGGCAATGACGAGGCGGTAGCAAGGCTTTCCGGTATAGCCGATGCGTTCCTGCTGCATGACCGGGGGATATTTATGAGGGTCGACGACTCCGTCATGAAGGTTGCTGAAAGCAGGGCAGCGACAGAACCGGGCCGGGGTGCATGGCCTGAAACGGAATCGCCGGTTTTCTTTATCAGGAGGTCACGGGGTTATGTTCCGGACCCGATTCCGCTACATGAGGAGGGGCCGGAGGTCCTGGGATGCGGGGCCGACTTGAAGAACACCTTCACTCTTACAAAAGGGAGATATGCAGTCCCGAGCCAGCATATCGGTGATATGGAAAATTATGAGACCCTCAGCTTTTTTGAAGAGACCCTGAAAAACCTCAAGGCGGTTTACAGGGCCGAGCCTGAGGCCCTTGCTTACGACCCTCATCCGGCGTATCTGTCATCTCGATGGGCACTGAGACAGGAGGGGATCAAGAAATATCCGGTCCAGCATCATTACGCACATATCGCGTCCGTAATGGCCGAGAGGGGGATTAAGGAGAAGGTTATAGGGGTTTCATTCGACGGTACTGGATATGGAGGTGACGGGACGCTCTGGGGGGGAGAGTTTCTGATCGCAGACACGAAGGGGTTCAAAAGGGCGGGCCATCTTGATTACATACCGCTGCCGGGCGGGGAAATGGCGGTGAAGGAGCCCTGGAGGATATCACTCGCGTATCTATTGGAGGCGGTCGGGGAACAGATATGGGAGTATATCGGACAGACGGGCTTCCTGGAAAGATACGGCAGGGAGAGGACCGAAGGCATCATAAAGATAGCAGGGATGAGGGATTTTTCCCCCCTCTCTTCCGGCGCCGGCAGGCTCTTCGACGCAGTCTCTGCG
>Ga0316628_100002310_pt1 | contig 14051 bp, 5 predicted proteins | sample OWC_Aug_M2_C1_D5_FD_207648 | JGI IMG/M metagenome (GOLD analysis project Ga0316628, IMG submission 207648) | Wetland soil microbial communities from Old Woman Creek delta, Ohio, United States - OWC_Aug_M2_C1_D5_C | ecosystem: Environmental > Terrestrial > Soil > Wetlands | place: USA: Ohio... | reverse complement strand
GTATGGTCGACGTTAAAAGATGTTACCCGGGGGAATGCCATAAATATCGGTAAACCCATTGCCAATACATACGTTTACATATTAGGTCCGAGGGGATCGCTTCATCCGGTGGGTGTAGCCGGGGAGTTGTGTATATCCGGGGCAGGTGTAGCCCGGGGGTATGCCAATGACCCAGGATTAACCCGGGAGAAATTCACTGCTAATACCTTTATAGGCGGGGAGAGGATGTATCACACCGGTGACCTAGCCCGTTGGCTGCCGGAGGGAGAGATCGAATTTTTAGGGAGAACGGATTTCCAGGTCAAAATTCGGGGCTTCCGGATCGAATTGGGAGAGATAGAGTTCTGTTTATTGAAGGTTGGTGAAGTAAAAGAAGCGGTGGTGTTGACGCAGGAGAAGGATGGAGGGAATAAATATATATGTGCTTATTTTGTCTCTAACAGCGAATATAAGATATCGGAATTACGGGAATACCTGTCTATGGAGCTGCCAGACTATATGATTCCATCATTCTTTGTACGATTGGAGAAGATACCGTTAACCCCCAATGGCAAGGTGGATCGAAAAGCCCTGGAGGTATTGGGCAAGCGCTTAGCCCAGGGTACTGTCTATGTTCCACCCCGCAATGAAGCCGAGAGCAAAATGGTAGACATCTGGAAAGAAGTGCTTCAACTGGAAAAGGTAGGCATCCATGATAACTATTTTGACCTGGGTGGCACGTCCTTTGAAATTATCCGCATCAATTCAAAGTTAAAAGAAATTTTTCAAATGGATATTCCGGTGGTAACCATGTTCAGGTACCCTACCGTCCGGTCACTGACACAATATTTAAGTAATATAAAGACAGAAATCCGTGATCGCTCAACTTCATTGAAAAGAGGTAAAGGAGAGAAAATGCAGCAACTGCAAAAACGAAGAGGAACAAGAAATGGGAAAAGACGTTACTAACAGGATGGAGATAGGGCAGGAAATAGCTGTTATCGGTATGGCAGCAAGATTCCCCAATGCCAGGAATATCGATGAATTCTGGGAGAACTTAAAAAATGGGGTGGAATCACTTTATCATTTTTCTGATGAAGAACTGCTGGAGGCGGGAATCGATCCCGGGTTACTTACCCATCCTCATTATGTGAAGACCTATGGCTGCCTGGAAGATATCGAATACTTTGATGCTGCTTTCTTTGGCTATACACCGAAAGAAGCAGAGATCATGGATCCCCAGATTCGTATTTTTCATGAGTGTGTGTGGACAGCATTGGAGCATGCAGGGTATGATTCCCAGGCATATGACGGATTAATCGGTCTCTATGCCGGGGCAACAGCCAATATGGATTGGGAAGCCCGCGCTATATTATCAGGGAAAAGTAATGAAATTGGTTTTTTCGCCGCGGGCCCATTGATCCAGAAAGATTATTTAAGTATACGAATTTCTTATAAACTCAATTTGATGGGACCCAGTTTCATGTTAAGCACGGCATGTTCAACTTCTTTGGTGGCTATACACGTGGCCTCCCAGGCCATATTAAATGGAGAATGCGACATAGCATTGGCAGGAGGAATCACGGTGGCGGGAACCAGCAAAGGTGGTTACCTGTACCGGGAGAAAATGGTTTTCTCACCGGATGGGCACTGCAGGGCCTTTGATGCAGCGGCAAAGGGATTTGTAGCCGGTGACGGTGCGGGTATTGTGGTGTTGAAGAGACTGGAAGATGCCACCCTGGATCGAGATCATATCTATGCGGTTATCAAAGGAACTGCCATTAATAATGACGGTATGCGAAAAGCCGGTTTCACCGCCTCCAGTGTCGAAGGTCAGGCTGAGGTCATTAAAATGGCACTGCAAGTGGCAGAAGTGGAACCCGAAAGTATTAGTTATATTGAAGCCCATGGAACCGGGACAGAGTTAGGAGACCCGGTGGAGATTGAAGGATTAAGGCTTGCCTATAATACCAATAAAAAAGGTTTTTGCACCATTGGCTCAGTTAAAACCAATATGGGGCATTTGGACTCCGCCGCTGGAGTTGCCGGTTTTATCAAAACCCTACTGGCGTTAATGCATCGACAGATCCCTCCGAGTCTGCACTTTGAAATTCCCAATCCCCAGGTTGATTTTATCAATAGTCCTTTCTATGTCAATACAGGTTTAACCCAATGGCTAAAGGGAAAATATCCATTGCGAGCTGGTGTCAGTTCCTTTGGAATTGGAGGCACCAATGCGCATGTGATCTTAGAGGAAGCCCCCCCAATCAGTGATTCAGTCGGTCAGTGGGTCAGCGAGTCAGTAAAAAAGTCCTCCGAGGGGACAGGGGGGCTTGCCCCCCTGTCTAAGGAACATTCCTCACTTCGATATCAATTAATCCTATTATCCGCCAAAACCTCAACCGCCCTCGATCGGATGAAGATAAATTTAGCACAATATCTAAAGGAAAATCCTTACCTTAATCTCGCCGATGCGGCTTATACATTGCAAGTAGGAAGGAAAGCCTTTGAACACCGCTGGATGGCCGTAAGTTCCACCGTGGATGAAACCATTGAAATGCTGGCCTCACCAGGAGCCGGGGAAACGCATCGGGTTTTACCCGGAGAGGAAGGCTTTGATCTTGAAAAGCCAGAAGCGACTGAAGATAAAGATTCGCTGCTTCAAATCGGTCGTTTATGGCTTCATGGGCATAACCTGGACTGGAAAGGACTCTACTCCCAGGACCATCGCTGCAGGATCTCGCTGCCCACGTATCCTTTTGAGCGACAGCGATATTGGATCGAGGATGATGTGATAAAGATAGGAGCAGAAGGCTTGAAGCAAAACTCCCAACCGAACCACCAACAAGTTATGTCGGATTGGTCTTATTTGCCCACCTGGAAACGCACCATCCTTGAACCTCAAAACGACAACGGTTTTTTGATGAACCTTAAATGCTGTTGGCTGGTATTTGTGAATGAGTTACCCATCTGGCAAATCCTGGAACAACACCTTAAAGAAAATCAGCAAGTTGTAATTATTGTAAAAGCGGGAAATGAATTTCAACAGGCAGAATGTGACGATAAGCATTATACCTATACCCTCAATCCGCAAGACAATGCGCATTATGATCTCCTGTTCAGAGAATTGGCAGCCCGGGACCTTCAACCCCATAAGATTGTTCATGGTTGGAATGTTACTGGAGAAAACTACCGCCGGTTTAAGGTAAACGAATCCTTTGAAACGGCTCAATACCTGGGTTTTTACAGTTTGTTGAACCTGGCAAAAACACTAGGGAAGCAGAATTTTAGCCGCGATATTTATATATATGTAATGACCGACCACCTACAGGAAGTAATCGGGGGAGAAGCACTGCAGCCGGAGAAGTCCACGGTACTGGGGCTGCTTAAATCCATCCCCCAGGAATATCCCGGGATACGATGCCGCAGCATCGATATTTGTTTGCCGGAGGGGGAGGGAATCCAAAATGCAGCGCTGATTGATGCCCTGTTGGCTGAATTTACAATCGATTCCACCGATACCACCATTGCCTATAGGAATAACCAGCGGTGGGTACAAATGTTTGACCCTCTTCACCTGGAACAGCCCCAGGAAGAGCAAATGAGACTGAGAAAAAATGGTGTATACATGGTTATCGGCGGCCTGGGCAATATCGGTCTCATGTTTGCGAAACTCCTGGCAAAGGAGGCAGGTGCTCGATTGATATTGACAGGGCGCTCCCCCTTTCCCGCCAAACACGAATGGAACCAATGGTTGGAAATACATGATCCGGAAGACCCCATTTCCCTTAAAATCAAAAAACTCCGGGAAATTGAAGCGTTAGGGGGAGAGGTTTTATATATCCAGGTGGATGCTGCCCATCATCAACAAATGCAGCACGCCATTATTCAAGCTGAGGAAGCTTTCGGCAACATCAATGGTGTGATTCATGCAGCCGGGATCATCGAAGGAGAATCCATGCGATCGATTCAAGAGTTATCCAAAGAAGACTGCCGGGCACAATTTCAAGCAAAAGTATATGGAACCATAATCCTGGAAGAGCTCTTAAAAGAAAAAGACCTGGATTTTTGCTGGTTGCTGTCATCCATTTCTTGTGTTTTGGGGGGGTTGGGTTTTGGGGCGTTTGCATCAGCCAATACTTTTATGGATGTTTTTGCAAAACGACATAATCAACTTAACGGTTCTGGTTCTCGATGGTTCAGCCTGAATTGGGATGGCATGGAGGCTGACAAAAGCATTGACATCTTTAAACGGATGTTGCCACTAAAAAAAATCGATCAATTGGTGGTTTCCAGGGGAGGGGCCCTTCATGATAGAATTGACAAAGGGGTGAAGCTTGAAACGGTAAAAAATAGAAAGTATGCCAAATCCACTATTGAAACCGTCTCTAGCCTACACCCCAGGCCCAATTTATCCACTGCTTATGCAGCACCGCGAATCCCCACCGAAAAGAGCCTGGCCAGGATATGGCAAAGCTTGTTAGGGTATGATGAAATCGGTATCCACGACGATTTCCTGGAATTGGGAGGAGATTCTTTAAATGCCATTACTGTGATATCACGGATTCACCAGGAAATGAATGCGAACATCCCGGTAAACGAATTTTTCACTCAACCCACGATAGAAGGAATTGCACGATATATTTCCAATCATTCCCGGAAAGATAAATTTATATCCATCGAACCAGGAGAAAAAAAAGAATATTATGCGCTCTCCTCAGCCCAAAAAAGGTTGTATATTATCCACCAGATGGATGAGAACAATACCAGCTATAATATGTTCGACACAATAATGTTAGAAGGGGAGAACTTTGGTCATCAGCTTGAATCCACTTTCAGGCAGTTGATACACAGGCATGAAGGCTTGCGGACCTCTTTTGATATGATCCATAGTGAGCCGGTACAGCGGGTGAGAGATCAAGTGGATTTTAGCATTGATTTTTATGATTTAACCAAAGGCCTCAACCAGGCGACAGATGAATCTCACGCTCAAGCTCCAATGGAACACCAGGTGCTGCAGACCATCAGGAAATGTATCCGGCCGTTTGATTTAGGCCAGGCACCCCTTCTCCGGGTGGGATTAATAAAGACCAAAGAATCCGTATATATATTAGTAACCGACATGCATCATATCATCAGCGACGGGTACTCCATGGGAATACTTGTGAAAGAGTTCCTGGCACTGTATGAAGGAAAGGAATTACCTCCTTTAACCCTCCGCTATACCGATTATTCAGAATGGCTGCGGAATGGGAATTTACAACATTCACTTAAACAACAGGAGCAATACTGGTTAAATGAGTTTTCAGGAAATATCCCGGAACTGCAAATACCCACCGATTATGAGAGGCCAGCAGTTCAATCCTTTAAGGGAGACTTGATGGACCTATTATTGGATGAGAAAGAATCGGCGGGATTGCAGGAAATTGCTTCAGAGGGTAATTCGACTTTGTTTATGGTATTGGTGGCGCTTTATAATGTATTTCTGGCTAAACTCAGCGATCAGGAAGATATCGTAGTGGGAGTAGGCGTTGCCGGACGCAGGTATGAGGAACTGCATAAAATTATCGGCATTTTCGTCAATACACTGGCGATAAGAAATTACCCATCGATGAAAAAAACCTTTAATAAATTTTTAGAAGAAGTAAAAGAAAAAACCCTGTTGGCCTATGAAAACCAGGACTACCAATTTGAAGAGTTGGTGGAAAAAGTGCTTCCGCACAGGAAACGAAATCGCAATCCCTTGTTTGATGCGGCGATTGTTTCTCTAGATATTGCGGTGAATGCCGTGGATATTCCACAAATCGATTCCAGTACATTGAATGCCAAACCCTATGGCCACAAAAACGAGGTGTCCAAGTTTGATATGACACTCATATGTAAAAAAATTGAAGATAAGCTTCGGTTTATATTCGAATATCGTACCGAACTATTTAAACAAGAGACCATACAGCGATTTATCATTTATTTCAAAGAGATTGTATCACAAGTAATAGAAGATCATGATATCAAACTAAAAGATATTACCATTTCTCATCATTTATTGCGAGCAGAATCAGGTAAGCCCAGTATGAAATTGGGTTTTGAGAAGCAATGATAAAATTTGTGTTTATAGGTTATACAAGGTATGTTAAAAGTTAGTATTTCTTAATTAATAGAAGTAGGGAGGAAAACCATGAAAAAGTCTGAACGAAAAATCATCATGATTAACTTTAAGAAAATTTCTGGAGAAAAAGCTTTTTTACTGGCTCGAAAATTAGAAAAGGTTGATCCCCATATCTGTGAAATGTTTGATGTGATTTTAGCCCTTCAGCCGCAGGACGCCTATCATATTTCAAGTAAAGTAAAATTGCCGTTATTTGTCCAGGATATTTCTTCGTATCCGGAATCTCAGTTTTTAAGTGCGATTGATAGAGGTTCCTTAAAAAAATCTAATATTAGAGGTGTCATATTAAATCATCCTCAAAAGAAATTAACTCTCGATGCATTGGAGGAAAGTATAGCGGTGGGCCGGAAACTGGGTCTGGAAATCCTTTTATGTGCTTCCAGTATAGATGAAGCTGTGCAAATCAACGATCGCTATACACCGGATTACATTGCTGTTGAAAATGAACAATTAATCGGGAAAGATATTTCTCTTGTGCAATATTGCCCCGAAGTTGTTCCCAATGTATTAGACAGGATAAACAATCGCATTTTATTTGGGGGAGGGATTAAATCCCCTGAAGATATTAAATTTGTCATTCAAAATGGTGGTTTTGGGGTGTTGGTGGCCAGTCTGATCATAAACTCCAAAAACCCTCTTGCCACGCTAGAGAATCTGCTAAAACCAGAGTTTTATAATAAACCAGCCAATTAAAGGAGGAAATGTAAATGAAGAAGAATAAGACAATGGAAAACCATCCAAAAGAATCTAAAGTCAAAATCTACCAGCAGTGTACCAATTCTGACTGCAGTGCTGTATATGATTTAAAGCAAATGCTTCCCAACTGCAAATCGTGTGGTGGGAGATTGAAATACGAATTTGAAGGGAAATTCGATGGCAAACCCAATGATCGAGATGATCTCTGGAAAAACTTTGATTTAATACCCCTGGAAAATTCGGAAAATATTGTTTCCCTTGGAGTTGGAGGTAGTGAGATTATTCTTATGGAAGAGTTAGGCGCTTATATAAATGGGGCTAATTTTTATGTTCAACTGGACAGTGATAAGAATCCCACCGGGACCTTTAAAGACAGGGAAGCCTCAATCATAATAAGCCGATGTAAAGAGTTGGGATTGGACAACCTGGTATTTTATTCCACCGGTAATACTGGCAGGTCCTATACCCATTTTTCCGCACATTTGGGGTTGACCAGCTACCTGTTTATGCCCAAACAATGCCAGTATAAAAACACGGATTTTATTAAAAAGAATGATAATAATTTTATTATTCTCGTGGATGATAATTACCCGAAAATCGGTCCGTATGCAAAGAAATTTGCCAAAGAAAACGGACTGGTTACTATCGCGCCGTTACACGAAAGGACCGAATCCTATGCCACAGTAGCCTATGAACAATATCAACAATTACCAGAGTGCGATTATTTTGTCCAGACCATCGCCAGTGGAATGGGCCCACTGGGATTTTACAAAGGCCATAAAAATTTGGTAAAGTTAGGTCTGGAAAAGGAAGAGGATATCCCTCGCATCATCTGTATTCAGTCCAGTGAAATGAATGTGATGGGCAGGGCCTATAATTCTGGTCGAAAAGAGTTAACATCCGATGACTTGCCCCAAACATTCCAGGATGACTTATTCGAACCTACTTTAAATTCAACCAATCCGGTGAACAATTACCCCGACTTACTGAGCTGTTTAGACGAAAACAATGGGATTATTACAGATGTCCAACCTCAATACGCATTAGATATAGGAGTTAAAATTGTTGAAGCTTTTGAAAAAAGAGGTATGCCTTTACGGACCGACCTGGAGAAATCTATTTTAATTGGATTTGCCGGCCTCGTTAAACTAGCAGACCAGGGAGAATTTAAAAAGGGTGATAATATTTTATTTATGGCCACCGGCAGAGGAAAAGATAATTCTCATCGACTATTGACTCCCGATATTGTTATTGATCCTGCTACAGAGGATACTGTTGAGTTAATGAAGAAATTAAGAAGAAAGTAATGGAGCATTGGAGATTCGCCATGGTTATGGAATCGACTGGACCGACAGCCATTATTACAGGCGCTGCAAGAGGAATTGGCCGGGCCATTTCATTGAAGCTGGCTTCCCAAGGTTTCTGTTTAATACTGAATGACCTTTCCAATGAGCCGTGTGCTCAAGAAACCATGCAGCAGTGCCTGAAACTTAATAAAAACATTCGTTTTTGTAAAGCAGACGTGACAAAAAAGATGGATGTTGAGGCATTGGTTGAAGTGACTATCAACACCTTTAACACCCTGGATGTCGTTATTAATAATGCCGGACTGAATATTGATAAACCGCTGCTAAAAATGGAAGAATCGGATTGGGACAGGGTTGTGGATGCCAACATGAAAAGCGTATTCCTGGTCTCTCAATCAGCGGCCAGGCAAATGCAGAAGCAGGCTACAGGAGGACATATTATTAATATCAGTGCTACCACAGCCATCCAGGGGAGAACCAACGGTATTAACTACTGCGCATCAAAGGCCGGTGTTATTGTGATGACCAAGTGTCTGGCATTGGAGTTGGCCCCTAAAATAAGAGCCAATTGTATTATCCCCGGATTTACCCATACCGAGGAATCCGAAAGGAGATTTGATCTGAAAAATCGTTTGCAAGAAGAGCTGGAACGACGAAATATCCCCTTGAACCGATTGGCTCAACCCGAAGAAATTGCCGATGCCGTTGGCTTTCTTTTGTCAAAAGAGGCAAAATACATCAATGGCCAAAAGATTATCGTGGACGGCGGTGAATTTATGTATTAATATGATACCAACAAAAAAAATCGAAATGGTGCTGGATAAAATTGAAGCGGTTATTCGGGGGACCTCTTTCTCCAATTTTAAGAGCTGGCAAAAGAATGATTTATCCTATGTGACATCTATTGACCTTGAATTGCAGTCCCGGTTTGTTGAAATCATTCGAATGGCGTTTCCATTCCATAATATCTTATACGAAGAAGGGAAACAGGAATATATGACCCATCAATCAGAATATACATGGGTGATTGACCCCATTGACGGAACCAATAACCTGGTAAAAGGGAAAAATGAGTTTGGATCATCCGTGGGGCTTATGTATAAACAGAAATTTATCGCTGCCCTGGTGGTTTTTCCTTTGTTTAACGAAAGTTACATGGCATTAACGGGAATAGGCATATACAAAAATGGAACTTCCTATGGAATACCTCGGGTTGAGGTGAATAGAAAAAGCAATGGAAGGGAAAAAGAGATCATATTATGCTCCAAAACCTTTGACTCGTTGAAAGATTACTTTTCTGTCAGGGAGAATGAGATCCCTGTGACCTGTTATTACTGTGCCACTTACAGTTTATTAAAGGTTCTCAAAGCAGAAGCCCTATTGTATCATACCATAAATACCAAAATATATGATGTGGGGCCGATGTCCTTTGTTTTAAGCCAGGCGAAGATAAATAGTTATAATCAATCTGCTGAACCAATAGCTTTTAAGCCAACCTTAGATATCATTCCTTTCTTTATTGCAGCCAGGGAAGCACAATGTGTTGAAGCATTTATATTACGGACTGGTCACTGGAAATCAACATTCAAAAAGTGAACATTAAATCAACATAAGGAAAGTCTTATGAATCAAAGAAATTATTCGGACCGTTTAATCATCGCAGCAAAACAGAATGTTAAAGAGAAAGAATACTGGTTAAAGCAATTGGCCGGAGAACTGGTAAAAAACAATTTTCCTTATGACCACCAAGAAAGTACCAGGGGAACCGCTGAATCCAATATCGATTCTGTGAACTTTACATTCCCGGGGGAAGTAGTGGCACAATTAATGGAGATAAGTAAAGGAGACCTGTATACCCTCAACCTGGTACTGATAACTGGCATCATCCTTTTAATGCACAAATACACAAGGAACAACGATATCATCATAGGCACACCCATTTATAAACAGGCCAGCGAGGGTGAGTTTATCAATACAGTACTGGCATTAAGAAATCGGGTTGAAAAAGAAAAAACCTTTAAGGAATTTTTATTGCAAGTCAGGCAAACGATTAATGATGCGATGGACAATCAGAACTATCCCATTGAAATATTGGCAGAACAATTAACCAATATCACAGCAGACAGCAGTAGCAGCAGCGGTTTCCCGTTATTTGATGTGGCGGTATTACTGGAAAATATCCACGAAAAAAAATACCTTCGACATATCAATTGTAATGTGATATTCTCTTTTAGAAAAGAAGATCAACACCTCGAGGGAATAGTGGAATATAACTCATTGTTGTATGAGAAAACCACTATAGAAACCATTATTTCCCATCTTATAAATTTACTGCAATCGGCATTTTTAGATCTTAACGCCCGCCTCCAACACATCGAAATGTTAACCAAAAAAGAGAAAAATCAACTTTTACATGATTTTAATAACACCAAGGTTGAATATCCCAATAAAAAAACAATCGTTCAATGGCTTGCAGAGCAAGTTGAAAAGAGGTCACACCATATTGCGGTGAGTTCACCCATTGATTTGAACGATATCTATGACCAATTGGAATCCGAAACCATAAATCCTGCCCTGAGACGAAAAATGGAAACCTTCTGTTTTAAGAAAAATTCCTATGTCCATCAATCACTGCTGCCATTACCCACTAAAAATGAAAACACCCCTTTAAAAATACTAAAAACCCAGCGCCATAATAGTGTCATCGTCAATCATCATGTGGCGCAGCTCATGGATATATTTGATGGCAGGAGAAATTTGCGGGTCCTTTATTACTGGCTGAAGAATTTAATAAACGCCAGGGAAATACCCGGGGAATTTCTCATCTACTTCATGCCCAGGATTGACCTTCTTGAAATTTCTTCTAAATTTGATCATACACCTGAGGTCTTTTCTATTGATCGTGTCACCAACCACTTTGAGGATTTTGTTCAACTGGTGAAAGCCCTTTATCGCCATCATTTGATTGAATGGGTTGGTGTGGAAACCAAAGACTCTATAGTAGAAATTCCCATCGATAATTATTTTACCGGGGAAACGACCCCGGGATTACCGGAACCAAATCTCCTGGAAACGCTTTTGATAAAAGATAAAGAAATATCCAAAGCCCAGGTATTACTCCTGGGAGACACCCCGGGTACAGCCACTACAGGCTTGTTATACCTGGGTTCTTACCTGAAAAGAAATGGGATTAACGCCTATTGCCAATTCTATGACCCGGCTCGGGACTATATTACTATGAAAGAAAATATAGAAGAATTACTGCGAAAAATTCAACCCACTGTGGTGGCCATCAGCTTAAAGTGGTTTCTTTACATCGCCCGGGTCCTCGATATGTGTCGTATCATAAAAGAATATGCCCGGGAAAATTCCACGGATATAAAAGTAGTGATAGGAGGGAATACCGCTTCATATTATTGGGAAGAAACGATCAAACATGATTGCATCGATTATTTGATCCGGGGAGACGGAGAAGAACCCCTGTTAAAAATATGTCTAGGTGAAAATGAAACCGCTGTCCCCAATTGTATCTATAAGAAAAATGGCGAAATCTTTGAAAATCCCTTCATTTATGTCCATGATGAAACCAATTCTTCCGAGATTTATTTATCCCACCTGCAGGAGATATTGCTTTCCCATCACGCTTCTCGATTTGGTACATTTTTTATCGTTACCCATAAAGGATGTGCCATGAATTGCCTGTACTGCGGCGGCTGTAACCAGGCCCAGCAAAAAACCTTTAATCGAAAACAGGTATTCAAACGGGGAGTGGGGGAAGTGAGGAAAGATATCCTGGCGGCCCAACCCTATACCTCCACCTTCCAGTTCGAATTCGATATCCTGGATAAACATCTCCTGGAATATTGCCGACAAATCTGGAAAGGGATCGACCTTTCCAACCACTTTTGCATTTTTTCTGCATTAACACCTCCACCAGCAGAATTGGGTGAGCTGGTTAGCCGAACGTTTAAATATATATACTGGGATTTTGATATTTGCACTCCCTCTGAAAGGCATCGAAAACAATTATTTTCCCTGGGACTGGTCAAACCCCAACCTTCGGATGAAGACATTTTGGATTTTATGGACCAGTGTGAAAAATATCCTAACATTGAAGTCAGGTTAAATTTAATCACCGGCCTGCCCTATTTCTCCCTGGAAGATATAGAACCCGGGGAAAAACTACTCTCTAAAATCATGAAGGATTATTCCTGTTTTGGTGAATTACACTGGGCCCGATTACATGCCCAACCCGGGGCGCCTATTACAGAGGATGCCGGGAAATATTATATGCATTCCTACGCCTCTACTTTTGATGATTTTTTAACCCACAGCAAGGAAAATTTTAACCAAACATCCATTTATTCCTCTGTTGAAGATTTTAGCTATCCTTATATTTATTTTAACGACGATAAATTAAATTCCCGGGTTACCAATTTTTACCTGGAAATCAATAAAAAGGTTGCCCAGCACACCAGGGACAAAAAAAGAGGGTTGATTGCCTCCAATACCTTAACCTATCGGCAGTTAGATGAAAAAGCAGAACAATTGGCAGGTGTACTAAAAACAAAAGGAATCAAGCCGGCTGGGATGGTTGGTCTCATGTTGGAACGTTCCATTGAGATACCGGTGGGCATTTTCGGGATATTAAAAGCCGGCTGTGCCTACATGCCCATTGATCCGGAATTCCCCGATGGACGAATCCAATATATGTTAACTGACAGTGATGCAGCCGCACTGGTTACCACCCGGAATTTGGTTGAAAAAAGCAATAAGATAATAAGCTGGGAAGGAGAGAAGATTTTATTGGAACCTGATTATTGTCCAGGTAGGGGCGAGGTCTCCTCGCCCGAAACAATCCAGGCTGCCGGCAGCCTGCAATCTGCAGCCACTATCACCTCTTCCTCAAACTTAACCTCAACCTGCCAGGTGAGCCCTGCGAACCTGGCCTACGTCATTTATACTTCCGGCACCACCGGTAAATCCAAAGGCGTCCTGCTCAAACATGAGAATTTGGTCAATTATGTCCATTGGTTCACAGCCACAGCAGATCTTACTCAAAACGATAAAACCGCATTAATGTCATCTTTTGCCTTTGATCTGGGATATACATCTTTATATACTTCCCTCTTAAATGGGGGTGAATTGCACATCCTGCCCAGGGAGATATATTTGCTGTCTGAACGTTTATTGGATTATATCCAACAGAAAAGGATTAGCTACATAAAGATGACCCCTTCGTTATTTTCTGTTATTGTCAACAGTCCCAATTTTTCGGCGAAAACCTGTAAAAACCTGAGAGTGGCAGCCATTGGAGGAGAAGCCATCAACGTGGAAGATATTGAGAAGGCCCATGCCCTCTGTCCCCATATCAAGATTATGAATCATTACGGTCCCACAGAAGCCACCATTGGTTGTATTTCCACTTTTGTGGATTTTGCCCATTTTGAAGAATATCGACAGCATCCAGTAATAGGAAAACCTATCGATAATACAGGGATTTACATCCTGGGAAAGGGTTTGGAATTGCTTCCGGTGGGTGTTCCAGGTGAGTTGTGTGTTTCCGGCGCCGGAGTTAGTAGGGGGTATTTAAATCAGCCCGAATTAACCACGGAGAAATTTAAAAGGGCTGTCATTAGTCAATGGTCATTAGTCATTAGTAGTTCTTTAAAAGTGAGTGACCGTTCCTCTAAGCTCTCCCCCAATGACCATTCTAACAAGCTCTCCAAAGTTCCTAATGACCAATGTCCAATGACCAATGACCAATCTTCCCATTCCCCCATTACCCTATTCTCCCATTACCCCATCTACTGCACCGGAGACCTGGCCCGGTGGCTGCCAGACGGCACCATCGAATTCCTGGGCCGCATCGATAAACAAGTCAAAATAAGAGGATATCGCAT
>Ga0316628_100002309_pt1 | contig 14051 bp, 11 predicted proteins | sample OWC_Aug_M2_C1_D5_FD_207648 | JGI IMG/M metagenome (GOLD analysis project Ga0316628, IMG submission 207648) | Wetland soil microbial communities from Old Woman Creek delta, Ohio, United States - OWC_Aug_M2_C1_D5_C | ecosystem: Environmental > Terrestrial > Soil > Wetlands | place: USA: Ohio... | reverse complement strand
CTTCCCCGCCTCGCACACCGCCTGCAACGGCTGCCCGGCGAGCGCGCCGCCGCTCGGCGCCCGGCTGCGGCTCAAGGCGAGCGTCGATCTCTCACGCTTTCCGGCCTATCTTCAGCGGATCTTCCAGGCGATGAAGACCTACGGCCTGATCGTCGCCGACAACGGCTCGGACCTGTACATCTCGGGCACCTACGACCCACGCTGGAACAACGACGAGCTCAACCCGGCCTTCGCCAGCCTGCACGCCACGGACTTCGAGGTCGTGAAGCTCGGCTGGCGGCCGAGCGGCGTTCCGGCAGCGCCGGCAGCGCCGTCGGCCCTCACCGCTCGCGCCCTCGACCGCCACCGCATCCGGCTGCAGTGGCACGACAACTCGGCCAACGAGACCGGTTTCAGCTTGGAGATGCGGGCACCGGGCAGGCAGTTTCGCCCGGTCGCGACCACCACGGCCAACCGCACCGTGGCGGTCATCGCCGGCCTCGCCCCCGGCACCCGCTACGTCTTCCGCGTCTACGCCCGCAACGCGGCGGGCGCCTCGGGCTACTCGAACTCCGTGACCGCAACCACCCTGCGCCGCTAACGGCGCAGCAGGGCGAGCGCAGCGAGCGCCAACAGCCCGGCGAGCGCCGCGAGGGCGACACCACCGAGCGTCGGGACCGCGGCGCTGAAGCCCGTCACGGTCACCGCCGCCGAGCAGAGCTGCTCGTTGTCGACCGCCGCGCACACGCTCCCCGAGCCCGGCAGGCTCGAGGTCAGGGCCGAGCCCGCCTGGCCCGCGACCGTGCCGGCGCTCGGCGGCGTCAGCACACCGCCGGCGAGCGTGGTCGTGAAGGCCACCGGGGTCTGGTCGGGGACACCCGGCGCCGAGGCCGCGGTTGTCGAGTCGTGCGCCACGTCGGTCGTGACGCTCGCCGAGCCGCCCGCCAGGTTGAACGTGGCCGGGTTCACGACGGGCACCGCCAGCACCAGCCACGGACTGAAGGTGACCGAGCCGGCAGTCGTCTCGGTGATCGTGTCGCACGGACCGAGCGCGCCCGCACCGCCGGGACCGGCGTTGCAGCCCCACCAGTTCTGCGCCGCGGCGACCGCCTGGCCGGTCGGGTTGTCGAGGCCGACCGCGTTGCTGAAGATGCGGTTGTGGTCGAGGTTGACCGTGTAGCCGCCGGCGCCCACCCCCACCGGGCCGGGATCGAGCGCCACACCCGCCGTCGAGCTCGCGAGCACGGTGTTGCCGGTCCCGCCGAGCTGGGTCGTGAAGTCGGCCTCGGCCTGGACGTCAATACCGGTTGCGCAGTTGCTGATCCGGTTGCCCTGCAGGCTCGCGGCGACGTTCGCCGAGCCGAACTGGAAGAGGGTCGTCGACACCCAGGCGCCGAAGCTGCCGGCCTGGCTCTGGCAGTCGACCACGTTGTTCTGGAAAGTCGACGACACGGTCGCCGAGGACTGATCGTTGCCGAAGGCGCCCAGGCCCACGGTGACGCCGGTCACCGTGTTGTTGCTGACCGTCGGCGCGACGTGCGGCGCGAACACCCAGAAGGCGTAGGAGTTGGCGCCCAGGTTGGAAGCCTGATTGCTGTCGATCACGTCCGCCGTCGGGCCCTGCGCGTTGTCGGTGTGCACCGCGGAGAGCGAGCTCGAGATCACGTTGTTGCGGAACTGCACGCCGGTCGACCAGTTCGAGGACAGGCCGTCACCGCACCCGGAAACGTTGTTGAACGACATCACGCCCGAGCCGCCGAAGTTGAACATGCAGATCGACGCCGGATCGGCCTGCACGTTCTGGACGGTGTCGTGGGTGAACGTGAAAGTGCCGCCGCTCGCGGCGTAGATGCCGCGCAGGTAGATGTTCTTGACCGTCACGTCGTGGACGTTCAACCCATTGAAGACGCCGGCGTTGTAGTCGACGATGATGCCATTGCGGGCGTCGACGTCGATGCCGCCGCCGGTTACCCCGCTGGTCAGGCCCGGATTGTTGCCGTCGATCGTCAGGTCGTGGATCTCGACGCTGTTGGCCTGCACCAGCAGCACGTTGCTCGCGCCACCCGGCAGGCACAGCGACCCGCTGTCTCCGACGCCGCATTGGGGCTTGGACACCGCCGGCACGATCGTCGTGCCGGCCTGTCCCGCCCCTGCCAGGATGACCGACTTGTCGATCACCACGTTCTCGACGAAGGTCCCCGCCCCTAGAGAGATCGTGTCGCCCGCCGCCGCCTGGGTCAGGGCGTACGTCATGGTCAGGCAGGCCGAGGATTGGCAGTTGCCGGAGTTGCTGCCGCTCGTCGCGACCAGTAGGGTTGCGGCCTCGGCCCGGAAGATGCCACCGCCAAGCAGGAGCATTCCGAGCGCGAGGAACGTCCTGGCGCAGACGACGGGCCACCGGGTTGAATCAGACGATGAACGAGCCATCTCTCTCCCTCCATGTCCATGCGCGTGCCCACTCTCGACCACGGAAGATCGCGAGCGGCCACCCGCTCACCAAGAATCTGAAATCGCGTTGGGGGGACGAGGCGGTGCCGCGTTGCTACCCACCCCGCCTGACGCGTACCCCGTGCCGGGTACGGGCCGGGTTCCACAGGACCTCGCGTCCGGGATTGTACTCTTGGCGACCGTCGCCCCACCCTGCCGGGTAGGGCGGCCTCAGAAGGTGGCCAGCTCGCGGGCCGCGGCCACGACCTTCTCCCGGGTCGGCAGCAGGAGCTGCTCGAGGGTCTTGGCGTACGGCACCGGGAGGTCGGGATAGGTGACCCGCCGCACCGGAGCGTCCAGCCACGCGAAGGCGCCGTCGGCGATCCGGGCCGCGACCTCGGCCCCGAAGCCCGAGGTGAGCTGGGCCTCGTGCACGACCAGCGCGCGGCCGGTCTTGCCTACCGAGCCGAGCACCGTCTCCTCGTCGAAGGGCACCAGGGTGCGCAGGTCGACGACCTCGGCCGCGATGCCTTCCTGGGCGAGATCCTCCGCCGCCTCGAGACAGGTCCAGGTCGTCGCGCCGTAGCCGACCAGCGTCAGATCGCTCCCGGTGCGCCGCACCTTGGCCTTGCCCAGCGGCTCGACCAGGTCGCCTGGCGGCAGGACCTCCTTGACGCGCCGGTACAGGTACTTGTGCTCGCAGAAGACGACCGGGTTGGGGTCGCGGATCGCCGCCAGCATCAGGCCCTTGGCGTCGCGGGCGGTCGCCGGGCAGACGACCTTGAGGCCCGCGACGTGGGTGAACCAGCCCTCCGGGTTCTGCGAGTGGAACGGCCCGGCCCCGACCCCGCCGCCCGATGGCAGGCGGACGACGATCGGGCACGGCCGCTCGAAGCGGTAGAACAGCTTGGCGGCCACGTTGACGAGCTGGTTGAAGCCGCAGGCGATGAAGTCGGCGAACTGCATCTCGACCACCACCCGGTGGCCGAGGAGCGCGGCGCCGATCGCGATGCCGATCGTGCCGCTCTCGGCGATCGGGGTGTCGAGGACGCGCCCGGGGAAACGGGCCAGGAGGCCGCGGGTCACCCGGAAGGCGCCCTCGAAGACGCCGATGTCCTGCCCCATGAGCAGCAGCGACGGATCGTGCTCGAGCTCCTCGGCGAGCGCATCGTGGATGCCCTCGAGGTACGTCACCTCGCCCGCCGCCTTCTTGACCGCGCCGCCGGTGAAGGCCGCCATGGCGGTCGGGGCGGCGTGCGCCTCGTCCTCCGCCTCGGCGGCGGGCGGCGCGCCGCCGCTCGCCACACGCGGCGTGTAGTCGGCGGACGCGAAAACCGGGCGGGTAGCCGTCCCGGGCTCCGGCGCCCGGGCGTCGAGACCGCGCGAGATCGCCTCCTCGACCAGCTCGGCGACGCGCCGCTCGATCCTCTCGCGCAGCTCGAGGGAAAGCGTCCCCTCCGCCTCGAGACGCGCCGCGTAGGCCGGCACGGGATCGGCGGCGAGGTAGCCCTGCAGCTCCGGCTCCGGCACCACCTTGAGCGAGCCGTCGCCTTCGGCGTGGCCGCGCATGCGGCCGAGCATCGCCTCGAGCAGGGTTGGGCCCTCGCCGCGCCGCGCCCGCTCAACGGCGCGCGCGAACGCCGCCGCCATCGCGTCGGGATCGTTGCCGTCCACCGTCTCGCTGGCGACGCCGTAGCCGGGGCCGCGGTCGGCGAGCCGCTCGGCCGCGTACTGCAGGCGCGACGGGGTGGAGAACGCATAGCGGTTGTTCTCGACGACCAGGATGAGCGGCAGCTTCCACACCGCCGCCATGTTCAGGCCCTCATGGAAGTCGCCGGTCGAGGTGCCGCCCTCGCCGATGAAGTTCATCGCCACCCGGTCGGAGCCGCTCTGCCTGAGGGCGAAGGCGCAGCCCGCCGCGACCGGGATCATGGCGCCCAGGTGGCTGATCATCCCGACGTGCAGGATCCCCTCCTCGGGCGCCAGGTAGCCGTAGTGGAACGAGCGCTCGATGCCGCGTGAGAACCCGTGGTGCTTGCCGAGCAGCTGGCACGACAGGCGATAGAGCAGGTCGCGCGGCTCCGGGCGGCGCGGGTCGGGCTCGCCGAAGCCGAAGCCGGGGAAGGTCCGCACCGGGTCGAGGTACACGGCGAGGATGGCGCCGAGGTCGCGATGCAGCGTCAGGAGCGCGTCGCCCGGGCCGAGCGCCAGGCCCGCCGCCACGGTGGTCGCCTCGTTGCCGACCTCGCTGTACCACTTCGACACCCGGCCGGTCAGCAGCAGCGACTCGAACCGCGTGTCGAGGTCGCGGGTCAGCTTCATGAAGGCGTAGCGCGCCAGGCGCTGCGTGCGGGTATCCATGGCCGGCGGGCGGGCGGCGATCGCGAGCTCGGGCCGCATCAGCCCTTCCAGAGCGCAGCGACGGCCTTCTCGAGGCGCTTGCGGTGGGGGTTCTCGGGGTCCATCTGCAGGAGGATCTTCAGCGCCAGCTCGGCGCGAGTCGGGTCGTGCGCGGCGACGAAAGCCTCGACCTGCTGGACGCCCTGCTCGATCCCGGCGCGCCGGCGCTCTTCCTCCTGCAGGCGCGCCACCTCGGCGAACATCTGGGCCGGACGCGGGCTCTGCGGCAGGGCGCGCTCGAGCTCCTCCACCACTTCGCGCGCGCCGATCCAGTCGCGCGTCTGCACGCGCTCGCGGAAACGCTGCTCGAAGGGTGCCGCGGCGACGTTCTCCTGAGCCCGGTTGCGGACCTGGGCGAGCTGCTCCTCGTACAGATTGAGGGTGACTTTGGTGATCTCCAGCTCCTGGAGGTTGCGCAGCTCGCGCTCGGCTTCGCCGACGCGACCCGCCCGGACCGCCATCTCGAACGCCTGGCGCCGCTCGTCGACCGTCGCCCGGCGGCGCTCGCGGCCCTCGGCCTCCTGAAGCTCGGCCTGCAGGGCGAGCATCGACTCGCCGCCCCGGTCGATCTGCTGCAGGATCTCCATCTGCTTCCAGGCGCTCCGGCGATCGTTGCGCGCCAGCGCCTCGCGCCCGGCCTGCAACGCCTGATGGGCGCGCTGCAGGCGCATCGCCTCGGCGCCCATCGCGGTGACGCGCTCCTGGTACTCCTGGCGACGCGCATGCTGCGGCCGCAGCTCGAGCAGCGTCTCGAGCGCGAGCTGAGCGAGGTTCTGCTTGCGCTCCTTGAGGTACTTCTCGAGCAACGCCTCGGCTTCCTGGACATGCGCCGAGTCGGCTGCCGACTGCTCGGCCTCGTGCAGGCGGACGAAGAGCTCGTCGAGGCCGCGCGGCCGCGGCGATTGGCTGGCCAGCTGGTTGGCGAGCTGGCGCGCCTCGTCCATGCGCCCCGCCTGCCGGGCCTGCTCGGCGCGCTGCAGCACCTGGGCCGAGCCCTCCTGCTTCTTGGCCGCGCGGTCGATCTGCGCCAGCAGGTCGAGGCGCTCCTCGCGCGACAGCTCGCGCGGGATCGGCGCGTCGGCGGCGGGCGCGGCCGGCGCCGGATTGGCGGCGACCCGGCCCGAGGTCGCGCCGGGGACCGCGACCTCCTGGGTGGAAGCGCCGCGCAGGCGCTCGGCCATGCGCGCCAGCGCCTGGATGAACGCCACCGCGTCCGAATAGCGGTTCTCGCGATCGCGTTCGAGGCCGCGGCGCACGATCACGTCGAGCTCGCGCGGGATCTGCACCTGGGCGTTGCGCCCCACCAGCGGCAGCGGGTCCTCGTTCATGCGCTTGAGCAGGAACCCGTGCTGGTTCTCCGAGTCGTAGGGCGGCAAGCCGCACAGCATCTCGTACAGCACCGCGGCGAAGGAGTACAGGTCGCTGCGGTGATCGAGCCGGGCGCCCTCGGGCAGCGCGCCAGCCTGCTCCGGCGAGCAGTAGCGCAGCTTGCCCATGAACATGCCAGCCTGGGTGATCTCGAAGTCCGGATGCTGCGACAGGTTCTTGGCGAGACCGAGGTCGATGATCTTGAGCAGCGAGCGACCGCGCGCATCACGGGTGATCATCATGTTGTCGGGGCTGACGTCGCGATGGATGACGCCCACCGCGTGGATCGCCTCGAGACCGCGCAGCGCCTGGATGCCGAGGTCGATCCCGACCGCCAACGGGAAGGGCCCGCGGTTGCGCAGCCAGGTGCCCACGTCCTCGCCCTCGATGTGCTCCCACACCATGTAGAAGCGGCCGTCCGGGAGCTGCGAGTAGTCGTACAGGATGGCGACGTTGGGATGCTTGATCTGGGTGGCGACCCGCGCCTCCTGCAGGAATCGCTGGGCGGCGAGCGGATCGGTGGCGCGCTCCGGGCGCAGGATCTTGATGACCCGCTGCTCCTGGAGATGGAGGTGACGGACGAGGTAGACCTCGCCCATGCCGCCGCTCGCCAGCCGGTCCAGGATCTCGTACTTGCCGTCGAGGACGGCGCCATTGTCTTGGGAGGTCACATCTCGTCCGTCCGCGGGTCCGGCGTGATTCTAGAGCAAGCCAGGCCCGCTTCGCGCGGCCGGCGCCATCAGCCCGCCAGCCCGAACAGGGCGTCGACACGCCCGCCGGCGGGGGTCAGGACGAAGGGCACGCCGAGCAGGCGAGGGGGCCCGAAGCGCAGCTCGTAGCGCAGCCCGGTCAGCGTGTCGGGCTTCTGCGCCTCGTCGGCGATCAGCACGTACTCGGCGAGCTTCTGCGCATCCTCGACCGTCAGCCGGCCGCCGCGCAAGCGCTCGCCGAGGCGCTCGCCGAGGGTCGGCAGGGCCTGCGTGTAGCGCTGGGCGAGGGCGAGGAGGCTGGCGAGCGGCAGGTCGTAGGCGGGCAGCGCGAAGATCCCCTGGCTCTCGGCCCCCGGCGCCGGCTCCGATCCGCCGAACATCGCGCGCAAGACGCCGGCGCCGCCGCTCGTCGTGCGGGCCAGGATGCGCACCGTCGCCGGCAGCAGCCAGAACGGCAGGTAGGTCGAGATCGCCTTGCCGGGCACGGTCACGAACGCGACCTCGACCGGACGCAGCGGCGTCGTGCGATCGCCGTACAGATAGCCGTTGCGGCAGGCGCTGCAGTAGTAGACGACGTCGGCGGCCCCGGCCTCGACGCCGGCGCCGCAGCTCGGACAGGCGAGCGGCACCAGTTGCAGGCCGCTCACTTCCCGCCTCCGAGCAGGCGCTCGACGCTCTCCGGCAGCAGCGGGGTCTTGTCGAGGCCGCTGCCCTCCTCCACCTCGCCGCCATAGCGGAAGCGGCGCCAGCCCCAGAGCAGGGCGCCGAAGATCGCCACCCCGGCGAGCGCCACCTCACCGAAGCGGTCGGCGTGCTGCAGGATGGTGGTGCCGAGCAGGCAGCCGCCCGCCTCGGCCAGAACCAGCATGACCGCGCGGTACAGATCGTTGCCCGGCGCCTTGCCGTAGGCGAGCGTGCCGTCGGCGGCATCGATCAGCGCCTGGTAGGAGCGCGCCCGGTAGCGATAGCGCACCACCCACAGCGGCACGTAGAGGAGCGACGTGCGCTCGCGCAGCGTGGCGAGGAAGCGGAAGCGGGTCTCCTTGAGGCGGCGTGCGGGATCGTTCTCGTGGCGGAACGCCTCCAGCGCCGCCCGCTCGACGTCGACCTCGGATGCCGTCGGGGCGAACACCATGCCGCGGCGCTGGAGCGAGTCCTCGTCGAAGGCCAGCAGCTTGCGGCCGCCGGTGCGGACGTGCTGCACCCCCCACTCCGCGACGTTCAGGGCGGCGTACGTGCGATCGCAGCTCGCCGCCACCGGCACCTCGACGTCGACGGTGTAGGTCTCGGTCCTGCCACCCGACGTGCGGGTGTGCTGTTCGGTGCCGAAAGCGTAGCCGACGACGTCGGCCTGCACCCGGAAGAAGGGCAGGAAGCAGAGCATCGGCTCCTGGAGCTCGGCGCCCGACGCGAGGCCCTGGTCTTTGTTCCAGCCCGAGCGCAGCCAGTCGGCGGTGCGCTGGCGGGCCTGCGCCGCGCTGACCGTGGGCTCGACCGCGTAACGGAACTCGCCCACCTCGCCGATCGCCAGCAGCGGCGTCTGGCAGAACGGGCAGGCGACGACCCGCGCCCCCTCCTCGGCGGCGAGCGCGCCGCCGCACTTCGGACAGGAGAGGCCGGCGACCTCGAGCTTCGGCGCAGCGGCGGGCGGCGTGCTTGCGGTGGGCTCGGCCACTCTCGAACTGCCTCTAGACCTTGCGCGTGACGGCGTAGGCGGCAGCGAGCAACGGCGCCGCGGTCACCGCGTAGAGGACGAGCTTGAAGAATACGTTGCTCACCGCCAGGCCCTCGACCAGGAAGAGCAGCAGCCCGATCGCCGCCACCGCCAGGTACGGCGCCTCGGACTTGGCCGGGAAGACCGCCGCCACCACCTCACCGGTCGCGCCGTCCACGTAGGCCAGGTAGTCGCGGTCCTGATAGCGGTAGCCGCAGCGCCACAGCGGGACGTGAACCAGCGCCTGCTCGGTCAGCCCGGCCCCGCCGGCGCCGAGCCAGGTCCGCGCGGTGTCGAGTGGCACCGTCGGCACGGTCGCCTCGACGCCCGCCTCACCGGCGCCGAACGCGACCAGCTTGCCTGCCGGGATCTTGAGGTCGGCCAGGGCGTGGATCGGCGTCGCCGCGGCGGGCTCGACCAGCGACCGCTCGCCGCCGTTGTCCTGGGGCCCGCGGCTGCGGAACAGCCACATCGGGAAGAGCAGCGGCTCCACCGCGCCGATCGTCGCCAGACGATCGAGATCCTTGACCGTCTGGTTGCCCGCCATCCAGCGGCGCAGCGCCTCCTGCGCCTGGCCCTTGTCGACCAGGCGCGGCAGCAGGTAGTGACTGACCACCCGCGAGCGGTCGATGTACAGCGACACGCCGCAGAAAGCGCAGCGCAGGATGGCCTCGCCGGTCGACAACGGGTTCTCGCCGCCGCATTGCGGGCAGACGACGACCGGCTTGGCGAGCGGGTCGCTCACGCCAGCTTGTTGCCGCAGCTCGGGCAGAACCGCGCGCCGGCCGGGAGCCGGGTGCCGCACTGCGAGCAGAACGCAGCTCCGGCGGCAGCGGCCGGGGCAGCGGAGGCCGGCGCCGGCGGCGCGCTCCCGGCGGCGGGCGCCTGGCCGCTCTGCATCGCGTCGCGCATCATCTGCGGCAGCATCATGCCGAGCCCGGCGCCCATGCCGACGCCGACCCCGGCGCCGACCGTCCCGCCGGCACCCTCGGCCTTCGCCGCGTCGCCGATCGCCTGCGCCGTCTTGAACTTCATGTAGGCGTCGAGGTTGCCTGCCGCCGCCATGCCGGCGCGCTCGTCGATCACCTTCTGCACTTCGTCGGGCGGCGTGATCGCGCCGAGGTAGAGGTCGGCGAGCTCGATGCCGTACTTCAGGAAGTCGTCGGCGACCCGCGCCTTGAGCGCCATCGCCAGGCCGTCGTAGACCTTGGGCAGGTCGAAGATCGTCTTCAGCGAGTCGCCGAGCAGGTCGGTCAACCGCGCCACGATCACGTCCTTGAAGTAGCCCTCGATGCCATCGGTCGTGTAGACGTTCATCGTCCCCACGACCTGGTTGACGAAGGACTGCGCGTTCGTGACCCGGATCGCGAACTTGCCGAAGGCGCGCAGCCGCACCATCGAGAGCTCGGCGTCGCGGTAGATGACCGGCTCCTTGGTGCCCCACTTCATGTCGAGGAAGGTCTGGGTCGAGACGAACACGACCGCCGCCTGGAACGGCGACTTGCCGCCGAACGGCAGGCCGACGAGCCGCGTCAGGAGCGGCAGGTTCTCGGTCGCCAGGGTGTGGCGGCCGGGGCCGAAGGTGTCGAGCGCCTTGCCGTCGCGCAGGAAGACCGCCTGCTGGCTCTCCTCGACGATCAGCTGGCTGCCGAGCTGGATCGCCGCGCTGCCGGTGGCCGGCCAGCGCGCCACCATGGTGTGGCCGGTGGGGTCCTGGAACTGGATGACTTGCATGGTCTTGGTCCTCTCCGTTTACGGCGTGTGCTGACGCGCGATCGTGACCACGGTGCGCAGAAGGGTGGCGCGCGTCGCCCAGCGCTCCTGAACGGCGCCGAGATGGGACGCCAGCTCCTCGAGCGCGGTCGCGGCCGCCGCCGCGTCGGCGACCGGAATCGCTGTGACGTCGTCCTTGAGGCGAGCCACCTCGTCGACGAACTCGAGGTCGAACTCGTACAGCTTCTCGAGACCCGGATCGCGGATCTTGTCGACGTCGAACAAGCCGGTGGCGCCGTAGTCGGCGAAGCGGATCGCCTGCGCCAGGCCGTCGAGCTTGCGGTCGGCCCGCTCGGCCACCGCCAGGGCATCGAGCGCGCCCTTCTCCGACAGCTGGCGGGCCTTGTCCTTGAGGGCGCCCTTCACGCGGCCGAGCTCGGCCGCCAGGTACTCGCGCTGCTGCTTGTCCACGTCGCGGCGCAGCTCGCGGTCCTGGAAACCGCGGTAGCCGGGAATCTTGTCCCCCAACCGCTCCAGCCAGCTGCGCTGCGCTCGCGCCTGATCGAAACCGTCGCTCATCGTCCGACCTCCTGGCGTCGCAATCGACGCCGGCGCCGAAGGTTGCACGCCTGCGCGAGCGCTGTCAAGCGGCGCGATCAGCCTAGTGGTGGCTCGGAAGGCCCCCGGACCTTGATTGGCTCCGATGAGTCGGGGTGTACTGCGTCCGCCCGCGAGCGGAGGAACCCAAACCGAGCCACCACGGCAGCGCCACACAGGCCTCAGAGCGCGGCAAGGACGTGCTCGACGCCGCTCACCGTGACGCCGCCGCGGGGCTCGACGAAGAGCTGACGCACGACGCCGTCCTCGACGACGGCGGCGAAGCGCCGCATGCGGATGCCGAGACCGGTGCCGGTCATGTCGCGCTCCAGACCCATGGCGCGGGTGAAGTCGCCATTGCCGTCGGCGAGCATGTCGATCACGCCTTCGGTCTTCTGCGTCCTGGCCCACGCCGCCATGACGTAGGCGTCGTTGGGCGCCACGCAGACGATCGCCTCGATGCCCTTGGCGCGCAACTCGTCGGCGCGCGCCACGAAGCCCGGCAGATGGGCTTCCGAGCAGGTCGGCGTGAACGCCCCCGGCAGACCGAACAGCACCACCTTGCGGCCCGAGAAGACGTGCGGGCTCGGCACCGGCCGGACGCCGTCCGGCCACAGCTTCCACAGATTGACCTGCGGGATGCGCTCCCCGACCTGAATCATGCCGACCTCCGGCGAGAACCTTCCTTCACCGGTCGAGCGTATGCCGCCGCCTGCCCGGCCGCCAGTCCTCGCGCGTAGGCCTCGAGCTCGGCGAGGCGCTCGCAGCGCAGGACGCCGGAGCGCGCCGGGCCGGCGAGCTCGGCGCCCCGTCCGCCGATCGCCCAGACGACGCCGCGGTCCGCGTCGGCGTCCAGAAACCCCTCGAGCTGCCGGGCGAAGCCACCTCCGTCCGGCACCGTGCTCAGGCTGAGCCAGACGAGCCGCGGGCGCAGATCCTCGATCGCCGCCGCGAGGGCCGCGAACGGCGTGCCGGCACCGAGATTGTGGGCCGCCCAGCCCAGGTCGTGGAGCGTCATCGCCACCGCCAGGGAAGGAAGCTGGTAGGGGTCGCCCTCGGGCGCGCCGCCGAGCGCCACGGCGGCCTCCGCGGCGGGCGGCGGCAGCAGGGCACGCAGGGCGCGCAGCGCCTCGAGCGCGATCTCAGTGGCGCGGTGCTCGACGTAGACGCCGCGCGGGTCGTGGCGCCAGAGCTCGCCGAGCCGGGCCATCGCCTCGCGCAGCGGGCCATCGACGATCTGCGCCACCGACAGGCCGGCGAGGTAGAGGGCCTGCAGGAGCCCCCGCGCCAGCGCGGCATTGCCGTCGCGCAGCGCCTCGAACAGCGCCGGGCCCGCCTGGCAGCGCTCGGGGTGGCCCAGCGCGCCAAGCGCGTCGCGCAGCCCGAGGCGCTCCGGCCGCAGGACCGCGAGCCCCGCCGCGCGCACGAAGCGCACCGCCTCCTCGAGCGCAATCCGGCGATGCCCTCCGGCGGTTCGTCCGGCCGCGAGGCGGCCTTCATCGACCCAGCGCTTCACCGAGGACTCGCTGACGTCCAAGGCCTGGGCGAGATCGCGCGGGGTCAGGATCCTGGCCATCGGTGAACGATTTTAACGAAATTCTCTCTCCGAAACCATCCGGACCTTGACCATGAACCGTAGAAACAGCTGGTTGGACAAACTGGACACCGGCACGTTCCGGCTGCAGAATGCGAACGAATTGAACGTTCCTAAGGAGAACCCGACAATGCCCCGAGGCCGCGAGCTCACCCCGACACCGATCCTGACCTTCAATCCAACCCCCGGCGAGCGCGCGCCGTTCGACCTGCCGCGCATCGAGCGCGCGGTGCGCGAGATGCTGCTCGCGATCGGCGAGGACCCCGAGCGCGATGGGCTCCAGGAGACGCCCGCCCGGGTGGCGCGGTCCTGGGGCGAGCTCTTCGCCGGCCTGCGCCAATCGCCCGACCACCACTTGGAGCGCACCTTCGAGCAGGAGTCGGAGGACCTGGTGACGCTGCGCGACATCGAGTTCTCCAGCGTCTGCGAGCACCACCTGCTGCCCGTCTTCGGCCACGCCCACGTCGCCTACCTGCCCGCGGGGCGCCGGGTCGTGGGGCTCTCCAAGCTGGCGCGCACGGTCGAGGTCTTCGCCCGGCGCCCGCAGCTCCAGGAGCGGCTCACCGCCCAGGTGGCCGACGCCCTGATGGATCACCTCGAGCCGCAGGGCGCCCTGGTGGTCGTCGAGGCCGAGCACATGTGCATGCGCATCCGCGGGGTGCGCAAGAGGGAGCCGGTGATGATCACGATTGCGCACCGCGGCGCCTTCAGCGCCGACGCCCGCCTGCGCCAGGAGACGCTCGGCCTGCTCGGCTTCGGCGCGCCGGCGCCCGATCGCAGCGTCGTCGAGCTGGCGGCGGCCAAAGCCGCGCCGGGCCTCACCACGCTCGCCGCCGGGTCGATCCCGAGCCGCGAGCGGAGCGCGACGAACGGCCACTCGGGCCCCGGGCGATGAACCCTCCGCGATCGCCCGCCGGCGAAGACCTCCGACCGGTCTTCGTCACCGGCGCCAGCGGCTACATCGGCGGTCGCCTGGTGCCGCGGCTGCTCGAGCGCGGCTGGCGAGTGCGCTGCCTGGCGCGCGATCCGCGCAAGCTCGCGACGCGGCCCTGGGCGGACGATCCGCGGGTCGAGATCGTCGCCGCCGACGCCGCCGACGAGGAGGCGCTGGCGCGCGGTCTCGCCGGCTGTCGCGCCGCCTACTACTTGATCCACTCGATGCTCGCCGCCGGCGACGACTACGCCGCGCGCGACCGCCAGCTCGCGGCGACCTTCGCCCGCGCCGCGGCGCGCGCCGGCCTGCCGCGCATCGTGTACCTCGGGGGCCTGGGGGAGACCGCTGCCGGCCTGAGCGAGCACCTCGGCTCGCGGCGCGAGGTCGAGACCGGGCTCGCCTCGGGCCCGGTGCCGGTGACGGTGCTGCGCGCCGCAATGATCCTGGGCTCGGGCTCGGCATCCTTCGAGATCCTGCGCTACCTCGTCGAGCGCCTGCCGGTCATGGTGACGCCGCGCTGGGTGGAGACCGAGAGCCAGCCGATCGCGGTGCACGACGTGCTCCACTACCTGGTCGCCGTGCTCGACGCGCCGGCGACCAGCGGCCGCACGCTCG
>Ga0316628_100002308_pt1 | contig 14054 bp, 19 predicted proteins | sample OWC_Aug_M2_C1_D5_FD_207648 | JGI IMG/M metagenome (GOLD analysis project Ga0316628, IMG submission 207648) | Wetland soil microbial communities from Old Woman Creek delta, Ohio, United States - OWC_Aug_M2_C1_D5_C | ecosystem: Environmental > Terrestrial > Soil > Wetlands | place: USA: Ohio... | reverse complement strand
GAGGGCCTGGTGAGGTTTGTGAAAGCCGACTACAAAGACATCAAGCCAACCGAGAAAGTCGGTGTCTATTTCTACGACGGCAATCACGATACAGAGCCAGGCTACAGGGCTCTCCGATATATGACACGTTATCTGGCGGATCAAGCTCTTATTGTTGTCGATGATTTTAGCGGTGAGGGTGTGTGGAAATCAGTGCAGCGCTTCACGAGCTTCTACAGCAACGAAGCCAGAGTGCTATTTACCATGCATACCAATGACTTCCCCAATCCACATAAGAATTGGTGGAATGGGGTTATTGTATTAGGCTGGAATAAAGATGGCAAGTTTAGATAAGGAGATGTAGAATGAAAAAGATAGTTTTTGCCGTGCTGTTCGTTGCTCTGTTTGTCGGCCTGGCGTCGATGATACCCGATAGTCCAGGCGAGGCCTATCCAATCCCAACGCCACTACCTCCTATTCCTGGCGGGTCACATGAAGGACTTGGTTTGAATTATGCCACATGCAGGACTACCAGCATTGAATGGCAATTTCGTGCCCCACAATTCGAGGTCGATCGCTTTGAAGTTTGGTACTGTAATCCCTGGGGAACAGGGTGTTGGATAACGCCTGCTCCTTTCTTTTGGGGTAACCAAGAAATAGAATACTGGACAACAGGAAACATGTCTGTATATACCTCTGGGAATGAATGGGATGTACAGGGAAAGGGCTATCATCCATTTGAGCCTGATACAGCTATATATTTCACAGACATTATCCACGTAGATTGTGTGAACACGATTGTCAAAAGCAGGGTAAGACTGCCGATGATAATCTCAAAACAGTGGAGATAGAAAAACTTATAAAGGAGACGTAGAATGGAAACACAAGGATTAGCATCACAGCAAGGTTATATTAGCAGTATGGAAGACCGGATTGATAAAGCAATCGCAGATCTGGATACAGCTCTCGAAGCTCTCGAGAGTCGTATTGGTCGTATTATCGGGCCAGAGAAGGGCATCAAGGCCGAAACACAAAGTACGCCAGCTGTTCCGCACTGCAGCCAGGCTAACCACCTCGAGAGCGTAGCCGAGCACCTCGAGAGAATGGCCAATCATACACGGGAGATCATAAGCAGAATAGAATTGTAGTATAATTAGATACGTCAAAGTGTTGCTTTATCCAACAAACTGCCTAGCTTATCCCCCCTAAGCTAGGCAGTTTGGTTTCATCCAGGCTTCATCATATGTGTTTTGAGAAGGTAGAGTTTCTGACCTCGATCTCCAGTCTGGTTATAAATACGATGATATAGGACGCCACCTGTAGCTACGGTCACATCCTTGTAAGTACGCACTTGCGTTCCGTTAGTAAAAACGATACGCTTACCTTTCTGGTTGTAGTAATCTTGCATGATGGGCTTACCAGCACCGTCTACTTTCGGGACAAGCTCACCATTTTTCTCGTTCCAGACCTGATAGCAGAAAGCCTTGGTCTGGTCTGCCTTGACCGTCATGATCCAAGTAGTATCAGGATCGGGTTTAGGTGTAGGTGTAGGTGTAGGCGCGCCATCACTGAGTGTCTTCACATCCTCAATGATGTCATCAATGCTTACTTTCACAGCCGTGAGTTGATCGATAACCTCTTGTTTTGTTGCCATATCATCCTCCGGTTCTGGTGGAGGCGGTGGTTCTGCTCCGGCAATATCCGAGAGCTCAACCGCACTTCCCAAGAATAAATCTACATCAACCGATTTCAGGATACCTGGAACTGCAGGCACCCAATCATATACTGGAAAGACGCCGATCTGTAAAAACTTGACCATAGCTGCCAGCCATCCAGGCGGTAGCCTCAGAACATAATTGCTAGACCATTGCGCCAGCCAGCCATAGAGCTCTCCAAGCGTGGCTCCGCCTGTCAACTCGCTCCAGTACCAGTGCGAGCTATAGATAGCCGGTGTGCGGAACTCTTTCTTGATAAACTCTGTCCAGTCCCACATCCGATCCAGGCGTCTCAGGGTCGTTGTGCCATCAACGGTCTCCAAATCCATGTTGGGCAGCAGGATCCGCCCTTCTCCCAGGACTCTAGCCTGAGCCACAAGATCCAGGAAGAAATTGGCCTGGTTTGCTCCATCGATATTACTCCTAAAGAGATGGGTAAACCCAACCAGGAAGCCAGCATCGATCAGTATCGGAAACCACTGAGAGAATTTAGTGTCTGCAACCAGGCCGTCCGAGACACGGATATTGGCAAAGGAGTATCCAGCAGCTCTAGCCTTCTTGAAGTCTTCGATCGTATTCCATTGGCTAATATCAAACCCCTTCTGGTACTCTTGAGTAAGCGCTGCCAGAACTGCCTGGATGCGGTGGATGAGCCCTGGCTGTGGGCCAAAGAAGCGCTTCTCATCTCGATCTGTGAATGGATTTAAGGGTAAAGGCGTGTTGAAACCAGGCATGTAAGCCTCCTTCTCGCATGCGAGAGGCTATCCCCCTGATAGCCTCCTCGTATACGCTAAGCTCGCTTGAGCAGAACCTTTCTTCCGAAGAAACCCTCGCTGCCCTTGAGCCACCCGTAGTATAGAGTAGCTACAGCAAAGACACCAGAGAATACAGACGGAAAACTATCCAAGGTTATGCTTGAGAAAACTAGAACTCCAGATAACCACATTTCCAAAACAGCGAAGACACCTGCCACAAGCGCGGTGAGCACCAGAGCAAGTCTATCCTGGATCTCTTTATTGAGCACTGTCTTGAAAAAGTTCTTGATGAGTTGGGTAACTGGAGCGCCAGCCGCTGCAACCACGAGCATAATTAGCAGCTTGAACAAATCTTGCCAGGAACTAACCTCGAGGTTCATATCATTCTCCTTTATCTAATCTATCCAAACAAGAATGCAGCTGCAAGAAAAGCTGCGCCAAGCCATCCCAAATGGAGCTTGGGGCTAGGGGATGCTACTCCTCCAGCGCATAGCGCAAACAAGATCATTGCGACTGCCAGCAGAATTACTCTAACACTTAGGTTCATATTGCTCTCCTTCTAATCTACTTATTGAACTTTGTGCGAGCATTTCGAGCGAAGTTCGCCATCTTTGCCGCTGAGCCGCCAGCTTTCAAGCCAGCTGCAATACAGCGAGCATTGACACCACCAAAACCATGTGACTTACACCAGGCCGCGAACTTGCCTTTGTTCTGGGGCTTGATCACAATACCGCTTTTGCCAGCGGCCTTTTGTCTCTTCCGCTTAGCCCTGGCTGCTTTATCGCTCAGTGACTTGGTTGCCATCTACTCCTCCTTTCTAAGTTTTCTTTGAAACTCTTGGGAGAGGTCGCGTTCTCTCTCTCATAGTAGTAATAGCCTCATTAGTTGCTCTGATGTGCTCATCAGCCGAGGTTTGAAGGTGATTGAGACGCTCGTTAGTAACTACCAGAGCCTTCTCGATTGCATTTACACCCTTAGCTATGAGTTCCTGGGCAGTAACAGCGCGCTCGTTACAGGAACGTTCGTATTCTTGCCTTGCTTGACGCTCCCTTATAGCATCAGGATATATTCGGTCTTTCAAGAAAGGCCAGATATCTCTGACTAGAAGCCAGATTACTACCCCAACCCATCCATAGTCACGTAACACAATTGTCAATGGGTCTTGCATGTAAAGCCTCCTATGCCAAGTTGGATCCAACCTCAATGTCTACTATCGAAGTATGCCAGGATCCCCCATCCATCTCGACATAGCCCTGCCCCTTCCATTTACCAAAAGGAGTAAGGAAATCACTTCCTGAGGTTATGTATTCAATCTTCCCGTCTGTACCATCTGTGGTAAACAAAGCATCTACGGTTATGATTGTCTTATCTTTCTTCTGTAGGAATATCTTCTTTGCCGTAGCAGCTGAAATGTCAAGAACTGCCCCCAGCTCCTTTACGGTAAATCTAATAATCGACCCAATATCATTAGCCTGTAGATCTGCTGTCATAGATCCACCTCCTTCTCAACGATGCGATAAACGTCCACATCAGATTCTAACATCCTTTTCACTTCGACATCTGCCTCAAGCACATTTGTAAGCTCTATATCTTTGTCGGTCACTCTCGGAATATCGACATCTGAATAGAAACCTCTCTTCAATTCAAGGTCTGCTTCAATAAGATCATAAATACGTGGATAGGCCTTTAGCCTGATGTGCTGGTAAGCTCTGGCTTCAATGCCACCAAGCAAATATACTTCCTGGTGGGCTGTGGTCTGCTGGCCGCCAACTAGAAACACAGACTGAGCCGCCAGGACACTTCCAGTCACTGGAACATAAACTACCTGACTCGCAGTAAGAGAAGTCTGACCAGATAGGAAAGCAGGTAGGCTTTCTGTATCTATCTCTCTACCACGAGTATAGATAGCCTGTTCTGAAACCGAACTACTCTGAGCTTGTAGGAAGACAGGCTCATTACTTACTGCTACAATGCCACCAGACAGGAATGCAGCCTGCTGGCCAATGGTATAACTCTTTCCAAGAATATAAGCTGGTTTGTTGGCTGTAACTAGAGCCTTGCCGGATAAATAAGCTGGCTCGCCCGCCGATAGATCAATACTCCCGCGTAAGTAGCAGGCCAGACTACCAATAGTTTCTGCCCTACCACAAAGATATAGCGACTGATGATTGAGTAGTTCTCCTTCGACTATTAGGTAAACTTCCTGATGACCTGTAACCGTAGCGGTTCCAGATAGATAGACCTGTTGTTTGTCAGATACCAACGCACTTCCAGAAAGATAAGTAGATTGAGCATTCCGAATGAACGCTTGACCCAAAAGGTATACAGGTTGTGCGTTAGCAGAGCCACTCTGACCAGCAAGAAATGTCGGTTGGTTACTAGAGACGATAAGACCACCGGCCAAGTATACTAGTTGGTTTCTAGTTACCGCTGCTTGTCCACTAAGATAGATATTCTTGTGACTTATGCTGCTGCCTTCCACACCAATAAAGACTGGCTGGCTACCACTAGCGGTATCCCGCCCAACCAGATAAGCCGGTTCAGTATCTGTAACAACCAAGCCGCCCACTAGATAGGCCGACTGCTGATCTATTTCAGTATCCTTGCCTATGATGTAGACAGGCTGACTAGAAGAACCCAGTGCCTTGCCATCCAGGAATACTGATAAATTATCTTGAAGTAAAGCCTGTGCCATTAAGAAAACAGGTTGATTATCTACATGCGAACTCTGTCCTTTGGAGAATGTAGACTGATTACCAGTCTCTGTTGATACACCTTCTAGATAAATCGCCTGGTGATCAAGAACTTCGCCCTCTGCGCCTATATAAGTCGGCTGGTTATTTACAAGAAAATCTTGCCCTCTAAGATAACTAATCTGACTATCAATAGCCCAGGATGCCCCTACCAAATAGCAAGCATGGCTACCAAGGAGTAAGTCCTGACCCCGTAAATAGCAATCCTGACCGCCTTCTTGAGTATCAATTCCAGCCAGATATAGCGTCTGATTATCGGTCTTTGAAAATCCAGTTATTGTACTAATGTAGACAGGCAAGTTATCAGAAACAGAGGCCTTGCCAGATAGAAACACAGGTAGACCACTACTGGTAGTAGACTTACCTTTTACAAAAGCATGCAGGAATAAGGTTGGTTCCCTCTTCTTGGGCTTATCTTTTCTTAGTCCTGCTGCAGAGATAATTACCTGAGCCATCAGCTTATCCCTGTGATCGTTATTCTAACTCTCAGGGTTTCATACCAGCCAACACATGCCCCGACCTCCTCGGCGGTTAGTTGGTGTGAATAGGTTGCCACAGATGTCGTGAGCGTCTGGATATCTGTAACTATCACGTAATCATCTCCCCTGATTAGCTCGCACTTAACCTCGAAGGTAGACCCTACCTGGCCATAAGCCTCCCACTCCAGCCAGTGAGTCCCATCGCCCTGATAGTCATCCCCTAAGCCTAAAAGAGCTACCACAAAGCTGTCTCCGACCTGTGGAGCAGAGCCACTGGTGACATATTCGGCCTGATTGCCAAATTCATCAATGTGGCTATATAGTTCGGATCCACCGGCCTCATTTCTCCACTCATTTACAATAACGTCTGATCCAGGAAGCTGCTCCTCGTAGTAATACTCAACCAGCAGACCAACGCTGGTTATTATGCGTGTTGCTGGTGGTGTATGGTATTCCACTATCAGGCCAGCGCTGGAAATCCTATGATTGCTTTCTAGATTGTATTCGACCTCAAGCCCGACACCGCTTACTCGCTGCGACTTGACACGCACATAGATCGGCTGGTGATCTACGGAAGCAGAACTACCTAGAATATAGGCTGTTTGGCTACTTTGAGTCTGTGCCATACCTGAAAGATAGACTGCTTGATGATTCGACCCTACACCCGAAGTGGTACCACTAAGATAACAGGCTTGGTTATTATTCAGAGAAATACTACCTAAGAGATAAATAGATATACTAGAAGGCGATGCAATTTCCTGCCCCCTGGCATAGCAAGATTGTCCCTGGACAATACTACCTTGGCCTTGAGCAAAAATTGATAGTGGCTGGCCTCCCCATTGACCTTCCGGTAATCCGGAAATATTCCCACCACCAAAGTTATCTAGATATCCACCTGACCACCCATACCCATTAAACGCAATGTATCCAGCAATAGGAAAGTCTAAATTTGTGGTTTGGTATTTGAGTTGCCATACCCCATCCAGATATACAAATATAAATAATTGGCCATCTGAGAGATGGCGTATGCCAACAATATGATCACCAGTAGCAGGGTATGGAAGGTTTCTAAGAATATCTCCATTGCCGTCATATAAAGTAAAACTATGATAACCCTCTAATGGGGTATAAATATCTATACTGTAATAAGACCCACTAGTGGGATTGGCACTATTAGATATTACGCCCCAATAATAAATTACATCTGTGTACTCTTCTTGTGTAAAGAAAAACTCGATACCTGGCCCAAAATATTCATTCCAAGTTATACCAACTCCACTCTCAGGAACAGATAGTTTTTGACTAACTATATATCCATCAGTTCCACCCTCAGGGGTATTCCAATTATCCCCAACTGGCCCATCATCTCTATTGAAATCATCTAATATTGGAGTAGAAGGAAAATGAGAGGTCGAGACAATCTGCTTTCCATGGAGATAGATCGGCTGATTGTCTATAGCATTGAATGATCCAAGTAGAAACGCTGACTGGTAGCCGGATACCAAAAGTCCACCACGGGCATAAACGGCCTGGTGATCTTCTGTAAAGTCTCTTCCAATAAAATAGACAGGTTGATTATCGAGAATGGTACCAAAGCCCTTGGCATAGACAGGCTGATTGTCTATGCTCTGGAGTTTGCCATGCACATATGCAGTCTGATTATCTACGAGTGAGGACTTGCCCTTCAAGTAAATAGGCTGGTGATCATCGGCTTGATAGGATGGCGGATTGCCCACTAGATATACAGGCTGGTTATCAAGAGCTGTAGCTTTGCCCTTGATGAAAACAGACTGGTTATCTGTGATCGAGACCCTATAAACAATCTCGAGTGTCACCGAGTCAATAAAAACATCGACGTTGTTGTTACCAGACCCACCAGCCAAACAACCTATAGCCACACCAAAATCAGCATCCTTGATCCAGGTTGTTGTAAGCGCGTTGTCCCAAGTATCAGAGGTGCTTCCAAACGTGTAATTCGCTGCTAGTGTGGTTAGGGCTGTAGGTGTAGCGGCTTTGTTCGTCCCACCCTTGGCCCTACTGATATCTAGCAATTGAACCAAGTCAATTGAGGCAGGAGCATTGGCATAGCGAGCATTGATGACACAAATAACCCCCAGGATCGTGGCTCCATCTGGAACACTACTCAAGTTGAAGTTATAGGCCTTTAGGACATAGGTCTGATCACCAGCATCGAATTGAGTAGTTGTGACACTGGCTTCACCAGCCCCATAAATATTTTCAGGGCTAACCCAGGTTTCATCCGACCAGGGAGATTCAGAGATGGTCTGTGCTGCTTGAGGAGGAAGCGCTCCAGTTGTTGCCATCTGGCTACCCGCTACAGGGAAAATCATCGAAGTGCTCGATAACCTCCCTAACCACAATCCTATTTTGAGGCATCATGTTCCTAACCCTCGCCCTAGCCTCTTCGATACTGGCACAGATCAGGTCAAAGGTAGTCGCATTGATATAATTGCCCGTTCTCGGCTCAACACTTTCATAAGACTGGATAATAAAGTGCAGGTGGGTATTTCTGTTCATCGCTACGCCACTTTGGGGCCGATTTGTATACTCTCTATATCACTTATCGTCCAGTCCGAGTCTGTGCCAGGATTTTTTCTATAGACATCCCCAACAATTCGACTGTAGCTAGTCAGCAAGTCATGGGCTGTGTCCTCGTACTCTACACCGTCCGTCTTTACCACGAACTTCATCTGCGACCCTTCGGCAACTAGATCTCTCGCGCGGGCTTCTGGCCACATTCGCAAGATAGCTACATTTGAAAGACCACTATCTTGAACATTGTATAAATCATAAGCGCCAGAGCCAGAGCTTTCGACATAAGTAGTGTCGCCATCAGCTGGTATATCATCAACCATAGACCAGTTATCACTGCCGCTCGTTGGCGTTAACTGGGTGACATCTCCAGCTGCGTTGGGTTGCAATAGAATAACATGCCCATCACCGCACCAGGAATTATCGACGCTTCCAGATGTATCATTCAAGGCTAGATCGTCAGACCAATGTATTGCCGATCCCCCATTTCTGTGGAAATATAAGTTATCCACTGTAGTATCAGAACCAGGTTGGGTATCACCTGAATAGGAACAATCATCTACCCCATCTACTTTCAGTTCTAAGATTCCTCCTGCATCAGCAATCTTTACATGAACCTCCAAGAGATACCATGTATTTGCGGCACAGGCATGACTTCCTGTAGCAACAACGGTACTCCCTACTCTTAGCTCAAAATGACCAGTAGTCGAGTTCATGCTCACCCAGCCAAGAGCGGTCGTTGACTTCCTCCAGCAAAAAATATAATAGGCAAATATATTGGTTCTAAAACCAAACCTGAAGTAAAACTCAGATAGAGGTGTAATATTTTTCGTCCATGTATCTCCGGATTTCTGATAGGAATAGTTTCCGCTTCTTTTGGTAGCTCCATCTATAACATCTACACCAACATCCCAAAACAGAAAATCCCCAAATTCTGCACCATCCGTAAAAACCCTGGTCATCTTAACCTCCTGTAAAATAAAAGCTCTTGCTAAAGAGAATCTGAACTAAGCCATATCAGATCTGATATGACCACGCCCAGATGCTATCCAGCAAGAGCGAGGAACTTTATGATCTAATCTACGATTACTTCTCTGCCTGCCAGTCCATCGTGGAGTGGACGCGATATTCCGACAAAGGGCGCACATCTTGTATTACCTCGCCCATGCCATTCATCCAGGTGAGGAATACAAGATCCCCAAAGACAGAGCCGATCCCGTGATAGCGAGTCTCCTTCGAGGTAAAGACCGACTTAATCAACTGGTAGCATTGCACAAACCCATCGGCCTTACCATCGGCTACAACTGTCTGGCGATTGTGTTGAAGACGCAGCATGGTAATCCGCAGGTTGTTATCCTTCAGAAAACGCAAAAGCTGCTGCCAGGAACTCATCTCTCCAGGAGTCATCTCTGTTTCTACAGCTGTCATGCCATTGCTCAGAGACGCTATCCATCCCACACGAGGGGAAGTCACACCACTTGCTATAATATCGCTTGACATCTTCTAATCTCCCTAGCTATATGTAAGGGCTACGCCCAGATCAACACTGGCCTTGGCACCCACGGACTCAGGACTAACCGAGATTGCCAGATACCAGTAGTGGTCTGTGGCCGCGCCACTATCTGCAAGAGACTTGTAATCCCCTGCGTTATCTCCACCGATATTCCCACTATCGTCATTCAGCAACGTCCAGGCAACCTCTGTACGCCCGCGCTCGAACACATACATATCCACACCCACGCCCTCATTGGTAACCACCGAGCCATCGTAGCAGTAGAGACGAGCACCAGAAACCGCCACAGATGATGTGTGATTGAAGTGAACGCGTAGACTGCATTCAGTTGTCGCTAGATTGGCGTCGGTGATATCCTCGGCAGCAGCGCCATTGACTGACATCTGCGAGCCAGACGTATATTTCACGTTGTTCATGTGGTTCGCACCACATTGATCCGTGCCAGGGTCGCCATTGCCAGCATGCGTACCATCCTGGAACTGCCCAACCGTGATGGCTGCGGTAAGGTCGGTTAGAGAACCGCTGAATACCAGAGTATTGGCACCCAGGTCTGCCCAGCCAGGGCCAGCACCCATATATCCCTCAAAAGTAATTGTAGCCATGTCATCCTCCGAAATCTATTATACAGCCACTTTGTTACTTTCTTTCACAAAGTTGCTTACAAACATACCGTTTGGCTGCTAGCCCGTTGAGATAGAAAAACACCACCTCGAGGACGGTTAGTGCCACAATACAAACTTCATCAGATATAGTCATCGTTGCATATAGAATGCCAATCACCTCCATTATCATATAGGCTAGAATTGCCTCGACAACTGAAACCAGCAGATATACCAGACCATCTGGGATTCTCGCATGCGAGAAACTAGGCTGCATCGACAAGCTCCACATAGTAGCCATGAAGCGTTCCATAACCAGCGCTAATCCTACTGGTTGCTGAAGCTACACAGTAAATATAAAAAATATCACCCGCTGCCACATTAGTAAAAGTCATCTGACTTGCAATCATGATCTTTGGCCCACCTTCAGTTGGATAACTATAGGTCTGACCAGATGTGGCATAAAACTTAGTTGTGCTCTTGGATACACCGTCTTTAGAATAGCCTCTACAGGTAAAGGCAAAGCTCAGGTTTCTGCCTGCAGCTGTTAGCCTAAGCACATAAGCTGATGGTGTAATCTTTATGGAAGCACAGTCCTTTGGGCAGCCCCAGATAGCGTAGGCAGTGCTATAGAGCGGATCAGAAATCAGATGGCCAACCGAACAACTTATTCCAAGGAATTGGGTTGCCCAACCAGAACCACCAAACGGGCCAGCTGATGGTATTAGCCTGAAGTAAGCATCTGTATTCCCATAGGCATCTGAATAATTTCCAATTGCGCCACCCAGAGCAGGAGCAAATGACCAGTTAAAGGTCACCGTACCTGGTGTGCCAGGAGTGCCTCCACTCGAGCCAGAAGTCGGTAGTGCATAAGTATTCATGTGGGCAATAGGCTCGAGTGGCCTAGTTCTATCAGTGAGTTCTACTGGAACATCGCCATACTTCGAGTAGATGATTGGGCTTCCAGCAGAAAAGTCCACAAAAACAGTCTTTCCTACCAAGACAACACCACCCACTATAGGTAAATTACGATAGATCGCTCCCTTTCCCACAAGCTGAACGGTAGCTGTATCCTCGGATACACTTAGAACCGTAGCCTCGATCAAGCTACCTTGCTGAGCTGCCCTACGAACAGACTGAGAAAGCTTCATCCAGTCATCTCCACGAAAAAGCCCTGCATAAAGAAAGGCTGAGCATACTGTATCCATTCAATAAGAAGATAAAAATATATAACAATCATATCTCCAGCACCAAGCGATCCATCCATCCAGTCATTCGGAAAGGTACATTGATAGGCAGTCAAGCAGCCATTTACGGAGCCTCCAACTGGAATAATCGGAAGGGGATCGTAAAGATAGGAGATATCCCAATAATTATTTTGCTCGTAGCCCCCAGTAGACCAACTCGGAGTATAGCTATATAGCTCATACCATATTGTTGCCTCCTGGGTAAAGCTGGATGTCATCCTAACAACAGGAGTAATCTTTAGGGTAGAAAAATTCCTCGGTATAACAAAAGCTACTGTATTATCTGGAACAACACCATCATCAGGAAGTCCAACAGCAGGGCCATTACTAGCGCCAAAGTAATCCCAAGCACTAGACCCCCAGGAATTATAAGGGCCTCCCCCAAAAAGTAGCCTCCATTTTGGATCAAAAGAACCCGATGAAAGACTGCCTCCCAAAGCAGGTGCAAACATGAAATTGTAATAAGCCACCCCAGGCGGAGCAGGCTCTCCGGAGGATCCAGACGAGGTTGTAGCTACCTCGGCATTCATATGGGCGATCGGTGCAAGCGGCCTGGTTCTACTGACAAGCGCCTCCGTTATCCCTGTAATTGGAGCCATGACAAAAGGCGTCCCTGAGCCAAAGTTCACCCTGACAACCTCGCCCTTCGAGACCGGCCCTCCTACAATAGACAACATCGCATAAACGGCACCATTGGTAGATAGTTTTACTGTAGCCCTGCTGCCAATGACATCCAAAACAGTAGCCTGGATAACATTGCCCTGCCTGGCAATCTTACGCACTTTCTGAGATAGCCTAGACACTTGGAACTCCTATGAGCTCAACCCAAAAGCCAATCATATAGAAAGATTCGCCTCCTCCCCCAGAGCTGTACAAGTGAAGGTAGAAGATATCGCCATTGTCGATGATGTCAAAAGTTATCTGGAGCTCCGTAAGCAGCCTGAAGAATGGATAGATGGTAGCCAGTAAAGTTGCTTCAGCATAACTATCATTGCTCACAGAACCGTAAGACGTAAAGTAGGCTGGATAAGACTTGGCTTCAAAATAAAGATAGAGGTTAGAGTTCAGTTGAGTATTGAGCTGAGCCACTGGCGTTATAGTCATCTGCAGAACATCAAATGGGCAGGCAAACATCGAGAAGATATACGCTGTTGAGCCTCCATAGAACGAGCACCCAAAGTAATCGATCTCGCTACTCCCACCACTATAAGGCCCACCACCATTCGGTAACCGATAGAGGACATTATCAGAAACAATAGAGTTAGATCCACCATAGGAGGGGACAAATATATAGCGGTGATCTACGGTACTGTAGTTTCCCTCGATCCCCGACCCTGATGAAGTAGCTGGCACCGGAGGTATATTCATGTGGGCTATTGGAGCTAGCGGGCGTGTTCGCTCACCTGTCTCGGGCAAGATTATTGAGGGCGGAGACGCCATTACAATTGGTCTTCCCGAGGCAAAGCTAACCTGCACACTATCCCCCACAGAAACCTCGTTGCCAATCACATCAATGCCCGTATAGGTAGCTCCATTGGTAGATATGCGTACGGTAGCCTTGCCTCCATAAGCGTCTACAACAATAGCCGGAAGCAGATTACCCTGTCTAGCAACACTCCTGATAGTTTGAGTTAGCTTGTTCATACTTCTCTACCCTGGATCTGCATCGCGCTGTTATCCGGCACAATCCGAAGACCCATCGTGTCAATGGTCAATGTGAAAGACTTCGCTGCACCAGTTCCTGTAGCTGTATAAGACACAGAAAGCTTGTCTCCTGGTTCAAGCCGCACGTCTGGCCTTATCTGAATGTCATGTATCAGGCGCTCTCTATAGAAGTTCTTCAGCTGGAGGTAAGCTGCCCTAATTGCGCCAACCTCGAGATTCGGCATACGGTAGACCTTCGTAGCAAAGCCAAACGCATCACGGTAATTGTTGTTCAGGAGAGTCTTCACATCCGAGAAGTAAACAATAGCATCTGAGGCCGCCCTCTTGGGAAGGGCTCTTGTCCACTGGTGCCGTCTTGGATAAATCGCCTGGACATAAGTAGTCCTGGTTGGATCGTACCAAACCTTGATAGAGCCATCATATCTAGCGTAAGTTTCTACAGGCCTCTCCTGGATAATGGAGCCAATAGCCGCCATTCCATCTGTCTCCAGGTCGATATAGATTGCCTCTCTCCAATCACACAGCTCAGGAACACGCACGTCCGAGATAGTAATATTCCCGCTAGCAACAGCATAGACGCCGACACCCGTTGACCAGGTCACTTCCCCTGGATGGAAAGTGTGCGCCCAAATATCATCGATATAGACGGTCATGAAGTTATCGTGAAACAGGAACCTAAGACTATGGGCTTCATCGGAAAGCGTAAAGCGGTACTGGTCTACGATACTGCTCGGCAAGGCAATGATCTGCAAGTTATATGTAGAAACACCCTCTCTGAGAAGCTTTACCCTGATCC
>Ga0316628_100002307_pt1 | contig 14055 bp, 13 predicted proteins | sample OWC_Aug_M2_C1_D5_FD_207648 | JGI IMG/M metagenome (GOLD analysis project Ga0316628, IMG submission 207648) | Wetland soil microbial communities from Old Woman Creek delta, Ohio, United States - OWC_Aug_M2_C1_D5_C | ecosystem: Environmental > Terrestrial > Soil > Wetlands | place: USA: Ohio... | reverse complement strand
CTTCTCGGGCAACGCCACCTACATGGCCGGCGCGGTCCTGCTCCTCGGGGGCATCGTGGCGCTCGTGGCCGGCGAGGGGGCGGTGGGCCTGCTCCACGTGCCGAGCATCCTGTCCAACGTGCTGTCCTACATACGCATCTTCGCCCTCGGCCTCTCCGGCCTGGGCATCGCCATCACGTTCAACAGCATCGCCGCCCCGTCGTGGTCGTCCGGCACGGCGTTAGGCTACGTCGCGGCCATCCTGATAGCGGTGATGGGCCACATCCTCAATCTCATTCTCGGGATCCTCGGGCCGACAATGCACAGCCTGAGGCTCCACTACGTCGAGTGGATGACGAAGTTCTACACCGGCGGAGGGGTCCCGTACAGGCCCTTCGGCCGGGCAAGGAGATACTCGGAGGCGTGAGACAGATGGACATAGCAATGGGACTGATAGGGATCGCTGCGGGGCTCGCCATGGGCCTCGCTGGCATCGGCGGGGCCTACGGCGAGGCGGCCATCGGCGCGGCCGCCATGGGCGCCACGGCCGAGAACCCGGGCCTGTTCGTGCGCGGCTTAATCCTGACCGTGCTGCCCGAGCTCATCGCCGTCCTGGGCTTCGTGATCGCGTTCCTGCTCATCGGCAAGATCGCGTGAACGAGACGCACGGGGACGTGCCGGCGATGGGGCTCGACACAGTCGTGGAGGAGGTCCTCTCCTCCGGCAGGGAGCGGCGCGACGACATCCTGGCGGAGGCGAAGGAGGAGGCCGACGGCATACTGGCCGCCGCGAGGGCCGAGCTCGAGGACTACACCCGGTCGAAGGAGCGGGAGGCGCGCGGTCGCATCGAGCGGATGAGGGCGCAGGAGCAGCAGGGAAGCGAGCTCGAGGTCCGGAGGCTGGAGCTCGCGATGCGCCGCGAGCTGCTGTCCCTCGTCGAGACCGCCGCCCGCGAGAGGCTCTCCGCCCTGCCCCGCGCCCGCAACGAGGCGCTGCTCAGGACGCTGCTCGCCACCGCCGAGATGCCGGACGGGCGTGTGCTCTCCGGCCCGGGTGACGAGAGCCTCGTGAGGGCGCTCAGCCCCCTGCGATACGCCGGTCACGTCAAGTGCCTGGGCGGGGTCGTCATCGAGAGCGCCGACGGGACCGTCAGGGAGGACCTGACCTTCGACACGCTGCTGCGCGAGGTGAGCGAGACCTCGCTCGGTGCCATCGCGGGGACGCTGTTCAGAGACGGAGGCTGACGCGACGGACCTCCCGACCGGCCCCAGGGCGTCCCGCGCGGGGATGCGCCACTACGCCTACCTCAACGCCAGGGTGCAGGCCATGAGGGGGCGGCTGCTGCCCAAGGAGACATATGACAAGCTCCTCCAGATGGAGATACCCCAGATAGCGCGGTTCCTCGGCGAGACCGAGTACAAGGCCGAGATCGAGCAGCTGGGCAAGCGCTACCGAGGGGTCGACCTGGTCGAGTACGCGCTCAACCAGAACCTGGCGACCACCCTCCACGGCCTCATCCGCAAGGCCCAGTTCGAGCTGCGGGACCTGCTGGAGCTCTATCTGCGCCGGTACGACCAGGAGAACATCACCACCATCCTCAGGGGAAAGCTGTCGGGCATCCCGGCCCAGGAGGTCCGCGAGGCGATAATCCCCGCGGGCTCCCTGAAGCTCGAGGACCTCCACGCCCTAATCGACGCGCCCTACGAGGGCACGCTCGAGCTACTTCGCAGGATGGGCCGTGGCTACATCGTGGACCTCCTGACCGAGCGCTCGCTTCCCGAGGTCGAGGACATGATGCGGCGCCGCTACTTCGAGGAGCTGCTCAAGGCTACCGAGGGCGGGGGCAAGAGCAACGAGATGCTGAGGAGGTTCGTCGGGACGGAGATAGACTTCCGCAACATCAACAACCTGCTGCGCCTGAGGCGGGACGACGAGCCACCGGAGCGCATCATGGAGTACATGATCTCGGACGGGCTCCTGCTCAACGAGAGGCACCTCCGGGCCCTCGCGGCCCTCGACATGCCTGGCATCATACGCGAGCTCGGCGCGCTCCCCTACTTCCGCCGCACAGTCGAGGCGCTCGAGGGCGCCTCGGACAGCCTCGTCCCGTTCGAGGCCGCGCTCACGCGGGAGGAGCTACGCTACACCTCCAAGGAGGCGCGCGTGAACCCCCTGACCATCCTCGTCGTCCTGAGCTACATCCTGGCGAAGGAGGTCGAGGTCGACAACGTCCGCACCATCGTCAAGGGCAAGGAGGGCGGGCTGCCCCTGGAGCTCATAAGGAGGACGCTTGTGACATGACGCGCTCGTCCTCGGGCAGCGCGGAGGGGGTGGCGCCGTGGAGCTAGGCGTCGTGGGCGATCCCGAGTTCTGCCTCGGCTTCCGCCTGACCGGCATCGCGAACGTCTTCGAGGTCGAGGAGGACGAGGACGCCGACCGGGCCGTCCTGGCCGCGATGGCGGTCGAGGACGTCGGCATCCTCGTGGTGCCGAGCGAGCTGCTCCCGCGGCTGCGCCCGCAGACGCGCGACGCCCTCACGACCTCGGTCAGGCCGGTGGCCATACCCATCGGCATGGTCGAGGAGTCCGACATCAGGGAGAAGATCAAGCAGGCCGTCGGCGTGGACCTATGGGCCAAGGAGGGCCGGCCGCGCCACGGTCAGAAGAGATGACATCACGCTGGCAAGGGAGGGGTCTCACACGAGCACGCACCGCACCGGGGAGATCAACAGGGTCTCGGGACCTGTCGTCACCGCCACGGGCATCGCCCCCAAGATGTACGACGTGGCGATGGTCGGCGAGGAGGGGTTGATGGGAGAGGTCATCGGCATCCACCACGACCGGTCCGTCATCCAGGTCTACGAGGACACCTCCGGGCTCCGCCCGGGCGAGAAGGTGCTGGACACGGGCGCGCCGCTCGTGGCCGAGCTGGGCCCGGGGCTGCTGGGCAGCATCTACGACGGGGTGCAGCGGCCGCTCCCCGTCCTGATGGCCGCCACGGGCGACTTCATCAAGCGCGGCCTCAAGGCCCCCGCGCTCGACCGCAAGCGCGCGTGGGCGTTCGAGCCCTCGCTCAGGGCCGGTGCGAAGGTCGAGGGCGGGGCTGCCCTCGGCACGGTCCAGGAGACCGAGACAATCAAGCATAAAGTCCTCCTCCCGCCCGGGCTCGCGGGCGAGCTCAAGGACCTGCGCGCCGGTAGCTTCCAGGTCGAGGACGTCATCGGCCACCTGGCGGACGGGACCGAGCTGCGGCTCATGCACCGGTGGCCCGTGCGCGTGCCGCGCCCGTTCAAGGAGAAGCTCATGCCCGACATGCCCCTCCTCACGGGCCAGCGCATCCTCGACGGCATGTTCCCCGTCGCCAAGGGAGGGACCGCCGCAATCCCGGGGCCGTTCGGCTCGGGCAAGACCGTCATGCAGCACCAGCTCGCGAAGTGGTCCGACTCCCAGGTCGTCACGTACATCGGCTGCGGCGAGCGCGGCAACGAGATGACCGAGGTGCTGCGCGAGTTCCCCGAGCTCATCGACCCCACCACCGGCAGGCCGCTGATGGCGCGCACGGTGCTCATCGCCAACACGTCCAACATGCCCGTCGCGGCCCGCGAGGCGAGCGTGTACACGGGCATCACAATCGCCGAGTACTACCGCGACATGGGCTACTCCGTCTCCCTCATGGCCGACTCCACCTCGAGGTGGGCCGAGGCGATGCGCGAGATATCGTCGCGGCTGGAGGAGATGCCCGGCGAGGAGGGCTACCCCGCCTACCTCGCTGCCAAGCTCGCCGACTTCTACGAGCGCGCGGGCCGGGTGAGGACGCTCGGCGGCGGCGAGGGCTCGGTCACCGTCGTCGGGGCGGTCTCCCCGCCAGGCGGCGACTTCTCGGAGCCCGTCACCCAGAACACGCTGCGCATCGTCAAGGTCTTCTGGGCGCTCGACGCCAAGCTCGCCAACCGCAGGCACTTCCCGGCCATCAACTGGCTCACGTCCTACTCGCTCTACGGCGGCACGCTGGACCCCTGGTTCGCGGAGCACGTGGCGCCCGACTTCACCGCCCTGCGCGGGTGGGTCATGAACCTCCTCCAGAGGGAGGACGAGCTCCAGGAGATAGTCCAGCTCGTGGGCTCCGACACGCTGCCCGACGACCAGCAGCTCGTGCTCGAGGTCGCGCGCCTCGTGCGCGAGTACTTCCTGCAGCAGAACGCCTACCATGACGTGGACACGTTCTGCGCGCTCGACAAGCAGTACAAGATGATGCAGGCCATTAGGCGCTTCCACGACCTCGGCGCGAAGGCCATCAAGGAGGGCGCGGGCATCCGCGACGTCGCCGCGCTGAAGTCGAAGGACGAGCTCACCAAGACCAAGTTCGAGGAGCACTTCGACGAGGAGCTCGCCAAGGTCTACGCCATGATGGAGGACGAGTTCAAGCGCATCGGGGGTGGCGCGCGATGAGCAGGCAGTACTTCACCATCACCGACATCGCGGGCCCCCTGGTCTTCGTCGAGAAGACCGAGCCCGTGGGCTACGGGGAGCTCGTGCAGATACAGCTGCCAGACGGCTCGGTCAAGCGCGCCCAGGTCCTGGACACGTCCAGGGACGTCGTGGTCGTGCAGGTGTTCGAGGGCACGGCCGGCATCGACCGGTCGTCGGCCGTCAAGTTCCTCGGCGAGACCATAAAGCTGCCCGTCGCCAAGGAGATGCTGGGGCGCATCTTCTCGGGCTCTGGCGAGCCCATCGACGGCGGTCCCCCGGTGGTGCCCGAGAAGCGGCTGGAGATCATCGGCTCGGCCATCAACCCCTACTCGCGCGAGTCGCCCAGGGAGTTCATCCAGACGGGCATCAGCACCATCGACGGCATGAACACGCTCGTGCGCGGGCAGAAGCTCCCCATCTTCTCGGCCTCGGGCCTGCCGCACAACGACGTCGCGCTCCAGATAGCCCGCCAGGCCAGGGTGCTCGGGCAGGGCGAGGCCTTCGCGGTCGTCTTCGCGGGCATGGGCATCACGTCGGAGGAGGCGCAGGCGTTCATGCGCGACTTCGAGCGCACGGGCGCCCTCAAGCGCGCGGTCGTCTACCTCAATCTCGCGGACGACCCGGCCATCGAGAGGCTGCTCACGCCCAAGCTCGCCCTGACGGCGGCCGAGTACCTGGCGTTCGACCACGACATGCACGTGCTCGTCATCCTCACCGACTTCACGAACTACTGCGAGGCCCTGAGGCAGATCGGCGCGGCGCGCGAGGAGGTGCCTGGCCGCCGCGGCTACCCGGGCTACATGTACACCGACCTCGCCATGAACTACGAGCGCGCGGGCATCATCAAGGGCAAGAAGGGGTCCATCACCCAGTTCCCCATCCTGACGATGCCTGGCGACGACATCACGCACCCCATCCCGGACCTCACCGGCTACATCACCGAGGGCCAGATAGTCGTGTCGCGCGATTTGCACCGAAAGGGCATCTACCCGCCCATCAACGTGCTGCCCTCGCTCAGCCGGCTGATGAACGCGGGCATCGGCGCGAAGCACACGCGCGAGGACCACAAATCCGTCTCCGACCAGCTCTACGCGGCCTACGCCGAGGGGCGCGACCTCCGGGGCCTGGTGGCCATCGTCGGCCGCGAGGCCCTGAGCGAGCGCGACCACCGGTTCCTGGACTTCGCGGACGCGTTCGAGGAGAGGTTCGTCAGGCAGAGCCGCGACGAGGACCGCGGCATCGAGGGCACGCTGGACCTCGGCTGGGAGCTCCTGGCGATGCTGCCCGTGGGCGCCCTCACGCGCATCGACCGCAAGACCATCGAGCGCTACCACCCGCAGTTCAGGGGCGGGAAGGCCGGCATGGCCCCGGAGACGGGGCCCGAGGGCAAGGCCAAGGCCAATGCCAATGCTAAGGCCAATGCCAAGGCCACGCCGGCCGTGGTGAGGGCCGCGCCGGCCCCGGCAGCTTCCACCGCCAAGGCCGCGGCCAAGCCCCCGGCGGGCAAGCCCAAGGGAGGGTGAGCTTGGCCATCGCCGTCAAGCCCACGAGGTCGGAGCTCATCGAGATAAAGCGAAAGATAGCGCTCTCGAGGCGGGGCCACAAGCTGCTCAAGATGAAGCGCGACGGACTCATCATGGAGTTCTTCCAGATACTCGAGAAGGTCAGGGACCTGCGAGGCGTGCTGACGGAGGAGTACCGCGAGGCCCACCGGCGTCTCATCCTCGCGGAGGCGTCGCAGGGGACCATCGCCATCAAGGCGGCGGCGTTCGCGCCCAAGGACAGGCCCTACGTGCACGTCCGGTCCCGCAACGTGATGGGCGTGGTGGTCCCCCAGGTCGAGAGCCGGAAGATTCGCAAAAAGATTGTCGAGCGCGGCTACGGCGTCATCGGCACGCGGTCGTCCGTCGACGACGCGGCCGCGGCCTACGAGCGGCTGGTGGAGGACATCGTGGTCGCGGCCGAGGTCGAGACGACGCTGCGCAAGCTCCTGGTCGAGATAGAGAAGACCAAGCGGCGCGTGAACGCCCTCGAGTTCAAGGTAATCCCCGACCTCCAGGAGGCGGCCGCGTTCATCACGCTGCGCCTCGAGGAGGTCGAGCGCGAGAACATCTTCCGCCTCAAGACGCTCAAGAAGAAGGGCAAGGGATAGGCGGAAGACCGTCCAATGCCGCCCTAGTGCCCTCATGGAGCCAGAACCACGTAAGCGGCCCGGCCAATAAGTATAAGAGAGGGGCCCCTGCCTATTGAATGGCGAACCTCTGGAAGGAGGGGCCCGTCTGCCACGATCGATGACCAGGCGACACATCGCCCTTGTCATCATCATCGTCCTCGTCATCACAGCGGGCCTTTCTGGGTACTATGGCCCTTGGAACCCCAGGCTCTCCCTAAGGATCGAGTACGTCGAGCCCCTCAGGCCGTTGCCCGAGCTCGAGAACATCACGTTCGGGGAGGGATTCGTCCTCCCGGAGAACGAGACCGGGCCCATAAGGGTACTCGAGGTCGACGTGCCGGTCCTGACGGAGGAGGACGCCATCGCGCTCCTCAAGGTCCATGACCTCTACGAGATGGAGGACGGTGTCGTGACGGAACCGTCAGACTATGCGCTCAACCGTCATGGGCCCAACACCATGGTCGGCCTCATCTACTCGCACGCCACCTTATACTTCGACTATTTCGACTACGATGCAGGCGCACCGAGCTATACCGACGCGCAGGTGGAACAGGACCCTGCGCTGCTGAACATCACCGAGGGCCTTCCCGTGGCCATCGGCCACCTGAGGGAGCATGACTTCTACGACCCGTCCTGGCACCTCAACTGGTGCTTCAAGCAGGTGCTCAACCTGAGCATGGAGGGGTTCTCGGGCTATCAGTACATCTTCGTCCCGGTAGTGTCGGGGAGGGTTCTCTGCGACCTGTCAATCCCTTGCCTGTCCATATGGCTGACTCCCGAGGGAAGGATGGTAGGGCTCAGGGCCGATCTAAGAGGGCTCCAACTGACCGAGGAGATTGGCTACCAGAGGTTCCCGGACCCAGTGATGGCCTTGCAGGAGCTCGACAGTGAGATGTTGATGAGCTACTACTCGATCGACCGGCTTCCGGTCGAGGTTCGCGCGATGGTGCCCGGCTACCGTTACGAGGGGGACCCGGGCCAGTGCAAGGCAGGGGAGGCCCTGCGTGCGTTCCCATGCTGGACGTTCTATTGCGGCCATGACGGGAGGATCGTCATCAACGTATGAGACAAGTCCGGAGGTCGCATGAAAAAGGCTAACTACGGGTCCCGTCGATGCATGGGTCATGCGGCCGGACCAGGACGACCCGTACGACTTCTTCATCGACAGGTGGGTCGACCGCATCGCGGCCGACCCGAGGCTCCGCGGCCGCATCCTCAAGTGGTTCTGGCTGACGTCCCTGGCGATGCTGCTGCTCGGGATGGCGCTGCTCGTGCTCATCCTCATCGGGCGCAGCCCGTTCTGATTCCCGGCCGTCGGACACCCGGTTTGAAACAACTCCATAAACCTTATGTCCTCAGCCCGACAGAGCAGCGACATCTCCGAACCGAGCGGTCGGTCAGGCCCGAAGGGGGCACGAATGCGGGCGGACCCGGGTAGCGCCCCGTGTACGGCCCGCGCCTGGCTGTCGCGTGCACGTCCGGGGGGTTGAGGACGATGAGGGTCAAGACGATGAAGCTCGGGGTCGCTCTGTGCGCCATCTCCGTGACTGCGCTGCTGCTCCTCTCGTCCGCGCCTTCTGGGATGTTGACGTTCCCGGTGGGCACTGACCAGGATTCGACGGCCCCCCAGAAGGCCACAGGGATCCCCTCGGGTCGATCGCTTTCGGACGAGCTGCCCGGCCTCGTCGAGCCGTGCGAGCCCATCCCCGAGGTCCCTGCGGGCGACCCCCCGCCCGAGGAGGGCGAACTTCGTAGCCTGGCAGAGCTCGAGGGCACTTACTTCTTCAAAAACGTGAGGCCGAGGTACTACAGCTACAACTGCTACTATGAATGCATCTGTTACTGCGGCGATGCCGAGGCCGTACGGACAACTGACCTGGATGGCCTCAGCATCAAGGCGGGCAGCCAGCCGGCGCGCACGGTCGAGGAGGCAGACGTCGTCAAGGTCGAGGGCGACCGCCTCTACGTGCTCAACCCTTACAAGGGGTTCATGGTGTTCGACCTCACCGAGCCGCTCCATCCTGCGTTCCTTGGCCGGGCCCCCATCATCGGCGATCCGTTCGAGATGTACGTCGTGGGCTCAATAGCCTACGTCATCGTGACGGCGAGCTACGGGTGGTGGTACTACAACACCTGGCACAACCCCTACGCGATCCAAGCTGTCCTCGACGACGGCGTCGGAACGGACGAGTCGTTCTACGTGGGCAGCAAGGTGCTCGTCATCGACCTCGAGGACGAGTCCGACCCGAGGGTCGTCGCGAGGTTCGGGCTCGAGGGGGAGGTGACGGACTCGCGCCGGGTCGGCGACGTCATCTACTTCGTGTCCAACGTCTACGGCTGGTACCAAAGGTCCGTGGACGGCACCAACGGGGAGGATATGACCAGCGTCATGGCCCTCAACATGGCCGATCCAAGCTCGCCCATGGTCGAGGACCGTGTGACCTTCAGGAGCGCTACCAACGTCATCCACGTCTCGCAGCAGTACGTGTTCGTCGCCCAGGCCCCCGATTACACCGAATCATGGTCGGGCCGGACCACCATCACCATCGTAGACATCCGCAACCCCTCCGGTGCAATGGAGGTCAGGGGCTCGTACGTCATGACCGGACGCGTCTACGACCGCTATATGCTCGACTGCTACGAGGAGATGCTGCGCGTGGTCAGCTTCGACACCAGTGGCCAGGGCTCGTCGACCTTGTCAGTGCTGGACATAGGGGACCCCGATGTCCCGACGCTCCTCGGCTCCCTCAGCATCGCCGACGCGGGCGACCTGATGGCGACGAGGTTCGCTGGCGAGCGTGCCTACACCATCCACCTTCCGCGACCGGTCAGGAGGGACCCGCTTGACGTCATCGACCTGAGCGACCCCGCGAGCCCCAGGCTCTGCGACGTGCTCGAGATCCCTGGATGGGTCACGCATATCGAGGTGCGGGGCTACCGGCTGCTGGCCCTGGGCGTCGACAGCACGACCTGGCCCCAGGGGGTGTCCATGTCGCTGTTCGATGTCACCAACCCCGATGAGGCCGTCCTGCTCTCCCGGGTCACGGTCGGGGAGGGCTCGGTCTGGTCAGCCGCCAACAATGACCCCAAGGCGCTCACGGTTCTCGACGAACGCGGCATCGCGCTCATCCCGTTCGTATCGACCAAACTCGATCCTCTTTCCCACCTGCACGAGCAGCGGAGCGGTGTCCAGGTAATCGAGTTCGACCTTGAGGAGGGGTCGTTGCGCCTCGCGGGCAGCTTCGAACAGCCAGAGAGCGTCATCAGGACCCGGGCGGTCGGCGAGGCCGTCGTCTCGACCTCCACGAGCTACCTGCTCGCGGTCGACCTGGCGGACCTCGATGTGCCTGTGGTCACCTCGAGGATCGACTTCAGGTGCGAGGTCCTGGACCTGTACCTCCGGGACGGGCTGGCCGCCGCGGTCGTGCGCGCCGGCGACGATCGCGGCCTGGAGCTGCGCACCCTGCGCGCCTCCGACACCGAGGCCATGTGCCCCATCACCTCGAACCCGCTCGGGTCGAGGTACGGCTCGTGGGGCTGGCAGGAGGGTGGTTTCCTCTTCCTCCACTCCGAGCATTCGGGCGGGACCACGAGCACGATGCTGCAGGCCTACGAACTGGTGGATGGCGGAGGGATCCGCAAGGCTGGCGAGTGCGACCTGGCCGGGACGTACAGCTTCTCCGACACGCGCCCTTGGACAACCACCGGGAGCGAGAGCTCTTCCGTGACGAGCTGGGACCAGTACGGCAGCTACATCGACGAGGCCGTCCTCCAGCTCCAGGGCACCGTCGTCCTGAAGGACGGTCGCGAGCTGGCCATCCTCGATGTCCGTGACATCGACCACCCTGGCCTCTGCAGCCAGTACCATCTGGACTTCGATGCCATCGTCGACATCAGGGCGATGGGTAGCAAGCTGTACATCACCTATCGCGAGGCGACCTCGGTCGAGCCGGTGATGGCGCCCGACGCCTTTGGCCGGAGGGTCGTGGACGAATGGGAGAGGTTCTACCTCCTCACGCTCGACATCTCCGATATAGAATCCCCGAGGGCCTCCCACCCGGTCAACATCCCAGGCATCCCTGTCGGCGTCTCGAGGGATGGAGGGACGATCTACACCGTGGCCTACTGGAAGCTGAGCCCAGAGGGGGAATACACGAAGACCCTCAACGTCGTGCACCTGCTCGGCATCGTCGCCTACCTCTCGTACGCCATCGAGATCAACATCTCCTCCATGGTGGCCACCGACGGTGACATCGCCTACGTGCTGACGCCTGGGGCGGTGGGCTACGACCGTTGGAGCTACTGGGGCGTGGACCTCTGCGTAGGTGTCGATTGGTCGACACCGGCCACCTACCAGCCGCCAGGCCCGTCCGAGCTGTGGGTCATCGACCTCGGCTCGTGGCGCGAGAGAGGGGTGTTGGCCCATGCCGTGGTCGGCGAGTCGTGCTCGTCTTTGCACATCCTCGGCGGTTCGCTCGTCCTTGACCTCGGGGAACAGGAGGGGCTCGTGGTGATGCGCCTCAGCGCCCTGGATGGAGTGAGGCTCGTGGGCAGCTACGAGACGACCGGGACGGTCCTCTCCTTCCGCCAGTACGGCGATAGGGGCTATCTGGCGCAAGGTGAGTTCGGCATCACATCCATTGAACTCATGTGATACCGGCAGACACCTCGGGCCGGGGGTGCCTAGCGTCCCTTCGCGCGGCTCGGGGACGGGTCACCGCCCGCCTCGAGCGCGCCGAGCGCCTCCGCGATGGCGGCGGGAACGGCCCCGATGGCCGTGCAGGTCTCGAGGGCGATGCGCCTCCTGGTCACGTCCAGGTGGTGCTCGGCCAGGCCCAGCACGTCCTTGGGCAGGCCATGGGGGCCGAGGCCGAACACCAGGCACAGCGAATGGCCCTCCGCGAGCCGCTCGGCCGCCCACCGGGGGTCCACCGCGCGGCCCTCCCATGGCTTGGAGGTCGTCCCGACCACCGTTCCCAGCTGGGGCGGCAACCCCCTCTTGGGCAGCTCGAGCACCAGGAACCGGCCCTTCTTGGCAAGGTCCAGGAGCGCGCCCCCGTCCTCGCCTATCGAGGTCGTGGTCGAGAGCCACTCGGCGACCTCCAGTGGCGTCCTTAGCTCCTTGTCGAACGGGAATCCCATGGCGGCCACGTTGCAGTCGAAGGCCTGCGCGACGGGCGCCGCCCTTGCAAGGGCGCGCCGGTGGGCCTCGGCCAGCCTGACCGGGTCGTACGAGTTGTGCAGCGCCAGGGTCATCCGTCCTCGTCCCATGTGCGAGCCCCCGCCGACCCCGGCCATGGCCGTGCTGCGAGAAAAAGGTCACTGAGCCCCTGGGAGCGGGGGCCGCGCCATCGCATCCAGGCATTATCATGTTCGTGGCATTTGGTAGCAGATGTCATGCCCTGCCTGAACGTGTCAATGCGGTTCTCCATTTATTTCACTATATTTATTTTTAAAAAAATAATTTTTGAATGAAACATTTGAATTACTATCTTATAATGATATTCAATTATCTCATACATTGCTTCATTATATTTATATTTTATTCTAATCTGAATAATAGTAAATTATTTATATTATTAAACGCATACACCCCCCAACCGGCGGAACGAAGGCGGCCCTGCGGGGCCGTCCGGGGTCCGCCAAGGGAGGCGTGGAGGTGGGACGGTATGAGGCGTGCAACATTCTTCGGGTGCACAGTCGTCCTCGTACTGGTCCTGGGCCTCGCGCCGCCCTCGTCGCCTGGTGCGGCTGAAGGCCCAGGCGACCTGCTGCCAGGGGACTGCCACCCGGTCGATCGTCCGGACCGTCAGGCCACCTGCCGGCCGATGACGTCCCTCTCGCAAGATCGTAGGGGGGAAATTGGGGAGCTATCGGAGAGGGCGCGCTCCGCAACCTCGCGCCCCGGGGGGCCCGCCATCGGCGGCCCCCCGACTCCCCCCAGTCGCAATCACTGGGAAGGACGGGGATTTGGGGTAAGCAACGGAGAGGGCGCGCTCCGTACCATCGCGCCCTGGGGGGGCTGCTTCGGCGGCCCCCCTATAACTCTCGCCTTTGCCATCACTGGGAAGGACGGGGATTTGGGGTAAGCAACGGAGAGGGCGCGCTCCGTACCATCGCGCCCGGGGGGGCCGCCTCGGCGGCCCCCCCTAGTTATCCTACATGGTGGGGACCATGCACGGCATCCGCCACCAAGGCCCCGCCCGCCCGGGCCTGAAACCTTTTTCTATGCGGGGCCGGATTCATGGGTGATGCATCGCATAGGCCTCATCGTCAATCCCATTGCTGGCATGGGCGGGAGGGTCGGGCTCAAGGGCACCGACGGTGTGCTCGCGGAGGCCCTCGCGCGGGGGGCGAAGCCGATGTCGGGCCACCGTGCGACGGAGATGCTGGAGCATTTCCTCCTGGAGGCCCGCGATGCCGGTGACGCGGCACAGGTCGAATGGCTCACATGCGCCGACGCGATGGGCGCCGACGCACTCACGGACGCGAAGGTGCCCACCTCCAGCGTGCGGGTCGTGCACAGGCCCCCGCGGCCGGACAGGACGACCGCGAAGGACACGCTGGCCGCGTGCGCCGCGCTGGAGCAGGAGGGCGTCGAGCTCCTGGTCTTCTGCGGTGGGGACGGCACCGCCCGGGACGTGCTCGGCGCCGTCGACGCGCGGCTCCCCATCCTCGGCGTCCCGGCCGGCGTGAAGATGCACTCCGGGGTGTTCGGGGTCTCGCCGAAGGCGGCCGCGGACACGCTCGTGGGCTTCCTTCAGGGGACCCTGGGCCTGTCCGACGCGGACGTCATCGACCTGGACGAGGACGCCTACCGCGTCGGGATTTGGAAGATGAGGATGCACGGCCTTGCCAGGACCCCCTTCGAGCCCACCCTCGTGCAGGCGGGCAAGTTCGTGGTCGCGGCCCAGTCCGAGCAGGTCATCCTCGAGGACATCGCGCAGGGCATGCAGGAGTACATCGAGGAGGAGCCCGGGCTCCTGTGGGTCCTGGGCCCGGGCGGCACGCTCAAGTTCATCGGCGACTGGCTGCACATGGACAAGACCCTGCTCGGCGTGGACGCCTATGCGGCGGGCCGGCAGGTCGGAAAGGACCTCGACGAGCGGGGGCTGCTGGACCTCCTCGACCAGTGGCCGGACGCGCGCGTGCTCGTCTCGCCCATCGGCGCGCAGGGCTTCTTCCTGGGCAGGGGCAACCTGCAGCTCTCGCCCGAGGTCGTGCGCCGCATCGGCCCTGACAACATCTGGATCGTCTCGACGCCCACCAAGCTCGAGCGCACGCCCGTGCTGCGCGTCGACACGGGCGACGCCGAGCTGGACCGCGCGTTCAGGGAAAGGGGCCAGCTCTATGTCATGGTGGGCTACCGCGCGCGCAAGCTGGTGCCCATCGAGTGAGCCATGGTCTGTTCGATCTTCCGCCCCGGTAAATCAG
>Ga0316628_100002306_pt1 | contig 14057 bp, 22 predicted proteins | sample OWC_Aug_M2_C1_D5_FD_207648 | JGI IMG/M metagenome (GOLD analysis project Ga0316628, IMG submission 207648) | Wetland soil microbial communities from Old Woman Creek delta, Ohio, United States - OWC_Aug_M2_C1_D5_C | ecosystem: Environmental > Terrestrial > Soil > Wetlands | place: USA: Ohio... | reverse complement strand
GACAATATCAGAAAAGCCAGCGATGTTATCAAAAGAAGAACAGACATCGATTCGAGAAAAGGTACAGAGCGGAATACTCGCTTGTATTAAGGATGGAAAAACAACTAAGGCTGAAATCATTAAAAACTTGCATAGATTCGTCCATTGGAACGATAACCTCGCGTCTCTCGAATATCACCTCAAAAAGATGCAGAAACAGAAAATTATACTGCTAAATGATCGCAACCAATACTTTCTCGGTGAGGGATTGCCGACGGACGATGAGAGAAGAGAAATAGAGAAGATCAACAGTATGACGCACGAGCAGATGCGCCAAATATTCAATTCGACTCCGGATCACAAGTACCTTGAGAAAGGATCACGCCTCTACAAGGCATTCTGGAAACGATTCAGCGAGCTTGGAGGCAATAAAGAGATATGAAGGTTATACAGATCGACGCAAGGGAACCGAGTAGCACGGTTAATTCGTTCAAGTTCCTCTGCTCGACTCCGAGGTTCGACAAGTACAGCGTCGTAGTGGTCAATCTCAACTTTGGGGATGTCGTCCACGATAAGCTTGCCATAGAACTGAAAACGATGTCGGATCTGTTTAACAGCATCGTGGACGGCAGGCTCCAGGAGCAATGCTTCGGTATGGCCACGAATTTCAGGAGCGCCTTCGTCTTGGTATCCGACAAGAACGAAGACCAGCTGAACGAACGCCAGTTGAAGGCTTGCTACACCAGCGCGATAGGTACATTTTTCAGGTACAATGTGCCGATGTTCTTCTGCCCCGAAGAAATGAGAAGCTACATCGCGTTGAAGATCTTCGAAAACGCGGATAAAGGGATGGAACCAGTCAAGCCGACGACGAAGGTAATTGTTCGAGAAGACGAAGAAATGCTGAGAGTATTGATGTCGTTTGAAGGCATAGGAATACATAGAGCCACGCTAATCAAGGGCAAATACGAATCGTTGAGGCAGATATTCGAATCGAATCCGTCAATTATGTCCGAAATTCCGGGTATTGGGGAGAAAACGGCGAACCAGTTCTTTGCCACCATCAACAAAAGGTTTAATACGAAAAAACGCGATGATCAAGTATGAACTACACGATGGCAAGCCTTCACGAATTACTGCAAGCTTCCCCGTTCGGAGAAGATCTGGAGAACTTGGAAATCAAGGAGGGCGACTATATGTTCACGATCAGCGAAAAGGACAAAGCTTCGCCTTGGATTCTATTTCACAGGAGAACCAAGGGAAAAAATTTTGGGGAATTCTTTTTCGTAAAAAGCTCCGACCTTACCGACATAAATGGGAAGCGGGGAGTCAGGCCGTCTTTTTGCGTCAAGAACGCCGTCGTGTGGACATCAAACCTAGACACGGTAATAGATATTGTCGAGCAAATATCGATGACGGGAACGATTGAAGATTAAATCAAGGACGAGATAATAGATGGGTAAACGAAAGTTCATCTGTAGCAACTGCGGAACGAATTGCACCCTCATAGTAGACGAGTGCGACCACCCGCCGGAAATATGCCCCTATATGCCAGCGATAATCATCCGGGATCTGCTTCCATCAATGGAAACGAAATGGAAAGAGATATAAGTAATGAGCGAATACGGAATAGAGGAAAACGACGAGATAATATTCGTCATCGTAGAAGATGGACTATGGGACAGAGCGGTTCGGGATTTAACTTACAAAGCAAAAAGGGAAGAAAAGATCATCATTGAAACTTACAGGGCGATCATTACAGAACCTTATATGGAATGTGTAGACGGTAAGCAAATACTTCTCGCTCTCGTCGTAACGCCGGGAGTATCACGCGAGAGGTGATACAAGATATTATGGAAAAAAATATACAAGATATTATGGAAAAAAATATACAAGATATTATGGAAAAAAATAGTGAAAATGTGAAATCGGATACCGATACTACCGATACTGATACCGACGAGTACAGAATGGTAGTTGCCTTGCGATCCGATCTGAAGATGAAACGACTAGAGGCGGTCATTCAAGGGTCTCACGCCACGGTATCTTGTTCCGTGAATGCATTGAAAGAATGGCCGGTATTGTTCGACAGATGGTGGAACGCAGGATCTTCGAAAACGGTACTTGAGGCTTCGCTAGACTGTCTCGTCAAGCTGTACGCCCTTGCCAAGGAAAAGCGAATACCCTGTTCGATCGTCCGAGATGCCGGGATCGTAACGGCAGTCGCCGTTCTCAGCTACAGCGAAGCGGTAAAGATGATGACGGAAGCACTATGCAAGAAGACGAGCGGAAAAGAGAATTTTATGAGCGGATCGAACTTGGAAAATGAAAAAGTAGTATGTGGCGGATGCGGGAAGAAATTCCAGAAACACATTATCAAGGAAGGAGCGAGATACCATACCTTGTCTTGGGATTGGGATGGAACGCATTGCTCAAACGCAAACTGCATCGTAAATCATAAATGCGGTCATAACAAGGATCTGAAAAACTCTAAAGGTAATAAGGAAAAGAGGGAACAATGAGGAAGAGAAAGATACCGGACAAACTGACAGACCAAGTAATCGACGCGCTGAACTACGCCAAGACATACGAATCTCCAGCGATGTCCCACAAGAGGATCGATGTAAACGCGAAGCCAAAAATGCCACCGATCCCCATCCCTAGGAGACCAAGTTACTTCGAGGTCCAAAGCTTGCTCTTGCTATTCCCACCTTCCGCAACGAGCAGACTTGGCATTATCAGGAGGCTCGAAATATCAAAGAGAATGTCGAGAAATTCGAAGATCTCCGATTACATCGAATCAAAGATTAGGGAACTGGAAAATTTTCGTTAATTCGCTATCTATTCAAGCGCATCAGTTTCTCGCCAAGTTCCTTCTCGATTTTCCTCGCTTTCTCCATCTCCTCTTTGTACTCGTCCAGTTGTGAACCGATCGCGCTCTTCTTCAACTGACTTATGCCTGGATGATTCAGTTCATTTTCCAAGATTTCAGAAAGTGAAGCATACAGCTCGACGGATCTCTTCGCCCGTTCCTTGTCATTCGCCATCTTTTGCACTTCTTTTTCCGCTTTAGTTTTCGGCTTGGCACACGACCTTTCCATTTCCAGAGACACGATCTCATCGAGGATGCGATCCTTAGTCCAAGACTTCTTGACTCGTCCAATCTTCACATATTTGGACACATCAGATAAGAGTTGCTCTCTAGTGAACAGATTATCGAGAGATTTCTTTCGTTCTCTCCAGAACGACGCATACGCATCAGAACACTTCCCGACTTCTCGCTTAGGTGACATAAATAGCAAATGGACGATACTATTCTTAAACTTATCGATAGAAAGAAAAAGAAGAGAAAGAAAGAAAAAGGGAAAAAGAGAGAAAATATATTACAGAAAGATAATATATATGCCGAGCAAATATCAATGACGGGAACGATCATCGATGCCAGACATTCTAAGAGTCATAGAACGACAAGGACGCATCTCCGCGTCCAAGCTAGAAAATATGTTTCCAGGTCAAGAAGATTCTCTACTTGACGATCTGAACCGTTTGTTGTCGGAAGGCAAAATCTACAAGAGACTTGTCTACCTGTGTCCGAATTGTGGCACAACCCTTGGAAAATATTCGCCCAAAATTGCCGGGTCGAATATCGAGTGTGAATTTTGCGATACCGAATTCGCGATCGATAAACGGGATGTGGAATTCTTCTTCTTTCCAAAAAGAGAAAAAATGGTTGGCTCGTAACCCGAGGCAATCCCAAGCAATGCGGATTGCGCTTCGGGGAACTTTTATTCTGGTAAGTTCAAACCGAGCCTTAGCTCGGTATCACCTTTCGCAAACAGGCTAAAAAAGGTTTCGTTCACCTTCTGCGTCTATTGAAAACGATCAAGAGAGAGTCTTGTTCGTCTTCTTCGTAGCACTCTCGATGCCACAACCCCCTATTCTCGGCAATCATCTTACCCTTTGAAAACTCCGTAATGCGCTTCCCGCACCTCTGGCAATATCTCTTCATAAACTAACACCGGCAGTAAACTGGAATGGACAACGGCCTGCATCAGTCGCTCCCCATCAACAAGTCTATCTTGCGACATTCGTTATGCGAATTCCACTCGTCTCCGAACAATATCTTCCCTATTTGTTTCGAGTACTTGACGGAAGATGTCCAATAAAGCGCGACCTCTTGATCTATAAACCAGATCAAGACGAAATCTCGCCTTCGTTTGCGAATCCAGCCGTATGTCCAGATATTGACTTCGCCATCGACAGTCTCCTCCGTGTACCGATCCCAAGCAACGAACGGAAGAGATTTCAGTATTTTTGCTATTATTGGGACTTTCATATCCTCACCTCCATTTTTCGGACGGGACGCGAAATCTCCGCAACTTGGGCCTTCGCCGGGAACGACGAACTGCCCGCAGAGGTCACAATCCCCATACGCACCGCTATCGATTGGACAGGAATGGCCCAATTCACAGAATTCCGGGCTCTCCACAGCGTCATCAACTTTGTAGTGGATGCACACAGGGCAGGCACAATCTCTATGATACTGCTCGACTACATCCTTTTCCTTTATGTTGCTACTCATTACCCTCACCCTTCTCTTTCTTTCCTTTCCTGTATTTCTCGATAAATTCGTCAATGGCCTTGCGAATACAGTAGTCTTCGTCTTGCCAATTACCGTCGGATGCCCATCCCTTCTCTCCAATCTCTGCCAACTGCCCAATCTGCCGTCCGGGAAGTCTGATTTTGAATTCGATCATCTACTCGTATTCCCCCATTATCCTCTACTCAAATCTCTGCCCAAATTGATCAGGTATTTTATCGCGCAACAACCGAACTCGCGAATCCGTTTCATCCACTTCTCTTCCGTTTGCGACTCGCTCGGATCTATGTACGGCGTAACGAACCACGCGCATTTTTCCGCTACGCATTGATTCGAAGGCAATTTACTGTCGCGTAGGATCGGACAAGTTTTCCGCGTCGTCCGCACCTTGTCGTAGATTTCCTTCCCTTTGATCTTTTCTTCCCCGTTTTTTGTTTCTTCTGGCAATTGCATCACCTCTTGAAGTACTTTTTTTTCTTTGGAACCATCACTTTGTAGGTCTTCTTGACAAACCAACAATGGTGGTTGGTGTTGAATTTCTTGCAGTACTCGTCGCAGTCATCACAATCCACTTGAACTAACTCGCAAATCTCCGCCACTATGCACTCGGCTTCAAGTTTCCCTTTCGTTCTTTTTTTGCATTCGAAGAAGGGGCACTTGTGGCAAGAGGTAAACTTCTTGGCAGTTTTCGTGGGGAACTGGGACTTAAGTTCTTCCAACTCTTCGGCGTTCAGGTCTCGGTAGTCGCTCATTTGCTGGTTCAGATCGGCAAGTTGTCTTTTAAATTTTTCATTCGACATTCGAACATGAACTTTTCAAATGCGGAAACATCTGGCTTCTTCGGTAACGAACTACTTGCGTAGGCGTGTTCGAACTCCCGGAGGAGTTCATCGATTTCGGATCTTTGCGTGTAGTTCGTAGGCGTGAACAGATAGCCCTTCCCTTCAAAAATGGAGATACCGAATGCCAAACTCCTAGCGATAATGTTCAGTTTCTTTCGATAAAGCGCTTCGTTTTCCTGCATCAGATTTTGGGCTTTCTGTTTGCTTGTTGGGCTGTCGAAATAGTCACGAAGATTGTGCATCGCTAGGCCCATAATGCTGTTGTAGCAGTTTGTCGCCGGATTTCTTTTGACTATTGATCGCAAGACATCGTGTTCCTCCGAGGTAATCTCAACTAGTGGAGATAAAATGCCCCACAAGTGGTTGACATTTCCTTTCAACAACTGTTTGACGACTGCTCCAACTTCGAGTTTCGATTCGTCTCCGGTCTCATTGCGCGTCTGATGTCCGTGATCGTGTAGATTTCCAAGCAGAAAACTGCGAGAGTCAAATATGTAACTAACATAATAATCGTGGTCAGAATCTGGGCGGTTCATTTTCCACATCCAGCTTCCCACATCCGTTTTCCACAAGATGCGCGGATCTTTGAATTGCATAATCTAATTTCCTCATTCGTTTTCTTAAACAATATGTTTTAAAATACAATTACCAATTGTAATGTACGCATATTTATAACTGTTATCATACCAGATTCCGTCCACGCGAACGCCTTTCGGAATCTTCGGGATCTTCTCCATTGGTTACAATGTCGGGATATCCGCAGAGCTGTCATTCGGATTCTCTTTCAGCAACGGAACTGCCATATTCGTGCGGGATGCCAAATAGTCGCACGCGCAGAACAATGTCTCCACGAGACGAGACGGTTGGGGTGATATTTTACTCCAGCGACCCATATGGCAATTCATTATTTTATACGCGGATTCCAACAGATCCGTCGCTTTCCCTTCCGCGTTAATCTGCACAGAAGATATGATGTTCTGTACAATTACGCTTGACGCTGGGCCGTGACCTTCGTTAATCCGAACAGAAGATAGAATGTTCTGTACAATTACGCTTGACGCTGGGCCGTGACCCTCCCTAGTTTCCAAATCTGGCAGAAAGCCGAATACCACGGGATACCTACCAAGGTCGTGAAATAGCGACGCAAAGATCATATCACCGACCGGGAGTTCGAATTCTCTACCAATCTCCACGCATAAATATGCAACTCTCTTAGAATGCAGTATCAACCCACCTCCTCCACGCTCGTCTACAGGATGGTACTTTCCGCTTCTCGAACTAGGCAAGTGCCTGATCATCCCGCATACATGACTAGCCAAATCTTTGGCAATCGACCTGAAACCTTCATCTTCAATCCAACTTATTTCGTTACTGTAGCAAGTCAACATATACCTCATTTCCTCATACGATTACAATCATACAGTAGACTGGAATGTACTCGTAGATGATCGACATCACCACGCAGAACACTCCGAAAAATACCAGATATGCCTCCCTCTCCTCGGATATGTACCGCCTAGCATTGAGGAACAGCGCTGTCGAAAAAGCAATTGCCGAGAAGAACGCGAAAGCACAATTCGCGCCAAATACGACAAGGAGTATGGACAACGGTATCCCGAACAGCTCAAGCAGACGATTTAACAATCTCCTTATTCAATCCCCGTATCTGTTCTTTAGTCTCGTTCAGTTTGTCAATTTCCGATTGAATCTCCTGAACGGAAGAATCTTGCGAAGCCTCAGCGCCAGATCTCGCCAGCAACTTTCCGGCCTGACTCGTAACGCCTTCGATCAGCGTCACGGCTCTCATCTGCGCGTTGAACATCGTGGCGTAATGCTCAGACGAAGCAACATAGTATGCGTCGAGGAATTCGAGCATAACCTGACGGCAAAACCCTTGCTCCTTCGCTAGTCCCGTCTTGATCAGGTCGATGTCGAACCTTGCGGCGTGGAGCCTCCCGAAGCTCTCGTTGGAAGCCATCGCGCAGGCTTTGTACATATTGCTGTAGAACTGCCCGTCCATAAACCCGAAATTCACCTGCGATTCCCTGTTGATCATATCGCTCAAAAGCTTGATAGTCTTATCTGCCTCGACTATGATCTGATAATTGCTCTTGATGATGTCGAGACTCATCCGAACGAGCTTCACATTGTCGGATACCATCCGAACGATGTCATCCGGTTTGAACGATTGACTCATTCCTATTCATCTCCCGGCCTCTCCCCAAATGGGGCACTAGCTAGCATACACAAGAACAAAAAAAACACCAACAGGAAAACCACAATTAGAAATATCTCAAATGCCCAGATATTTTCCAAAATCAAATCACCTTGAATTTGCTCAGTAATAGGAATATGACCGACGCGATCACGAATCCGAGTATCATAACTGTGTAGTGCGACACATCCAATGTTTTCGGGAGTACATTTACATTTCTGTGCGGATTGTTATGCATCCGCTCGAAGAACATCAACTTGCTCTTGAATTCTTGGTTGATTAATTCGCTATTGAATTCCGACAGCTGTTTCATTACTTCGTTTCTCTCGGCAACATCCCGCTGGCGATTATCTTTGTCCAGCAACGCCAATATGATGTATGTGAGCGATTTTACCCGCAACCTGTTGAAGTCGCTCAACTTGACGCGAAATTTGTAGAACTCGCCAAGCTTCTCTATCGCGATCAGGTCGAGAAGCATCGGTATGCCTGCGGCAGATCCTAGGTAGAAATAGGTGCCGTCCGTCTCGAACGATGGAACCGCTTCATCGAGTTGCTCGGAATATTCAACGCTGTCTCGCTCCAGATCTTCCACACCCTCCGGTTGATATATGATGATCGATTTCGGAGCGTAGGATCGAATCAACATTTCGAACTCGCTTTCCGCGCCGAATCCTTCGCTCTCCTGCCTAGACTGGAAGCTGATCGGGAGGAGCAACGGCTGAATGTACGGAACCAAGTTGACTTCGTTATCCCGCGAATTCTTGTAACTATCCGCGATTTCTTTCGCGATCACATTGCAAGTCTTCGGAATGACTTTTTCGAACAGTTCTTCAAGGACTTGATTTGGCCCGGCCTCGACTTCTGCATCCATCTTTTCAAGTTGTTCGCCTTCCTTTCCCTCGATGGTCATAATTTCCTTGAGCCGATTCTCGTCAAGTTCATCGAAAAATTTCTGTACATCGGAGAATATAACATCGGTCCTCAGCTTTGGAATTGTTCCCTTTATTATCGTTCCCTTGATGATTTCTACAGTTTTGGTATTCAAATACCGGGCCAGATCGTCTGGATCGACATCGATCTTCCGCCTCGGTTGCGTCCTGGATGCCGCAGTTCGCACTTTGATTTTCGAGAACGGCGAAAAGTAGATCGTCAGCGACATATTCCTCTGAGATTTCGTGGCAATTTCCAAGTTCTTCTTCGCGATTCGAATCGCGAAGAAGGCGCTAACGCTGTGTATGCCGGAAAACACGGCCAATATCCAGCTAGCCGTTCCAAGCCTAGATGAATTCTCGGATAGGGAATCTTTCAACGAGCTAGTGACGAATTTGGATATCGAAAGAATCTTAAACAGATACGAGATCATCACGAGAAACATCAGCACCATCACCTCGATCACGACAATGAATTGGTGTTTCTCTGGGCTAAGATTTTTTTTGAGCAATTTCATATCGTGTCAGTATAGCGTTGGGAATACGGTTATAAATATGTTTCCAACGCCAAATAAGAGGCAAAAAAAGACAAAATGTTATCGTCTCAGAAAATCGGAGACAAATCCACGCTTAGCCTTCGCGTTAGCATCTTTTGCGAACCTTCGAATAGCATCTGGTAGATTTTTTCCATTCAGATTGTAGGTCGCTTTCGATAGCGGGAGGCGCTTATTCACAGCCATAACGATCTTCCCGCCAAACTTCAATACGACGACTTTCGTATCCCCGATTTTTATGTTGTATTCGACATTCCCCCTGTCTATATCAGATATTTCCTTCCCGTTGAAAAATTTCACGAGTTCTTGATAGTCCTCGCCCCGTTCGACCTTTCGCATTATGCTACCGCAATAAGCACTTGGATCGGACTTATCCTTATTCTTTTTTTCGCAATCAGAGAAGTCCTTGTATCCTGCAAACGGCATATCTGGTCGCCTCATATTTTCACTTTGTCGTTTTATTTGTATTGTCGCATCGGCCTTATAATCGTTTTCTGATCGGATGTGATCGTGGCGTGATCGAGATGCATCCTCAATTCTGAGCCTCTAGATATTACTAGTATTTTAATTCTATATACTAGATATAATATAGATCTAGTGGAATCTATAGAATTAAAATCGCCTGAAGCTTTAGAGAGATTTAAACCGTAGTTTCAATGTATAGATAACAGGAAATTGGTTTCTGGCAACATTACCGCATTCTTAGACGAATCGTAACCGTTATAAATACGAGTAAACTCCAATATATTGCCGATATTTTTTGAGGCAATAAAATGTTAATAATGAAGATCTATGATGAGCAGGAAAAGATATTTGGGAAACCAGAAGGATATCGAAAAATCTCTGCGCTTCTGGGGAATAAGCATACAAGACATAGCGGAGATGACGACAAACCTCGGAAGGCGGGCGCAGGAGTTGAACGCGAAGGAGGTATTGGCGTATCTGAGGGCAAAGAAGATCGACAAGGGCGCAATCGAATACAAATACGCGACAAATTTCGACAAGTTCCTCTCAAACTGGAAACTATCGATCAGATCGCCCGTTCCAGCATTTCTGAGAGCCATTCAAGAAAGAGGAGAAGAGGTATTTTCTGAGAGTTCGATCACAGATTTCTACGAAAACGGCGTCAACGATCGCGTGATATTCGATCAGAGCAGAATATTTATGCTAGCTTGGGATGGTCCCAATGCAATCGCCAATCCAATCGTCAAGTGGGAATTTGCGGTGAAGAATGTGCCGTTCGATCAATACACAATGGTACGGGATGGTCGGAATGATTGGGACGAATCTGAAATTTTTGTCAACGGATGTAGGACTACTATTCCTGGGAAATATTTAAAAATGGCGCTCGCGCTGATCGAACCAGATCCGGTTACGGTATCGATTTCCAACCGATCTCCATTGATGTTGCGCGGAAGGGGATTGTCTTGCTACATTGGTCCGAGATGCGAGGAAGAGAAAGAATCGGACAACAATGAACTTGACGATCTCGTTGAAGAACTTGACGAACTCACGGACGGAGAAGAACCGTAAATGGCTGGAGTCGTCGGAATCAAATACATCGAAGGAAAATGGGTTTGTAGCGTGTGCGGGCGGGCATTCGATGTCGAAGAGACAGCGAAGCGTCACAGGTCTTGGCATAGCACGAAGAGGAGATCGAAAGATCTTACCGTCGTGACCATTGGGATGAAGGGGATGGACATCAAGGCGATAGACGGCCTGGTACTTGCTGGATTCTACCTCTCCAGGAGCGAATTCATCAGATACGCGGTCAGGATGTTCCTGGAATACGAAGTCAGGTACAACGAATGCATACAGAAGATGATCGGTGCTTGCAACGAAAATGGAAACGATGCGCAGGATATGCGCCTCTCGTATTACAAGCGTGAGCGGGACATCCTAGACGGGGAAAAGGACGGAGAATCGATGAAGGTCAGGGAGATTAACGAAATGAAGAAGTACAAATCTCCCGTGCAATTCTGGCTCAAGCCGGATATGACGGATAGGGCGAAGAGAATCTACGACGAGCATCTCTGGGAAATTCGGGAAATCGTTTTTCGAAAGAAGTATGTCGCGGTCAGGCTCGAAAGCCCCATATTCAAATGCGTAACTATCTTCGGAATCCCGTTCAAAGGGAAGGCGTTCATCATTTCCTCGGATTGCCAAAAGAACATTCAAGCGAAAGGATACTGCAACGGAATGAAGATTTAAATTTTTTTAACTTTCCTCTTTATTTTCTTTCATACATTCGTGGAATCGTTACCGTAACAGTTATATACCCGTTTTTCCTATATATCATTGATCAGTATGATAGAAATGAACAAAAAATACAAAGCGAAAATCGCCTATGCCAAGAAGAAGCAAGGCGAGATGGAAGCAATGAAAGTCAAGTTCAAGGAGTTTACCGAATCCAAGGACTTGAAAGAGGTTATGGCCATCGTGTCCACGGCTGGCCACAAATATTCTGTTTTTAATCGAATGTGGATCGCTTGGCAAGTCAGCACCCGCGAGATGAAAATCGAATGGGTGTTGAAAGGCTACCGGCAATGGCTTGAAGAAGATAAACTTCAAGTCCAGAAAGGCGAACGCGCTATCAGCGTCGTTGCACCCATTATCAAGAAGATTCCCGCCAAAGATCAGTTCGGGAATCCGATCTACGAAAACGGGGAAGCCGTCCTTGTCAAGAAAGTAGTGGGTTTTCGTCAAGTCAACATTTTCGATATCTCGCAGACCGATGGGATATCGAAGTATCGGGAGGAAAAGAAGAATATGGAGGAAAAGGTCTACTCCTCGTCAGTTCCTCTCGAACTCGATGCGGTCAAGGAGATCATTGGCGCGCAGAATTTTTACGATCTCTCCGTGAACTTCGTCGCGGATGGAGTTGCGGGAGAGCGCGGGGATTATTGCCCGCAGACTAAGACGATCAGGGTTCAGGACAACGACGGTCACACGCTGGCTCACGAGCTCGGTCATTACTTGATGTACGAATCTGGGGAAAATTATGCGGTTGGAGAGCTCAAGGCCGAGCTCGTGGCCTTCCACATAGCGAGCAACCTCGGCGCGAGTTTCAACTATGTCTATTCGAATATTTGGAATTCGCGACTTAATAACGGGAGCGGGATCGATTTCGACCTTTTCGCCAAGCTGTACGAAAAGGCGGAAAAGGTCGTGAAGAAAATGCTCGAAAGGGCGGGGAAGATTGCTGTTCAGCCAGAGCCTGCCGAGGCCGTCGAGGAAGTTTCCGCCTAAACTTTTTTTTTGTTTTCTCGTTTTAAATTCTAATTAAAAAGTAAAGAAAAAATAGAGAGAATTTTAGGCGATCGTGCCGACCTGTTTCCAGAACTGCTTCCGCGGGTGCGACCCGCGCTTGTAGCCTCGCCTCTGAACCAATTGAGCGGGTCGATCCACCTTTTCGCCTTGTATGTTGGTGTAGTGGAGTTCCTCGAGTCTGTAGTTCGAAGGCTTCACGGTTGAAGATTTTACCTTGGACTTGTCGATTAGTGCATATACTCTCCCATCTTCGTCTACCCTGTAGACCTCTTCCTTGGTTTCCCCTTCCCTGATATTTCTCAGCCTCTGGTTGATGATGTTGAGCTGTTCAGACCCTCCTCTGATGCTCGGGTATCTCTGCACCACGCTCCTTTCGTAGCAAGAAATCTTCCGTCCTGGATATTTCTTCGACTGCGGGCATATCAACTCGGTCTTTTCCTTCCGCTCCGTGCGTTTCAGGGTGTATTCAGACGCCGTTTCCAGCTCGCTGAATAGTATTCCGACCATCGAAGACCCTTGCTTCACCATATCCTCTGCCGTGTCCTTGCTGATGCCTTCGAAGGGTCTGCCTTCCAACCAAGCTCGCTTCGCGCCCTTCTTTCCAAGTCTCGTCAGCTTCTTGATTTTGATCTCTCTCCTCGAACCGTTCGGCATAATAACATCCACTTTCTTTTCCTTTTCCATTATGCGCTCGAAATTCCCCGCGAACGGTTTCGGAACGAAGATCTGGTATGCGTTCTGGACATCGCTGGCCGATTCCTCCAGCACGCGCTTCTTGAGATTTGGATCTCCGGCTCTGAGTTCTGCTATCGTGTATTGGATCTTTCCTTCCTTCTTTCCTTCGTATCCCCCGACCTTCAGAGGGACTCGCTTTCCATCGATGTCGATCACGATGTATGATGTCATATCCGACTCAAACTCGACTATTTTAATCGTTGAGCATTAGTTCGCTCTACCCATATAAACACCTTTCCTTTGTTATCGTACAAGTTAATCGCTTTATTTGTCGAGGAATTTTTCCGCATATCTCGTTATACATCCAAAACATATTTTTGCTAGGAAAGCGAGGTAGTCTTATGGTCAAATTTGACAAGTGCTTCGATAGAGAGTCTGTCAATGCTATTAAGCGGTCAGTAGACCTCGCGCTGTTGGAAATAGAAAAACTGGCGGGTAGGAAGATCGCTTTCCCGCAAAACATTTCCTGTATGTCCGAATCGGAGGTATCGAGAGGAAGGAGGATTCGCGGGCTTGGCCACGAAGAAGGAGCTGGTCACGGTATGCTCTCCTGCGACGGTAAATGCATCGTGAAAGTTAATCGAGATATGAGCGCATATAACATACTCGCCAATGTCGTTCACGAGAACATACATTTCGCCTTCCCTGAAAAGGGGGAGGTCGAAACGGACAGTTTGACAGAATTTGTTCTGGAAAAATTAAAAAAAAGGAGAAATAGATCGGTTGAGTCCTAGTCGCCCAGGTAGTATTTTCCCTTCTTCCGCCCGTAGTGGCTAACGGCGAGCGCGACATCTTTCTTGTTTACTTTTTTCCGATGCGCGTGTCTTGCGAACGACAATGCCTTTTCCGCGATGTCTTTCGTGGCGTCGATTGCTATGTCCTGCGCGATACCGAGGGATTCTTTGGACATTAGCGACACATCTTTTTCCTTCG
>Ga0316628_100002305_pt1 | contig 14058 bp, 17 predicted proteins | sample OWC_Aug_M2_C1_D5_FD_207648 | JGI IMG/M metagenome (GOLD analysis project Ga0316628, IMG submission 207648) | Wetland soil microbial communities from Old Woman Creek delta, Ohio, United States - OWC_Aug_M2_C1_D5_C | ecosystem: Environmental > Terrestrial > Soil > Wetlands | place: USA: Ohio... | reverse complement strand
CAAGATATTTATACACTTCATGCAGGTTCTGATTGTGTCTCTCCATTCTCACATGTAACGTCTTAAGCCCCCTCTCAAGGTAGTAAGCGGTCTCCGCGTCCAGGCAGCATCCGTAACTGGTAACCTTCTCCCATATCTTATTGATCTTCGGCAGCGGTCCGCAGGCTATGCCGGCTATGACATCGCTATGTCCGGAGAGGTATTTCGTGGCGCTGTAGAGTACTATATCCCTTGAAGGATCAAGGATTGAGAAAGGCCGGAAATTGAAAGAGGTAAGAAAGGTATTATCGACTATGATGGGGACTTCCGGGCACAGACGGTCTCTCACTTCTTTCAACCTCTCAAGGGGCGGAAGGAGGAGAAAGGGGTTCGAGAGAGATTCAACATATATGGCCGCAATCTCATTTTTTCCGACGGTCTTCTTCCATCTTTCTGAGAGGAAACGATCAAGAGATATCACCTCCATCCGGAACATCTCCCTGAGTTCCCTGTAGATGAATGAGAATGTGACACCGTAAAGATGCGGGGTGGAGACTACATATCTTTTTCCCTCTACCAGACTTAACAATGTTGAAGATATAGCGCCCATGCCTGACGATGCGGCTACGCAGTCCGCGGCACTTTCGATCTCCGCCATTTTTCTCTGAACCACGACAACATTCGGATTCGCGTCGCGGGTATAAAAGATTCTGTAACGCAGACCCCGCAATTCTTCCTCGGAGAAACCTTTCTGCGGACCCTCCGTCCCGGCATATCTCTTAATCAGTGGATACAGATCTTCACTCAGCCCATATGTTGTTGCGCGGTAGACCGGCGTGACCACTGCTTTATAACTCTCATCTTCGAATTCACCTGAATGAACAAGCTTGGTGCCAATTCCATACTTTGTCACTGACTTATTTCGTTTATCCATCACCCGATTCCTTTTATTAATGGTCTTATAAATGATATAGATTAATTATCACAAAATCCCTCCTTCCCTCCCTTTGCCAAAGGGAGGTAGTTACCCCTCTTTGGCAAAGAGGGGCGAGGGGAGATTTTACATTTCATGTCGTTGTCAACTACAGTTGCTCTTTCGAATTTTGTTCGCCATTAACAAAGGGGATTAAGGGGGTTGTGTTTTTGCCAGCTCTTTGCAATCCCCTTCCCCCTTTTTAAAGGGAATTCCCGTCTTCTCGGGTTAGAGCTTCAACTTCCGGGATATCTGAAGCACCAACTCATTTTTTATTGGTTTTTCAAACTCTGTGGGAAGGCCGTGAAAAGAATAAATCTTTGCGAATACCTCGACTTCAGTTCCGGAGTCGCCGGCCATGGACACCTTGAAGGTTTCTTTTTTGACTTCCAAAGGTTTAAAGGCCGTAGACTTTTCTGCCGAATAAGAGGAGATGAGCCAGGCCGCTGCCACAGATTCTCCTTTCCTTGAGAGACCTATATTCTTGTACTCTTTTTCTTCCTTAAATACAACTGTTCCGTCCTGTTTGATTGCGGATACTTCCAGTATCACTTTTCCGCCCCAGGGTCACCCGTCGGGAACGTTGTGTGGTACCTTGTTCTTCATGGTTACCTCAACCTTAACTTCATTTTGGTTGGTCTTCTTTGTTTCAAGGGAGAGGCTCAATGCCTGTGACATGGTTTCTTTAGACCTTCCACCCCGGAAAAAATGAGAATGGTCAGGTCGTTTCTTCCCTCCGGGTGCCACTGCCATTTTACCCGTGACCTCCATATGGCACTCCTGACACTGCTTTGCCCCTTTCACACCTTCCGTCTGTTCAAAAACAAGGGAACAATATACATTGAAGTGCTTATAGGAATGGCAGATCCCGCAGAATTTTGACTTTTCATGGAGCGGCGAAAATTTTGATTGGTGCCCGGAAACTTTAACGGAAGCCGGGTCTTTTATAGGACCATACTTAATTCCTGATAGATCGAAGGATCCCGTCCATTTACCCTCAGGAGTGATGGTATGGCATACAACGCAGCTTATCTGAAAATCCTGAATCAACTCCCAGTTCCCCTTAGCAACAGCGTCAGCGACCTGTTGAACAAGCTTGTCGGAAGCAAACTGGACCATCGGGGCATGGCAGAAAAGACATTGTCGCAGTTCCTCCGGACCGGCATCTCTTCCCAAAGCCTGTTTTGTCTCTTCTTTCCCAAGATACTCCAGATATTTCAGGAACAGTGCCTGAAAGCCTGCGCTCTCCACCGACTTTGCATGGTAAGAGTTACTCCATTCTTCATAATGGTGATGATGGCATCCGGAGCAGACGAGGGGACTGGCAAAAACCTTTCTCATATCAGCCGTAGTATCGAAGACGGGAACCGGCTTCAATACTTCGAAGGACATCTTCTTCCATTCCAGAAGGTCTGCCCACGCAATGCCTGCAAGGACAACAAACACTATTGAGAATGCAACTACAGCAGTTCTTTTGTTCATATCAACCTCCTTTTTTGTAATTCTTCAGTAATTTTTGCGGATATTTTACTAATACCCAACACTCTTCGGCCTTCCCTCAGACATTGGAATCATTCCACCTAAAACCCTTTCAAGCTCTATTTCCTGATCGCGGTGGTCACGCAGGGCCTCAAGAAAATGCCTATTGGTTTCAACGAGCTTCTGCTTCGCTTCAAGAAGGTGGAGCATGTTCATCTGCATCGCATCAACGTATTTCTCTGCATAGCTGACCGCGTCGCCCCGTAGCGGCAATATCCCATCCCGTATAAGTTCAATCTCCTTCCTGGCGAGGAGTATCCTTTCCAGAGTCGAGGAAACTTCTTCCCGTATGTCGCTCATTTTGCTCTGCAGTTCCTTCTGTGCCTGTCTCACCTTATATTCAGCTTTTGCGATTTGCGCCTGATTCTGGTCAAAGAGAGGCAACTGCAGCTTCACTTCAGGACCGAGGAAATCGGTCCCGTCGGTATCCCGCGCATAGGCGGGTCCTGCGTCGACATCCCTGAAAATACGTTTCCTTTCCAGAGCGAGAATATGCTCGGACTCTTCAATTCGCTTTTCCGCCATTCGAACATCGGGCCTTACCGCACAGGCATGTGCAAGCAGAGTTTCCAGATCGGGAAGTGGCCGAAATTGAGCGGGGAGCATACCTGTTACCTCATATGTATACTGAACAGGAGAAAGCCCTAACACCCGATTCAGGCGGCTCCGCGCCACCTGTAAATCCTTCTCTGTCCGCATGAGCTCGAGTTGTTGTTCAAGGGATGATGCACCTGCCATGTAAATGTCAAATTCCTGTTCAAGGCCGAACTTCTGCCGGTATATGAGGTGCTCTCTCAATTCGTCGAACTGCTTCTTCATTTTTTCCGTTTCATTTTTTATAAGGGATAATGCGATATATCCATTAAGGATGTGTTTGATCTCCGACACAGTGTTCAGCATCTCTTCAGCAACCTTTGACAACTTCGCCTCAAGCTCTGCAGCAGCCGCTTTTTTCCTGAGAGGGATCTGCCAGAAGTCGGATATTTTCAGAATTCCCGCAGCTTCAATATCAGCGCCGCCGCCACCAAAAGGGAAACGAAACACCTCTGAAAGATCGGGATTTGTCAAAAGTCCGGCCTGGACGAGATCTGCTTTGGCCATGCCGATCTCCTCGAAGAATGCCTGCAATCTGCGGTTGTTCATGAGAGCAATCCTGACTGCTTCATCTTCTGTAAGCCCGTCAGACAACAACTTGCTTACTTCATTCTGAATAAACTCTGCATCATCTGCGGTCTGTTCCCAGCGAGGTTCCATTCCTGTGCGTTCAACTGCGAAGGCTTTAGTCTTCTCCCATTCCTGCGCAGTCTGCACACTCGCACAGGCAGTGAGGGAGAATATCAGGAAGATGTAAATACCATAAATCTTAAAATCCCTCTTAACCTCCCTTTGCCAAAGGGAGGAATATCCCCTTATCAAAGGGGGATGGAGGGGGTTATCTCCCCCTCTTTGGAAAAGAGGGGCAAGGGGAGATTTTTTGATAAATCTAAACTCACTTTTATGACACTTCATCCCCCACCTCCTTCGGGTGCCTCCATTTTGCCTTTCCGTCCTTTGGAATCACATTCAGGATTGTGGTTAATCCTCCCATGGGCATCACACCCATCGGCATATCAACTTCGGCGTTCATGATATGGTGGAGCTTATGGCAGTGAAGCTGCCAGTAACCGGGGTTCCATGCGATTAGCTCCACATCCCGGGACGATCCGGCCGGAACATCAACAGTATTGCCAGGCCATCGTGCACTCTTCGGTATGGGACCGGACTCGGTTCCCACGACCCACCACGTGTGGCCGTGAATATGGATGGGATGGTCATTCTGATTGCTGAAATTTATGAGTCTAATCCTTACTCTTTCGCCCTGATTCGCCTGAAGTATTTCTGTACTCGGTGCAGACTTGCCATTAAAGGTAAACCAGTCGGGATCTGTCGACGTAACGTCGGGGTTCTCGTTCCCCGGGACAAGCTTCCACTCATTCATTACGATCACAAAGTCCCTGTCTATTTTGGGTTTATTTTTTTTTGGATGAATAATAAAGGCTCCGCCAAGACCCATCCCGACCTGCTTCATTTCGTTGAAGGCAGAATGGTAAAAGAAGGTCCCATTCTGATAGAGGGTAAATTCGTAAGCAAAGGTCTGACCGGGCATGATCGGTTTTTGTGTAAGCCCTCCGACCCCATCCATCTCGTTGGGCAGCTCGATACCATGCCAGTGAACTGAAGTTGGTTCAGGGAGTTCATTCTTAACGAGCATCCTTACTCTGTCACCTTCACTAACCTCTACCGTCGGTCCTGGGATAGAGCCGTTAAAGCCCCATCCCTTTATCTTCTTAGGCAGAAACATGGCGGGAAAGATATCGGGCGGCATACCTTTTTCTTTATGAAACTTATACCAGAGGGAATTTTCAGATGGTATGCCGTCGTGAATATACTTTTCCACAGGCTGGACAGTCAATGTAAAGACTTTTACATTTCCATCCATCTCATAGCCCAGGGCAGGTACATTCGGCGTATGAACCCGTCCCATCTGCTTGCCCATTGATAAAGGTGGCGGTGAAATTTTGATCTTTGGATCTGCCCATCCAGTGGGTTCATGGATATACATTTGCTCGTGTTTCATCTCCGCGCCCCCATGGACCATGCCGGGCATGGGATGATCCTTCTTAATATCCTGTGCTGAAACCTCTTTACCACCAACAACCACAGCGCCAATGGTCAAAACCGTTTTCTTCAAAAAGTCGCGCCGCTTCATGATCACTCCTTTTTTCATCACTGATGAGTGCTTGCTCATACAGTGCCCTGTCATTAAGAGCACCTGAAAGGTGCATGGCAATCTCCCCGGAAACGTGCGGGATTGTTTAGCTTCGCATCACAATGATAGTCTTTATCGTTGCATTTATGATCCCCTGAGATATGAGGGAATTCCCGATCCCATGGATTCCCAGAATATTCCGTCTCTTGACCTGAGAATTGTGCTGCTCTGTCCTACAGCAACAAAGAGCTTATTCCCGTAAGCTACCCCATGGAGATCAGAAGCGGTTCCCGATTTCCTCGGTGTCCACGCCATTCCATCCGGTGAGGTGAGTATTGCACCGTAGAATCCAACGACAACAAAGAGCCCATTTCCGTAAGTAATTCCGTGCATATAGGCGGTAGTGCCAGATGACTGACGTGTCCATATTATTCCGTCCGGTGATGTGAGTATGACACCGTCGTGACCGATTGCGACAAAGGTATTTCCTCCAAAAGCAGCGTCTGCCAGATAAGCAGGAGTCCCCGATAACCTCTGCGTCCACGATATTCCGTCCGGAGAGGTGAGAATAGTTCCGCCTGAACCTACGGCAGCAAATAAGTGGTTCCCATAGGTTATCCCGTGCAGATCAGCAGCCGTGCCCGATGTTCTTACAGTCCATGTTGTGCTGTCGCATAATATACGGTCCGAGGATGTAATTACAGTGCCACCTGAACCCACCGCAACAAATATATTATTCGCATAAGTGATGGATTCAAGAGTTGCAGGAACTCCGGAAAGCCTCGCTGTCCAGGAATGTCCGTCGGGAGAACTGAGTACAGAGCCGTTTCTGCCGACTGCCGCAAACGTTTCACCACAATAGGCTATGCCATGTAGATCATAACCTATTCCCGATATCGTCGATGTCCATGCATGACCATCTGAAGATGAATAGAGAGAGCCGAAACCGGCGGCTGCAACGAAGATGTTATTTCCGAAGGCTATTCTACCCCAGTCGACAATCTCCGACGACCTTAAAGTCCACGACGATCCGTCTTTGGACGTAAGAATGGTGCTGTAAAGCCCTACCGTAACAAACGTATTATTGCCGAAGGCGACGCTCACAAGGTCATAGGGAACCCCTGAAGACTTTTTGGTCCAATTGACACCATCCGGCGAAACAAGTATATCGCCTCCATATCCGGCGACGACAAAAACGTTATTGCCATAGGCTGCGCCCCACCAGTCCGAAATTCTGTATGTCTTCACTGTCCATGCTACTCCATCACGGGAGGTGAGTATGACCCCGTCGCTCCCGGCAACAACAAAGAGGTCCCTGCCGAATGTTACTCCGTGAAGACGCGATGTTGTCCCCGATGACCTAAGTGTCCATCTTACCCCGTCGGAGGAAGAGAAGATTCCGCCGCCACTGCCGCTGACAGCGATAAACATGTCATTGCCGCATGCAACTCCGTGAAGATGGGCCATTGTACCGGATGACATTTTCGTCCAAGTGATTCCATCAGGGGAAGTGAGAATTGTGCCTTTGCTGCCTACAGCAATAAAGGCATTCTTACCGAAAGTAACGCCGTGTAGATCGACATCCGTTCCTGAAGCTCTCTCTGTCCATGTAACAGCATCGGGCGATGTCAGTATCGTTCCCTCGGAACCCACTATGACAAAGGTATTGTTGCCGAAAGTTGATCCCCGGAGATGGGAATCCGTTCCGGGTGAACGCGACGTCCAGCCTATTCCGTCAGTGGAAGTAAGAATTGTTGAAGCGCCAAAATAACCGCCCACGGCTACAAAGGTGTTATTGCCGTAAGATACATGAATCGTCTTGCCCGCAGGCAAAGGGTATCTCTCTTCCCAGCTATAAAGGTGAACGGCATCCGATGCACGCGGAAACAGAACCACAAAAACCGTGATCAATAACATGGCTTTAACGAATCCAAAAAAATTCATTCCATTCCCCTCCCTTATTAAAATTTTCATATTGATAGGTTTAGTATAAACTGCCTTGCTCCCAAGGCAGCCTTTGCTCCTTCTCCGGATGCAATAATAATCCTTTTGCCAAAGGCGTTTGTTACGTCGCCCGCCGCAAAAATACCGGGATAACTGGTTGAACAGTCAGGATTTATGACAATCTCGCCTGATTCATTCAAGCTGACAATCTGCGATACGAGTGCTGAATTTGGATGAAGCCCTATTGCTATGAAGACTCCTTTTACAGAGATCCTCAGTTTTTCTTCTTCAGCTTTCTTTCTAACTGTTATACCTGAGACAGTTTTATCACCTGAAAATTCAACAACCTTATATCCTTCGTATTTAGTTAGATTGTTTAATTGACTGACACGTTCAATAAACGTATCGTCTGCCGTGAGTCCGGAATCAGAAATTAGACAAATACTTTTTGCAATGGTCTGAAGATTTTCAACCAGCTGCAATGCCGAATTTCCGCCGCCAACTACTGCCACATCTTCTCCCTGGACAAAGGACAGGTCCTGGATATTTCCATAAAACAAGCCTTTTCTCTGGAATCAAATCCCATATAGTTTTCGATCTTTGTGCTGTCTATGGCCTGGCCGCCGACGTCTTTCGCTATGAGAAAGGCGTTCATTTTCAATGTCGCTGCATAGACTGCAGCGGTAAGTCCCGCGGGTCCGCCTCCGATGATGATCAGATCATACTCTGTCTTCAGTAATTTGCATTTTCTCTTTTCAATAAACTTTTCCCTGCATCCCTCTGAACAAAAATAATAGGTTCTCCCGTCGCATTCAAAAGTGATCGCTTTTTCTTCCTTAACATCCATATTGCAGACAGGATCTACAATCTTCATAGCCTCACCAAGCCGTTCCAGTCTAATGTCCTTCTTTTTTCATGCTATCATTTTTCGGCGAATTTTCAATATCCTCACATATGGCCCATACAGAGAAGTGAGCACCCCATTTCTGACCGACGCCAACTGCTCCCTTCGTGAGATATAATGCCCATGCCCAGTCGGGTTCAAACATACTCGTTGTTGATGACCAGTAAGCTTCCTGAACACCTTCGAAAGGGTGATCGGGTGGCAACGCTGGACTATGCATACCGCAATCCACCAGGGACTCCAGCTCATTGATATTCGGGAGTCTCCATCGGCGTGTTTCTCCCGATCCGCGATTAAGCTGCGCAACAGACTTGAGGGCGTCGCGCCACGTTACCAATTTTCCAGTAAGGTCTGCTCTTTTCAACCAGCAGAGACCCGTCAGATCGTCAATGACAGCGTCATCCTTAACTTTGAACCGCTTTACAGGCCATGGCTGCCCGATACGGAAGTCTCCGTCCTGACCGGTGCCGGTACAGGGAATCAAATGACCATCCGAATTAAAACACCCGGTTTGTCCTGTTGCCGGCAATATTCCATACCCGTCACCGCGGACAGGCCATAACAGGTAGTATTGGTTTTTGTTGCCGTAAAACATGCGCGCGCCTTCCAAATGGATATACCATGCATATGCGGGATTGATTGCAGCGGTGGTAGACATCCAGTACCAGCCAAGAAAAACATTTTTGAAGGGATGACCTTCCGGCAATGACGGTTTCCTGGTCTGATGACTCATTAGACTTCTGAGTTCCCGACGGTTTGGGAGTCTCCAATCATCATAGCCTAATGCTTTCCTTATATTCATATCGGAAATGTAATCGAGCGATTCTTGCCATGTCAGAGGGTATTCAGCAATATTGGCATTGCGCATCCAGACTAATCCTGTGAGAAGGTCCATGACAATATCGTCCCGCCCCTCAAACCTCGGATCAAGCCAGGGGATGCCTCTTTTGAATTCGGCATCCTGGCCGCTTCCAATGCAGGGAATTTCCTTCCCCTGCGTATCATGACACGTCATCTGACCCGTCTGGATATAACCATGAGGCTTCATCTCGTTTCAGCTTTTCCCGTAGCTTGAGACTGTATTAAACAGCAGCCGTGCTATCAGCATGAGAGAAACCGCCGATGGCTTATGTGCTACGCCCCTCTTTGCTCACAGCAGAAAACTACTCTATCAACTTATAGCCCAGCCTCTCTATACTATTCTTTGTGATCCTTGAAAGCTCTTCTCCGTTTATCTCAGCATCATTAAAAGTTATAACAATATTGCCTTCGTTGACATCGATCGAGTCTACTCCTTTTATGTTGCCAATAAACCTCCTTAAAGCAAGAGCGCATTCATCACAAAGATTTTTCCCGACATTAAAGAAAATCTTCTCCATGTGGTTTTCCCTCCCAACTTGGAATAAAACGTCACTGGCTTCTCTATTTTCATCGGCCCGATCTCCATATCTTCCACAACAGTCCTAATCCCAAAAATACTATTGCTATAAAGAGCAGTCCAAAAAACCACCCTCCGTACTTCTCCCAGCCGGGTGGATGATATATGAGCATTAACAGTCCGAGCCCGATTATCAGCGCAGCAGTCAGGATGCTCATCGACACACGGCTTGAAGCCCTTTGAAGCTCGTTCACCGCTTCTTCCAATCCCTCATGATGAGTAACGACAGCCATCTCTCCCCGTTCCATTTGTCCCAAAAGACGCCGCGCACGCCTCGGCAAACTGAAGCCGAGCTCGGCCAGTTCCTGAGAACCTTCCACGATCTTTCGCGCCTGCCTGCTGAGAGAGCGGCTCTGCGTCCAGAAACGTTTGAAATAGGGTTCGGCGAACTCCATCATCTTGAATTCAGGGTCGAGCTGAGCGCCGAGGCCTTCACTCATTGCTATAACCTTAAAAAGGACGATCAGATCGCTGGGGAGTTGAAGCCTATGGTGGAGAGCGACCGCCACCAGTTCATTAAAGGCCTGAGAAGCAGTGACTTCCTTCAGGGGTTTATCATAGAACCGCTGTACGAAGTGATCGAGGTCTCTCTTCAGAATGTGCCTCTGGACAGAACCTTTTGCGACGCCCAGCTCTATTAGCTCATCAGCAAGGCGGTCTGCATCTTTGCGGACCAATGCCATATCAAATTTCAGCAATGAGTTACGTAAATTCTCATCGAGCCTGCCGACCATTCCATAATCGATCAGCCCAATAGTCTCGTTCTCCAAAACAAAGAAATTGCCTGGGTGAGGATCTGCATGAAAGAAACCGTGATCGTAAGTCATTGTGAGAGCGATATGTGCGCAGTTCTCGGCAATGCGCCGCCTGTCTAAACCCGCGGTCTCAAGAGATTTGATATCGGTTATCTTTATGCCTGAAATCTCTTCCATGGTGATAACGCGCGCAGAGGTGTAATGCCAATAAATTTGCGGGACATGCAGCCTTTTATCGCCGGCAAAGTTCCGGCGTATGCGGTCGGCGTTCTGTCCCTCACGGGTATAGTCCAGCTCGTTCCGCAATATAAATGCGAACTCTTCAAGCCAGCCCTGAATATCATATAAAGCGCCCCAAGCGGTGTGGCGTTCCGCGAAATGAGAAATGTCGCGGAGAACTTCAAGATCCTGATCGACCAGTGTCTCCACTCCCGGCCTCTGGACTTTCACAACAACAGGAGTGCCGTCGTGTAAAAGGGCTGCATGAACCTGGCCTATTGAAGCGGAAGCGCGAGGTTCTGTATCAAAGGTCTTAAAGATTTTTTCGGGCGGCATACCCAGTTCTCTGTTTATCGCCTCATTCACCTCTATCAAAGGTATCGGCGGTGCGCTGTCCTGAAGTTTGCTGAACTCTGTAACATATTCAGGCGGAATAAGGTCGGGCCTGGTGCTCAATATCTGTCCCAGCTTGATGAAAGTTGTCCTCAGGTCCTCCAAAGCCATCCTGATATGTTCCGGCTGCGTATACGGTTCCTCCCTCCGGGGGTGTTTGAGCAATCCCCAGTGAAAAGGAATCAAAGCGCCCAGATTCAACTGTATCGCGAGCCAGCCGAGGCCATGCCGCGCAAGGATTGCGGCAATCTCTCGGTATCTCTTGAGATGTTTCGGATGTCGTTGTCTTAATATCATTTGAGTGATTTGAGTGTTCACTTTTTCCCTTCCATTTCAGCCATTCTTTTCTGCATAAGCATCATCTGGTCCTGCATTATTTTCATCTTATGTTTTGTGGCAGTTTCTTTTCCCATTGCCAGCGACATCCCGTGCATTTGCTTGAACATATCCTGCATCATCTTCGACATCTTCTTCATTTCGTCCAACTTCGTATCCTTCATCTTACCGGCCATTTCCTGCATCATTTCAGACATCCGGTCCGTCATTTCCTTCATTTCCCTCTGCGTCTATTCCGGGGTCATCATCCCCTTTTGTCCCTTCATCTCCTGCACAGGTCCCTTCGCGCCCTCCTGACCACCCATCATTGTCTGGGCAAAGCCATAATTAAGAGGAAACGCCAAGATCAATGCAACTGTTAATACTATCTTTTTCATCGCAAACCTCCTTCTTTAAGTTAATCGAACAGAATAGACGCTCTCCCTATCTTTCCCTCTGAGGCGATCACCTCTTTTCGGCAAATCTTACTTAAACCCTGCCTTTTTGTTTTATTAAGATTTGCTCCCCAACTTCGGAATAAACATCGGCGTCTTTTCTGCATATCTTCTATATGCTTCTCCAAATTGCTTAACTATTTCACTCTCTTCTCTTTTTGCCAGGCGATAATATACAAACACGAGAACGGGAAACATGACAGCAGTAATGATTGTTGGCCACTGAATCAACATGCCTATCATGATGATGAAAAGTCCCGCGTACTGCGGATGTCTCACGTATGCATAAGGTCCGCTTGTTGCAAGTTCTCCCCTTGCGCCGTGGATAAGCTTCCATCCTTTCCACATTATCATAAATCCTATAATCACAAGCCCATTGCTTATGAGATGTATAACAACCATCATGGTGGCGCCGCCGCCGAGAAAGGTTAGCCAGAGATGTCCACTTGCATGGGAGAAAGGATTCAGAGCGGGATATCTACTGCCGAGTACACCTGTAAGAATATAAATTGTCAGAGGGAAGACGTACATCTCGGTAAAAAGAGCCACAAAAAAGGCAAGAGCAGCGCCCATAAACCGCCATTCTCTCTTTCTGAGCGGCGCAAGAAAACTTATGAGGAAGAAGGCAAAGAGGCCAATATTTACTATAACGAGACTCCAGAAACCATAAGCATAAGAGATACCCTCACCATGCACGGTTCACCTCCGGAGACGCGGCAGGAATCGAGGCACCTGCTTCATATAATCCTTATAATCCGGCATGCGCTGCAATAGGTCTATTTCTTCCAACCGGGCCTGGACAATAAGCCACATAAAACCGAGCATGCAGGCGGTCGCAAAGGCCCATGTCGGCCTTATAAGCGCAAGCCCGGCCACCATAGAAAATCCCCCGGCATAGATCGGATGACGCACATAGGCGTACAACCCATGCCGCACGAGCGTGTCCTTAACAGATGGCATATGTGTCCTCCAGCCAAGCTCAATGTGTCCCCAGATAAAGGGGATAGAGCCTAAAATTATCAGTAATGACCCAATGAGCTTAAGCGTTATATTGGGATTAAGCAGAAAGGGGGATGGTTCTATCCATGCGAGGACAAAGCCGGCAAACCACAAAGGAATCCCGAGGAGATTCCTCAATATGATAGTAGCCCACTGGCCTCCCTTTTCACCCCACCACCTGGAATACGCGGAAGTAAAAGCGCTGGAGCCGACCAATGCAAACCCTATTACGATAAGATATATTGCTTTCCCCATGCCGGCCATGCCGAGAAACACTACCGATATATAAGCAACAGCAGAAGCTAATAAGAGATATATTGCCGTATATATAACCGTTTTCATGTTATCTCAGTCTTAAATATATGAATCCGGCTTATGGTAATGAGCTATCAGTCTGATCAAATTCCGGCAACCCTCACTCATTTTCTATTTTGAATGCAAAGACTCGAATCTTATGTTCGGCCCCATCTGTTATTGATGAAATTATATATAGGTACAAAGACGACGCCGACATACACACCATAGAGAAAGCTCTCCACTAGGCCAAGAATAAAACCTCCGAGAGTCAGCCACTTAAATGCCGGAAGTACCGCCTCAAGAAAGGCCGACATACCGTGAAGTCTCTGCGGAACAATTAAGCCATAGACAACACAGAGGATATAAGAGAAGGACAGAAAGAGTCCCAATGACCAGCTCACGATCTTAGCATTTAACAACATCCGTGACCTCCTTTCTGTTGTCTCCCTTCAGATGAAGCCTTGCCCACATGACCTTTGTGTTCTTGGTCTTCTTCCTCGCCGTGACCGCCGTGCATACCATGACCAAAAAGGTGCATGGAGATGAAGAGTATGAAAAATATCAGGAATACCCAGTTCTCTCTTACCCATTCCATTCCATTTCCTCCTTATTCCTTTGCGATGGAGTTGTAGATGAGTACAAAAACTGCACCGAGGACAAAGCCATAAATAAACATCCAGAATGTGCTGATGAATGCACCTGAAATTGTATGATTGTAGCCAGGATGAAAGGGAGCAATAAGTTCAAAAAACTCTTTTGCCCATCCGGTGAGAACAGACAAGACGTTAAGGATGAGGCTTAGTATTCCGGAAAGAATTGCTGTTGTTAAGGCAAATGCCTTTACATTAAGTCGCACAACTTCTCCCTTCATGAAGGTTTTGAGTCCAATTCAGCAATATAACAAAAGAAAAAGCAAGAGAAATGCCAGGACGTAAGCTACTGATTTGTTTGATATTTCAGAGGGGAATAGACAAATTCTTCAGGTAATTTGCCTGATGATAAGACATATTGCCCGAAAAAGTGGATAGCGATAAGGCTTCTTAATTTTCCATCGCGTAAAGGGCTGCGCCCAGCGCGCCTGTAATTTCAGGATTATCTG
>Ga0316628_100002304_pt1 | contig 14062 bp, 11 predicted proteins | sample OWC_Aug_M2_C1_D5_FD_207648 | JGI IMG/M metagenome (GOLD analysis project Ga0316628, IMG submission 207648) | Wetland soil microbial communities from Old Woman Creek delta, Ohio, United States - OWC_Aug_M2_C1_D5_C | ecosystem: Environmental > Terrestrial > Soil > Wetlands | place: USA: Ohio... | reverse complement strand
AGAAGCTTCTCATAGAGCTCGATGTACCGCTTCGCATAGTCGACGTATTGGGCGGCAAGCGTTTGGTCTTCGGGAAAAAAGTAAGCGGACAATTCAACCCCATGGAAGTCATGCTGCGTGATTTGGTAACGGTCCGACGCGACCAGGCTGACTTGATCCAGCGGGTGCTCGAATTGGAAGATAAACTTGACGCCATCACTTCCATCGACACGTTCGATCTTTTCCGCCTCGGAAACTGCCGCATAACCCCGCGGCAAAATCGCCTGCAGACGATAATGCGCCAGCGTGTCGATCTGTGGATACCACGCCGAGGCGAGAAAAATTCCTTCCCGGCCGATCACATTCGGGATATCCGTGTCCCGGGAGAACGAAGCGCCGGCCACGCGAGTGAATACGCCTTCATAGCCAATCTCCAGCGTGCCGCTCTGCTTGGGCGTAAGCCTCAACCTGCCGTCCCGAGCCTGAAAATCGAGCGGCTCTTGATTGACCCGGACGCTGCGGATGTTAAGACCGCCGATACGGAGCGCCAACGCCCTGCCCCGCGTAACGGAAATCCTGCTTAGGCCGATGATTTTGGCCCGCGGAATATCAAAAGAAACGGCTAGATCGTATTCGGGGAGCGCAGGCACGGCCGAGTGGCCAGATTGAAGTAAAAACGACAGGAGCAATAGGAAAGAAGCAATAGCGGTGCGGCGGTAGCTCATTTGTGCAAAAAAATTTGTACCCCGAGGTTGTCTGAAAGTCTACCGCAAACAAAAAATAAAGAAACGGACAAAGGCGCATCGCCTTTTGCTCAACTCGTTGGCATCGCTGTTTCGACTACTTTAAATATGGCAGGCGCCCTCCTTAGCCGCAACTCAAACTAAGGCTTACGCGGGGTGCTCTGCGCTATTTCCAACCCCGGAATCCGGGTTCAATCTTGCACACCTTTTATCCTCACGAGTTCTCAGATATACGTGGACACAAGTCAGAGGGGGCGTTCAAACATGAAAAAGGGATCTCTCGCACTTGCCGCATCGATCATCGCGATCCTGATAACCTTCGCCATACTCAGCCGCTTCCTTGTCGATCTGTTATGGTTCGATGCGCTGGGATTTAAAGCAGTCTTCACCACCGTCTGGGGCACAGAGATCACCGTGTTTTTTGTCGCGGCTTTTCTGTCGTGCCTAATTCTGCTGCTCAACGGCTTCATTGCTGCGAAAACCCGTCCTTCCGGGGCACGCCGTCCTCGCAACTTTAGGGTTGTCGGCCGTGGCAGTGAAGGGGTGCCGGAGGTGATCGAACTCTCTCTCGAAAATCTTCCATGGCGGCTGATCGTTCCGGCGGTGGCTTTGGTAGTCGGACTGATCATCGGCTTTGCACAAGCGGGGAATTGGGACACGGTACTCAAATGGTTCTATGCTGCCCCGTTCGGGCGGTCCGATCCTTTATTCGGACATGACCTCGGCTTTTATCTTTTTACGCTTCCCCTTTATGAATTGCTGAGAGACTGGGGACAGCTAGTCATTTCTTTGAGCGCCGCCTTAGCCGCCGGCATTTATTGGGTGCGCGGCGATCTGGGTTATCAGCAGCCGGGGCTGCCTACCTTGAGTTCCGCGGCAATCAGGCATCTTTCCGCGCTTCTTGCTGCCTTCCTTCTTGTGAAATCCGGCGCCTACATCTTGCAGCGCTTCGAGTTGATGACCAGCAATAATGGGATTGTTTTTGGCGCGGCCTATACGGACGTCCATGTCCGGCTGCCGTTGTTGACGGCGCTTGCGGCCGCATCGATTCTGGGTGCGTTAATATGTGCCGCCAATATCTGGTATGCCGGCGTGCGTTTGCCGGTTGCCGCCATAGCGCTCGTTTTTGCGCTCTCTCTGATCGAAACCGTCGTGCCGAGTTTATTCCAAAGCTTTTGGGTTAAGCCGGACGAGTTAAAGCTCGAATCGCGCTACATCGCCAACAACATCGAATTCACCCGCTTTGGTTTTGCCCTTGACCGTATCAGTGGCGCGCCGTTTCCTGCAAAAGGAACGCTTACGCCGGAAATAATAGCCGCCAATCAAGTCACGATTCAGAATATTCGCTGGTGGGATCCGCGCCCACTCCTGGACACCTATCGCCAACTCCAGGAGATTCGTCTCTATTACGATTTTCACGATATCGATGTTGATCGTTACGAGATTGAGGGGAATTACCGGCAGGTCATGCTGGCGGCCCGAGAGCTAAATCAGTCCAAGCTGCCGGCCGACGCGCAAACCTGGATCAACCAGCGCTTCAAGTTCACCCACGGCTATGGCATAGCCATGAACCCTGTGAATCGCTTCGACCAGGAAGGTCTGCCGGCGTTTTTCGTCAAAGACATCCCCCCGGTGTCTCCGCCGGAGCTGCGTGTTGATCGCCCCGAGATCTATTTCGGCGAACTGACCGCAAATTATGTCGTTGTCGGCGGTGACACCAAAGAATTTGATTACGCTCAGGGACAGGACAACGTCTACAACGTCTATCAGGGTCGCGACGGCGTCTCTTTAGGCGCTCTTTGGCGCCGTGCTTTGTTCGCCTGGTACTACGGCGACATCAAGTTATTGATCAGTGATAACATAACTTCGTCCAGCCGGATTCTGTTTCGTCGCCTCATCCAAGACCGCATACGCCGGATCGCGCCCTTCCTGCTTCTCGATCGCGATCCTTATCTCGTCGTAAACAACGGCCGCCTGGTCTGGTTACAGGACGCTTATACTGTGAGCGATGCGGTTCCTTACTCGCAACGACTGCAAAATAACGGCATCAATTACATACGCAACTCGGTCAAAATCGCGCTTGACGCCTACGATGGGAATCCGATCTTCTACGTGGCTGACCCAGGGGATCCCATAGTGCGAACCTACCAGCGCATTTTCCCCTCCCTGTTTCACCCCATCGATTCCATGCCGCCCACATTGCGCCGCCACACTCGCTACCCGGAAGATTTTTTTACATTGCAAGCGGGCGTGTACGGAACCTATCACATGAAAGATCCCGAGGTGTTCTACAACAAGGAAGACCTGTGGAGTTTCCCCAGGGAGGGACACCAAGGCCAGAACGCGGTCATGCAACCCTACTATACCATCATGCGTTTACCCGGCGAGCCCCATGAGGAGTTCATTCTGATGCTGCCGATGGTGCCGAACAATCGCGATAACATGATCGCCTGGTTGGCGGCGCGCTGCGACGGCGAAAATTATGGCAAGGTGATCGAGTTTGCTTTTTCGAAGGAGAAGCTGATCTACGGTCCGGCGCAGATAGAGGCCCGCATAGACCAAGATACGACAATCTCGCAGCAACTTTCTCTCTGGAATCAGACGGGCTCACGCGTCATTCGCGGCAACTTGCTGGTCATTCCCATCGAGGACACGCTGTTATATGTCGAGCCGCTCTATCTCAGCGCGGAGAGCCGGCAGTTACCGGAGTTAAAGCGCGTGATCGCCTCCACCGGCGATCGCGTCGTTATGGCACAGGATTTGGACAGCCTGTTCACCGCCCTCTTGACCAAGGGGGGAAAAGCGGAAGCGGTTGTCGGCTCAATGCCCGCGCCACCGGGCGCCCCAAAAGGTGAGTTGCTGCTTCCGGCCGGTTCTAGCTCGGAAGCCTTAAATCGTTATCGGCGCGCTTTAGAGGCGTTGAACAAAGGCGACTGGCGCACCTTTGGCGTTGAAATGGATGCCATGCAAAAAGCGTTGCAAGGCGCCCCCGCTAAGGCGCCGCCGTCGAAATGAATGTAGGGGCAGACCTGAGTGTCTGCCTGCTACTGAACGAACAGTTTTTTAATTTGCTCGACCACCTCAGGCGGTTGGACCATCACCTCTTTGACCATCGTCTGCAATTGTTCTCCGCGCGCCGGAACTACGTCTATTCTCAATTTTTTTGCTTCGGCGAGCAGATCCGGATCTTTGACGGCCTTGTCGAAGGCCGCGCGGAGTGTCGCGACACGATCGGCGGGAGTTGCGGGAGGAGCCATTAGAGACCGGGCCCATTCGCCCCCCAGGAGCATCGCTTCAGCGACCCGGCGCTTGGTTGCGGAAGTTTTGAATTCATCCATCAGCTCATAGATCGTGGGAGCGTCCGCAAGCCGTTCCTGTCGTTTGTGGCCGCTTTGAGCGAGAAAGCGAGTGAACTTGGTTTTCTGCCAGGTCAAAAACGGCTCGCGAGAAAAGTAGGTTGATATCGTGAGCCCCATGCATTGCACCTCGCCTCTCTCAAGCGCGAGCGCAATCTCGCTGCTACCCGGATAGCCGACGATATGCTCGATTTTTGCGCCGATGGTTTCGTTCAGGATCTTGGATACGACGTAGTCCGAGCTGCCAATGCCCGTTGACCCGCATTTGGGCACCGCTTTGGTTCTAACAATCTCACTCATCGATTTGAAAGGCGCATCGGCTCGGGCAAAAAGCAGCATGTCATCGTTCTCCAGCGAGCCGATCCATTGGAATCTGGGCAGATCAAATTGCACCTCTTTTTGGCCCGACAGTTGGCTCAGATAAACGTTGTTATGGGGTGCGAGCAGCGTCAGCCCATCGGGTTTGGCTACGCCCCAAACATAATTGGCCGCAGTCACCGACCCCGCGCCCGCCATGTTTTGGACGAACACGTCCGGGTTTCCGGGTATATACTTGCCTATATGTTTGGCGATTAACCGCTGCGCCCGATCGTACCCGCCGCCGGTGCTCAGACCAACGACAATGCGTATCTGTTTGCCTTTAAAAAATTGCTCCTGCGCAAAGCAAGCGTTATTAAACGCAACCAATGTCACCAAAAAAAATAGTGAACTGAGAAAAACCACGATCTTTGTTTTCATATTCCCCTCCCGGTGCGCGTGAATGATAATTCGCATCTCAATCCAAATATGTAACTTTCTGAGCCAGATTTGCAACCCCTTGGGCCTATCGCTGACTTGTGCAGCGATCTCGAAACGATGGGCGGAACCGATGTAGATGGCCCAACCACCGCTTCGGCCTTGCCTTCGGCTTTCCGATGGAGCATTACTCCCTTTTCCTAACGTTCGGCTAGCACCGCTTCCAGCGGTCGATTATCACGAAATAATTCTGCATGTCCGATAAATTCAGCGGGGACAGGACGCCGGGCGGCAAGCTCCTTCAGCACGGTTTCGATGCCGCTGTCAGGCACATAAGGCGCGGACTTGAATAAAGGAGAGTAGGCTTCTACCGTTTTTTTGGCCAACGTCATGTCGTTTTCCTGATAGGCTTTGCTCAGGACCCGCGCAGCAAAAGCCGGATCCTTCTTCGTCAACTCGATCCCGCGAACATAGGCGCGCAGGAAATTTTCAACCAATTTCGGCTCAGCCCGAACAAACGCGCGGCTGCTGGTTACGCAAGACGACGGATAGGCAAAGTCCGTCTTGGTCAGATCCACCAGCACAGGCCAGCCCCGCGTTATAAAGGGCAAGGCGAACCGAAAAGTCAGGGCCGCAGCGGAAATCCTCCCGATATCCAACGCCATAGCGATATCGCCCCCGGAGCCCAATTGGAGAATAGTTAAGTCCTTTTCCGGATCAAGGCCGGCGAACTTCAATGCAGCCCGGAGATGAAAATGGGTTGTGGAGCCGAGGCGGGTCACGGCCGTGGCCTTGCCTTTAAGTTGCCTCGGCGAGCTTATCTCCGGCCGGGCCACCAGATAGACAGGATCGGTGTCCACTGGGCAGGCAAGCAATACGACATCGCCTCCTTGGACGCGCGCGGCGACGACCGATTCGGCACCCGCACCGGAAAACTGTAAACCGCCGCTCATAATGGCCATCGTGATCAGCGCGCCCCCGCGGATATGGATCGGTTCCAGCTCGAGATAGTATTTCGCGAACAGACCCGCTTCTTTAGCGACCCACACCGGAAGATGTGACGGGGAAACTGTGACTCCGTAGCGCACCTTTCTGAGTTGTTGGGCGAACGCCCGCTGCGAAAGCGGCAGCGCCGCCCATACAACGACTAGAAAAATGACAAGACAAACACGCCGCAGAATTGGTATACCAGCAAACACCTATTTAGCGCCGTATTTTGCTTCGACGCTCTCGCTATCGTAAGGAACGAATTCGTTCACCCCTGGCCCACTGATCTGGGGCGTTTCGCCCTCATCAAAAAGAGCGACGGCTGCTTCCTTAAGTCCGCCCCCGATCAATCCAGGTGCATGAGCCTCAGCCACGGTCGCGTTTTCATCGGACCGGTTCCATGCCCAGTGTATTTTATTGGCCGGAATCCGCTGAAAATCACCCTGCTTGCAATGGAAGCCTTTGTCCTCCACGAAGAACCAGATTTCCCCTTCCATGACATAATTAATCTGTTCAGACAGGTGGGCATGCGGCTTCGTGTGGTATCCCGGCGCTCTGACCGCAATCATGAGACTGCATTCGTTGCCATAACCTTTCCTTACGACCATAGAGCCCTCTCCGGTTGCTCCGGATTGCACCCGCTTACGTTCTGGAACATCTTCGCGTTTGACATGAAGTGCCATTTTTTTCCTCCATTCCTAAGTCAATCATTTCGACAACCGTGAAAATAGGGCAGTTATCGAGGGCCTGTCAAGCGAATTGCCTGAACTCGCTATCGGTTGACACCTAGGCGTCTTATCAGTAGGCTGGCCTCAAATCGGCGCTTCGTGGACTAGTTGTACTTGCAGGATTTGTCGTGGCAGACGATCGGCTGTTGCCGCTTCAGCCGTTTCTGACAACCGCCAACGCAACCAAAACAGCGAGGGCAACTAAATTTTGGATTGGAGAGGAATTAATTATGCCAAAATATTTTGATGACAACTCTTTTTCTATCGGCCGGACACCGCTGGTAAAACTGAATCGAATAACGGACGGGGCGCCGGCAACGGTATTGGGGAAAATCGAAGGCAGGAACCCTGCGTACTCGGTTAAATGCCGAATCGGCGCCGCCATGATTTGGGACGCGGAAAAAAGAGGAGTTCTCTCCCGGGGCCAAGAACTAATCGAGCCGACCAGCGGCAATACCGGGATCGCATTGGCTTTCGTGGCCGCATCTCGAGGGTATTCTCTGACGTTGACCATGCCCGAAACGATGAGCATTGAGCGCCGCAAGTTGTTAGTGGCTTTTGGTGCAAAGCTCGTTCTCACAGAAGGGGCGAAAGGAATGAAGGGAGCCATCGCCAAGGCGGAAGAGATTGTCGCTTCCGATCCCAAGCGCTACGTCATGCTCCAGCAGTTTAATAATCCCGCCAACCCCGCGATTCACGAAAAGACTACGGGTCCGGAAATTTGGGAAGACACAGACGGCCAAATTGATGTGTTGGTGTCAGGCATAGGAACCGGCGGCACGATCACCGGCGTTTCACGTTACATCAAGCATACCAAGCGGAAAAAAATTATTTCCGTTGGCGTCGAGCCGACGAATAGCCCGGTCATCGCGCAGAAGCTGGCTGGACAGGATCTCAAACCTGCCCCGCACAAAATTCAAGGCATTGGGGCGGGATTCGTGCCCGAGATTCTGGATCTGTCGCTGGTGGATCGAATTGAGCAAGTAACGGATGCCGAGGCGGTGGACTATGCGCGCCGATTGACGCGGGAGGAAGGAATCTTGTCGGGCATTTCTTGCGGCGCCGCCGCTGCCGTTGCTTGCCGGTTGGCAAAGCTGCCGGAGTTCAAGAACAAGACGATCGTTGCGGTGCTGCCGGATTCCGGCGAACGCTACCTCAGTTCCGTTCTCTTCGAAGGTATGTTTGAGGGGGTCGAAACGGCCAAAGCGTGATCGTATAGTTGATTTGTTGACAGGCCTTTCCGTGGACTCCGCGCGTCCGCAGGGTCCATTCTCTGCTGTAGCCGAACCCGCATCGCTTGGTAAACTTATTTGACAGGCAGGCGGCCACTGGGTCAACAAATCAGGAGCCCTTTATGACCACAGTGAAACAGAATTTTGAAGAATGGCTGGCGAAAGATCTCGCCGGCTTTGCCGGACAATTGGACAGACGACTGCATGAAACCTGTTTTTTGTGCTCGATCGCCGGCAAAATCGGCATGTCCACACGCAACGAAGTGTATACGGTGTTGGATTGCCTCTTGGAAAGCCTATTCCCCGGCTGTTACAGCCGCGAAACGATCGACCCGCAGTCCATCGATGCGTTCGTAAACAAGAAATTACGCTATGCGGCAAGCTCGCTCTTCGGCCTCGCCGACAACGCCTTTCGTTTCGGTAAGGAAGACAAAGCAAACTTAGAGAACGATAGCGCTGAAAGAGCGTTCGCTGCGGTGCAAAAATTGATTGCGGATTTGCCAGGAATTCATCACATGCTGATGGAGGACCTCGAAGCGGCTTACCAAGGCGATCCTGCCGCGCAATCGGTTGCGGAGGTGGTTATCAGCTATCCGTTCGTCGAAGCCATCGCGACGCATCGAATCGCCCACTCGCTTTATTCCAGCGCCGTGCCGTTTCTTCCGCGCATGATGTCCGAGCGAGCTCACTCGAATACCGGCATCGACATCCACCCAGGCGCCAGAATCGGGGAGGGATTTTTTATCGACCATGGCACGGGCGTGGTCATCGGCGAGACCACCGTGATTGGGAACCGGGTGAAGCTCTATCAAGGCGTGACACTGGGAGCGTTGAGTTTTCCGAGCGACGAACAAGGCCAGCCGATCAAGGGCATAAAACGCCACCCCAACATCGAAGACAATGTGACCATTTACGCCCAAGCCACTATCTTAGGCGGAGAGACCACTGTAGGACACCACTCTATCATCGGCGGCAACGTCTGGTTGACCAAATCGGTGCCACCTTACAGCAAGGTTTACGGTGTCCCTCCCAATCTCCGGGTCATGCCGGCCGACGAAGTCAACGGTGTCTACGTGTACGAAATCTAGCGCCCGTCGTTGACCTGATTGACTCATTCCATCGATTTGCTAGAGCCTCTTGCTCTCAGCGTGTCCTGCCGTATCCCGCTAATTCCGTGATCCGAATTCTGCGGTTCGAAGTAACGCCGAGCGCTCGGCAATCCTTCCCATCTATTCCTCTTCCAACTCCGGATAGTGGCGAAAGATGCCCTGCTGATTGAACGGCAGTCGCCGCGGCGAGGATAAATACGCGGCGAGGCGCGGACGCGCCAGCACGCGATCATGCAAAGCTACAAGCCGCGGATGTTGCGGTTCGAGTCGCGCCATGGTGCGGGGGAAAGCATAGCGCAATCCCTCGATCATCTGGAACAGCGACAGATCGACATAGCAAACCTTCCTGCCGAAGATAAAATCGCCGCTCTTGGCATTCCGTTTGAGGATTCTTTCAAAATAGCCGAGAAATTTGGGCATTCGAGTCGCGGTGAAATGGGCAGCGCGCTTCTTCGCCTCGGCCGTCTGTTCCTCATAGTACAGCGCGTTCGCGATCGGATGGTGGGTCTGGCCCGTTTCATACAGCCAATCGGCAATCGTCAGTTGCAGTTGATGCGCCCAGAGGCGGCTTGCTTCGCTTTTCGGCACGAGATCATGCCGCGGCGCAAGGAACTGGAGAATGTTTGCGGTTTGGGAAAGCAGGAGTTTGCCGGCTCTCAAAAACGGCGGCGCAAACGGCGGATGTTCCAGCGATGGATCTTCAAGAAACTTCATAATGCCAGGACGGCCGAAATTCGGATCGCGCGCAACATCAACGTAATCCGCGCCGCACTCTTCCAGTGCCAGCCGAATGAATTCGCCGCGGCCCTGGATGGATGGTTGATAATAGAGTTGGTAGCGCATGGGTAATCCTCCTGTAATCGGCGGATCGTTGACAGAGTTGCACAGTTGACGCGTTTGCTCAACCAAGCCATCCAAAAGCGAAGAATGAGAGCTTCACCGCGAACGGTAAGATTTTGCGACGGGATTTTGCCGATCCGGAACGTGCGAGGAATTTGACAAACCCTCCCAAGACGTGGAGAGTTCGGAAAAATGAACGACCCGCAGAGATTAAACGGTTAGCGCGGCCAGTCAAGTCAGCGCACGCCCGTTTTTCATGGGAGCGCCCGAACGCAGATACCGACAGGAGCAATAACATGGCGCAGCACATTCACGGACCGCTTTATTATGAACGGATGGGCCGCACGGGGCCGGTGATTGCCTTTGTTCATCCCAACCCGATGGACCAGTCGTGCTGGATTTTTCAGCTGGTGCACCTCTCGACCTGGTACCGGTGCATCGCCATCGACATCCCAGGATACGGCCGCTCTCCCAAGGCCGATGCCGGGCTGACGATGACGGACCTGGCCCAGGCCTGTTGGGAAGCGATCGACGATGCGCTCCCCGGCGAGACCGCGATCCTGGCCGGCTGTTCAGTTGGATCGGCGATCGCTCCCTACATGTATCACCAGCGTCCGGATAAGACCGCGGCACTCGTGCTGTCAGGCACGGGTTACAACCCCACCAAAGAGTTTGCCAAGCGGCGGATCGACGCCTACACGGCAAACGGTATCGATTATCGCTGGGCATATACGTTTGAGGATATGAGCCCGGCCTTTCGCACAACTCCGCTGGCGCATTTCTTCGCGAACCTTTTCAGTGAACGCAACGAGTTCGCCGACGTCGAGACAATCATCCACCAATTCAAAGCGCTCCAGCAGCCTGATCCGGAAGGCCATCATGAGCGCCTCGCCTGTCCGACAATAATCCTGAGCGGGAGCGAAGACGGCTCTCACCAGAGGGCCTTTGCGCTGCAAGCGCGCATACCCAACTGCGAGTTGAAGACTTTGCCCGGAGCCGGCCATGCGTGTCAGATGGAGCAGCCGTGGCTATTCGATCGTTTCATGATCGAATTTCTTGCCAAGCATGGCCTGTTTCCCGGAGCCTCCAGGCCGGCCAAGACGATTGTCTGAACACAGACGCTAATGCCGAGTTCTGCAGTCCGCGTTAAACCGCTCGCAGTCCGCTGATCGGGCCGATGGAGGAAAACATGACAGAAAAAACACTCGCGGTGCAGGGTGCGAGGCTGATCGACGGCACCGGCCGCCCGCCGATCGACAACTCCGTCATCGTTATCCAACAAGGCAGGTTTCAAGCCGTCGGTAAGAGCGGCGAAGTCGCTATTCCCGCCGGCGCCGAGGTGATTGATGTAGGAGGCAAGACCGTTTTGCCGGGCTTCATCGATGGCCATGGCCACCTGGAGGATTTTCATGGAGAGCTTTATCTCCATCTGGGGATCACCACCTGCGCTTCGATCGAACTCTACCAGGATGGCCCATGGACCCGCGCGCAAAAACGGGGAACCGACCTGGGTAAAATTCGCGGGCCACGGATTTGGATGTCGGGCCAGGCGATCGGCGCAGTCGGCACCGGCCACGAGGCATTCGGCTCCAGAACGTTCCGCGACAACATCATCGTCACCACGGCTGAAGAAGTGCGCAAAGCGGTGCAGCGAAAAAAGGAACTCGGCTGCGACATCCTCAAGGTCAATGAGTTTCTTTCTTTAGACCTGCTGAAGGCCGCGGTCGACGAAGCCCATCGGCTGGGCATGCCGGTCTCCGCTCACAGTTGGGACGTCGTCGGCTCCGTCAACGCAGGCGTCGACGCCATCGAACACATCTGGTCGGTGGGCTACAGCTCGATCCCGTATCCACCCGCCAGGCGTAAGCTCGCCGAGGATCGGCTGGGAGGGGTGATCGATCAGGAGCTCGCCGGTGCTTATTACCAAACCGAAAATTTCGACGCCGTGATCGGCGCGATGGTCGAGCGCCGCGTTGCTTGGACGCCGACCATCGCCAAGTGGCTCCGTCCCCTTTCGCCGAGCGCCAAACGCTTCAGGGAAAGAGAAAACCAAATTTTGAACGATCCCAATGCCGATCTTCCGGCCGCGGTCCGCGCCGTGACCGACAACGCCTATGACAAACTGCTCGAACGCTACACGCCCGCGCAGCTCGAGCAGGCCAAATCCGGCTATGAGAAAGCCAACGAATTCATCCGGCGCTTCGTCCAGGCCGGCGGCATCCTGAAGGAGGGCTCGGACCCGCCGCGCGGCATGGCGGCCTTGCTCATGCATCAGGCGCTGGCGATGGACGTTGAGGCGGGTGTGCCGCCGATGACGGCCATCCAGGCGGCCACTCTCAATGTCGCCAGGACTTTCAAGAAAGACAAGGACTACGGCAGCATCGAGCCCGGCAAGGTCGCCGACTTGTCTATCGTCGAGGGCGACCCGCTGCAAGACATCTGGATGACGCAAAACGTGAAGATGGTGATCATGGACGGAAAAGTGATCGATATCGGATTTACAAAATACAAAAATCCGATTCCGTCATTCTATTCCTATCAGAGCTTGCCGCTCGACCTCGCCATAGCGCCGCTCTTTCTCATCGAGGGATCCGGTCCCACGGTGTTAAAGGTGCGCGGCGCGGGAGGGATGTGGCCATTTCACCGCGTCATGCTGAACGGCGAGCCGCTGCCTACTAGCTTTGTCTCCAAAGACAAGCTTAAGGCGATCGTTCCACCCGAGGCGATTCCGACGGCGGGCACCTACATCGTCACGCTCAAATGCGAAGGAGAAGCGTTCCCCGAATCCCATCGCGCCCACCTCGTGGTGGGGTTTAAGCCATAGCGGGTTGCGTTATCGGGAAATTCACAACGCCGATAGCTCGGATTATTTACCTACGACCCCGCCAGAGCGAGACAATAGGTCTGTGTCTTGGAACGCGAGCGCCGAGCCGAGCACCAAAAACGGCATTGAAACTGTTCGTCTCTGTGTGTCGCTCTTCCACCCTCGCCTCTCGATCGACACGGTGCCAAGGAATTTCCTCTAACCGTGAATAATGCGGGCTAGTATCGTGTCCCGCAAATAACTTTACACGCCGATGCTAATTTTACTTTTACTGACAATGACAAACCTCGAACCAGCGTCCATAACTATTTCCGGGACAGCGTACTAACTTTGGCGAACTGTTAAAGTCTGGTCACAGCTTCATGCTCGGCTTAGTCAAGTCTGACCAGAATTTATGACTAGAAATATATTCGCTGCTGTATTATAGTTTTGCCATGAAAACTGTACCCGCTGCCAAATTTAAAGAACAGTGCCTGGCGTTGCTCGATCGAGTAGAGCCGGACGGTATTCTTATAACCAAACACGGGAAACCTGTCGCCAAGCTCGTCCCCGTTCATACCGACAACGCAAAATTGATCGGCAGCTTCAAAGGCAAGATCAAGATCAAAGGAAACATCTTAACCACCGGCGCGAAGTGGGATGCTGAATCTTGATACTCACGTTCTGCTCTACGCCTTGACCGGCGATTTGACGCCTCGCGAGCGCACCTTGCTGTCGAACGAAAGCTGGAGTATTTCTGCTATTGTTCTTTGGGAAATCGCCAAACTCTCGGAGCTGGGCCGCATCGAGGTCGACTTAGACCATCCCGAGTTGGCTCGAACGCTGGTGCGCATTCAAACTTGGCCGCTAACGCTGGATATCTGCCGTTCGATCAAGTCTTTGGATTTTGACAGCGATCCCGCCGATGAGATCATCGCCGCCACGAGTCTCGTGCACCGAGTGCCACTCTTGACTCGTGACCGAAAGATGCGGCGTTCGAAGCTTGTTCCCATCGCTTCGTAAGAGCATTCTGCTCAGATTACCTACCGGCATGTCATTCATGGCGCCATTTCAAGTAGCTGAACGGCGAGGCGCCATTAATTAACCGGGTTTGTATAAAAAGACAAGCCGAAGGCGATCGTTCCATCCGAGGCTTCGTGATAAATTAGCTTATAAAGAATTTCCGGGTAACCAAAAAAGACTTTTAGCCCTTTAACAAATGATCAGGCGCGATCCTGGATCGTTTTATCTTCGTTAAGGCCTCACTCAAATGGTCCCAGGTTAAAGGCATGGGCTTTTCAAAGTTATCGTTTGGCAGCGCCTGCATCTTCGCCCGGTGGCATATTGACTCCAGCTCAGCGCCGGAAAACCCTTCGGTAGCGGCAGACACCATTTCCACCAGCTCTACTAGATCGACCTTTTTATCCAGCACCACACCTCTGAGGTGTATGCTCAGTATCTCTCTCCTTTGGATCTCATCCGGCAATGGCACCTGAATGTGAGCGCCGAACCGCCTGGCTTGGAGGAGAGCCGGATCAATCAAGTCAAAG
>Ga0316628_100002303_pt1 | contig 14063 bp, 13 predicted proteins | sample OWC_Aug_M2_C1_D5_FD_207648 | JGI IMG/M metagenome (GOLD analysis project Ga0316628, IMG submission 207648) | Wetland soil microbial communities from Old Woman Creek delta, Ohio, United States - OWC_Aug_M2_C1_D5_C | ecosystem: Environmental > Terrestrial > Soil > Wetlands | place: USA: Ohio... | reverse complement strand
CCGCTCTGGGAATTTGGACAGCAGTTTCTCCGCGGTAGTGGATTTGAGACCACCCGGGTAGCCCGAATGCCGGTAATAGGTCTTCTGCTTCAGCTTCTTTCCCGTCAATCGCACCTTTTCTGCATTGATAATGACCACATGATCGCCCACATCGAGAAAAGGGCTGAAAGTAGGCTTGCGCTTTCCCCTCAAGAGGTCCGCCACCTCAGTGGCCAATCTCCCCAGGGTCTTGCCCTGGGCATCCACCAGATACCACTTGCGAATGATCTCTTTTGCACTGATTTGAAAGGTTTTCATCGAAATCGCTACCCCTTTGCCTCGAAATCCCTCATGAACCCGCTGACCTTTAGGCTCGAATGAGTAAAATAATTGACGAGCTTCTTTTTGTCAAGCAAAAATCTCCCCGCCTCACTCTCCTTCCTCAGGGTTCCTCACCCAAAAGCTTTTCTCGGTAATAGGACTCACAGGTATATACGGCTGCGGCGGGGTTGTGCCCCAGCACCCGATCCTTGGCGATCAGACACGTGACCGGAGCAGCGGAATGCCCTATGAAAAGAGAATCATGGCCCACACACAGGCCCACCATCACATTGAACTCCGTCCCTTCTTTACGTAAGATCTCTGCCTGTCCAATAGGATTGCAGCACGCCTCGAAATGGAAGGGGCGGATCTTCTCCTCCTCCGCGAGGCCCATCTCCTCCTTGGGCATGCGGCCCATTTTACAGCAGGCCCCTATCACCTGGAAACCTCTCGCCTCCAAGACCCGAGCTATGGTAGAGGCCTCCCTTTGCAGGCCGAGGCAGAAAGCCAATCCCAATTTGCGATACCCCATTTGCTCGGCGAAAACCATGGTCTCCTCCAGGCGGGTACGGGGGATCTTCCTGTACTGTCCTTCCAGACGGCTCGATTCCAGAAAGATCTCCCTGAGGACAGGTCTGCCGTAAGCGGCTCGTGCCTCCTGGAGGACTTCTTTCTGCTCTCGCATGGGACAGAATTTCGGCAGATTCCCTCCCTCAGAAGGCCTCTCTTGGGAACAATGGAATGATCCGCACTGGGCGCATCTTGCCCGCATGATGGCTTGTTTCCCGCTTTCCAGCCCACGCTTTTTCGGACGAGGAGTCTTCATGATTGATTTCTCTCGTAGAGTATCCGCAGACCCTCAAGCGTCAGCAATGGATCGATATGATCTATGAGGGGTGAACTCCCGACGATCAAATGGGCAAGCCCGCCAGTCGCCACCACGATCGGATCCACGCTCATCTCCGCTTTGATCCGAGTCAACATCCCCTCGACCAGGCTCAAATAGCCGTAATAGAGACCCGATTGCATGCTGGTTACGGTGCTTTTCCCGATCGCCTCCTTCGGCCGAGCGATATCAATGCGAGGCAACTTGGCCGCACGCTGGAAGAGCGCCTCTGCGGAGATACTGATGCCCGGCGCGATGGCCCCCCCCAGATACTCTCCCCGTTCTGAGATAACGTCAAAGGTGGTAGCCGTACCGAAGTCCACAACGATCGTCGGCTTTCCATATTGCTCGATGGCCGCAACCGCATTGACGATGCGATCAGCACCCACTTCCTTCGGGTTCTCATAAAGGATGGGCATCCCAGTCTTGATCCCCGGCTCGATCAGCAAGGGAATGACGCCGAAATTCCCCTCGATCATCTCCTTCAGCGTCGCCTGCAGGGGAGGAACCACCGAAGATATGACCGCGGCCCCGATCTCCTGGCGCCGAACGTGCTCCAGTGAGAAAAGCGCCTCGATGAGGATGTTATACTCGTCAGAAGTACCTTCCCGACGCGTGGAAATGCGCCAGTGGTGGCGAAGTTGCTTGCCGGAAAACAAGCCCAGCACGATATTCGTATTGCCTACATCGAGCGCCAAAAGCATCTCAGGAGACTCCCAGCATTTGTCTCAGCTCCCTCCACTCGGAGCCATCTCCTCCAGACAGCTCACCCAACCGGATAAAGATGGGGCTTGAGTCGGTTGCTCGCAAGCTGCCGTACCAGAAATCGAGTCGATCGCAGAGGGCCTCGGCCAGCGCCCTTCGGTCCCAAATCCTGCCTGATTCATGCCGCATGGAGGTAACCAAACTCACCAGAGGAGGAGAGAAATCTCCCTTCTCTTGATTGACGTTGATCCCTATCCCCATGACCAGGTGCCGGATTCTTTTCCCCGCCACCTTCGCTTCACAGAGGATCCCCCCGATCTTCTTACCCGCCAGAATGAGATCGTTCGGCTGACGAATAAGGACTTCCAGCCCGGACGTCACCCGAATGGCCTCCGCAGCGGCAATGGCTCCTACCAAGGCGAAGATCTGGGCATGACGGGATGAAAAGGAAGGGCGCAAAAGGATCGACAGCCAAAGCCCTCCCCCAGGCGATTCCCATCTCTTCCCCTGCTGCCCGCGCCCTCGCGTTTGCCTTTCGGCCATCACCACCAATCCCTCGGGGGCACCCTCTTCAGCCATCTGCCAGGCCAGATCGTTGGTGGAAGTGACTTCCTCCAACTGCACTATGTGGCAGCCCACCACCGTGGATGAGACCTCTCGCATCTTGGCGCTCTTCATAAGGATCGAATCATCTCCAGGTGATGGAGAAGCTTCACCCGCGAATCCATCAATTCCCGATGCAGCGCTTTTTCCTTCGATACGATCTCCTCGGGCGCCCTCTCGAGAAAATCGATGCTTGCCAATTTCTTGGCGACCTTCTCCAGGTCTCGATCCAATTTCTTTAGCTCGCCATCCAGTCGCGCCTGCTCCCCGCTGGGGTCGATTACCCCGCGGAGCGGCACAAAGACCTCCATCCCTTTCACCACTGCGGTGGCGGAGGCGGACGGCTTGCTCAGGTCCGGGCCCACCTGCAAACGATCGACTCGCGCCAAGCTACGGATATAATCTGCACCCGATTCCGCCAGGGGCACTTGGGCCTCATTTTCTGTCTTCACCAAAAGCTCGATGGGCTTGAGAGCTGGTATATTCATCTCCGAGCGGATGTTTCTCACCGCGCGAATCACTTCCATCAATGTCTCCATCGCCCCTGTCGCCTCGAGATCGATCGCCTCCGTTTCTGCCTTGGGCCAGGGAGCCACCATGATGCTGGGCCCCTCGTGAGGAAGATCCTGCCAGATATCCTCGGTGACAAAGGGCATAAAGGGATGGAGCATGCGGAGTACCATCTCCAGCAAATACAAGAGCAAGTGCTTCCCGGTTCGAATCCCCTCGAGATCCACTCCGGCCTGCATGCGTGCTTTCACGATCTCCAGATACCAGTCACAGAACTCGTGCCAGAGAAACTGATAGAGATACTGGGCTGCCTCATTGAGCTTGTAAGCCTCGAGGCTGTCGGTGACCGAGGCGATGAGTTGATTTGCGCGGCTCATGATCCACCGATCCGCCAGATCCAGCTTGAGATCGGAAAGGTCGCTGAGGGGACGATCCATACCCTCCGTGCTCATCATTACGAATCGGGAAGCATTCCAGAGTTTGTTGCAGAAGTGCCGATAACCCTCGATCCGGTCTTCCGAGAGGCGAATGTCCCGGCCCTGAGCGGCCAGGGCGACCAGGGTGAAGCGGAAGGCATCGGCGCCGTATTTCTCGATCATGACCAAAGGATCGATGACGTTGCCCCGCGATTTGCTCATCTTTTGCCCTTCCGCATCCCGCACCAGCGCGTGGATGAAAACCTCCCGGAAGGGAACATCCCCCGTGAAGCGGAGTCCCATCATGATCATACGGGCTACCCAGAAGAAGAGGATGTCGAAGCTGGTTACCAGAGCTGAAGTAGGATAGAAACGCTTCAGCTCCGGGGTTTGGCAAGGCCAGCCCATGGTGGAGAAAGGCCAAAGGGCGGAGCTGAACCAGGTGTCCAGCACATCCGTCTCCTGCTCCACATTCCCGCTGTCGCATTTCGGGCAGTGAGAGACCGCGGTCCGGCAGACAATCACTTCCCCGCAATCGCGGCAATACCAGACCGGGATTCGATGTCCCCACCAGATCTGGCGAGAGATGCACCAATCCCGGATATTTTCCATCCAGTCGAAGTAGGTCTTCTCCCAGTATTGAGGGATGATCTTGATCCGACCCTGCTCCACCGCCTGAATTGCCGGCTCGGCCAGGGGCTTCATCCGAACGAACCATTGTCGGGAGAGCATGGGCTCCACCATGGTCCCACACCGATAGCAGTGGCCCACCGAATGCGAGTAATCCTCTATCTTTCTTAGGTACCCTCCTTCCGCGAGATCCTGGAGAAGCTTCTCCCTGCAGGCGGAGCGAGTCATCCCTCGGTATATTCCGGCCTCTGCCGTCATGGTGCCATCCTCCTGGATGACCTTGATCGCCGGAAGATCATGACGGATTCCTATCTCGAAATCGTTGAGGTCGTGGGCCGGAGTAACCTTCACCGCGCCCGTGCCAAATTCCATATCCACGTGGCTGTCGGCGATGAGCGGGATCTTCCGCCCCAGCATGGGCAAGATCAGCATTCGCCCCACCTGCTGCTCGTACCGCTTATCCTTGGGATTCACCGCCACAGCCGTATCTCCCAGCATCGTCTCCGGACGAGTGGTCGCTACCACGATCCCGCCTCGGTCGGAGGCGAAAGGATAACGAATATGGTAAAGTTTGCCCAGAATCGTCTTGTACTCGACTTCCAAATCGGAGAGGGCGGTTTGGCAGTGCGGACACCAGTTGATGATGTAGTCTCCCCGGTAGATGAACCCCGCCTCATAAAGCTGGCAGAAGACTTCTTTCACCGCCTCGGAAAGACCTTCATCCAGAGTGAACCGTTCCCGTTGCCAATCGCAGGAAGCCCCAAGCTTTTTCAGTTGGGTAAGGATCGTCCTTCCCGACTCTTCACGCCACTTCCAAATCCGGCGAACGAATTCTTCCCGGCCTATCTCAAACCGATTGTGCCCTTCCTTCTGGAGCTGTCGTTCCACGACGTTCTGGGTAGCAATTCCGGCGTGATCCGTCCCCGGCATCCACAGGGTATTAAACCCCTGCATCCTCTTCCACCGAATGAGGACATCCTGAAGCGTATTGTTCAAGGCGTGGCCGATATGAAGGGATCCGGTGATATTTGGAGGGGGGATGACGATAGAGTAAGACTCTGACTCCGAAGTTTCATCTGCGTGGAAAAAGCCCGCCCGCTCCCAGAAGGCATACCATGTATCCTCAATGGGGACGTGATCATATCCTCTTTTCATGGACAGGGTCATACTTCCCAATCTCCTTCACGCTGCAGTAGATTGCAAAAAAAATGGGGATCGAGAGGGTCTTATGCCTCCCCATCCCCCAAGAAGAGAAACCCTCTTCAGGAGGTTTCTGGCTCCTCCACAGCCGCTTTGATCTTTTCTATCTCCTTGGTGATCAAAACTTCCGCCAGATCAGGCACGACTTCCCATATGATCTTCTCGATCCGAGAGACTAACCGATCGGATACTTCCTTCACAATTCGATCGGCTAAATCGCCAGTAACCTTTTCCGAAAGGACCTGGTCCGTAGGGGCCACAGATGGCCTGCTGGCCTCCACGGCCTCCATCCTTCCCTTCGTACCCTGAACCTCTTCCGTCTCGATCGGGAAGGGAGGCGGCAGTTCCTTCTCTGCTTCCCCTACTTCTTTCGCCGGCTCTTTCTCCGGCTCCAGCTTCTTCTCTATCCCTACGGTCTCCATGATGGGACCCGCCTCCGGGGACAAGGTCACGTCTTCCCCGGCCACTGCCGCCTGCAGGTTGTCGAAGGAGACGATCTCTTCCTCATCCTTCCCCTCGAACATCAACTCTTCTTCAAATCTCGGTTCCCCCAGAGACTCGAATGGGATTTCGGATGTCGACCCCGAAGGAGCTTCCGGGGAAGGAGCTTCCGAGGCAGCATCTTGGGAATAAAGGTCAAAAAATGCTTCAGCACTGTCCTCTGAGACCACAGCTAATTCCGGCTCTTCTACCCTTGCTTCCTGAGAGGCGGGAGGAAGTAAGGGCGGGGCTTCAGTGCTGCTGAGATCCAGCATCTGCCAGAGTTCTTCGTCGGAGACGCCCGCCTCTGCTTCTCCTCCAACGGAAGGAAGCATCGCATCTCTTTTTCCCTCACCCGGAGGCGCTGCCTGTGCCTCTGGACCGGAAACCGAAGTGGCCAACATCTCCGCTTCGAGGCTCCACGAAGGCTTATCTTCTTTGATCCGGACTGGCCCTTGCTCGGTTACCGGTTCCGTAACGAAGGGAGTCGGCCTCACTGGTGGGATCGGCGGCGTAACCTCTACCGGAGTCGGCGCAGAAGGGGCTTCCCAAGGCGGGGGTCCCACCTTGACTCCCGGAACTTCCCCTTTCACTCCTTCTTTCTCCGAGGTCAGTTTGGCAGTCCGGGCAAAGAGATGTTGTTTTACCTTGGCAATCAATTGTTTCGATTCGAACGGCTTGGTGACGTAGTCATTGGCCCCTGAACGAAGGCTCCGCTCCTTGTCAAACTCCTCAAAGGCTGCAACCAGGAAGATAATCGGAACTTCTTTCAGCTGGGGATCCTTGCGCAGGGATTCGCAAACTTCATAGCCGTTCTTTTCCGGCATGAAGATATCAAGCAGGATGATATCCGGCTTGCTTTCCTTCGCCTTGGCGAGGGCTTCGACCCCATTGAGGGCTCTGATGATCTGGAAGTCCTCTTTGCTGAACGTTAATTCCACCACTTTCTGGATGGTGATGCTATCATCTGCGACTAAGATCCGAGGAGTCATTGGGGCCTCCTTATAGCCATGCCTATCATCTCCGGGACTGTTAAGAGGAAAGGGAAGAGTCGTTGGTCGAAGGCGTTTCCTCAAAAGCAATCAGGCTTTCGCTGTTTATCCACAGGAGTGGCCTTCCGTTCAAATTGAAAACCCCTTGCAGAAACTCAGCCCTTATCCCCTGAAGCTTGGGAGGAGGTTCGGTAACCGTTTCCAAATTCTGGGCGAGAACCCGAGCCACTTCATCCACAACCAAGCCTATCTTCTCTCCCCTGCACCCGAGAATCACAACCACCGGTTTGGAGGCAGCCGCTGCTCCGCCGAATCCCAAGCGCTTCCTCACGTTTATCAAGGGGAGAAAATCGCCGCGAAACTCGATAATTCCATCAACATATGGATGCCTTTGGGGGGGCAGTGCAGGGGCCGCATAATCGACGATCTGAAGCACTTCACCCAGATCGACAGCAAAAAGCCGCTCCCCAACGGAGAAGACCAAGAATTCTCGAACGACTGCCCCTGATGTCTCTGGGCTCATGGTTTCCCTCAAGACTTGATCCACGAAAATGAGTCCAGGGGACCCTTATATCTGTCCGCTCCCAACCCCGAGGTGGGCGCTAAAGCTGCCCGCAGCAGAGCTCCGACGATTGCGCTCGCTGTACGATCTTCATCCGTCAGGCGGACCCGAGACGGTAGAAAGAGGAAATCTCATCTAATTGCGAGAGAGAGTCCTCGCTAAGGAAGAAGATCGGCCGCCCCTCCACTTTGCCGATGCCCCGTATGTATCGGGGATCGAGACGCGTCGCGGCCTGGGGGAGGGTCTTTAATCCCCCGGCTTGAATGTTCGAGACGCCTTTTACTGCATCCACAAGTAGCCCGAAGGGCCTCTCCTCTGAACCTATGACCAACACGGATTTTGGGGCGTCATCCCTCGTTGGATACTCAAAGAAATCAGCAAGCTTTAAAACCGGGATCTTGATTCCACGGAAATTGAGTTCCTCGAGGTAAAGGAAATCAGGAGGAAGGGATTTCATCCCTGCGGGACTCACGATCTCCCGCAGCATCTGGATGCGGATTCCGTAAGCCTCTTCTCCGACGGAAAAGAGCAGACAAGGCTCTCCTTCCTTTGCGGTTCCCTTGGATTTTGCTTCCCGGTTCCACATGGTTTCTTTAGCGCTCGAACAAAATTATTGGGAAAACTATAGTATTTGAGATCCTATGTCAAGCCCATTTATCCTCCATGCCATGCCATAAGCAGATGTGAGTTTCTGTCAAAAAAAGGATTGACATGGGAAAGAAACATAATAGAATTATATATGCATATATGTCTATATATTGACATATCTGACAGAAGACAGAGGGGAGACACACATGCAACCGCTGGTGAACCTTTTCAAGGCCCTTTCGGATGAGACTCGCCTGAGGATTTTGAATCTGCTCCTCGGAGGAGAGCTTTGTGTATGTGAGCTCATGGACGCCCTCCAGATGTCGCAACCCCGCATCTCCCACCAGTTGCGCATTCTCAAAGGTGCCGATCTGGTCACGGATCGCCGAGAAGGGAGATGGATCATCTATGCCCTCGAGGCAAAGGGACCAGAGGATCCCGCATCCTCTTTGCTCACGTTGCTCCAGAGCTGGATAACGGAGGGGGTCTTCGACCGAGATCGAGCACACCTGCAGGAAACCCTTGCGAAAGGACTCCGGACCTCCTACAGGATCGAGGCGCAGGCAACGGAGAGGAGCAATCAGGGCAACAAGCTGCAACTGGCTTAACACGAAAGATAGAGCAAGGACAAATTGCATTCTATAACTCTTAGAAAGGAGATCTCGAATATGCACGACCGCCCAGCCCCCTCGACCGACTCTCTCATCCGCAAGCTATCCTTCCTGGACCGCTTTCTGACCCTCTGGATCTTCCTGGCCATGGCAGGTGGGGTCTTGATTGGCTATCTGGTTCCCGGGGTAGAGGGTTTCCTCCACCGCTTTCAGGTGGATACCACCAACATCCCCATCGCCATTGGCCTGATCCTGATGATGTATCCGCCGCTGGCCAAAGTCCGCTACGAGGAGCTGGGAGATGTCTTCCGCAACGGGAAGGTCCTGGGTCTCTCCTTAGTTCAGAATTGGATCGTGGGTCCCATCCTGATGTTCCTTCTGGCCATCGTCTTCCTGCCCAAATATCCCGCCTACATGACTGGCCTGATCCTGATCGGACTGGCCCGCTGCATTGCCATGGTCATCGTCTGGAACGATCTGGCGGCGGGGGACTGCGAGTATTGCGCGGGACTGGTCGCCTTCAATAGTATCTTCCAGGTGCTCTTTTACAGCGTCTATGCCTGGGTATTCATCACTATCCTGCCTCCCTTCTTCGGACTGCGAGGGAGTATAGTCAACGTCACCATCGGCCAGATTGCCCAGAGCGTATTCATCTATCTCGGAATTCCCTTCCTCGCCGGAATGCTGACTCGGCTGATCCTGGTGAAGGCGAAAGGCAAGGAGTGGTACCACGGCAAATTCATCCCCCGGATCAGTCCGATCACGCTGATCGCCCTCTTGTTTACCATCGTGGTGATGTTCAGCCTGAAAGGCAACCTGATCGTGCAGATCCCGCTGGACGTGGTTCGGATCGCGATACCGTTGCTCATCTACTTCGTGATCATGTTTCTGGTCAGCTTCTACATGGGAAAGAAGGCAGGAGCCGACTACCAGAAGACCGCCAGCCTCGCCTTCACCGCCGCCTCCAACAACTTCGAGCTGGCGATTGCCGTGGCGGTGTCCGTCTTCGGCATCGGCTCCGGAGTGGCCTTCGCCGCCGTCATCGGGCCGCTGGTGGAGGTCCCCGTCCTCATCGGCCTGGTCAACGTGGCGCTCTATTTCAAGCGCCGGTTCTTCGCCACAGATCTCACGGAAGCCTGTTGTTCCCCCAGCGGTGGTTGCAGCTGTAATCCCCCCGCCGGGAAGAAGAATATAGAATAAGGTCGAGTCCCAAAACCCTGGAAAGGAAGGAAATGGCAGATTACCAGATCCCATTGAATCGGAAGGGGGAGATTCAGCTCCCTCCAGAGATTGCGGAGAGATACGGATATTGCTCGGGCGCTTCCGTTTCCCTATCGGAGACGCCGGAGGGCATATTCATTCATCATCCCCCTCAGGGTCTGCGCAAAATCTACCTGGAACCGACCAACCTCTGCAATTTGAATTGCTCCACCTGCGTCCGCCAAGACTGGAAAGATCCGCAAGGCATGATGGAGATGGAGGTTTATGAGGGGCTGATCCGGCAGTTGCCCGAGCTGCCCAAGGTGGGGACGCTTCATTTCGGAGGATATGGAGAGCCGCTGCTCCATCCAGAGATCGAGAGGATGGTGAGGATGGCGAAAGAGGCAGGCCGCAAGACGGAACTGGTCACCAACGCCCTCCTGCTGGACCATTCCATGGCGGAGAAACTGGTAAATGCTCATCTGGATACCCTCATCTTTTCGGTGGATGGCCTCTCTCCGGAAACCTATGAGGCAATCCGGATCGGAGCCTCCTTTGAAAATTTCAGAAAGAATATGGAGACTCTGGCGAAGGTGAAATCACAGAAAGGGAGGGTACGCCCTCTGATCGGACTGGAGTTTGTGGTTATGAAACAGAATATCCGGGACCTTGAGAGGCTTCTCAGCTTTTCTCATGAGATGGAAGCCAGTTTTCTCATACTGAATAACCTGCTTCCCCATACCGAAGAGATGAAGGATCAAGTCCTCTATAACAACTGGACGGTTGTCTCTCCGCTCCCCCCATCTTCATCCCGCCGGGGTCCTCGTTCGCAGAAGACCTTCCACGACTTCGCCAACATTCTCCTGCCCAAGATTCAGCTAAGCGAGGAGAGCTATCGCCCACTGTTCAAACTCCTGCGGCTTCGGAGCCATGAGGGTCCCCTGTTTAACTCTAACGGAGCGCGGGGGATTTACTGCCGTTTCGTCAACGAGGGCTACCTGGCCGTTGCCTGGGATGGGGAGGTGAGCCCCTGCCTGGCCCTGATGCATTCCTATGGCTGCTTTATCCTCGACCGCTACAAGGAGATTCGGCGCTACAGCGTGGGGAATGTGGGAGAAATGAACCTGCGCGAGATCTGGGAGGCGGAAGGGTATTCGGCCTTTCGTTCCCGGGTCAAGGCCTTCGAATTCTCCCCTTGCGCCGAATGCGGCGGATGCGGCCTTTCCGAGAAAAATGAGGAGGATTGCTTCGGGAATCCCTTCCCCGTATGCGGCGATTGCCTGTGGGCGCGAGGCATCCTGCAGTGTCCGTAAGGTAGAGCGGTGAGGAAATGAGACGCCTGACCATCAAAGAGCCATTTGCGGTCTTCTCCGATGTCCATGCCAACCTGCCCGCCCTGGAGGCGGTGCTGGAGGGCATCGAAAGCAGAGGCATCGGTTCGATCATTTGCCTGGGTGATCTCGTTGGTTATGGACCATTCCCCAATGAGGTGGCGGCCCTCATCCGCGGGCGGGCGATTCCCGCCATTATGGGCAACTACGACCGGGGGATCGGATTTTCCACCGGCGACTGCGGATGCGCGTACAAAACTGAGCAGCAGCGCGCCGAGGGGGCGGTTTCTCTAAAGTGGACGCAGGAGGTATGCACAGAGGAGACGCGCGCCCTCCTGCGCACCCTGGAGGACCGATTTCTGCTCGAAATCCCAGCAGGAGAAATCCTCGCCGTTCACGGCAGCCCCCGGCGCATCAATGAGTACCTTTTTGAGGATCGCCCGGAATCAACCCTGGCGCACATAGCGAAAGAAAATCCCTACCGGGCTATCTTATTCGGCCACACCCATATCCCCTATGTCCGTCAGGTGGAGGGCACGACGTTCGTGAATGTGGGGAGCGCCGGCCGCCCTAAGGACGGCGACTGGCGGGCCTGTTACGCCCTCATCGATCCGGCCGCTTCACCGCCGGAGGGTACCCTGGCGGTGGAATTCGTCCGAGTACCCTACGATTACGAGCGGCTTGTTGCCGCACTGGCCGAAACAGCCTTGATTACCGAGTTTACAGGACCTACGCACGTAGCGATGTAGAACGCAAGATGAAACGTCGATATAAGGGGCTCTTATTAGAGGAGGAGAGCAAATGAGAAAGGCAGTGATGGTGACCATCGTCTTTGGTCTATTCGTCTATTGCACAATCCTACCAGGTAATGCGACAGGAGAAACTAATATGAAGATATTGCAGATTCAATGGCAACGGCTCGTGGACAAACAGGGGCGAACGTGTGATCGCTGCGGAACAACCGAGAGCTCGGTAGAAGATGCGTTTCAAAAGTTGAAGCGATCCCTTAGAGAACTGGATATTGAAGTGGTTCTGGAAAAGAAAGCTCTCAGTGCTTCCGCCTTCAAAAAGGATCCGCTTGAGTCAAATCGCATCTGGATTGCCGGGAGGCCTATCGAAGAATGGCTTTCCGCCACTGTCGGCAAGAGCCAATGTTGTTCCACATGCGGCGATTCGGAATGCAGAACTATAACAGTTGATACCAAGACCTACGAAGCTATACCTGCTGAATTGATTGTCAAAGCAGGATTCCTTGCAGCTACCCAGTTAGTCGAAGCACCTTCAGTTAGGACATGTTGCCCTTCTTCCGATCAGGCCAAAAAGGGTAGACCGACGACTTGCTGTCCACAGCCTGAGAAACAACAAAACAAGTGAAAACAATCTCATATAACCAGTGGGTCAACACAGACCGGAGCCGCTGTGCGGCCAACTGGGGGGTAGACACCAAATGGATATATCGGCTTTTGTAGTCAAGCTGCTTCAAAGCGGGTTAGGAAACCTGGCCGCCTACCTGGCCGCGCATGTTTTGCTGTGTTTGGTACCCGCCTTCTTCATCGCGGGAGGCATGGCAGCCCTGATTCCGAAAGAGACGATCACTCGTTTTCTGGGGCGTAATACGCCCAAGTTTCTCTCGTATCCGGCGGCAGCAGCAGCCGGGTCGGTACTGGCGGTCTGCTCGTGCACGATCGTGCCGCTGTTCGCGGGCATCTACAGAAAGGGCGCGGGACTCGGCCCGGCCATCACTTTCCTATTCTTTGCGCCTGCGGCGAACATCTTGGCGCTGGTTTATACGGGCGGCATCATCGGGGTTGATCTGGCCTTTGCTCGCCTGCTACTCTCGCTGGCGTTCGGCATCGGCATCGGGATGATTATGGCGTTGATCTTCGCCCGCGAAGACATCGCGCACGATAAGGAAACTGACGCTCTCTTTGCGGGGAAAGGCCATCTGCGCCGCACTCCGCTGATCTTCTTGCTGGTGCTGGTAGCGCTGCTGCTTTCGGGCACGCTCAAGCTCGGCCTGCTGACGAATACCTACGGCCAAATCACGCTGCCCATTCCGGGGATGGATGGTTTTCAGGATGCGTTGTTCCACCTCGTGCCCTTCGACGCCAGCAAGGGCGAGGAAGGCGTGACCGCCCAGGGGACATTCTTGATCGGCCTGCTGATCCTGATTGGCCTCACCGCGTGGAAGGGGCTGGATGACATCCTCGAGGGCTTTAACCGCTGGACATGGGCCGCGCTGGTCCTGGTCGCGCTGACGCTGCTCACGGCCGCGGTGGGGATGAACCCGCACGCGGGTGGGCTGGATATTCTTTTCACGGGCAAGTTCTTTGGCGTGGTGTTGAGCTTGATCGTATTGATCTACCTGGCGCGCTACCACTTGGGAGGACAAGAGATGCGCGACTGGCTATGGGAGTCCTGGCGATTCGTCAAGCAGATCTTTCCGCTGCTGGTCATCGGCGTGTTTGCAGTCGGTGTCATCCGCCAGCTCATCCGGCCCGAATGGATCGAGTCGCTCGCGGGACAGAATACGCTCTTGGGAAACCTGGCGGGCGTGGTGTTCGGCGTGTTCATGTATTTCCCCACGCTGGTCGAGGTGCCTATCGCCAAAATGTTCTTAAGCCTGGGGATGCATCGCGGCCCTCTGCTGGCGTACCTGATGGCCGACCCCGAATTGAGTTTGCAGAGCATCCTGATTATTTCGGCCATTATCGGTCGACTCAAAACTTGGACCTATGTCGGATGGGTCGCTTTGTTCAGCATGCTGGCGGGTTTGATCTACGGGTCGTGGGTTGACGGTGCAAACGTCTGGATCGTCGCGCTTTACCTGGTGGTTTTCCTGGCTGTCCTGGCCATGATCCTGTACCTGATGAACAAGCGCAATCTCCAAAAGGCGGTTGCTTCGCAGGTAGCTACTCCAGAGGGAAGGTAAAACCTTAACGTCCCATGGGCTTGCCCCTGTGGATCTCTACGAAAGGAGTCAGAAAAATGAGAATCAAAATCTTGGGACCCGGTTGCCCCAACTGCAAGAAGTTGCATGAGATGACCA
>Ga0316628_100002302_pt1 | contig 14067 bp, 11 predicted proteins | sample OWC_Aug_M2_C1_D5_FD_207648 | JGI IMG/M metagenome (GOLD analysis project Ga0316628, IMG submission 207648) | Wetland soil microbial communities from Old Woman Creek delta, Ohio, United States - OWC_Aug_M2_C1_D5_C | ecosystem: Environmental > Terrestrial > Soil > Wetlands | place: USA: Ohio... | reverse complement strand
CTCCAGCACAGGAAGCGGCGCTTTGAGTCGTCGCCCGGGCCGTCGGCGCGATAGTAGTTGAGGCGCCACTCGTCGCCCGCTTTTAGCGCGGTGACTTCCATCGACCCGAGCGGGATACGCATCTCGCACGTCCACACGTGGTTCTTCTCGTCCACGCGCGTGGCGTGCTCGAAACCGGAATCCCACTTCGCGTCGTTGAACGGGTCCTTGTCCTTGTCGATCTCCAGATCGATCCACTGGTTATTGGGCGAGACCTCGAACTCGTAGTAGTGATTCACACGTGCCGGCTCGGGGTTGGCGAAGACTTCCACCACGTCGCGGTCCCACAGTTCCCAGCGCTCCTTGGCGGGGTCTTCACCCGCGTAGATATTGAGCGTCGTGTACTTGCACCGGAAGGCGAAGTAGACGTGAGTGGACGTCCAGAAGGCGGCGACTTCGGTGGCGGCTTCGGGATAGTTCGGCTGGCCTGACATGTCGTGATCGAACTTGACCCACTCCGCTTTCTTCCAGACCTTCTTCGTCAAGTCGCCATCCGGGACGAAGTCCTTCGATGAATACTTGGCGGCGGTTCGTGCGTCGCTCGTGTAGGGATTGGGATCGCTCATGGGTCCAGTCATTGCGCCGCCTCGGTCTCGAGATTGAACGACACCAGGAATGAGAACACACGTGGCGAGTAACAGAAGAAGTTTGAATTTCATAATCTCCGCTCCACAGGCCAGTTCTTCGCAGCAGGTATTCGACTTTCGACGGACAACTCCCAACAACTCACAACCAACAATCTACCACGCCACAGCGTACCGATGCCCGCGAACGTCGGCTCCGGCCTTGATGACGCCGTTGGCCGCGTCGAACTCGACCCCCGTGGGGGCGCAGGAATTTCCCCACTCGCCTTGCATGGCCACTTTGTGGCCGCGCTGGCGGAGTTGCTCGGCGACCGATTCAGGAATCCGCTTTTCCAGCTTGAGCGACAGCGGCTGGTCACCGTGGTCGTCAAACGAGCTGTACATCGCATCGGAATCGAAGCGCGGAGCTTCGACCGCTTCCTGCGGATTCATCCCGAACTCTTCGATGTTGAGGAAGACTTGCAGCAGCGTCTGATCCTGCGAATCGCCGCAGGGCGTCGAAAACGCCAGCCAGGGCTTCTTCTCTTTCAGTGCCAGCGTGGGCGTCAGCGTGATGCGCGGCCGCTTGTGGGGCACGAGTTGATTGGGATGGCCGGGCGTCAGCACGAATGCCTGCGCGCGCTGGCCGAGGGGGATGCCCGTGTCGCCGGCGACCACCGCCGGATACCACGCACCGCTGGGAGTGGCGGAAAACAAGTTGCCCGCGCTGTCGATGACGTTCACGCAAGTCGTATCCTGATGCTCGGCATTACGATCTTTGTAACGCATGCGGATAAATTCGTCCGTGGCGCGAGCCCGCATTCCCGCCGGGTCGCCGGGAATGTGTTCGGCGGAAGCCTTGCTCATGTCAATCAACGGCCGCCGGATCCTGGCGTAGTCTTTCGAGATGAGCTCTATTGGAATCTGGTTGAAATCCGGGTCGCCGTAATAAGCGTCGCGGTCCGCGTAACCGAGCTTCATGGCTTCGACGACGGTGTGAATGTAGTCGGCGGAGTTCTGGCCCATCGACTTCAGGTCAAACGCTTCGAGCAGGTTGAGGTTTTCCAGGAACACCGGCGACTGGCTCCAGAAGCTCACTTTGTAAACATCGACGCCGCGATAATCGGTCACGAGCGGCTGCTCGACTTTGGCATGAAAGGCCGCGAAGTCGCCCTCGCGCAGCAGGCACCCGGCTTGTTTGCAGAAGTCGCTGATCTCCTTCGCGATGGGACCGCGATAGACGAAGTCGCGGACGGCTTCGATGGCGGCGGAGCGGCCACGGTTCGCGTTCTTTCGGTCCACCTCTGCCATGCGGCGGAACGTTCGCGCCAAGTCAGGTTGAGAGAAGATCGTCTGTTCTTTTGGCGCGTGCCCGCCCGGCAGGAAGACCTTCTTCGAAGTGGGCCACTTTGCGATGATCGACTCGAAGCGACTGATGCCGCGCGCGAAGCGGCCGTCGAGCGGAACGCCGTCGGCGAGCTCGATGGCCGGCTGGATGATTTCAGCGAAGCTCATCGTGCCCTGCGTCTGAAGCGCCACGAGCAACGCATCGATTGCTCCCGGAACGAGAGGGCTGAGCAGGCCGTAGGCGGGAATCGTTCCCTTGGTGATCGATGCGACCTCGGCGATGCGGGGATCGGAACGCGACAGATTCTTGTAGAACTCCACCGTCGCCATTTGCGGAGCGATGCCGGCACCGTTGATGGCTACAGCGGGCTTTCCCGCGAGCTTAATGAGGATCGGACACTCGGCGCCGGAGGCGAAGCCGTCCATCTCGACCACCGAGGCGGCGAAGACCGTCGCCACGCCCGCGTCGACGGCGTTGCCGCCTTTCTCCAGGATGCGCAGGCCGGCCTCCGCCACCAGCGGATGCCCCGCGGCCACCGCGCCGCGCTTGCCCGCCACCAGTGGCTTCATCGTGGCGGCGCTAACCTCAAGTGGAGAGTTAACTGCGGCAAGAATCGCCAGAAGAATTACGACCGAAAAACCAAAGCGCTTCATCGCTGCTCCTTGCAATCTGAAAAGGTCGATCGGCCCAAAATCGTTGTGGCGGAATGCTGTCGGAAAAGTCGAGGCGTGTCAAGGGCACAATGCTCGTTTGTAATTGGAGCTTGCGTTTGCGCTCGTGACCTCGCGGTCGAAACGGTTGAAAACTTGAGTCGAGTTACATTGAAAACGTTCCGGAAACGTAGTAGTTATGAGCTCTCACTTCGCGCTCGCACTGATACGAAATGACTCCGCCAGGAGAATGACGAAACTATGAATCGCAGACAATGGTTGGGTGGTGTAGGAGCTTCGCTGGTCGCGGCGCGAGGCACGCGAGTTCACGCTTCCGCGAAAGCGGCCGCATCGGCCTCTCCGGCTGGAAAGGCGCCGCTCGACCTGAGCGACTACCAGCCCAAGAGCATGCTCCACGTGGCGGAGAATAAGGTCCCGCGCTCGCGTTATCCGGTCATCGACGTTCACACGCATTTTGCCTGGCTCGCTCGGAGCGAAGGCCCGAACGCCGCCGACGGGCGATTGAAATTTCTCGCGACGCCGGAAGAGCTTCTGGCGGTCATGGACCGCAAGAACATCCAGACGATGGTGAACCTCACGGGCGGTTATGGCGCCGGCATGGAAGAGGCGATTCAAAAGTATCAGGCGGCGCACCCGAAGCGGTTCGTGATCTTCACCGAGCCGCAGTGGCACCGCTTGAATGATCCCAACTACAGCCAGTTCCAGGCGGACGAAATCGAGCGCGCACGTAAGGCGGGCGCGCGCGGGCTGAAAGTCACCAAGGCGCTGGGCCTCTACGTGCGCGAAGGAATCACCACCGGCCCGCTCGTCAAGATTGATGACCGCCGCCTCGATCCAATGTGGGAAGTGTGCGGCGCCCTCAAGATTCCGGTCTCCATTCACATTTCCGATCCCGAAGCCTTCTTCCTTCCCATCGACCGCTTCAATGAACGCTTCGAGGAACTCAACAATCACCCCGACTGGTCGTTTCACGGCAAGGATTTTCCCAGCAACCGCGAATTGCAGGAGGCGCGCAATCGCGTTTACGCGCGGCATCCGAAGACACACTTCAACACCCTGCATGTCGGCAACGACGCGGAGGACTTGCCCTCCGTCTCGGAGTGGATGGATCGCTTTCCCAATATGTCGGTCGAGCTGGGCGCGCGCATCGGTGAGTTGGGCCGGCAGCCGCGCGCCGCGCGCAAGTTTTTCGAAAAGTACCAGGACCGCATCATGTTTGGCACCGACGCCGTTCCTCCGCCGGAGGGCCTGGCCACGCCGCAGCAGATTTTCGGCGACGAGCTTTATGAGATCTATTACCGCTTCCTCGAGACGCAGGACGAGTACTTCGATTACGCGCCGGCGCCGGTTCCGCCGCAGGGACGCTGGCGGATTTACGGTTTGGGTCTGCCGGACAAAATCCTTCGGAAGGTTTACCACGATAACGCCGCGCGAATGCTGGGCATGGCGCGTTGACCGCCGCGGCAGTGGAGCGCAACCGCTCCAAGGAGTGAATCCATGAAAAGAGCAGCAGCCCTGATTGCGCCAGTTCTCTTGATCGTCTCTTCCGTTACTCTGTTGGGACAAGCGCCGAAAGGGCAGAAGGCTGAGGAGAAGAAATCGATCTTACTCAAAGACTTCAGGCCGCAGTCGATGCTGCATGTCCCGGTTCACAACGTCTATCGCGCGCGCTTTCCGGTGATCGATGTTCATAATCATGTCAACGACGCCAGAAGCCCGGCGAGCGAGCGGGTCCCTCCCGCAGATGTCGTTGCCATGATGGATGCATGCAACGTGCAGAAGATCGTGATTCTCACGGGGAAGTGGGGCCATGACCTCCAGCGAGTGGTCGACGAAATGGTGAAGCCTTATCCCGACCGCTTCATTGTCTTCACCCAACTTGATTGGACAAATCTGGACGCGCCCGACTTCGGCCAGCAGATGGCGCGGCAGATTGACGACGCCGTGGCGCGCGGCGCTCGCGGGTTGAAGGTTACCAAAGAATTTGGTCTTCAAGTGCGCTACAAGTCCGGCAAGCTGCTCACCGTGGATGATCCCAAGCTCGATCCAATCTGGGCGGAGTGCGGACGATTGGGGATTCCGGTTTCCATCCACGTCACCGACCCGGAAGCTTTTTTCCATCCGTTGGATAACACGAACGAGAGATTCGAAGAGCTGATCGACAATCCCGACTGGCTGTTTTACGGCCCGCAGTTTCCCAGCAAGGAATCGATCCTCGAGGCGCGCAACCGGATGTTTGCCAAGCATCCCAACACCACGTTCATTTCGCTGCACGTGGGAAACTGGCCGGAAGATCTCGATTACGTTTCGGACGTGCTCAACCGCCATCCCAACGTCATGGTGGAGTTCGGCGCTCGCGAGGCGGAGCTGGGCCGGCAGCCGCGACGCGCCCTGAGATTCTTCGTGGAATATTCAGACCGCATCATGTTCGGCACGGACTATTCCCCCAGCGCGGAGATGTATCGCAATTACTTCCGTTGGCTGGAAACAGCAGACGAATATTTCGACTATTGGAGCGCGCCAGAGCAGGGCCGGTGGAAGATTTACGGCTTGGACCTTCCGGACGATGTGCTTGAGAAGGTCTACCATCGCAATGCCGACAGGATCTTCAGCCAGTTCAAGGGTCAAAAATGACGAGGGGGTAACAATGATTGGTCACAACGGGTTTCTGCGATTCACACTCGTGCGGGGCGCCTTCGCGTCTTTCCTGGCCGTGAGCGTGTTGGCCCTGACGGGCTGCAATCCGACCGCGTCGCCTCCATCGGAGCAGGCTCTCACCTCCGCTGTGGCGGTCACGGTACATCCCGGCGGGCCCGTGGTTATGAAGACCCAAACTGCGGAGTTTGAAGTCCTGCCTTCGGGCTACGTGCAAGCCTGGCTGATGAAAGATGGGAAGCGCCTGACGCTGGATGAGCCTGAGCCCGGCCGCACTTCCTCAGGCGATCTTCTGGTGAGCGCCGGAAAGGAGATCCGAGGATTTGCTTTGGATTTTGATCACGTGAAGATTTCCGAGGCGCAGGGGAAAGTCGGCTCCCGCGGCAAGCGCGTGGAAATCACAGGACGCAGTTCATCGGAAGACGCGGCGGGGATCGAGAAGACGATTGCCGTCGAAGTCTACGACGATTTCCCGAACCTCGCGCTGACTACGGTCGCTTACAAGAATGCGGGCACGACGGAATTCAAGCTCGACCAGGTGGTCGCGCAGCGGCATCGGTTGAGCGCCGCGCTGGACGACCCAAAGGCTCCGGCCTATCGCCTCTGGTCTTTCCAGGGGTCGAGCCGCGAATGGGGCGAAGATGAAGTGCTGAGCCTTACCAAGAATTTCTCCCGTCCGAATCTCGTAGGCGGCATGACTCCGCGAGGACTCGGCGGCGGAATTCCGGTGGTGGCTTTCTGGACGGCGACGGTGGGCGAAGCCATCGGCCATATCGAAACGCTGCCGCTGGTACTCTCGTTTCCTGTCACTGTGGCCGCCGATGAACGCATCAACGCTTCGATGGTGATGGACGCCGCGACGACGCTCAAGCCGGGCGAAACGTTTTCAACTCCGCGCAGCTTTGTGGCGGTCTACACCGGCGATTTCTACGAACCGCTGCGGCTCTGGTCGGCCGTTTTGCAGCGCGAGGGCTGGCCGGTTCCCAAGCCGAGCAACGAGGACTACAACATCAGTTGGTGCAGCTGGGGCTATGAATTCGACGTCACGCCCGCGCAAATGCTGGGCACCGTGCCGAAGCTGAAGGAGTTGGGCATCAAGTGGGTGACGCTCGATGATCGCTGGTTCGTTAATTACGGTGACTGGGAGCCGCGCTCGGACACCTTCCCCGGTGACGCGATCAAGAAGTTGGCGGACGACTTTCACAAGCAGGGGATGCTGGCGCAGATCTGGTGGCTTCCCATCGGCGTCGAAGACGGACAGGGAAAGTACGAGGGCCACGCGTACAAGGTCGCCAAAGTCGTCGCAGAACATCCGGATTGGCTAATTCTCGACAAGGCCGGAAATCACGCGCACATGACGCGACGGTTGGGGGCGCTCTGCCCGGCGTTGCCGGAAGTGCAGGCTTACTACAAACAGCTCACGGAGAAGTTTATCCGCGATTGGGGATTTGATGGCCACAAGCTTGACAACATCTTCAGCGTGCCGGCCTGCTACAACCCCAAGCACCATCACAAGTCTGCTGATGACTCCATCCACGCCATGGGCGAGGTTTACAAGGTCATCTTTGAGACTACGCGCGCCCTCAAGCCCGAGAGCGTGACACAGAGCTGCCCGTGCGGGACGACGCCCAATCTGGCGTGGCTGCCCTACATGGACCAGGCCGTCACCGCCGACCCCGTGGGCGCGGTGCAGATCCGCCGGAGGATCAAGATGTACAAGGCGCTGCTGGGGCCGCAAGCGGCGGTCTACGGCGACCACGTCGAACTCTCTGAGATGCCGCGGACAGCCGACGGCTATGCGGAGATCGGAAAAGACTTCGCTTCGACGATCGGCCCGGGCGGAGTCGTCGGGACCAAGTTCACCTGGCCCGACTACGGACCGAAGTTCAAGAACGTCTTCCTCACGCCGGAGAAGGAAGCACACTGGAAAAAATGGACCACAATCTACAACACCAAGATGCTCTCGCGCGGAACGTTCTTGAATCTCTACACGCTTGGGTACGACGTGCCGGAAGGTTACGCGATTGAGAAGGACGGGAAGATGTATTACGCGTTCTTCTCGCCCGAGCCGGAGAAGCCGTGGAAAGGCGAGCTCGAATTACGCGGACTGCAAGCGGGAAAGTATCGCGTGGTTGACTATGGGAACGGGAAAGACTTCGGGACGATCGATGGAGCAAACTCCAAGCTGGCTGCGGAGTTTACTCACCATCTGCTGTTGGAAGTAGTCAAAGAATAGGTTGCACGTTACGGTCTGCGAGATCTTCAGCACAGGCCCGCTTTAAACTTCTGCTCGCTGTGACCTAAAACCTGTCACCTGTAAGCTTCGGCCTTACTCGCCGAGGACCTGCACCATGTATGTTCTTTCCAGCGGGCCGTCATATTCCATGAAGTAGATTGTCTGGCGGGAGCCGCGCACGACCTTGCCGTTCTCAATCGGGAACATGCAACTGATGCCGCCTAGAATACTTTTCAAATGAGCGTCGGCGTTGAAGCCCAGGCGGCCATCGTAGTCAAGGTAGCGGCGGTGATGGTAGTCCTCGTCCTCGGGGAACAGGCGGGAGAAGTGCGTGAGGATGTCCTCTTCCAGGCAGGGAATGCCTTCGGTCACCAGCAGGCCGGAGGAAGTGTGGGAGGTCATGACGTTGACCACGCCGTTCTTGACGCCGCTCTTCTGAACGACCTCGTCCACTTTCGACGTGATGTCGATGGCTTCCTCGGATTTTCGGGTTTGAACTTTGATGCGTTCCAGCTTGATGATCATGATTAGCCGTCAGCTTTCAGCGATCAGCTTCCCCATTCACAATTCAGAATTCACAATCCCCAGCAGCCTCTCGGCGTTCTCCTTCAGGATCTTGTGCAGGCAGCCTTCGGTAAGTTGCAGGTTCTTCAGCGCGTGGACCATGTTCTTGATTTCCACGCGCGGGTAGTTGGAGCCGAAGACGACTTTATTCCGCAAGCTGCGCTCGATGACCGTTGTAGGAATCTGTTTGGAAAAGACAAACTGGTAAAACTCCTTCGGGCCGTCGTAGTAGAGGCACGAAGTATCGAGATAGACGTTGGGATACTTCAGCGCCAGCGCTGTCGCTTCCCAAACCCACGGCCAGCCGAAGTGCGCGAGCACAAATTTCAATTTGGGAAAATCGCGAATGGGCTGTTCCAGATGCAACGGCAGGCCTCGCTCGAGCGGCGTCTCCGGCGCCCAACTCATCCCAGTGTGAATCAGGAGCGGGACCTTGAGCGCTTCCGCCGCTTCGTAAACGGGGTAAACCTTTTGCGCGTCTGGCCGGAAGTCTTGAAGCGCGGGGTCGAGCTTAAGGCCGCGCAGCCCCAGTTTCTTTATAGCATTTTCGAGCTCGCGGGCCGCGCCCTTCTTGAGCGGGTCAACACTCGCGAAGCCGATGAAGCGCTCGCTCCGCGCGCAGAGTTCGGCCACCTGCTCGTTGGAACTCACCGCGTCTTTTCGCGCGCGCTTGCAATCGATGGGCAGCAGGACGGCTTTTTCGATTCCCGCCACGTCCATTTGCAGGAAGAAAGTCTCGAGCGGCTGAAAGTTGTTTCCGATGTTAAAGACCTGCCGCGCCGAGCGCTCGTAGTTCGGGTACTTCTCGACGAACTCGCGGATCAGGACGGGATGCGTGTGAAAGTCAATCATGAATCCGCCTTAAGAGAGGATTGCCCGCTGGTGGCCATTCCGCCAGCGGCCTGCTTCCCGTGCCGGCTGAGAAAAGTCTCCAGGTTTTGGCGCTCGCGGAACGCTTCCGTGCCGCCGGGCCGCGTGGTTGAGAACGCTCCCGCCAGGTTCCCATACGCGAGACAAGTCGGGACGTCGGCGCCGCGAACGTATTGATGAATGAAGCCCGCGTCAAAGCTGTCGCCCGCGCCTACCGGGTCAACCGCGTCAACGCTGAGCGCCGGGCAAGTGAACCGCTCTTTTCCGCGCCGCGCCAAAGCGCCTTCCGGCCCCAGTTTCACGGCCAATACCGGCACGAGCGACGCGAGTCGTTCGATTGCCGCGTCGAGATTATCCAAGCCCGCGATTTTCATGGCCTCGCGCGCATTGGGGAGGAAGACATCCGCATAGCTCAAGGCGTCCAGAAAGTCGGGTTCCCAGCGGTCTTCGGGATCATCGTTGGTGTCGAGCGAGATGGTCAGCCCGGCAGACTTCAAGCGCTTGAGAAGTTCAAGGACGCGAGGCCGCAAAGCGCGGTGAAGAAAGAATGACGACAGATGAAAATGCCGCGCGGATGCGAGGTACTCAATGTCAAGATCCTCGAAGCACATTTCGAACATCGTCCCGGCGTAGGTCAGGATGTTCCGGAACTTGGCGCGTGGGAGAATCACCGTCAGTCCCGTGGAAGTCGGGCCGCTCAACTTTCGAACTTTTGAAACGTCCACGCCGCCCGCCGCCAATCGTGCCAGGGCAATCTCTCCCAGCGGGTCGGTTCCGATTCGAGAGATGAACCCAACCTGCGTGCCCAAAGTCGCAAGGTTGTGGGCAAAGATCGCCGAAGAACTCCCCAGTGTGAGGCTCAAGCCGCTGGCCATAAGCTCGCGCTCCGGTTCGAGTTCTTCGGGGAGGCCGTAGAGAATGAGGTCAAGATTGAGCTCACCCACTACCGTCACGTCAAGGTCGGGCACGTCGCTAGTCCTTGCTGTTCAGGATAACCACGCGACTGAGATTGCGCGGCCGGTCGGGATCCTGGCCTTTCTTCAGCCCCGTGAAGAGGCCCAATAACTGGCCGGGCATGGCGTACGCCGCCAGGCGGGCGAACTCCGGCACTTCCAGCTTGAGCTCGACCACAAAATCCGCCGCGTGGCGCACGGCGCTGGTAGCGGCATTAGTCACAACGAGCGTGGTCCCGCCCAAACCCTTGACTTCCTGCAGGACCTCGGCCTCGTCTTCATATCCGGTCTCGGAGAGGAGGAACGTAACCAGCGCTTCCGGACTGACAATCGCTTTCGGGCCGTGGCGGAATTCCAGCGTGTGGAAGCACTGCGCATAGGAGCATGACATCTCTTTGACCTTAAGCATGGCCTCGTTCGCCAAGCCGAAGAAAGGTCCCTGGGCCAGGAAGACGTAGTCGGCAAAATCGTTGGCTTGGACGAACTGCTGAATCCGCGCGGGGAGGGGGTCCAGCGCCTTCTGGGCCTGGCCAGGGAGCTGGCGCAAGGATTCCGCAAAGTCCGCCTTCTCAGCATAGGTTGCGGCCAGAGCCTGCAGCCCGAGCAGCATCGAGGTGAAAGAGCGCGTCATCACCGTGCTCTGCTCGTCAGCAGGGAGCATGTACAAGGTTGTGGTCGAGATTTCCTCCAGCGGCTGGTGGGTGGCGCAACTGATGGCTAGGGTGCGGATATTCTCCTTGAGCTCCAGAAACTCCGCCGCTTTCAAGACCTCCGACGTGTGGCCGGAACGGGAGATTAGAACCGGCTGGCACTTCGAATCGCCCGCCAGGATGAGCTCGGGGTAGAGCATCAAATCGGACGCGGGCACGGCCCGCGCCCGCAGCCCGGTGATGAGGGTCCAGCTCGCGGCCGCCGCCAGCGCGATGTAGTAGCTGGTGCCGCAACCGATGAAGAGCCAATCCGACCGGGCCGGAAACTGTTTGGCGATCCGCCCCAGCTCGCCCTTCGCATCCAGAGCCCGGAGACACTCCTGCCAACATTGGGGCTGGGAAAGAATTTCGCTTCGGGTGTGCCTTCCGGGAGTGGCGGCGTCCGGGGTCATGGGGATTCCTCTGTCACCTGACGGAAATTCGAGATCGGAACTGCTTGACTCCTCCGGGCGGAAGCCAGGCCATTCGCGCGAAGGTCAGACCAACGTCACTTCGATTCCTGCCTCCTCGAGCGCCCGCAATTCAGTTTTGGCGATTCGGCTGTCCGTGATCGTCTGGTGCACGGCCGAGGTGGGCGCAATGGATGAGAGGCTGCGGCGCCCAAACTTGCTCGAATCACACACCACCACGGTCTTGCGCGAGATCTCGACCATGACGCGATTGACGCGGGCCTCAAGTAGATTCGGAGTGGTCAGGCCAGCCTGGATATCAAACCCATCGACGCCCAGGAAGAGAATATCCGCGTTCAACCGGCGCAGGGAGTCCTCTGCCAGGGGGCCTACCAGCGAGAAGGAGTTCTCGCGAAGGATCCCGCCCGTGAGGATGACTTGCACGGTCGTCCCGGCGAGCTCGGCGGCGATGTTAACGGCATTGGTGATAACGGTCAGATTGCGGAAGTCGCGCAGCTCCCGCGCAATCATGGTAGTGGTCGTGCCGGAATCCAGCAGGACCGATTGGCCTTCCTTCACTAATTGGGCGGCGACACTTCCGATCCGCTGCTTTTCCTTACGGTGCTGCTTTTCCTTCTCCCGCAGACTTGGATCGAGCAGTGCCCCCGTCCGCACCGGCAAGGCGCCGCCGTGCGTGCGATAAATCGATCCCTGTCCGTGCAGGACTTCCAGATCCTTTCGGATCGTTACTTGGGACGTTGCGAATCGCTGCGCCAGGTCTTTTACCAGCACCCGGCCATCGTGGTTGATTGCGTCAAGAATAGCTCTGCGTCGTTCTTCATTTAGCATACGAGTCGCAACGATCCTCTCCGCGGAGAACCCGTGCTGTTCTGCCGTTGCTTTCTCTTTCTATTTAATACTATTACTTTCGAAAGTCAAATGAACTAATGAGCCGCACCCCTCGCTGCCTTGGTTCAATTCTTTCTATCAGCGGGAATTCAGCTCATGCTCCAAGGGACTGCCGCGCTAAAACTGAACACCCGACGCCCGGAAGACTTTCGGGTCGCCAGGTACACGAGAGTCCGAAACTCCGGCTCATGCTACACGTTCGCGGTCGGTCACGTCAACTGGTGGTTTGGGCGGTGAACATGCTGACGAAACTTCCTTGTCGCCACGAGTCAGTCGGAATAGACTTGACTGAGCACATGGCTCAACTATTGGTTTCTGAGGATGGTAAAAGCGAGATGGCCGATTGCCTGACCGCCGATTCCTCTCGATCTTCGGACCTGGCGCTGCTCAGCCGCGGAAGGGTTGCGGGGATGGCAATTGTGCTTACCCTTCTCGCCGCCATTGGCCTGCCGGAAACGCTTCGCGCCCAGAAGGAGACCGAGGAGATCGAGGATATTACCGGCCGCTACCAATTCCTGAATGCCGGCGATACCCTGGCATTGCTTGACGAGGAAGGGAAACTTAAGGGCTACGCGGACGTATTGCAGGGAGAGGAAGAATCTGACTCTGTTCTGAGCTATCCCATCACCATCGGGTCACGGAAGAAGAAAAACATAGAGTTCAAAACCGCCAAGGTCCATCAAAAGTATTTTCGCTTTACCGGCACGGTGGAGCGCGGCTCGGGACATGAAGAACCTGACCCCGACTTCTGGCGCCTGGTCGGCGACCTGGAAATCGTCACGACGAAAGGAGAGACCGGGGAGGAATTCAGCCAGCGAATGCACGTGGTGTTTAAGTCGAAAGGCCGCGAGCAGGAAGTAGAGGAGTGATTCGCGGCCGGTTCGCAGTCGGTCCGCGCCGGCAAGACGGTTGTGCATCGCACTGGAAAACGCTGGGCGGAAGTTCGGCCGGGAAGTGCGGAAAGCAGAATCTACCCACGCCCACGAGGGGAAGGAAATGACTGAAAAGGGAATTGACATGCTGCGCCGCCTGCTCGGCGACGATCGGGCGATTGAGATTCGCAATGATTGGGCCAAGCTGTCCCCCGACTTTGCCCACTACGTCACCACCTTTATCGCGGGAGAAATCTGGTCTCGGCCGCACCTGGATTTAAGAACGCGGAGTCTCGTGACGATTGCCGGCCTGACCGCATTGAACCGGCCCAACGCGCTGCGCTTGAATATCGAAATGGCTTTGAACAACGGCGCCAAGAAGGAAGAGATTCTCGAAGCTCTCCTGCAGATGGCTCCCTACGCCGGTTTCCCTGCCTGCTGGGAAGGCCTCCTGATCGCCAACGAAGTTTTCAAATCAAACGCCGCGGCGAAATAGCACAAACCAGTTTTAGAAGCTGCCCTCACCCCCGGCCCCTCTCCCATTGGGAGAGGGGAGGAGGGGGATTGCTATTTCCAGCCCTCTCCATTGGGGGGAGGGGAGCAAGGGATTTTCCTCTTCCAGCCCTCTCCCCTCGGGAGAGGGTGGCTCCGCCCGCTGGCGGAGACGGGTGAGGGTAGCGCGCCGCCCGTCAATCGCGGGCCAACTGCAGCGGCGGGGCGGCGAGGCGTTTCGCCTTGCGCTCCAGCCGTTCGCGTCGCTGCGAAAAACGCTTGAAGTGAGTTGAGGATGAAACCGGCCGCAGGTTTTCGAGGGCTGTGCATGTGTATTCCAGCGCGGCGGCGACGTCGCGCTGTCGGTGCTCAAAGTGGATGGCGAGTTCCTCGAGCGCGCGAAGCGCGAACGGCGTTTCGCGGCGGGCGAGTTCATTCCAAAGCTCGACCGCCAGGTCGTGTTGCCGCCGCCGCTTGTGCTGGGCGGCGAGTTGCCACAACGCCTGGGTTTCGACCATCTGCGGGAGACCTTTGGCGAGAGCCTGCCGGCAGGTTGCGGCTGAGCGCTCCGTGGCCTGCGCGCGGTCGAGGATCCGGCTCAGGCTGAACAAATCGAGGCTTGATGCGTTGGTGTCCTCACTGCCGTCGCTCAGGACGTTTGCGAGTTCAACTGTCACGGCGGCGAGCGTCACAATGTCCAGCGCGTTGTGATAGAAGACGGGCTGCAATCCCTGCGCGTTGCCCGTGCGGAGATAATCGAAATAGATCCCCGGAATCTCCGAGCCCTCCACATCTC
>Ga0316628_100002301_pt1 | contig 14076 bp, 10 predicted proteins | sample OWC_Aug_M2_C1_D5_FD_207648 | JGI IMG/M metagenome (GOLD analysis project Ga0316628, IMG submission 207648) | Wetland soil microbial communities from Old Woman Creek delta, Ohio, United States - OWC_Aug_M2_C1_D5_C | ecosystem: Environmental > Terrestrial > Soil > Wetlands | place: USA: Ohio... | reverse complement strand
AGCCGTGATGATGGGCATCGCGCCGTTCGTGGGCCGGCAGCAGGCCCACGACATCGTCTACGACGCCTGCCGCACGGTCAACGAGAAAGGCGGAACCCTGGCCGAGGCGCTCGCCGCCTCGCCGGCCGTGACCGCGCACATCGACCGCCCGACCATCGACCGGCTCACCGATCCGGCCAACTACCTCGGTCTGGCACCCCAGATGGTGGACCGCGCCGTCCGGCTATCCAACGCCGTCGCCGCCTGAGCGGCGTGCGTCATCGCAGATGCCTCTCCGCCCACTCCTTCGCCTTCGCGATCGCGATCCGGATCGCCTTGCCCTCCTCCATCCCCTCCTCGAGCAGCGCGTTCGCGATCTCGATCGCCTTCTCCCGCACCGGCTCGGGCAGGTGCGACATCGAGGGCGGGTGGCGGTCGAGGGTCCAGGGCATGGAGGTGCGCAGAAGCTGACGAACGCTAGCGCCGTCTACCCTCTTCCGCCCGGATAAAGCGGGACAGGTGGAAACTTGCGAGCTTCACGTCTTCGGCGTTCAGCAATTCCGGCTCGTTCATGAGAAAGCCTCGAAGTGCCTTCGGCTCTAGTACCCAGAACTTGCGCCGGGACGCCGGCTCCTGCTCGACGAACCAGCCTGGAAAGACGATTACAGAGCGGACTGAAAATTTGCGGCCCGTCGACTCGGAAAGGAGGGCGCGCAACCAACTCGCTTGCGCCTTCCCCTGCACAATCGGATCGCGATCCGGTTCGTAGCCGTTTACCAGGATGCGTTCTCCATCACATACGACCTTGGCCTCGCCGCGAGCGGGTTTGCTATGCGTCTTGGTCTCGACGGTGAATACGCCCGCCGGGCCTATCACGACGTGATCAAGATTAAATCCTACGCCCACGACGTCGTGAAATACCTGATAGCCATCCTCGCGCAATCGCTCGAGGAACTGCCCGACCGCGCGCTCTCCTTCAATGCCTAGTCTCAGCGCTCGCGCCTTCGGCAGCGCACGCCAGATCCGCAATGAAGCGTAGCCAACTGCAATAACGGCAATGACGGTAAAGAGGATGGGGCTGGGTGGCAGAGAAAAGTAGTAGCGGGACCACTCCAGCCCGGCGAGTACGACGAGAACGCCAGCCACAAGCGCAGGTTCAAATGCACTCTCCACGAAATCCCGACGCTGCTCCTCGAGCGACTGGCCGGGATTGCGCAGTGGTTTGTCCTTTAGTGGCGACCGCTTCGTCGACTTCATCTAAAGTCCCTTGATCCAGGACGCAGGTTCAAAATAGGTAACACGCAGCACGGGCCCTCGAGCGCCTTGCCCGCGTCAGGGCGGGCGTGCACCAGCAAGCCTAATGTAATCGACCCCTGTCGATTCTTGCGAGCAATTCGTTCTCAACCACGGGCCATGGCTGAGCAAGGTCTACTGTCGCGACATGTAGCTCATGCCCTTGGACGCGCATCTTCTCGTCTAATGCGTACCGTGTCGCTGGATAGAGCAAGAGTCCTGCCGCGGCACGATGCGCCTCACTTAGGTGCTCTTGGGTGCGTAAGTAGGTGTACAGCTGATAGAGATTCGCGGAATGAAACTTTTCCGATCCTTCGAAGCGCACAGCCAGCGTATTGGCGTAGTACTTAGTATCGATAACGAAGCGTCGCACAGCCGGCTCTCTCCACTTCATAGTGATGTCGGTTCGCATCCGAGGGACAAATGCTGAACCACTCTCATCGAACCAACTGAGCTCCTCAGCTGCAACGTTTGCCTCGGGATAGTGATAGCGGCAAAAGTTGCGAATGAACCGCTCAAACAAGTCCGCGAACGCAATCTCGTCCCGCAGAAGCCCCGCTAGCACGTCGGCGCCGGCAGCCTCACTCGGCATTTCATAGCGGTAAATGAGGTGGCAAATCGAAAGCGGAAGAAGGTATGCAATGTCGTTACGTCCAAGCTGGAGCTTCCCAAAATCTGACGACTGAACTGCGGTGATCGCAACGCCATCCATGGCGCGAACGGCCTTACGCAAATCATGTCGTAGCGCTTCCGCGTGCTCCGGTTTCCCGCCTACCACTACTCGTGGATCTCGCATCAGACGGTCCAGGGTGGATCGGAGGATCCGATTCCGTAGTGTGTCGCTGGAAAGCTCGCTATAAGTGCACACCGCCCTGCCAGATTCGAAGCTCAGCCGCTTCAGGCTGCGCGAAAAGTCTATGCGTCCACGAACCCCTTGAATCTGTTGCGTTGTCCTAGCGTAGGTGCGAGGCAGCTGATGGCGAAGCAAATCCGTCGTGCTATCGACGAGCACCCTGGCCAACAACCCTACTAAATTGGGAGCGGCTTCCGCCGCGCCGTCCCAGCGCCCGCGCCACCGAGTCATATCCCAGGCATACATCAGCAAGTACCAGGCATTCTGGACACGAATCGCGCCAGGATCGACCAGCGGTACTGCCGGGAAAAACATAACTAGGCGTTAAGCAGTGCCGCAGTTGCGTTCTTCACCTTCTCGGGGGCGTCGAACCAATATTCCTCGAGTAAGGGCACGATTTCCGTTGTGACGATTGCGCGATACCAATCCATGTCAAGCCGAGAGAAATCGTCCCCTCGAGGGCAGAAGAAGCTATGCCCGACTTGGAAGTCCCTTCCCAGCTGGGGATCCTCCTCGATCATTCCGTTCAGCGCGTTCATCCGTTGGACGATATGCTGAATCAGGTTTACCGCCATACCCCGCTCGCCGAGCCATCGGCTAAATGCAGGATCCCCAAAGCGCGGCGTGAGCGAAATAAAAGCGAAGCGTCGGCGAAGTGCATAGTCCACCAACGCTAATGAACGATCCGCGCGGTTCATGGTTCCCATTACAAACAGATTGCGCGGGACCGAAAAGCGCTCGTGATCGGATCGACGGTACAAAAGGGTGACACCTGGCTTGATATCGCGTTTGTCGGCCTCCAGAAGCATCAGCAGTTCCCCAAACACTTGGCTCGTATTCCCGCGGTTGATCTCATCTATGATCAGAACATGCCGGAGATCCGGTTGAGCCTGCGCAGCCTGGCAAGCCCGTAGGAACGGGCCATCAACAAGCTCAAACCTCCCTGCTTCACGTGTCGGTCTAAAGCCACGCACAAAGTCTTCATAGCTATATGAGGGATGAAACTGAACGGTGGTGACCCGTCGCCAGTCGGACGACTCCATGAGTGCATACGCAAGCTTCTGAGCAATGAATGTCTTACCGACGCCCGGCGGTCCCTGAATAATTGCGTTGCGCTTTGACTCGAGGCGGTCTAATGCTTGTTCTAGCTCGACGCGAGTGAGAAATACTCCCTCACTCAATGCGGTATCAATTGAGTACGGCGCAATACCCTCGCCCTCGATATCAACGCCTGTGGCTTCGCCCGCCTCTTCATCCGGCTCACCTCCCGCTGCGATCCCCTCGTCCCACCACTTATGGGTGAAGTAGTCGTAGTCCTGCGGCTCACCGTAAAAGACGAAACGGATTAGACGCTGAGCAAACTCCTCTTCTTTCCGTATGCGCCAAACAGTTGCTCGCCCGGTATAGAAATACCAGCTACGCGGCTCTGCTGGCAGCGGATCCCACTCAACGTCCACTGTTCGTCCATCGCCATGATTTCTAGTGATGGTCCCCGTGGCCTTGATGATATTCCGCGAGATTGTCTTACCGCGATTGTCAAAGGGCAGCCCTTCCCTCTGCGTCGTTGCTGCCTTTATGGCAATGCGATCACCGACCTTCATTTGGCGAACAAGATCCGTGAACTTGTCCAAGTATCCGTTCTGCCAAATTCCGTCTCTAGCAAACTTCTCTGTCTGGTCCCTGGGTTCATGGTCATCCCAGTACGCACCTACGAGCCAGTAATCGATCGATGCATCGATAGATGCCGGGACATTTTCTCTGGCAGTGACTGGCGCATCCTCATGCCCATGCTCCGCGGAGAGCCAGGCGTCGTGCGAGAGCTCCGCGAAATTCGCCTTCTGGCTCCGCTTGACCCGATTCAAGATGTCCAGATAGCTTCGATAGCTAAGACCCGCTGAGGGCAGTTTGATCTTCGCGTAATCGCGCATCACGCTGTCGATACTCAAGAATACATCCGGACGAATCCAGAAAAGTCCCATCGTCAGATTGACATTCACGCCCTGCACGTCCAGCGCGCGGTCAAAGGCGGCGCCAAACTCCGAGTCGCTTAGAGGCTCCTGTTGTAGTGCCAATTCGAAGAGCCGCCACAACGCCGGAACGTCACCCGGCTTTCGCTTGTCCGCGTACGCAAAGAACCATGAACTTTGGTTGTTCAATACCGGAATACCGGCGAAGTCGATCGGCACGTCCGCCGCGAGAACAAAGAACTTTTTGAACTCTTCGGCAATACGAACACGGTTTTCATGCGTAATCCCGCGGTTAATGACGCCGAAGAATGTGAACGGATCAATTTCTCTCAGTAAGAAGCGTCGACCTGTCTCGTCCTTATCGTTCAACGGAGTGATGGTAAGCCCGTTAGCGCGCAAACCGCCAAGGCAATTAATGAGTTCGGTCTGCTTGTCTCGGTAGTTGATGAGCTTGCTCGCTAGCTCTCCATAGAATGGAATCCACGTAAATCTGGCCGCAGTACGCTTATCTTTGTCCATACGCTTCCTGTCTTTTAGACTGACACGCGCCGCGGCCTCACCACATCCTGGATATATAGACCTACCCGCGCAATTTGCGGTACGCCTCCGACGCCATCCACGCGGTCACCATCTTTTGGAATGGCACGTCATTCATGAATCGCACGAAGATATCTTCGTTCTGGTCCATGCGTTCGACGAACAGCGTTTCGAGCAAGTTCTTGAAGACGAGCTCGAACTTGTCCTCGGGGTTGACAATCGCGGCCTGCTTGAGACCTGCGTCTGTGACCGCCGCCTCGACGATTTGATCGAAGAACAGTTGATCTGCTTGATTGAAGTCTGTGCCAAAGCGCTCGTTAACCAGATCGATCAAGCGTGAAAGCGGCACAGGTTCGCGGGCAGGCAAACCGCTGCCAACTTCCGTTGGACCATCGAGCGGGCGTGCATAGTCCTTGCTGAGGCTGATCGAGCCTTCGCTGATCTTCTGTAGGCGGTAATACTCCAGCCGTACATCGTCATCGAACTGGTATGCGGGGCTGCCTTTCCTTCTGGGTAGCTTCGCCGCCAGATGCCTAAGAAACACGTATAGACGCTCAAGATCCGTATCCTGGTACGGAATGATCTGACTCAGAAACCCGTAGAGATTGCGGAATGCCAAAACTTTTCCGCGCCAAAGCTCGGCTTCCTCTTCACTTTCTTTGCGCCGCGCTGTGAATCGAGACACCCCGGGGTCTAACGCGGCATTCATGGCTTGATGATCAAGTGCGCTCTGTCGTTCCTTCGGCTTGAAGTACACGGCGCAAAACCGTTCAATTTCCTCGGCTAGGTACATGCCCGACGAATCTAGTTCGCCTTTGATTGCATACATACGAGCCGGGTCGACTTCCTCTCCCATCGCCGCGCCTTCGTAGTACGTCGCGAAAGCCTCGCGAATTTCCTCGCGGTCGTTCACAAAGTCGAGAACGAAAGTGTCTTCCTTGAGCGGATGAATCCGGTTTAGACGAGACAGTGTCTGCACGGCTTGAATACCCGCAAGCCTCTTGTCCACGTACATCGTGTGCAGCATCGGTTGATCGAAGCCGGTCTGGTACTTCTCAGCGACCAAAAGAACCTGATACTCGGTCGTCGCGAACTTCTCGGGAAGCTCCTTCTCCCGTATCCCATGGTTCATGCCCTCTTCGGTGTAAGAGACCCCCGGCACCTTGTCGTCTGGCACAGTGCCTGAGAACGCCACAAGCGTCTTGATGTGGTAGCCCTTATCCTGAATGTAGCGGTCGAAGCTCTGCTTGTAGCGCACCGCCTCCAGGCGCGACCCAGTCACCACCATCGCCTTGGCCCGACCGCCGATCTTGTGGCGAGTGACGGCCTGGAAGTGTTCGACCATGACCTCGGTCTTCTGCGCAATGTTGTGCGGGTGAAGCTTCATGAAGCGCGCCAGCGCTTGCGCGGCCTTCTTGCGCTCGACGTTTGGATCGTCCTCGGTGGCCTTGAGCAGCTTGAAGTAGGTCGCGTACGTGGCGTAGTACTTCAGCACATCAAGGATGAACTCCTCCTCGATCGCCTGCCGCATCGTGTAGCGGTGTGCGGGCCGCCTATCGCGGCCGAACACCGCGAGCGTCTTGTGCTTTGGCGTGGCGGTAAAGGCGAAGAAGCTCAGGTTCGCCTGTTTGCCGCGCTTGGCCATGCTGCGGAAGAGCTCTTCCATGTCTTCCCGGCCTTCCTCAGTTGCGCGCTTCTTGGCTTCTTCCCGCAGCTCCTCGCCGCCCAGCACTTCCTTGAGATCGGTCGCCGTTTCGCCGCCCTGGGAGCTGTGGGCCTCGTCAATGATCACCGCGCAACGCCGGGTCGCGAGCATCCCCGTGCCGGTCGTTCCGCGCTCCTCGGCCATCTTGAGCAGCTGGCGCGACACGAACGGGAACTTCTGCAGGGTCGTAATAATCACCGGTACCGCATTCTCGAGTGCTTCGGCAAGCTGCCGCGAGCTCTCATCGATCCGCTGCACGACACCGCGCTTGTGCTCGAACTGGTAGATCGTGTCTTGTAATTGCTGGTCGAGCACCACGCGGTCAGTCACCACGATCACGCTGTCGAAAACGCGCTGGTTGGCGGCGTTATGCAGGGACGCGAGCCGATGCGTCAGCCAACCGATGGTGTTGCTCTTACCGCTGCCTGCCGAATGCTCGACCAGGTAGTTGCGTCCCACGCCCTCGCTGCGCGCGGCGTCTACCAACATGCGCACTGCCTGAAGTTGGTGGTAGCGCGGGAAGATCATCGACTCCACCTTGACCTTACGGCCCTGGTCGTCGCGCTTCTCGTCGACCTGTAGGTGGATGAAGCGAGCCAGGAGGTCGAGCAAGCTGTCTCGCTGCAGCACCTCTTCCCACAGATAGGCCGTGCGATAGGTCCGCCCCGCCGGATCGGGCGGGTTCCCGGCGCCGCCGTCGCAACCCTTGTTGAAGGGGAGAAAGTGTGTCGCCGTACCCGCCAGGCGGGTGGTCATCAGCACCGACTCGGTATCTGCCGCGAAGTGCACCAGCGTGCGGCGCTTGAACTCGAAGATCGGCTCGCGCGGGTCGCGGTCCTGCTTGTACTGCCGGCGCGCATCCTCGACCCGCTGGCCCGTGAGCGGGTTCTTCAGCTCCACTGTGGCCACAGGGATCCCGTTCAGGCTCAGCGTCACATCGAGGGACTTCTCAGAGCGGGGCGAGAAGTGAAGCTGCCGGGTCAGCCCGAGGCGGTTCGCAGCGTAGCGCGCCTCCAGCTCCGGGTTCAGCTCGTGGGCGGCCTTGAAGAACGCCACGTGCAGCGTGCGCCCATAGCACTTGAAGCCGTGACGCAGCGTCGCGAGCGCGCCGTTCTGGTCCATCCACTTGCACAGGTCGCCGAGGATCTGCTCGCCGGTCTTATCCCCGTGTAGCGCCTCAAGCTTTTTCCACTCACTCTCCTGGGTCTCTCGAATAAAGGGGAGCACCGACTCGGGGAAGATCGCGCGCTCACGGTCAAAGCCCTCGCGGGCAACCGGCACGTAGCCATTCTGGAGAAGGTGCGCTTCGATGACGGTCTCGAAGGCGTCTTCGGAGTGTCTCGGCGTGTGCATGACTATAGTTGTCCTCCGGCGCGGGGAACAAGGTTCTCGCCCGGATCGAACGATGCACCATGGGTTCCATTGAACGCTTCCCGCAACCGCCGCCGCATGTCCGCGTCGTGGGCGAAGACCGTCCACCAGATGGAGAACTCACCACGACCGGTGGTGACTTCGACGATCAACTCGCGGACCTCGGGGGTGTCGCGAGAGGCAAGAATGTCTCGGCAGCGCTCCGCCTTTTCCCACGCCTGTTGTCGCCTCAACCAGCGCTGATCTGCCGAGGTCGGCGCTTTTCCTGGATTCCCAGGATAACGGTCAAGACCAGTGAGGGCGATCGTGGCTTGTGCCTTGGTCGCCATGCCTGCTGCCAATGCCGGAGCAGGCCGAATCACCCCTCCGCGTACGTATTCGAGAGCGCGCAAGGTGTTGTCCGCGTCCGGCCAGAAATACTCATCTAGAACGATCGGCGCATGTCCCTTGCAGGAGTTGCAGTTCACGCACCCAAGCAGCAAGTTCCCCCAATCTGTGCCCAGTGCAGGTACCAGCGACTTCGGCTGAACGTGCTCTACCGCAAGGTTGGTTTCGATCTGCCTCTCGCAGTAGCTGCAGTAGTCCCCAAGACGCGCCTGAAGGTCCGGGCCGGCATCCTGGTATCTGGCGTACGCGGCGGGTACCACGCCCTTCTCAACGGGTCGCATCGCCACCTCCTTCGCGCTGCGTCTCTCGTTCCAGCTTGAGCAAGGCCTGAAACGCCGGATCGTCGCTGAATGGCGCGGCAAGCTCGTTGAGGCGTTGCTCCGCGGCTTCAACACCTGCCGCGCTCGGGCCGGACTCTCGGAGTAGGCGGAAGTACGCCTCAGCCGCCTCCATCATCTGACGATACCGCTCGCTCTTCTGCGGCACCTCCACGCCCATCACGTTCTCGGCAATATCCTCAATGCTCTTGTCCGCGTACTCACCAAACTCTTCTGGATCGAGGTTGATCAACTCACCGGCTCGGAGCGATTGAATGACGAAAGGGGAATGCGTTGTGGCGATGAATTGGATGTTCGGAAACGTGGTCCGCAGTTTCTCGATGACGTTGCGCTGCCATGTCGGATGCAGATGAAGCTCAATCTCATCGATCAACACAACACCCGCGCCCTGTAGCGGATCCGCGATCTCCGGGTTGGCCAGAGACAGCCGCCGAACCAAGTCGGCAACGATCGCGAGAAGCGACCGTTCTCCGTCGGAGAGTTGATCGAGATAGAGCGCCTCGCCACCCTTGTTGACACGTAAGCGAAGCGGCGACTCCTCGACCTTTGGATCGGAGAATCCATCCAAGAAAGTGGCCAGCGCTCGACCGAATGCTTTCGCGTTCCGCGACTGCCCATTGGGGCCGGTCCACACCTTGTAGCGAGCCATGAAATCTCGGTAGTCGATAATGCGACTGCGCAAGGCCTGCACATAGGCGAGGGACTGATCACGTGGCAGTTCCCTCGGCAGGCTTCTCGGCTGCCGAAAGCCTGCCCTGTCGGTCGTGTAGTACACGACGAGCGGCGCCTGGTCGCCTGCACGATTGGGATCGCCGTAAGCCTTCTTCACACGGTCCCGCACCGCCGCCGGGACTGTATTTCGCGTCATCTTGCGAGTCTGTCGGGAGTAGCTCAGCCTGAAATCAATGGGCGTACCGACGCAGTTGACTTTCAAGGCGAGGTCCGCTCGCGGGGCTTGTGCGTGGACCTCGGTCGACGCCATCCTTCGGTAGCCGCTTCGCGCAGGCGAGATCAGGGGTAGAAGCCGGGACGTGAGAAGGGCAATTGCGTCCATCACCGCCGTCTTGCCCTTGCCGTTGACACCTGCGATAAGGGTAACGCGATCCGAGAATAGGAAGGGAGCCTGCTCGCCAAAGACGCGGAAGTTGCTGAGCACCAGTTCGCGGACTCTCATGCCTCAAGCCACTTCAAGTTGACCGGTCACGGCCGCGGCGATGAGTGCGGCGCGGCGTTCCTTGAGCAAGGCGATCGTGCGTTCATTTGCAGTTCCGAGAGCATCCAATCGACTCAGATCGATTCCAATTCGTTCGACAATTGATCTCTGCTCTCCAAGTGGAGGCACCGGAATGAACATCTCGCCAAAGTCAGAGAAGCGGATCCGTGGTGCGCGCTCCCTTACCGCCGGGCAGCTGGCTTGAATGAATCCGGCAAGCGCCATGGTCCTCAGCAAATGCCCGTAGTAATTGTTGTCCACCTGCGCGATCTGCGGATCGCAGATGATGTACTCAGGCGAGCACTTGCCATCGGAGTCTGATACGCCGACGGCACCGGCAAAGGCGTCCATGGAGTGAAGCACTAGCTGGCCACTGCGGATCCCCTGGTATCCGAGTTCCAGATTCGCATTCGTAAAACCCTCTTCACGACGGTTCCGCCGTAGAGTCACCTGGCCGTCCCGGAAACACGTGACCATTTCATCTTCGTCTCGCACCGGCAGCGCTGACTGCCGAAAGACAAACTTCGCCCGCTCAAGTCGCCAATGCGCCGGAATCTCGCCGAGCCACGGGATGCCGGAATCGCGGAGGGGGGCGCGGGGGTCGGGGCCGCGGGTGACGGCGCGGGTGATGAGCGCCCGGCGCTTTTCGGCCAATAGCCCGAGCACCCGCTCCTTCGCCGCCACCAACGCATCCAGCCGCGCCGTCTCGCAGTCGAGATATTCGGCAATTCGCGACTGTTCGTCATGAGGCGGCAACAAGACTGGAAACCCGCCAAATGCATCAGCGGTGAGGTGTTGCATGGTCGAGCCATGTGCCTCACGGTCCATCTCATTAATGAACCACTCAGCCAACCAAAGAAAGAAATCATCTCGTACTCGCTTGGCATCGAGTGCGACCTTGAAAATGTGCTGATTCAGCCACGCCTCTTCACCGGCCCACCGGTACACGCCAAGTGACGCGGACCATGAGATCAAGATGTCGCGTGAACGAACCAAATATCGGCTTGGAATGTCGCCGTCGTAGCGGTTGGGCTCCTGGTTTGGAGAGCTGAGGTCCTGGATCCGCAGGATCGGCCGACCAACAGATCCCCAGTCATCGGGCTTGAACGGGTAGCCGTTGATGTAGGCGCCGAGATACTTGACCCGACTCTGCGTCCAGTTCTCTGGAATGCGCTGGATGCCATGCTGCTCAAGGCGAAGAACGGAGTCCTTGCGCATCACTCCGTTACCTCACGAAGCAACCGCATGATCTCCTCCTCCGCTTGCTTCAGCTCCGCATCGATCGTCTCCAACGGCCGCGGCGGCGTGTACTTGTAGAAGTGGCGGTTGAAGTTGATCTCGTAGCTGACCTTGTCCTTAGTACGGTCCATCCAGGCGTCCGGCACGTGCGGGCGCACCTCGCGCTCGAAGTAGGCGTCGATGTCGTCCTTGAGCGGCACGTTCTCGAAGTCGCGCAGGTCGGCGTCCGGCTCGTAGCCGTCGTCGCGCTTGCCCATGGCGACCGGCTCGGCCTCGGGGTCCTTCTTCGTGAAGACGCTGCGGAAGAGCTTTTGCTCGGTCGCCTTCCAGCGCGACTTGCGCGCGTGCAGCAGATCTTCGATGCCGCTCCACGCCGCAATCCAGACGCGCTGTGGTTCTCGGCCCAGCTTCTTATCAATGGCCTGCACGTCATCGAGCAGGTGCGGGCAGGCGTCGAGAAAACGGGCCTTGTCTTCCACGGTCATTTGGTAACGCAGGCGCAGGGGCCGCTCGACGGTCACGCGGGTGTAGCCAAAGTCGGTGTTGTCGAAGGTCTTTAAGGTCTCGCCATCGGTCTGCCGGCCGTAGAGCTTGACGATTTCCGCGATCTGGCTGCCAGTAAGATGCCGGCGCTTATCGCCAAGGCTGCGCTTGTTGTCCTCGCTGCCGCCGGCAGTCCACATGTCGCGCGCATCGAGGAGCTGGATCTTGCCCTTGCGCCGCTTCTCCTTACGGTTCGTGACGATCCAGACGTAGGTACCGATGCCGGTGTTGTAGAACATCTGTTCCGGCAGGGCGATGATGGCCTCGAGCCAGTCGTTCTCGATGATCCACTTGCGGATGTCGCTCTCGCCCGAGCCCGCGCCGCCCGTAAAGAGCGGCGAGCCGCTGAAGACGATGGCGAGGCGCGAGCCGTGCTTGTGCTCCGCCGGGCGCACGGGCTCGAACTTGGCGACCATGTGCTGCAGGAAAAGCAGCGAGCCATCGTTGACGCGCGGCAGCCCGGCGCCGAAGCGGCCGTCGAATCCGCGCTTGTCGTGCTCCTGCTGGATCTCCTTCTGCTGCTTCTTCCAGTCCACGCCGAAGGGCGGGTTTGTGAGGAAGTAGTCGAAGGTCTCAGCCGCGAACTGGTCCTCGGTGAAGCTGTCACCGTAGCGCACATTGTTGCCGGTGCCGTTGTGGTCCACCTGCTTCATGAGCATGTCGGACGCCGCGGTAGCGAAGGCGCGCTTGTTGTAGTCCTGCCCGTAGACGTACAGCTTCGCTCCGCCGTGGTGTTCGCGCAGGTAGTTCTGCGCCTCCGCCAGCATCCCACCGGTGCCGCAGGCCGGGTCGAGCAGCTTGCGCACGGTGCCCGGCGTCGCGAGCAGTTTGTCGTCGTTAATGAACAGGATGCTCACCATCAGCCGAATGACCTCGCGCGGCGTGAAGTGGTCGCCCGCGGTCTCATTGGCCAACTCGTTGAAACGGCGGATGAGGTTCTCAAAGATGAGCCCCATCTGCTCGTTCGGCACCGTGTTCGGGTGCAGGTCCACGTCGCAGAATTTCGAGACGACGAGATAAAGGATGTTTGCGTCGCGCATCCGCTCGATCTCGCTCTCAAACTCGAAGAAATCGAAGATGTCGCGGACATTCTTCGAAAAACCCTTGATGTAGCTAACGAGGTGCTTTTCGATGTTGTCGGGGTCGCCCTTAAGCTTCTCGAAGTCGAGGGGCGAATGATTGTGGAACCGTTGGCCGGCGGCTTTGTTTAGGCGCTGGTCCAGGGCCTCGCCTTCGACCTTGCCTCCCTTTAGCCTCGCGTGTTCCGCCAGGACCTTAGCTTTCGAAGAGGTGAGCACGCCGTCGAACCGGCGCAGCACGGTCATGGGCAGCATGACGCGCTCGTACTGTGGCGGGCGGTAGGGGCCGCGCAGTAGATCAGCGATCTGCCAGATCAGGTTCGAGAAGTAGTTGTGGTCGGGCATTTACTATTCGCTAGTGAGGTGCGCGTTTGTTGTCGGGGGATTCTACCGGGATGCCGTATGGCGTACGCCGCCCTTCGCGACGCAAGCCTTATCTATGAGTCCGTCTCGAGGCCCGGTCTACCCCTGTCACACCTCATACCTCTCCCCCTCAGCCCGATCGCCAGTTCGACTGCGATCTTCTTCGCCGCCGCGTAGGGCATGGGGTTGGCGAAGGCATATAGTTTTGGCAGCAAACGAAGACCGTTGCGCTCGACGAGGCTGTTTGAGCGCTCGCCTTTGTTGTGCCACTTGAACCTTGCTTCGGGCGTGAGCCGGGTCATGCCGACATAGACGCAGGGCGTTCAGACGTCGACGATCACGCCCGGAATCATTACCGAGCGCGGAGCGAGCCGCTGCTCGGCGCCCTTGAAGGCCTCGCCGAAGAGCGGCGGGCGCTGCTGGTCGTATCAGGTGCGGTGGGCGCGGTGGTCGTGGGTGATGGTGCCGCCCGTGTCGATCATCGCCTGCGAGGCGGCGGCCTCGATCACCAAGAACTGCTCGGGGAGCCCATGCAAAAGGTGAGACGGCTCCCTTCGACCAATCTTCGACGACCCAGAGAGCGAAGAGGACGAAGAGCGGCGCGCAAGCGATCAGGAAGTCGACCGGGATCATCGATCAGCTGCTCGGGATGCGGCGGACGCGGTGCGCGCGCGCGTGAGTGGTGAGAGGCCTGGCCATGACGGCAGTATGGGGAGGCAGGTGGCTCAGGGCGTGAGCCCGGGCGGGGCATAGAATTCCCACCATGCCAAAGGCCAAGCTGTACGACCCTGCTTCACCCACGCGCTTCCCCTTGAGCCGCAGCAAGGTCGAGCTGTTCCTCGACTGTCCGCGCTGCTTCTACCTCGACCGTCGGCTCGGCATCGCGCGCCCGTCAGGGCCGCCGTTCAACCTCAACTCGGCGGTCGATGCGCTGCTGAAGACCGAGTTCGATCGCTACCGCGCCGAAGGCGCGCCGCACCCGCTGATGACCGAGGCCGGCATCCGCGCGGTGCCGCACCCCCACCCGCAGCTCGGCACCTGGCGCGCCAACTTCAAGGGCGTGCGCACGGTGCACGAGGCGACGCACTTCGAGCTCTTCGGTGCGATCGACGACCTGTGGCGCGACCTCGACTCGGGCGAGATGATCGTCGTCGACTACAAGAGCACCTCCAAGGCGGGCGAGGTGTCGATCGAGACCGGATGGGGCAG
>Ga0316628_100002300_pt1 | contig 14082 bp, 13 predicted proteins | sample OWC_Aug_M2_C1_D5_FD_207648 | JGI IMG/M metagenome (GOLD analysis project Ga0316628, IMG submission 207648) | Wetland soil microbial communities from Old Woman Creek delta, Ohio, United States - OWC_Aug_M2_C1_D5_C | ecosystem: Environmental > Terrestrial > Soil > Wetlands | place: USA: Ohio... | reverse complement strand
GAGTTGGAAGAGCGCCCGGAGATCGCCTTCGAAAAGGACTTTCTGCGCTGGATGCTCTCCGATGGCGCCGGTGCCGTACTGCTGGAAAACAAGCCGAGCGGTGCGCTCAGCCTGAAGGTCGAGTGGGTGGAACTGTCGTCCGCCGCGCATGAACTGCCCGCCTGCATGTACTCCGGTGCCGAGAAGAACGGCGACGATACGCTGACCGGATGGCAGCAATACTCGCCACAGGAATGGGCCACGCGCTCGGTGTTCACCGTGAAGCAGGACGTGAAACTGCTCAACGAGCATGTCATCCGCGCCACGCTGACCGATCCCCTGCGCGAACTGGTGAAGAAACACAGCCTGTCGGCACAGAAGATCGACTGGTTCCTGCCGCACTACTCGTCCAAATACTTCGCCGACCTGGTGGCAGCAGGCATGGCCGAAGCCGGCTTGAACATCCCGCGCGAGCGCTGGTTCACCAACCTGGTCGAGAAAGGCAACACCGGCTCCGCCTCGCCCTACATCATGCTCGACGAACTGTTCCGTTCCGGACGCATCCAGAAGGGCCAGAAATTGCTGATGTACATCCCGGAGAGCGGGCGTTTTTCCAGCGGCTTCATTTTCATGGAAGCGGTCTGATGGATGTGAATGAGGTGCCGCAGGAAGGCAACCGCACCATGGGCGGCCATCGCCGCGCCATGTATGCGCGCGACAAGGACGGACGCATCGTGATCGTGCCGTCGCGCGGCGGCGAAGTGGACGAGACAGTCACCCTGCAGGCGCTGGAGCGGATACGCGAGCAGACCGAAGAAGCCAGAGAGCGCGTGCAGGCGGGGATATCCTCGCCGCTGGAGTACTGGATGTACGCGCAGCGTCTGGACCTGCCGCAGCTGTCGCAGGTCACCGGCTTCTGGCAATGGCGCATCCGCCGTCACTTCAAGCCGCAGCGCTTCGCCAAACTTTCTTCCGCCACCCTGCAACGCTATGCGGATGTGATGGGCATCACGGTCGACCAACTCAGAACACTTCCATGAACATGCTCGTCGAAAGCTTCCAGCACCGTCATGCCGCGCACTGCGAGAGCGGCGTGGCCTCGTCCATGCTGTCGCATCACGGCGCTAAGATATCCGAGGCGATGGCGTTCGGCCTGTCGGGCGCGATGGCCTTCGCCTACCTGCCTTTCGTCAAGTTCGCCGGGTTCCCCCTCATCGCTTTCCGCATGCCTCCCAAGGCCATCCTCAAGGGCATGGTCAAGCCGTTCAAGATGCGCTTCCACTTCGAGACCTTCCGCGATACCGGCAAGGGCATGCGGCGTCTTGACGAACTGCTGGCGCAGGGGCACATCGTCGGCATCCAGACCTCGGCGTTCTGGCTGCCCTATTTTCCGGCCGACATGCGCTTCCATTTCAACGCGCACAACCTCATCGTGTACGGCAAGGAAGGCAACGACTACCTGATCAGCGATCCGGTGGCCGAAGACCCGCAGCGCTGCGACGCCGAATCGCTGCGCAAGGCGCGCTTCGCCACCGGCCTGATGGCGCCCAAGGGCTTGCTGTATTACCCGGAAGAGATCGGGCAGAAGGAAGTGACGGCGGAAGCCGTGCTGCGCGCCATCAAGAAGACCGTGCGCACCATGCTGGGGCCGGTGCCCATCATCGGCGTGCGCGGCATCCACATGCTGGCCAACAAGGTGGCCAGGCTCGATCCCGCCGACAAGCTCAGCCTCAACTACGCCGGCCACATCGTGCGCATGCAGGAAGAGATCGGCACCGGCGGTGCTGGCTTCCGTTTCCTGTACGCGGCTTTCCTGCAAGAGGCGGCGGACGTCACCGGACGTCAGGAACTGAAGGTGCTGGCCGAGCGCCTGAATGAGATCGGCGACGGCTGGCGCGAATTCGCGCTAAAGGCGGTGCGCATGATCAAGGGTCGCGAAGCGTTCGATCCGAAACGACTGGGCGAGATGCTGCATGGCCAGGCCGAGCAGGAGAAGGAATTTTTTCAGGCGTTGAAGCGGGCTGTTGCCTGATCAATTCTCCGTTCGTGCTGAGCCTGTAGAAGCATGAACGGGTTCAGCGCGCATCTTTCAAGTTAAAAACAACGTCGTCGGGGGTTGCCCGACAGCAAGTTACTTTCTTTTGCTTCGCCAAAAGAAAGTAACCAAAGAAAAGGCGACCCCGGTGCGCCGCCCCTTCGGGGTTCCCTCGATATTTCACAAACAAGCGGGGCTGCGCAACTCGCCCTAGCGGGGCACACACCCCGTGCACCACCGCGGAGCTCGAACAGTGCTCGCCTAAACCTCCGCTTGTTTGCGAAATACGAGGCGACGCACAGGGGAGGGAACGTCGAAGATCAAAACCGCATGGAGGGCAGCAAGCTGCCCTCCATGGTCAAAACAACTCGACTCCAGTACATTGGTATCCTGATTTCATCTGGGGGCGCGGCCGTGTTTGAGCACGAGAATTTTGATAAATACACATTCGAGGATGTACCGCTAAACCAAGATTTGTATTTGGTAGATGAATGCTACCTTCGTGAATATGAAAATGCGATGCTAGCCTTTTTTGACGGTAAAGAAGAGCAAAAGGCTGGCTACGTGAGCTATGTAGCCGCAAAGAAAATAAATGAAAACCCAATCGAGTTGGCTTGGTACACAAATATCTTTGATCGCTTCCACGTAGTTTCCATAGTCCTGCCAAAAGATCAGTTTGTTACCTGTGTTGGGAGCTGGAGGTGTGACGAAAAACCACGCATATTTGTCAAAAGTTCGTGGCTTGAAGATATGTACCTACGCTCTCATTCCGTTTTTGCGCTCATCGACGCCAACAATTTCAAGAGCGCTCTTGATTCCGGCAAAATCACAAGAGAAAAGCTAATGTGGCTAAGGACTGAAATTGACTCCTTGTCAGCGAGATATCCTGATATTTCCTTCATATCGTTTGCGGATAGTCTATTGCTGAAGAGCAATTGGTCAGCTGGATATTTCCAAAAAGGCATTAAGTGCAGCTACGAGCCAGAAGTATTTATTGATCTTGCCAGTGAGATCAATGCCATTTACGAAGCAACACTAGGTGTTAGTACTCATGCTGTGATAACGCAGGGAAGCAACGAATACTACGACGATCAGCTTCTGCATATTTCATCATCATCTAATCATATTTCACTCAATAGTTTGGGGATTCCGTTTGCGCAGCTTACGGAGATTGAAGAGTCTGCAAAGAAGGCAAGTAAGGCTGGAGAACATCCACGAGCCGAACTGTATATGGATGGACAGTACTATCACTCCCTCAAATACAAGCACGAATTCGATAAAAATGCGGGAGCCTGCTATACATACCATTCAAAATTGGTCGGGACTCCTTGTAAGTATTACTACTCTTCAGTAAGCAACATACTCACAAATTTGGATCGCGCGTGAAATGTAGCGTGGGCACGAAGTGCTCACGCTGTGGTTTTGGGTTTTGACTTTCTCTCCCCTGTGCGCCGCCGAGTAGCGGAGACTGGTCAGGGGTAGTCGGCGAGGACTGTCTGAGCGCGCAGCGCGAGTTCCGCAGCCGCCTGACCAGTCGAGCAACGCAGGGAACTGCGAAGCAGCGGCGCACCGGGGGCGCCTTCTTTGGGTTACCTTTCGTGGCAAGACAAGAAAGGTAACTAGCTGTCGGGCTACCCCCGACGGTTTTGCTTTTGATTGAAGCCGCTCACACAAGCTCCACGCCGCTTCGCGGCGATCCTTCGACAAGCTCAGGGCGAACGGTCAGCGGTGATCAATACGACCAAGCCCTACTGCGGCTTGTCCGCCAGGTAAGTCGAGAATATCCCCAGGTCCACGTTGCGCCGCACGTTCACGAAACCTGCGTCCTGCAGCGTGTTCATCACCAGTTCGGGCGCGGCGCAGGCTTCGATGGTGTCCCAGTAGTAGCGCCACAGTTGTGCAGTGTCCTTGTCCCTGGCCACCAGTTTCGCCAAGGCGGGCACGGCGTACTTGCAGTAGCCCTTGAGCAGGGCGGTGCCGATCTTCCCCTTCGGCGGGGTGATCTCCATGATGCACACCTTGCTGCCCGGTTTCAGCACGCGGTGGAATTCGGCGAACGCGACCGACATGTCGGAAACATGGCGCAGCGCGTAGCCCATGCTGAGGAAGCTGAAGCCGCCATCGGCCACGGGGATCCGTTCCGCGCGCCCTTCGATCACGGTCACGCCTTCGGGCAGTCTGGCGCTGCGGATCATGCCGGGGCTGGGGTCGACACCGGTGATCAGGCTCGCGTCGCCGGTCAGCCGGGCGGCCTGTTTTGCCACCAGGCCGGTGCCCATGCCGACATCCAGCACGCGCATGCCCGGCTTCAGTCCGGCGATTTCCAGCGTCTTGCGGCGGTAGGCCGAGCCGGTGCCGAGGCCAAGGATGCGCTCGATGCGGTCATAGTCGGCGGCGGTCTTGTCGAACTGCTCGCCCACCCAGGCACGGCGGTCTTCTTCGCCGTCGTAGTATTCGGTGAGCGGGGGGTGCGGTGCGTGGACGATGTTGCCGGGCGTTTCGGTGGGACGGGCCATGACTGCGACGGGTCTTCAAATTGAGGTAGCGCATGCTAACCGAATTCTCGCCGCGTCGTGCGCGAAAAGCGCGGATGACGAGGCTTGGGGTGAGGCGGGCAGAGGTGAATTCGGGTTAAAATGGCGCACGCAAAACGGCCACGCTGGCAGCCAGACGCTACAATCAGATTCGGAACGGGAAGCTCTCAACATCATCATGCATCGCTCAGACCCACAATTCGCAAATCGTGCAGTCCGCAAGGTTGCTTCCTGCCCAAAGGCGTGACATGGGTCGTCTGGGCAAAGTCTTCTTCCTGCTGTCGTTCGTCGGTTACCCGATCCTGCTGCACACCTTCATTCTCAAGGAGGAGGTGGAGATGTGGCAGCTGCTGTTTGTCTTCGCGCCGCTGCTGGCAGTGGTGGCATGGGTGGGGTTGCGCATGCTGGACAAGCGCTGGTGGCCGCTCGCCGTGCTGTCATTTGCGGCTGCGGTGTTTTACATCGCTACCGGTGCCCACGGGCGCATCGGCCTGCTGGCAGTGAATGGACTGTCTGCCGCCACAATCAACCTGCTCTTGCTCTGGCTGTTCGGGCGCACCTTGTTGCCTGGCCGCGAGGCGCTGATTTCGCAGATATCGCGCCGCATCAACGGCCACCTGAAACCGGAGATCGCCGCATACACCCGCCGCGTGACCGTCGCCTGGTGCATCTTCTTCACGGCGCAGGTCGTTGTCTCGCTGCTGCTTTACCTGCTCGCGCCGGTCGCGGTGTGGTCGCTCTTCATCAACGTGCTGAACGTGCCGCTGCTGGCGCTCATGCTCGTCGGCGAGAAGGCCTACCGCACCGCGCGTTTCCCCCACCATCCCAAGACTTCGATCCTGAAGGCCATCGAGGTGTACAGCAGGGATTTTGCCGCGCCCCGAAAGGCGGACAGCGAACGCTGAGCTCTTCCGCCATGGCAAGAATTCCGCTCATCTCACACAACGATCCCGATGGCGTGTTCGCCTATTGCGGGGCGCAGCCCGTCAGCGTCTCACAGTTTTTGCGGCAGGCCGCGCAACTGGCGCAAGCCCTGCCGGACAGACGCTACATCCTGAACCTGTGCACCGACCGTTACCGCTTCGCGGTCGGATTTGCGGCGGCGCTGCTGCGCGGACAGACCAGCCTGCTGCCACCAAACTACGCGCCCACCTTTGTCGAGCGGCTTGGGGAGTGCTATCCAGACATGTACTGCCTCGCCGATGGCGACGTGGATTTCCAGGGCGTCGAGCTGATGCGCTATCCGCACTTGCCCGCCTCCGATGGCGCTGTGCTGGCGGTGCCGACCATTCCCTCGGGGCAGCTTGCCGCGCTGGTATTCACCTCCGGTTCCACGGGCCAGCCGGTCGCTCACCCCAAGTCCTGGGGCAGCCTGTGCAAGGGGGCGAGCGCGGAAGCCGCGAGCCTGGGTGTCGCGAAGAACTCGGGCATGGCTGTGCTGGGCACCGTGCCGCCGCAGCACATGTACGGCCTGGAGTCGTGCATGCTGTTCGCGCTGCAGAACGGCTTGGCGCTGGTTGCGGAAAGGCCGTTCTATCCGGCTGATATCTGTGCGCGACTCGCATCGCTGACGCAACCGCGCTGTTTGGTCACTACGCCGGTGCATCTGCGCACCCTCCTGGCTGACGCGCCGGATTTGCCAGCCGTGGAATTCGTGCTGTGCGCTACAGCCCACCTTGCACCACAACTGGCGATCGACGCCGAGGAACGTTTCGGCGCGCCGCTCTATGAGATTTACGGCTGTACCGAGGCGGGGATGGTGGCAAGCCGGCGCACGACGGACGGCGTCGCTTGGCGCCTGATGCCCGGTGTCGAGCTGCAGCAGGATGAGCAGGGCAGCCGCGTGTGCGGGGGGCACGTCGAGATCGAAGCGCCGCTGAGCGATGTGATCGAGCGCAACCCTGACGGCACCTTCACCCTGCACGGCCGTACCGCAGACCTGGTCAATATCGCGGGCAAGCGCACATCGCTGGCGAGCCTCAACCATCACCTGAACGCAATCCCGGGGGTGGAAGATGGCGTGTTTTTCATGCCCGACGATGGCGATGGTGCAGTGACGCGTCCGCTGGCATTTGTAGTGGCTTCCGGCCTGACCGGCGACGACATTCTTGGAGTTTTGCGCAACAGCGTCGATGCGGTGTTCCTGCCGCGGCCGCTATATTTTGTGGATGCCTTGCCGCGCAACACGACCGGCAAGCTGACACGCGAATCTCTGCTGCGGTTGCAGCAACAATGCGCGAAGCGATGACGAGCGTGCTCACATTGCAGATTGCCGCAGACCATCCGACCGGAGCCGGACACTTTCCGGGTAATCCGATCATTCCGGGCGCACTGTTGCTGGCGGAGGTGGTGCGCTGCATCGCACGGCAAGAGGGCACCAGCTTTGCCTCGTGCAACGTCAAGGCAGCCAAGTTTCTGCATCCGGCGCGACCCGGTGACGTCGTCGAAATCGGATATGCGCGCTTGGCGCAGGGCACGATCGAGTTTCAGTGCGCGGTGGCCGGAACCAAAGTCCTGTCGGGAGCAATCGTTGCGAACGCCTGAGGAAGCCGGAGCGGGCGCCGTGCCGGCATGGACAGCCAAACCCGAGCGTAGCAACACGCTGGCGATCCGCCTCATCGTCTGGATCGCGCTCACGTTGGGTCGCCGCGTCGCGCGCCTGTTCCTGTATCCGATCTGTCTCTATTTCCTGCTGTTTGCGGGCGAAGCGCGCATCGCTTCGAGAAAATATCTGCGCAAGGTGTTGGGGCGGGAGCCACGGGTCAGTGATGGCTTCCGCCATATCCATACTTTCGCCTCCACCATCCTCGATCGCGTGTTCCTGCTGAATGGCCGCTTCGACAAATTCGATGTTCGCGTTCACGCGGATGACGCGACGCGGCTAGCGCTTGTCGCCAACCATGGCTGCATCCTGCTTGGCGCGCACCTTGGCAGCTTTGAGGTCATGCGCGCGTATGCCAATCAGGTCGAGGGGGCGGCCGTAACCGTGGTGATGTACGAGGAGAATGCGCGCAAGCTGAATTCCGTATTGAAGGCAATCAACCCGGATCTGACGCAGCAGCTGATCGGGCTGGGCAAGGTGGATTCCATGCTCAAGGTGGAGCAAGCGCTCAAGCGCGGGGAGTTCATCGGGATCCTCGCCGACCGGAACCTGGAGCAGGGCGGCGCGGGCGTGACCTGCGATTTTCTGGGCGAGCCGGCCAAGTTCCCCGCCGGCCCCCTGCGCCTGGCGTATATGCTGAAAAGTCCCACGTTGCTCATGGTCGGTGTGTACCGTGGCGGTAATCGCTACGACCTGTACTTCGAGCAGTTGATGGACGTGAATAACGCCGGCTTGCCGCGCAACGAGCTCATCCGCCAGGCACAGGAACGCTACGTGGCGCGCATCGAACAGCATTGCCGCAACGCCCCGTACAATTGGTTCAACTTCTACGATTTCTGGAAAACATGATGCGCGTCTTGTTCATTATGCTGTGCCTTTCGTCTGCCATTGCTCGCGCCGAAGCCGGGCCATCGGTTTCCGGATGGGACCTGCCGCAACTGATGAGAAGCCTTGGCCAGGTGCATGCCTCCGAGGGCAAGTTCGTCGAACGCAAATACCTGAGCGTGCTGAACAAGCCGCTGGAATCCTCCGGTACGCTGCTGTTCCATGCCCCCAGCCATCTGGAAAAACACACGCTCGTTCCAAAGGTTGAAGATCTCGTGCTCGATCAGGGCGTGCTCACCATCGAGAACAAGTCGCGCAACATCAAGCGCACGCTGGTGCTGGAGGAATATCCGGCGGTGTGGGCGTTCGTCGAGAGCATCCGCTCCACGCTGGCGGGCGATCTGCCGACACTGGAGCGTTTCTACGTGATCAAGCTGGAGGGCGATGCCGCGGGCTGGCGCATGCAACTGCTGCCGCGTGAGCGCCAGACGCGCGAAATCGTGCGCGAGATCGTCATTGCCGGACGCGAGAACCGCGTCACCAGCATCGAGATGAGTGAATCGAATGGCGATCATTCGACCATGACCGTGGTCGAAAAAGCGCCATGAACCTGCGCCTGCGCATCCCGGTAGCTGCCTGGCTGGCGTTTATTGCGGCGTGCGCGCTGGTCATCAGCCGCTCCCAGTTCACCGCCGACATGTCGGCGTTCATGCCGCGCAACCCGACCCCCACACAAAAGATCATGGTCGAGCAATTGCGCGACGGCGTGGTATCACGCCTCATCCTGATCGGTGTGGACGGCGCGGCGCCCGCTGTGCTCGCGCAGATCAGCAAGAACATGGCGGTGCCGTTGCGTACCTCGTCCGAGCTGGTTGCCGTGAACAACGGCGAACAGGTGGAGATGGAAAAGGACTTCCAGCTGTTGTGGGACAACCGCTATCTCCTCAGCGATGCGGTTACGCCGCAGCGCTTCACGCCCGGCGGCCTGAAGGAAAGCCTGTCCGCCTATCTTGATCTGCTGGGTACGCCGATGAGCGGCATGGCCCAGCGCGTGCTGCCACGGGACCCCAGCGGCGAATTGATCCACTTGCTGGAGCAGTTGCAGGGTCAGGGGCATCCGGCGATGCAGGATGGCGTGTGGTTTTCGCGCGATGGCCGTCGTGCCATGTTGCTGGGGCAGACCAAAGGCGCGGGCAACGATCTTGATGCGCAGGAACGCGCCATGCTGGCGATCCGCACTGCGTTCGAGAATGCGCGCGGGGCGCTGCCGGCAGCGGCATCGGCACAGATGCACATGACCGGGCCCGGCGTGTTCTCGGTGGAGTCGCGCGCCTCCATCCGCGATGATGCATGGCGACTTTCCCTCATTGCCACCTTGCTGGTGTCCAGCATGCTGCTCATGCTTTACCGCTCACCGCGGGTGCTCGCGCTGGGCCTCTTTCCCGTGGCTACCGGCGCCCTCGCGGGGATCGCCGCGGTAAGCCTGTGGTTTGGCAGCGTGCACGGCATCACCCTCGGCTTCGGGGTCACGCTCATCGGCGAGGGCGTGGACTACGCCATCTACCTGTTCACCCAGATCGAACACGGCGGCACGCCGCGGAATACCTTGCGCCGCATCTGGCCGACGCTGCGGCTGGGGGTGCTGACTTCGATCTGCGGCTTCTCCGCCATGCTGTTCTCCGGTTTTACCGGCCTGTCACAGCTCGGCCTGTTTTCCATCGTCGGCCTTGTTGGTGCGGTGAGTACCACGCGCTGGGTGTTGCCGCATCTGCTGCCACAAGGCTTCTCGGTGCACACATCGACGCGCTTCAGCAGCGGCCTGCTCGGATTGGTGCGCCAGGCGCCGCGCGCGCGTATCGCGCTGGTTGGGGCCGCCGCTCTGGCGGCAGTATTCCTGACGATGCACCGCCATGCGCTATGGAACGACAGCCTGTCGAGCATGAGCCCGGTGGCCAAGGAGTCACTGGCGCTGGATGAGCAATTGCGGCGCGACATGGGAGCGCCGGACGTGCGCTATATGGTGGTGCTGAGCGGCAGCGATCAGGAAAGCGTGCTGCAGCACAGCGAGGAGATCGCGAGCATCATGCGCACGCAGGTGCAGCAAGGATTGCTGGAGGGCTTCGACGCCCCGCCGCTGCCCAGCCGCGCTGCCCAGGAGGCCCGACGGGCCGCGCTGCCGGATGCAGCCTTGGCCCGCGCCAACCTGAACATGGCGCTACGCGACCAACCGTTCCGCAGCGCGGTGTTTACGCCGTTCGCTGAAGAGATGGCGGCCGCGAAACAGCGGCCCTTGCTCGACCGCGATGCGTTGCGCGGCACAGCCCTCGGACTGAAGCTCGATACCTTCCTGGTGCATCGCGGAGATATCTGGACGGTGATGCTGCCCTTGCGCGGCGTGAAGGATGCGCAGGGAATAGAGCAGGGAATCCGGCGCGCCTCCGCAACGCCGTTCGTGCTGCTCGACATGAAGCAGGAATCCGAGCAGATGTTCCGCGATTACCGGCACGAGACCGAAAAGAACGCGCTGCTCGGTGCACTGGCCATCGTCGCTTTGCTGTCCCTCAGCCTGCGGTCGATACGCCGCGTGCTGGAAGTGTCGCTGCCGCTGGCGGCGGCCGTGATCGCCGTGACGGCCTGGCTGTTGCTCACCGGGCATACGCTGTCCATCTTCCACCTGATCGGCTTGCTGCTGGTGGTGGCAGTCGGCTCCAACTATGCGCTGTTTTTCGATCACCAATGTGCCTCGGCGCAAGACCGGGAACGCACCGTCACTTCGCTGCTGTTCGCCAACGCCGCTACCGTGCTCGGGTTCGGCCTGTTGTCGCTCTCGCAGTCACCCGTGCTGAGTGCCATCGGCTCCACCGTGGCGGCCGGTGCGGTGTTGAGCCTGATCTTTTCGGCCATCCTGATCGTCAGGAGCGATCGATGAACAGTGCCGTTGGTTGCCCGGTACTGGGGGGTCAGTTAAGATGCGCAGTCATTCAGGAAGAGCATTGACGCCGCGCGGCGTCCCCACGGGAGGTGACATGAAGCTTACACATCGGGTGCTTATCGTTTTGGCCGCTGCCATTACGTCGGCATGTGCATCCGGTGGAGCAAAAACGGAGCCTCCCGAAACAGCGCCGGCGGCGAAGATCGCACCAGCCAAGGCCGCGCCGGCCAAAGTTGCGCCGGCCAAGGCCCCGCCGGTGAAGGAGATCGCCAAGGAAAGCCCGAAGCCGGAAGCCGGCAGCGAAGCCGAAGCCGCCGAAAAAGCGGCGCCGGGCCGCAAGTTTGCGAAGTTGAAGAGAGGCATGACCTTGAAGCAGGTGGAGAAATTGATCGGCCGCCCTGCCCGACAGTGGCAGCATCCCACCGGCAAGGCCTCCATCCCGTTCTATTTCGGCCCGGATCGCTGGGTTATTCAATATTCGTACAAGGGTGAGGGCGTGTTGACCTTCAATTCCGGGGGCGAGCAATTGCTGACCCAAATCGAGGTGAACGCGGCCGAATAAGCCGCGCGCCGCAAAGCAAGAAGAGGAGTCATCGTGGTTGCGCAAGAAAGTTCATGTGAGGTGCTGGTCATCGGCGGCGGTCCCGCCGGATCCACCATCGCAACACTGCTGGCACAGCGCGGACGTGACGTGCTGATGCTGGAAAAATCCAGACACCCGCGTTTCCACATTGGCGAGTCGCTGTTGCCGATGAACATGCCGATGTTCGATCAACTTGGTGTGTCCGAGGAGATCAGGCGTATCGGCATGGTCAAGCTCGGCGCCGAGTTTGTTTCACCCTGGCATGGCGCCCCCGTCATGATCGATTTCAACGACGCTCTGGATAATACTCACGCCAAGGCCTATCAGGTGCGCCGCGACGAGTTTGACGAGATCCTGTTCAGGAACGCCGCGGCCAAGGGCGCGCGTGTCGTCGAAGAGTGCAAGGTGACGGACATTCAGTTCCAGCCGGGCGCCGAAGCCGTGGTGAACGCCATGAGCAAGGACGGGCAGGCGCAACGCATCCGCGCCAGGTTTGTAGTTGACGCGTCGGGACGCGATACCTTTCTGTCCAACCACTTCGGCATGAAGCACCGCAACAAGAAGCACAACAGCGCGGCCATCTTCGGCCACTTCGCCGGGGCGAAACGCCTGGAAGGCGAAGTGGAAGGCAACATCAGCCTGTTCTGGTTCGAGCACGGCTGGTTCTGGTTCATTCCGCTCGCGGATGGCAACACCAGCATCGGTGCGACCTGCTGGCCGTATTACATGAAATCGCGCAAGACCGATACCACCCAGTTCCTGCTGGATACCATCGCCATGTGTCCGGCGCTGGCCGAGCGCTTGAAGGACGCCAGGCTGGTGTCGCCGGTGACGGCCACCGGCAATTTCTCCTATCTGTCGGAGCGCTCCTCCGGCGAAAACTACATCCTGCTGGGCGATGCCTTCGCCTTCATCGATCCGGTGTTCTCGTCCGGCGTGTATCTGGCGATGAACAGCTCCTTTGTCGGCGCGGATACGGTGGAGACCTGCCTGGACAAGCCGCAGGAGGCAGCGCGTGCCCTGAAGGAGTTCGACAAGGCCATGATGCAGGGGCCGACGGTGTTCTCCTGGTTCATCTATCGCATCACCACCCCGGCGATGCGCAACCTCCTCATGTACCGGGGCACCAAGAGCAAGATCAAGAGGGCGCTGATCTCGGTGCTGATCGGCGATGTGTACCGCACGCGCCGATATGCTTTCTGGCTGTTCATGTTCAAGGCGATGTATTACATGCTGAGCCTGACCATGATTCGGGCCAGTTTCATGGCGTGGCGCAGGCGCAAGCGTTCCATCCGCGTTGTCGAATTCGGCGTGACGGGCTGACATGCCGGTTAGCAGCAAGCAATTCGGACTGGCATATCTGGATGCCGATGAAGTCGGGGCATATCTCCAGGCGCACCACGGCCACGTCCTCAGCGTGGTCGGCTTCGGCCGCGCGATTTCGCTGCCTGCGACGGCCTGCGCACCGATCCAGGTCGACATCCCGGTGTTGGGCGAGCGCGACAACAGCTTCGAAGTCTGGACCAGTGACGTCCCCGTCACGGCATGCCAGCACTTGGACATTTGCGGCACGACCGACGGCAAGGTGTTGTTCGCCAGCCTGACCTTGGAACAACGTGCCGGCGAAACGATGGAGATGCTGGCCGAGCAGGCGTACATGCGCATCTTCGACTTCATGGATCATTTCGGCTATCGCAACCTGTTGCGCGTCTGGCACTACTTCCCGCAGATCAACGACGACGAGAATGGCCTGGAGCGCTATCGCGCCTTTAACGTCGGGAGGCACACGGCGTTCGCGGCCAAGGGGCGCAGCATCAGTGACGAGAATGTCCCGGCGGCGAGCGCGCTCGGCAGCGACAGCGGGTCGCTGGTGATCTACTTCATGGCGGGCAAGCGGCCGGGACGGCCGGTCGAAAATCCGCGCCAGGTCAGTGCCTACCATTACCCCAAGGTGTTTGGTCCGCGCAGCCCGATCTTCGTGCGGGCAGTCTCCGCGACGCTGGGCGGCCAGCACTGCTTCTTCATCTCGGGCACCGCCAGCATCGTCGGTTACGAGACGCTGCATCGGGGCGATGCCGAGAAACAGACGGCGGAGACGTTGCTGAACATCCGCACGCTGCTGCAGCAGATTCCGCACTACGATCCGCCGCGGGGGCGCATGTTGCTCAAGGTTTATCTGCGTCATCCGGAAGATCTGCCGATGGCGCGCGCAAGAGTGCAGGCCGAGTTCGGCACGGCATGCAAGGCGGTGTATCTGCATTCGAACATATGCCGTTCCGACCTGTTGCTGGAGATCGAGGCTGCCTATTTCAACGATGCGCAGTAGGCACGGGCTTTTGTATGAAGAATCTGGTTCGGTTTGTCGCGGTCTTCCTGTCAGCTTGTTGTGCCGCCAATGCAGACGCGCAGACCGAGATCAGGCCGCTGTGGGAGCTTGGCGCGGGCTTCGCGATGATCGATTTTCCGGTTTATCGCGGCGCCAACGAGCGCAAGTCCTACCTGCTGCCGGTTCCCTATTTCGTCTATAACGGCGAAATCCTGAAGGTCAGCCGGAAGCGGGTGCGCGGGCTTATCTTCAAGCGCGACCGAATC
>Ga0316628_100002299_pt1 | contig 14082 bp, 7 predicted proteins | sample OWC_Aug_M2_C1_D5_FD_207648 | JGI IMG/M metagenome (GOLD analysis project Ga0316628, IMG submission 207648) | Wetland soil microbial communities from Old Woman Creek delta, Ohio, United States - OWC_Aug_M2_C1_D5_C | ecosystem: Environmental > Terrestrial > Soil > Wetlands | place: USA: Ohio... | reverse complement strand
CCTGGGCGGGGGATTCCACCGGTACTCGACGGACGCCGAGTGGAGGGTGCCGCACTTCGAGAAGATGCTCTACGACCAGGCCCTGCTCATGATGGCCTACACCGAGGCCTTCCAGGCCACGGGGCGTGTGGAGTACGCGGACGCGGTGAGGGAGACCGCCTCGTACGTGCTGCTGGACATGACCTCGCCCGAGGGCGCGTTCTACTCGGCCGAGGACGCGGACAGCCCGGGCGGGGAGGGCGCGTTCTACGTCTGGGCCATGGACGAGATGCGGAAGGCCCTAGGCGATGAGGACGCGAAGTTGGCGGCGCGCCTGTTCGACGTGAGGCCCGGTGGCAACTTCGTCGAGGAGGCCACGGGCGAGCGGACGGGCGCGAACGTCCTTCACATGACCGCGCCGGTCGCGGACCTCGCGTCCCAGCTCAACATGGACCTGCCCAGCCTCGAGGTGAGGGTCGTCGGCATCAGGAACCGCCTGCTCAAGGCGCGGGAGGGGCGTCCCAGGCCGCAGAGGGACGACAAGGTCCTCGCGGACTGGAACGGGCTCATGGTGGCCGCGGTCGCGAAGGCCTCGAGGGAGCTCGGCGAGCCGGAGGTCGCCAACATCGCGGAGGATGCCGCGCGGTTCGTGCTCGAGCGCATGCGCGGCCCCGACGGCCGGCTCCTGCACAGGTTCCGCGACGGCGAGGCGGCCGTCCCGGGGACGCTCGACGACCACGCGTTCATGGCCTGGGGATTGCTGGAGCTCTACGAGGCCACGTACGAAGCGCGGTGGCTGCGCGAGGCCGTCGCGCTCGCGCGCGCCATGCTCGACCGGTTCTGGGACGAGGGGGCGGGAGGGTTCTTCCTCACGCCCGACGACGGCGAGCGCCTCCTTCTGCGGCCCAAGGAGGCCTACGACGGGGCCCTGCCCTCGGGCAACTCGGTCGCCGCCTATGTCCTGGTCAGGCTCGGTCGCATGCTCGCGGACCCGTCCCTGGAGGTGAGGGCGGCGCTCGTCATGCGCGCGTTCGCCCGCGACATCGCCGCGCTGCCCTCCGCCCACGCGATGATGCTTTGCGCGCTCGACCTCGCGCTCGGCCCGACGCACGAGGTCGTCGTGGTCGGCGACCCGCGGAAGGACGACACCAGGGCGATGCTCGATGCCCTGCGCACGAGGTTCCTGCCGCACGCGGTCGTGCTGCTAAGACCGGAGGGCGAGGCGGGGAAGGGCATCGTGGAGGTCGCGCCCTACCTCGGGGACTTCGGCCCGAAGGACGGTAAGGCCACGGCCTATGTGTGCACCCACCAGCTCTGCCAGTCCCCCACGACGGATGTGGCCAGGATGCTCGAGCTGCTCGGGGCGCAGTGAACCCCCTTGGTACCAGTGACCTCGACAAGGCCATGCGCCAGTTCGAACCCGATCCGTATATTGCCCACTGAGGTCGCATACCCCATAGCGATTGGATCGGGCCATGGCCGATTCCCAGCAGCGGTGCGCTTAGGCAATCTATTTAAACAGTCTTGATAATGACAATGATGGGTCTGGTCTCCCCTCCGACATGGGGATGGTCGATGTTGGGTGACGCACGTCCTTGGGCGATGGCATTGGTCCTTCTCATCGCGACGGTCACCTTTTTCGCTGTCGCCCCGGTCAGTGCCGAGACGCTCGAGGTCTTCGCCGGCCAGGACAAGCTCGTCCATGTCAATGTCGATACCGTCTTCAATGATGGCGCGCTCGTGAGGCCGAATCCGCCGTCCCCTGGCAGGACCTACCAGTTCGCGTGGGACTTCGATAAAAGCAGGGACCTCGACCTGGACAGCGTCTACGACAACGACAACGAATCCGGGTACATGCTGACCTCGCACCGGTTCACGTCCCCTGGCGAGTACCTCTGCACGCTCACCGTCACCAACGACCTGGGCGACACCGCCAAGGACACGTGCGTGGTGACGGCCGTCGTGGACGAGCTCCCTGCGGCGCACATCAAAAGCGTCTCCCCCAACCAGATCACGGAGGGTGGGAAGGTCGTGTTCGTCGGGGAGGGAACGGACCCGGACGGGACCATCAAGGGCTATTCATGGTGGTCCGACCGGGACGGGCTTCTGTCCGGCAACGCTACCTTCAACACGACCTCGCTCACGATCGGCGTCCACACCATCACGTTCAAGGTGCTCGACGACAAGGGGTACTGGTCAGAGCCCGTGATGGTCACGATCGAGGTGTTGACGAGGCCCAACGAGCCTCCGACGCTCGTCGTGCTCACGAACATCACGAGGGCGGACACGGGCACAGAGGTCGAGTTCAGAGTGAGGTACACCGATGCCGAGGGGGACGCGCCCGTGTTCCACCGCGTGAACTACGGCAGGAGCGTACCCTTACACCAGAGGGTCGTGCTGGAGGTCGACGGGCACGACCTGGACTACACTGACGGGAAGGACTATCTCTTCAAGACGGAGCTGAAGGTGCCTGGCAACTACACATTCTACTTCGAGTTCAAGGACGCGGAGAACCTCACGGTCAAGTCCGAGGAACGGTACATCGATGTGAGGGAGGTCGACGGCTCCACTCCCGGTTGGGGGCCGTTCACGATGGTCTCGGCGTTATTGCTGGCAGTCGGGATTAGGTCGAGTGCCTTTTCCCGACGGTACAATCGCTACCATGACATCTGAACATAGACTTGAGGCAGACAACGCTTCGTGGTTGGACGATTGTGATGAATGCAGGGGTTTAGGCCCCTCTCGGATAGAGGGCCCATGACCTCGGCCTAGCACGAGGTCTGGGCCATCACTCAATCTCCTGCCAGGCCCCCTCTCACCGTCAAACACGTGACCAACAAGCTTAAATCCGCCCAAACGGTGCCTATCGCGGGTCCCAGCTTTGGCGCCAACCCTCGAAGGAGTGCGTGAGTGGCTCGCGCGCGCGAGGCTCGCCCTCAGCGCGAGGCTGGGGCGCCTGCTGCTCATGGCCACCGTCGGGGCCGTGGCGTCCTTCCTCGTCGCCGCGCCCCCGCTCGGGGCCGCGCTCGAGGCCGGCCACGACTTCGACTCGGCCGCGACCGACGTCGTCATGCTGCGCTCCGGCGACGCGGGCCCCCTCGACGGCGCCGGGGCCTCCGTGCTAATGGCGCCCCTCTATTTGCGCATACCGGAGCCCGAGCTGCTCAACTCGTCGCTGCGCGGGAGCATATACTCGGTCGTCGTGCAGAGCCCTGGATTGACGTTCACGGAGATAAGGGGCCAGGTGGGCGCCGCGTCCGGCACGCTCCAGCACCACCTGCGCGTGCTCGAGCGCGGCGGGGCTGTGCGGCGCGTGCGCGTGGGCAAGTACACGCGGTTCTACCCCGCGACGTCGCGCGCGCTGCGGCTGAGCCCGCCCGAGGAGCGCATCGCCCGCGCGCTTTCCCAGCTGGGCCCCTCGACCCAAGCCACGCTCGGCAGGGTGCTGGGCATGAGCCGCCAGCTCGTGCACTACCACGTCGAGCACCTGGAGGGCCGGGGCGTCGTCGCCCGCGAGTGGGCCTCCGGCGCGCCCGTCGTCAGGCTCGCGGTGCCCATCTCGCCTGCGAACGGCAGGTGAACGTGGACAGCACCGGTGGGAACCCTCGATGGGGCCTGCTCATTAACACTGCAGATGGAGCTTGCTCGGTCTCTTCCGTGTCGTGGCAGGGGTCAATAAGTCGTTCGAGGATGTCATAGCACGATGCCCAATGGGTGAACCCCCCAAATCGGTCATTCGAATGACCGGTCATATAAATACAACTGGTCATTGGGTGACAATGAGTTTGTAAATGGATGGTCAGTCGGGTGACCAATACCCTTCCATTCTACGGGTTCGGGTCGCCCTCAGCGTCGGACGCGCTCCTTCATGTCCCGGAGCACGATGTCGACCGCCTCCGCGACGCTCCTGGCGATGAGGTCCGGCATGACCCTGAAGTCGCCGTGGTGGGGGGCGCTCCCCCCGTTCTCCGGCACCTGGATGGTCCTCGCGCCGGCGGCCGCGCCCGCCTCGATGTCGGTGGGCGAGTCGCCAATCATGTAAGACGCCCTCAGGTCCACGTGGTGCTCGCGCGCGCCCCTTATGAGCATGCCCGGGGCGGGCTTGCGGCAGTCGCAGGGCCCCGTGAAGTCCGGGTGGTGCGGGCAGTAGTACACGGCGTCCACGTGCGCGCCCTCGGCGGCGAGCAGCTCCTGCATGCGCGCGTTGCCCCCCTCGACCTTGCTGGCGGGGGCCAGGCCCCTGGCGATGACGGACTGGTTGGTGACGACTATGACCGGGACGCCCGCGTCGTTGAGGCGCTTGACGGCCGCGGCCACGCCGGGCAGCAGCCTGACGCCCTCGGGCTCGGTGAGGTGGCCAGGGTCGAAGATGAGCGTGCCGTCGCGGTCCATGAAGACACCGGGACGGTCGGCCGCCATCGGCTCACCCGAAGAGCGCTTCCTCGACGAGCGCGCACATGATGTGCCCCGCGGTGATGTGGACCTCCTGGATGCGGGGGGTGTCGTCCGACGGGGCGCGGAAGCAGATGTCGACCATGCCCGCGAGCTTCCCGCCCTTGCGGCCGGTCATGCCGATGGTCCTGCAGCCCATGGCCTTGGCGCGCTCGATGGCCTTGAGCACGTTGGGGCTGTTGCCGGAGGTCGAGATGCCCACCACGACGTCGCCCGGTCTCGCGAGCGCCTCCAGTTGCCTCTCGAACACGCGGTCGTAGCCGTAGTCGTTGCCGATGGCGGTGAGGATCGAGGTGTTGACCGAGAGCGCGAGCGCGGGCAGGGCCGCGCGCTCCTTTGCGAACCGCCCCACGAGCTCCGCCGCGAGGTGCTGCGCGTCGGCGGCCGAGCCCCCGTTCCCGAGGAACAGGACCTTGCCGCCCGTGCGCAGCGCGAGCACGACCGCGTCGGCCATCGCCTGCACGGCCGCGTAGTCCTCGGCCGTGAGCGCCTGCTTGGCGGCGATGGACGACTTGAACATCTCCTCTACCCGCTCGACCGTCATCACGCCTTCCCTCCCGGGACCTCCCACGTCTGCACGCCGCGCTTCTCGAACCCGAAGCCGACGAGCTGGCCGCCCGCCGCCTCGAGCTTCTCGGCCACCACGTGCCGCTTGTCGAACTCGCAGAACAGCAGCAGGTAGCCGCCGCCGCCCGCGCCCAGGAGCTTGCCGCCCAGCGCGCCGTTCTCGCGCGCGATGTCGTAGAGCGCGTCGATGCCGGGGTTGGTGATGGCGCTCGCGAGCCTGCGCTTGTGCACCCAGCCCTCGTGGAGCAGGTCGCCGAACCGGTCGAGCTCGTTGCGCAGGAGCGCGTTCTTCATCTGGATGGCGAGCTCCTTGATGTAGTCGAGCGAATCCGAGACGCCCTTGTCCTTGTCGACGAACGACTGGGTCTGCTCCTTGAGGATGTTGGCTGAGAGCCGCGTCGAGCCGGTGTAGCACAGCAGGAGCCTGTACTCGAGCTCGTTGAGCGTGTCCATCTTGATGCGCAGCGGGTTGACCACCACGCGATCGCCGTAGAACTCGGTGAGGTTGAAGCCCCCGAACGTGGCCGCGTACTGGTCCTGGAGGCCCCCCGCGATGCCCAGGTCCACGCGCTCGATGCGGTAGGCCAGGTCCGCGAGCTCGTAGTCCGTCAGGGGGGCCCTCAGGTGGTGCTGGATGGCGGCGACGAGCGCCACGCACATCGTCGAGGACGAGCCCAGGCCCGAGCCGGGCGGGGCGTCCGAGTGCAGATAAAGGTGCATCGCCCGGTCGGGGCAGAGGCGCTTGAGGGTGGCCTTCACGAGGTCCAGCTTGCCGTCGTACTCCAGCTCGCGGTCGGTGCGGTACTTGGCCACGATGTCGTAGTCGAGCGAGGTGACCCTTATCTCCTTGCCCTCCAGGGGCATGAGGGTGGCGTAGGCGTACTTGTTGATGGTGGTATTGAGCGTGACGCCGCCGCGCTCGGCTGGGTAGGGGGGGACGTCGGTGCCCCCTCCCCCGAAGCTGATGCGGAGGGGGGCCTTGCTCCTGACGGTCATGGTCTGGTCCCTTCGTGCGTATGAGCGCGTCCGATTAAAAGGCCATCGATGAGGTGGGGGCGCGGCCAACCGTGGGAAGGTATATTAACGGGCATCGGCTTTTTGCCGAGCGTCAACCATGGCAGACGATGAGCCCCTTTCAGAGAAGGAACAGCGCCTCTGGGATTACATCAAGGCCTACGACTTCGTGGGCCACACCTGGAGCACCCCGAACGCGGCCGACAAGCTGAACTGGGCCGAGGACGAGGTCTACCAGGTGCTCTCCGACCTCATCAAGAAGATGAAGGGGAGGATGTTCATCTACTACAAGGGCGGGGGGCTCAGGATCGCCACGGAGTGACGCCCACCGTAGCGGGGTGGGGTAGCTAGGAAATCCCGACGGGCTCATAACCCGTAGATCAGTGGTTCAAATCCACTCCCCGCTACCACTCCATCTCCTCCACCTTGAGGCAGCCCTGCCTCCGCGGCCCGTCCGACCGGGCGGCCTGGCAGGCCCATGGCGCCTAGTCGGAGTCGATCTCCGACTCCGCCTCCCGCTCCTTGAGCCCGGCGTCCCCCTTCGGCGCCTCGGGCACGGCCTTCTGGGGCGCCCTGCCCCTCCCCCTCTGGTGGGTGATCGGGCGGGAGACGATGTGCTCCTCCCCCGCCTCGGGGGCCGTCTCCCCCCCGCCGGCGGCCTCCGGCGCGCCCTTGGCGGCCGGGGCCGCGTCGTCGGAGAGCTGCCGCTCGATGTCCTCGAGCTCCTCCTGCGCCTCCTCGTTCACCTTGGCGCCCTCGAGCTTGGCCTCCGGTGCCTCCTCCTCGGCCGGTCTCGCCCTCCTCCTCATGATGACGAGGAGGGCGATGATGAGCACGAGGACGACCACGAGGACGAGGATCGCCGCCAGCCCGGTGCTGATGCCGCCCTCCTCGGTCGGGACCTCCTTTTCGGCCATCGGCCCTGGCAGCTGCGACAGCGTCCTGCCCGTCGTTATCGTGGTCGCGTACTCCGATGTCGTGTAGCCCTTCGCCAGGAGCGACACCCACACGTCAGGGCCGATCGCCGCGACCGGCAGCTCGATGTGCGCCGTGCCGGTAGCGTCGGTCGCGTTCGAGTACACGTCCCTGCCCATTGTTATCCGGACCGTGGCGCCCTCCATGACCCTCCCCTCGGAGTCCACGATGGGGCCGACGGCGAGGACGAACGTGAGGTCGAGACTGGGCCCGACCGTCACCCTCACGGTGTCCTGCGCCGTGATGCCCAGGACGTCGGTGACGTTGAGCGTCACGTCGTAGACCCCCTCGTGCGTGAACACGTGCGTCGGGGCGGGGCCGGTGAGGGTGACCGCGCCGCTCGGATTGTGGATGGTCCACACGAAGCTGGTGATGCGGACGTTGCCCTCCGAGTCGGAGCCGTCGAACCGCGCCTCGATGCCCACGTTGGTCTGGAAGTCGTCCCCCGCCCGTGCGACCGTGGGCACACGGACCAGCATGAGCGCCGAGGGCGGGGCCTCGAGGACCTTCGCCGCCGTGATGGTGGTCTGGTACTCGAGGACCTCGTAGCCGTTCTTCGTGAGCTTCAGGGTCACGGGCATGCCGATGAACGATTCCGAGAGCTCGAGGGGGGCGAACCCGTCCGCGCCCGTGGGCTTGACGAAGCTGAGGGTCGCGATCGTCAGCCGGGCCCTCACGCCCTCGACGGGGTCCCCGAGCTCGTTGAGGACGGGGCCGATGGCGAGGGTGAAGCTGCGGTCCGTGACAGGTACGACCGTGACCGTTATCGTGTCCACGTCGGTCGCCCCCAGCGAGTCGAGCACCGTCAGCGTGACCACGTACTCGCCGGCCTCCTCGAAGACGAACTCGGTCGCGGCCCCGAACAGCGTCACCCGGCCCAGCCTGTACCTGAGGGTCCAGGTGTAGTTGAGGTCCCCGTTGCCCTCCGATGTCGAGCCGTCGAGGACGACCTCCTCGGCGACGAACACCGTCCTGTCGGGCCCCGCCCTCGCGACCGTGGGCACGAACCCCTTGGGGAGGCCCGCCTGGCCGAACAGCGAGGCGTGCGAGACCTTCACGCGGAAGCAGCCGGCGTACTGCGTCCCGTAGAGCTCGACGTCGGTGGTGTTGAGCTCGAGCCCGAGCACCCAGCCCATGTCCCCGTCCAGCCTCTCCCACGCCGCGCCCGTGGCGTTCCACCAGTAGACGACGAGCGTCGACTCGTCGATGTCCTCCGCGTCGTCCCCGTCGCCATCGCCCGTCAGGTCGAGGTCCACGGCCGTGTAGTACATCGTGAGCTCCATCCCCGACAGGACGTTCCTCTCGGGGCTCACTATGTTGTCGCTGAAGTCGACCTCGATGTACCTGCCGGTCGGGTTGTAGAGCACCTCGAGCCCGCTCCCGCGCTCGAGCCTCTGGGGCGTGTCAGAGTCTGTGAACTTGGACACCTTGACGTCGAACTCGGCCATCTCATCGAGCTTCCCAGAGAGCGAGACGTCCGTGAGCTTGAGCAGGTCCACCTCCTCGAACCAGAAGCACGACCGCTCGTTCATGTACTGGTACTCGATGGTCGCGCCCGCCACGGTCGCGCGCATGCTCTTGAGCATGCCGACGACCCTGATGGCGTCGCTGGGCTGCGGGTTGGAGACCAGGACGATGGTCTGTGCGGAGGTCCATATCCCGAACCTCATCACTATGCGCAGCTCGTAGGAGGCCGTCATCCTCTCCACCAGGTCGCCGGAGTCCGCCAGCAGCGTGCGTATGAGCGCGCCCGCCGTGCCCTCGTTCCCGTCCGGGTCTCCCACGACGACGATGTACCTCGCGTTCTTGTGGGAGGCGAGGAGCTCGTCCGGCGAGACCTGGGTCACACCGACTTTGTTGCCGAGCATGGCCGCGAACACGGTCGACTGGCCGTCGGGGTCCGCGGTGACGATGACGTCCTCGGACAGGACGACCTCGTAGTCCGTGTCGAGGAGGTCCAGGACCCGGTCCCCGTCCGAGTCCCTGGACAGGGGGTTGAGGCCCAGCTCCAGCTCCCTGGCGTCGTCGAGCCCGTCCGCGTCGGTGTCGTTGCACAGGGGGTCGAGCCGGGTGCCGACCTCGAACAGGTCTCCCAGCCCGTCGTCGTCCGAGTCGCCGCTCTTGGGGTCCGTCTCGTAGAACTGCTCGTAGCCGTCGATGAGGCCGTCCCCGTCGTTGTCCGGCAGCGTCGGGCGCGTGCCGAGCTTCATCTCGAAGCTGTCGAACACGCCGTCCGTGTCCGTGTCTGGGCCCTTGGGGTCCGAGCCCGCGAGGATCTCCGCGGCGTCCTCGAGCCCGTCCCTGTCGGTGTCGTTGCTCCTGGGGTCGATGCCCAGGTTGAACTCCCTGAGGTCGTTGAGGGCGTCAGCATCGGTGTCCCCGACCAGCAGGTCGCTATTGAACGTGAGCTCTATGCCGTCCTCGAGGCCGTCAAGGTCCGAGTCGTAGTGCGTGAGGTTGGTGCCGAGGACCAGCTCGGCGAGGTCCGTCACGCCGTCCATCTCGGTGTCGGGTGAGCGCGGGTCGGTCCCGTTGTAGTACTCGTCGCCGTCGCCCACCCCGTCCCCGTCGGTGTCCGCCACGTTGGGGTCGCTGGTGACGTTGAGCATCTGGATGCCCGCGATGCCGTGGGTCGAGACGATGACGATGGTGCGCTCCATCCGCTCGAACACGTCCCCGATGCCGTCCCCGTCGGTGTCGGTGAACGGGTACCGCGGCTCGGCCTTGACGAACTCGACGCGCTGCCCGAACTTCTGCACGCGGTAGTTCGCGTTGTCCGACACGTAGAGCTCGCCCTGCATGTCGAAGGCGATGGAGATGGGCTCCTTGAACTCGCCGTCGCCGTTCCCGAGCTGGCCCAGGGTGATTATCCATCGGCCCGTGGCGTTGAACTTCTGCACGCGGTTGTTCGCGTAGTCCACCACGAACACGTCGCCGTTCTTGTCCACCGCCATGCCCCTGGGGGTGTTGAACTGGCCCGTCCCTGGGCCCCTTGACCCCCACTTGGTGATGAAGCTCCCGTTGTTGTGGAACATCTGGACCCGATTGTTCCCCTGGTCGACGAGGTATATGTGCCCGTCCGCGTCAAGGCAGATGCCGCGGGGTTTGATGAACTGGCCGTCCCCGGTGCCCGCTGCGCCGAACTGCCTCAAGTAGGCCCCCGTCTTGTCGAACACCATGACCCTGGGGATGGCGTTGTCGATCCCCTCGACGGTGACATACATGTTCCCGTCCGCGTCGAGGGCGATGCCCATCGGAGAGTTGATCTGGTACGTGCCCGTCTTCCCGTACTTCCCGAGCGTCGTGCCGTCCGGGTGGAACTTGTAGATGCCGTTGTAGTAGTCCAGCGCGTAGATGTTGCCGCTCGTGTCGGTCGTAAGGTCGAGGACGTGCCTCTGGCCCGCGAGGGGGGCGAACAGGCTGCTCGTGCCGTCAGGCTTCCACTTGACGATGTACGACAGCTCGCCCGTCGTCTCGTGATTTGTCGTGGTGTAGAGGTTCCCGCTCTTGTCCACGGTGAGGGCGTAGGGCTTGCCCGCCTCGGCCATGTAGTACCTGAACTCGAACGAGGTCTTGTAGTAGTCCTGCACGTCGTCGGGGAGGCCGTTGCCGTCGGTGTCCGATGACATCGGGTTCAGGAGGCACACGTACTCGAGGTAGTCGTCGAGCAGGTCGCCCTCGGTGTTGTTGAGCCCGGGGTTCGAGTTGATGTACCAGTCGAACTCGGTGCCGTAGTAGTCGAAGTAGATGACCCATCCCGCGTACTCGAAGTAGTCCTCGAGCCCGTCCTTGTCGGAGTCCTTGCTCAGGGGGTTGATGCGCAGCGTGACCTCCTGCTTGTCGTTGAGGCCGTCCCCGTCGGTGTCGAACTCCGTGGGGTCGGTGCCGGTGTCCAGCTCGAGCGCGTCGCCGAGGCCGTCGGAGTCGGAGTCCCACTTCCACTTGTCCGTCTCGGTCTCCTCCGTGTCGTTGAGGCCGTCCCCGTCGTGGTCGCAGGAGGTGATGCCCGTCCACTTGGCGAACTCAGCGATGGAGCCAGGCATGACATCGAAGTAGACCGTGCTCGGGTCCGTCGTGATGACGTCAGTCTTCGACTCGCGGTTGCAGTCCCAGCCGTAGAAGATGATCCACCAGCACTCGTCGTAGTAGGCCTTGTAGTCGGCCTTGAGGCAGACGGTCATGGGGAAGTTGATCATCGGCGTGCCGGGCTCGGCCCATCCGGTGGCGTTGTACTCCGTCCTCTTGTACATGTGGGGGTAGGGGCCGAACTCCTCCTTGTCCTTCGTCGTGCTCTTCCCGGTGAGGGAGCGGGAATCGGTCGGCACGGTCACCTCCACGTACGGAGTGATGTAGCTGTCGACGAGGTCGCCGTACGACCCGTCATCGGTCCTGTTGATCCATCCTATGATGTAGTCCGTGTACTCAATCCTGTCTCCCACGTCGAGGTTGTTGTCGTCCTTGTCTTTGATGTTGACGACCGTGTCGTTTATCTGCATGTCCGGCTGGGACCTGATCTTGAAGTCCGTGATGGCGTCTATTATCGCCTCCATGAGCATCTGGCTCCATCCCTTGCCCGTGATCCAGCCCACGATGGCGTCGCTGAGGGCGATGATGAGCGCGATTATCCATCCCACGACCGGTATCTGCCCTATCGCGAACAGCACGACCGCGTAGACGATCATCATGATGGAGTAGAGCACCGCGATGCCCGTGCCGACCTGCGTCCATCCGTATGCCTCGCCGATGGCGTAGAGGCAGTACAGGGCGAACCCGATCTCGATGACGAGTCCGATGATCTCCAGGGCCTTGCAGGCCTTGTTCACCGAGCCCATCCATCCGGTCTTGACGGAGTTCGCGGTCTTGAAGGAGGCCTGGAACATCTTTATCGCGCTCCCCAGGCCCGTGGGCTTGGCGAACGGCGCGAGCTTGACGAACTTCACGCACGCGTACACCGAATCGATGACCTTGAGGGCCGTGCAGAGCATGCTCAGCCCCTGGACCCCGTTCGACAGGATGTCCTTCACGGTCGGTCCGACGGCGTCGATCTCGGAATACGTGAACGTCTGATGGTCGGGGCCGATCTGCACGATCGTCTTCTGGCCGGCGTTCCACGCCATCGTTAGGCCGATGAGGTTGATGAGGTCCTCCTGCTCCATGGCCCACGAGCGCATGCCGGTGATGACGTTCTCGAGCGGCTCCTCCTCCTCGGCGCCCTTCTGGAACCAGTTGGACTTCATGCTCTTGGCCACGATGACGGGCACCGCGGCCAGGTCCGCCACCATGTTGTCGGTCGTGAGGTGGCCGCCGCCGGACATGTTCACCATCTGGAGCGCCGAGTAGCCGTCGGACATGATGGTGACGATGGGCAGCGCGTCGCCCTCGGGCAGGGCGTCCCTCGCGGCCGGGAGGATCTCCGAGGCGAGGGACTGCATCGCGATGTCCCTGTGGTCGAACGACCTTGCCGTGTGGTTGTAGACCACGCCCTCGTCCGTCAGCCTCTGGGCCATGTCGGCGACGCTCGTGGTGGAGTTGTGCAGGTAGTTGTACGCCATCATGAGGCTCGTCGCGAGGGCGTCGTCCTGCGTGTCGGTCCAGAAGACCCCCACGTCGGTGCCGTGGCACTCCTCGAAGTAGCAGCCCGTGAGCATGAACGTGTCCGCGTAGAAGGCGAGCGTCGTCAGGGACGGCCGCGGGGCCATGTTCATCAAGGTGAACCTCCCGGCCCCGTCCACGGTCTTGCCGTCGGCAGCGACGGAGCCGTCGCCCTTGACGGTGAGGTAGAGCCCGTTGTGCGCCCTGAGCGCGTAGGTGCTCCCCGGCGTGCTCACAAGCGTGAAGGTCTCCCTCTCCTCCATCTCCATCGCGTTCGCCCTGACGACCCCGTCGGTGCCGACGGAGAGGTACATCCCGTTGTCCGCGAGCATGCCCGTGCGGTTGTTGCCCAGGTCTATCCACCGCAGCATCTGCGCGTCCCTGACATCCGTCGCGTTGACCTTCACGGGCCCGCTGTCGGCCGCCGAGAGGTGGAACCCGCTCGAGTACTTCAGGGCCTTCACGACGTTGTCGGTGTTGCCGCTGACCTTCCACTTGAGCGACAGGTCGAAGCTCAGGAACGTGCGGGTGGCGCACGTGGGGAAGTAAATCTGGGCCTTGAAGGCCACGACGTTGCCGTAGTCCCAGACGGGGAAGACGGGCATGTACACCGTGTCGCCCTGGGCCTGCAGCCCGTACAGGGCCAAGTCGTCGTCGGGCGGGAGGGTGTCGCCCGTGAGCAGGAGCAGCGGCATGATGGTGATGTCGTCGATGGAGCTGTCAAGGTCCCTCATCGTGCCCTCCTTGTCGTAGGGCCAGTCCCACACCTGGTTGTAGAGCCTCATGTGGTCGGGGTTGCTGGGCCGGAGCTGGAAGTAGAGGTACATCGGCGCGCCTGTCGCGTTGAGGTCGAAGTGGAGGCTGGCGCTGAGGGGCGTCCTGGAGTCGGGCGACATGTCCGACCCGTCGTCGACGCCGTCCCCGTCGTTGTCCCAGTCCCACGCGTTGTGCAGCCCGTCCGCGTCGAGGTCGGTGTGGCCCCCGCGGACCTCGAACCAGTCCGCGAGCCCGTCCTTGTTGGAGTCGGGCTCGTTCGGGTCCATCCCGTTGTCGACCTCCTCCTGGTCCGGCACCTTGTCGAAGTCGGAGTCCTCGTTCTGGGGGTCCGTCCCGATGACGAGCTCCACCGTGTTCGGGAGCGAGTCCCTGTCGTCGTCGCGGTGGTCCACCGTCGCGGCCTTGAGGTCGTCGACGAGCTCCTTGAGCTCACGGAACGGCGCCGGGACCTCCTCGCGGAGGTCCTGCCCCTCGTCCGCCCCGGGGGCCTCGGCCCACTTGGCGACGGTCGCCTGGGCGGACATCGTGACCATCAGCGTCACGGATATTATCGCCAACAGCTTCCTTCTGCAGTTCATCCAACCACCCTGTCTTTTCGTAGCATCATGAGTAGCGTCAAGCGATGCCATCGCGCGGCGCGCCATGGGGCCCCCTGCACGGAGGGGGGGCCCGTCGAGGGAGGGTCCATGCCCTTGCCCCCTCAGCGGCCCCTGCGCGCACCACTTC
>Ga0316628_100002298_pt1 | contig 14086 bp, 28 predicted proteins | sample OWC_Aug_M2_C1_D5_FD_207648 | JGI IMG/M metagenome (GOLD analysis project Ga0316628, IMG submission 207648) | Wetland soil microbial communities from Old Woman Creek delta, Ohio, United States - OWC_Aug_M2_C1_D5_C | ecosystem: Environmental > Terrestrial > Soil > Wetlands | place: USA: Ohio... | reverse complement strand
ACGGAGGACTGGACAGGAGAGGGCCACGGGGGAGAGCCATTTTTCCACTATGGCTACAAGTGCCAGCTTTGGCGCGGCGATTTGATGGTGGCAGACGGCGACGGCTCCTGCAATTCGTGGGAGAAGAAGTACCGCTATCGCAGCGGAGAACGGGTCTGCCCAGAGTGCGGGAAAGTGGCAATCATCAAGGGCAAGGCCGAATTCGGCGGCGGCTGGCTGTGCTTCAAGAAAAAGGGCGGTTGCGGGTTCAAGTGGGTAGACGGGGCCAAAGAGATCGAGGGCCAGGAAGTTGGCCAGATCAAGAACGATAATCCGGCCGACTTGGTAAACACCATCTTGAAGATGGCGCAAAAGCGTGCGCTCGTTGCGGCTGTCCTGGTGGGGGTAAATGCCTCCGAGTTCTTTACCCAGGATATTGAGGATATGGACTTTGGTGGCGTGATTGAAGGGACGTTCACTACCCCAAGCGAACCGGCTGGAAAGACCGGCAGGGAAACCCAGGTCGGGATGACCTTGGAAAAGGCGCTGGCCTTCACTACCCCCAAGGGGACTTTGTTCGCTAACTTGACCGAGGAACAGTTGACCCGCTTGCTCAAGACCGAGCTGGGCGAACCTGCCAAGATCATCTTGGCCGAGTACCGCAATATTGAGAGTCAGGCGGTGGCCCTGGCTGACCAGATCGTGGCGACGGGCGGCAATCCATCCTATGCCGATGGACTGACCTATAGTCAGTTGCGCGACAAGCTCAAGGAACTGTCAACGATGGCCGGGCAAGCGTCCGGCGTCATCACCCAAGAGCCTGCCGAATAACAATCATCGGGGGCGGGACAATCCTGCCCCCTACACTTTCAAGGAGTAGAAATGTTCAAGGTAAAATTAGATGATGGACGTGAATTTACTTTCAGATTCCGGCATAATCGTCCACTATTAGGATTGTCGGGATATACTTCCTGCCACGTCTTTGATGATGATCTGCAACGGATGGGATATGGACTTGCGCGATGTAGCCCCAAAGATCAATTTTGCAAGGAGACTGGACGCAAGATCAGCCTGACGCAGGCGCTCAGGACACTGCCCTTGACCAAAGCCCAGCGCCGCCAGGTGTGGCAATCCTACTTTGCGCGCAAGGGCAATGCCAAGGCCGTTACTTTTAGCGTCCCTGTCATCGGATACCTGGACAGCAAGACCCGCTTGCCGGGGGCCGGCGATGAAAGCTAAGGCGCTTATCCCAAGCACGGACAAGTACCGCTCCAGGTGGGAGCGGGCCTTTGCCACATTCGGCAAGGCGATTCTTGAGCAAGATTCGGGCAGTCCGGTTATCGCGCTCGATTACGAGTATGAGACATTTAACTTGCCAGGCGGAAGCTATACCCCAGACTTCCGGGCAATCCTGGACGATGGCACGATCATCTTTATTGAGGTCAAGGCTTCCAAGTTCCAAAAGAACTACCGGGATGCTCGCTCCAAGCTCCGGGCTGCCCAGGAACTAAACCCCTACTACGTCTGGATGGAAGCTCGCATAACCCTGCGGGGCGGGGTGATTATAAATTGTGAGTTGGAGGTCATTGGATGAACCTTGCAAGGATTTGAAATGAGACTTGATATTGATACCATAATCTCAAGGGCAGTAGAACACAGGGCTAAGAGCGACGAAAGCGCCTGGTATAATGCTTATCTGGCAAGCCTGGTAGTCGAGAATTCGGAGTATAGAGAAAGGAATGTCATCAAGTTCGCCCAAGGAATAAAGCGCACTGGCCGTACTGTTTACAATCTTGCTGGGGCCTGGAAACAGTACCGGGAACTTAGAAAAGATTTTGCAAGTAACTGCGAAATGTGGCCGCAAGTCAAGTGTTGGGCAGAACTTAGGCGCGGCTTGCCCTACACCCATTTCCGGGCGATGGGTGAGCTTATGCGCCGATTCGAGTTTTCACCTACTGAGGCCATTGGCTATCTAGTGGACGCGATGGAACTTGACTATTCCAGTGATCGAATGGAAGATGACGTGACAGCAGAGCACGACGGCCACAACAAGCCACCTGACAAGGCCGAGGTCTTTGAGAAGCGCACGAACCAGGCGGTGTACGCCTTGGAGGAGGCGACGATGAACACGGACGATCAGGCGCTTGTATCTGTCCTTGCCCAGGCCGCTGCTGCTGTCCGGGCCGTGATCGAGCCGAAACAGGATGAGCCTGCCTGGTACGGCTCCGCCCGCCTCGTGCGCCAGGGGGCGTTATCGCTGGCGCGGCTAGACAGCGTGCCAGAGAATCTATCCGATGCGCTTCTGGCTTTGGCAGATGCAATCGGACAGGCAATGGAGGTATAGAATGTGCCTAGAGGAATTTGTAACGGTAGTGTGTCCGTCGTGCGGCGCGAAGTTTGCGCTCGACAAATCGCATCATTCTGCATTGCAAAAATGCCATAACGGATTCTACTGTCCGAATGGTCACTTGCAATACTTCCCGCAGAAGTCGGCGGAGGACATCCTGGCCGACAAGGTGAAATCGCTCGATGAGGCGCTAAGGCTCGCAAATGATCGTGCCAGATTTGCCCAGCGTAGCGCAAGCGCATTAAGGGGCGTGATAACAAAAAAGAATAAGGCGGGGGCGCTATGATTATCCGCAGACTTCCGCTTCACGAATTGGCCCAGATCAGGGGCAAGGATTGGATTGGCTTTATGGGCTATAAGCGCCTGAAGGCTTGCGTCCAGAAATTCAAGATACGCACGGGCCGGGAGCCAGTTGAACTAATCGCCTCCCGCAACAGTCTTGGGCGGTTGGTCTACATTCGATAGGAGCATAAAATGATAGCAATGGATATTGACGGGACTTTGTTGGATTATGGCGACGGGCTTTATCCCCCTCGCCTGAATCAAGCGCTTGTAAATTCGCTTGTCAATTTGCGCGTGCGTGAAGTATCCCTTGTCACGAGGCTTGCCTTTCGGACTGGCTGGAATAAAACGCGCAGATGGGCGCTTGTACCCATCGGTTGATAACTTCTGTGGTCGGGTCATCTGGCTCAAGCGCGCCCTCGTGGGTCGTGCTATCGGCGTGGCATTTGTCCACGTTTGCACGTACCACCCAGGGGCCAAGACGGAGATGATCGAGAAAGCGGCGCAGATCGTCCGAGATGGGCTAAAGCCCTACTTCAATGATGTGCGTGTTTACGCCACAGAACGCGCCCGCAAGCCAAGCCCGCTTATGCTGCGGGCCATAGGCGCTTCCTGTTACTACGGCGATGACGATTGCGATAGGCAGGCAGCAAAAGCGGCGGGTATAACATTCTATCAGGTCGAAAGGTTTACGGGATAGGAGGGCCTATGAGATTATCATGATAAAATGATGGTTCACACTTTACAAATCAGATCAATTTCAAGGAGAGTAAATAAAATGAGTAACATCTTGTTCTTTAGTGAACTTCCGAAGATGCCGCCGGCACGCGGTGCGGGCAGGAAGAATGCCCTATATGAAGAAATACGCCATGCGATGGAACAATTGTCATGGGATGGTAACAAGGCGCTTAGTATTGTGCTGGATACAAAGAAACAGGCGCAACTCGCCTCTCGCCTCGCCCATGCCAGGAATAAGCAGCAGGGCCACATAATCACTGTGCCGCCAAGTGGTTTCAGGTTCCGGTCATCATATTTCAATGATGGTAGCGGGAAATATACCTTGTGTATTTTCCTAGAAAAGATAGAGGAGAATTAGGATGAGTGAGATACATTTCTATAAAGTCGCACCCCCGGCACGTCCGACAGCCAGCAAGTGGAACTGGCTACGGGACGCTGCGTCTACTTTGAAATTAGACGGCGATGTAGCCTTCAAGGTAAAATTGCCCAACAAAAGAGAGGCTAACAGCGCGCAATCTGCATTGAAGGCGATGGGGCCTGGTAGCAAAAGGATTATCAATCCTCCGCCTGATTGCATTTTCAGAACATCAAGTGAGCCGGTAAACTCAAGCGATGGAGAATACTGGCTAACCGTATGGATTGAATTGCGATAGATGGTTCCAAAGGTTTGCCGGCTTTCCTAAAACCGGCTTGAGATTATCATAATAAAGTCTTGACATTTTGGGCAAAATGGTGTAAGATGAATGTACAATTAGCATTGACGGATAGATCAATGCGACGGCCCTGGAAAAGCCGAACCAACAGATAGCGAAAGGCACTTTACTCTTGTGCCGTTGGGCGATAATGCCTCTGTTGGGCTAATTTTCCAGCGGCCAACGTCACAAGAGCAAGGTGCTTTTTCTTTTTGGAGGTGGACAGATGAAATGTGAACATCCTGACTATTTCAAGAGCGATGGGGAATGTGCCATCTGTAAGGCGGTAGCTGCGATCAGGGCAGCGGGCGGGCCAGGGGGCAAGCTCGACAATAAGCGCGAGCGACAGGCAGAACGAACCGAACAGAAACGGAATAATCCAAGGCGGCGAAAGTATGCACATTGAACAAGTATTGCGCGATAAATGGGTAAATAGACCAAGGCGTATTCGCATACACAGAAATGGAGATTTCATCAAAAAGCCAACGACTTGCCTAAGGTGCAAAAGGCCATATTATATCCTTTGGCTAAGAGAAGTGAAAGATGAACAATTCGGCTGGGCAACGGTGGCAATAAATCCGATGTGCGGAGATTGCAAAAAGGAATTATTCGCACGCGCAGAAGCGGCAAGGGATAATAAAAATGCAGCCTGATACCCCTCCCTCAGATTTTCTAGCCAAGTGGCCCAATCTCGAATTTGTCAAGTACCATCGGGGCAGTGATACGTATACTTCCACTTGTCCGGCTTGTAGTGACACGGGTCACGATTCTCATTCGGGTTGGCCGGACAGATTTACAATGTTCCTTGACCCTCCGAGGGGGGGCTATTGTAGACGGTGTGGATACCAGGAGCTTGTGGGGAATGGCGAGCAAACTACGCCTGAGATGAAAGCGGAATGGCTGGCAAAGACCATTGCCAGGCAGGAGGCGCGTAAGGCCGAGATCGAGCGCGTTCTTGAGGGCTTGCGCCGTGAGCAAGTCTGGCTCAAGTACCACGATGGCTTGACGGACGAGGCAATGCGCTGGTGGGCAGCCAAGGGCGTGCCGGCGGAGGTCGTGAGCCTGCTGTATCTTGGCTGGTGTAATGACCGGGCCTTTTGGGACGGCGAGCAGGAGTTCCACACGGCCACAGCCACGATTCCCGTTTTTTCCCCTGGCTGGAAAATCCAGACTCTTCGACACAGGCTCATAAATCCCAACGGAGGGAGCAAGTACAGACCAGATCGGTCAGGCTTACCCGCTTCACTTTATTATGCCAATCCCAAGGACGCCCCCTCCGGTCAGTGCTTGATCGTGGAAGGTGAGATCAAGTCAGTCGTCGTTTACAGTCGGCTCGGTGGCTATGATGACCAGGCCGACTTGTCCGTTGTAGGGACACCAGGCAAGGGATTCAGATATGAAATCCTTGACAGTATCAAGGCTGGCTGTGATCGGGTCATCATCGCGCTTGACCCGGATGCGAAGGTACAAGCCTGGGACACGGCCAGGTACATCGGGAAAGCGGCGCGGGTGGTCTACCTCCCTTGCAAGGCAGATGATTTTTTTGTTGAGTATGGCGGCACGCGGACGGCTTTCGAGCAGGCACTAAAGTACGGGAGGCAGATGTGACGACGGCACAAATTGACAACGACTTGCTGGCAGAGATAATTGCAGACGTGGCGACGGAGTTGGGAGTTCCAGAGGTTCCGGGCGCAGAACTATTCTTGGCGCTCTTTGCCAGCCAGGTCTTGGAGCGCTATCTTGAGCGCACGAGCCAGCCGGAAACGCGCCAACAAATCTTGATCGTCAATCGGGATAAGGATGGGGTAATACAATGAAGATTGAACTTGTCGTTATAGAGAATGTCATTGTGTACATAGAAGGCGTACTGAAACGAAGCAAGAAGGCGCAAAAGGAAATCTTTGATGCGATTTATGCCGCTGGCCTAGATTGCAATGAGGATAGGCGCGGATACATTGAACGAACAAAAAACAACGTCAAATGGCTTTATGAGGCAGTATAATGAAACAGTATATCCACTGCGGCAAACGGTTCAATCCCCACCCGGCTCACGTCAAACTATGCCGGGACTGTGATACTTGGCTAGTCACCTGGGCCGAATGGGTCAAGGCGCTTTTTGATCGTCACCCGGATTACTTTGAGTACATTCAGTCCCCCTCCTGGAAGCGGCGGGCCGATGCTGCCAAGAAGCGTGCGGGTTATCGCTGCCAGGTGTGCAATAGTCCAGATCGACTTGAGGCTCACCATCGGACTTACGAGCGCCTGGGCCACGAGCGCCCAGACGATATCACGGTGCTTTGCGCAAAGCACCATAGACAATTTCACAAGGAGTAGGAATGAACTGGAAAACTATCTTATCAATCTTGTTTCAAAAGTCGGAGGATGAAATCCGCCAGGAGTATGGCCGGCGACGGCGCGGGATTGCCTGGGGCAGCGACAAGTGCAAGGACAAGATAAGGCCACATAACTGGCGGGCCAAACGCAAGGCCGCCAGGAAAACAGCGGCGGCCAGCCGGAGGCGAAACGGATGATCGAGTTTACCCATATCATCACATACACCTCAGCGCAACTAGTCGGCTTGATTGTCCTTATGGGCGTTCTGGGACTTGGGGCAATCATCGCCCTGGAACTAGGAAGGCGGCGATGATGCCCTTAGCAGTTGCACTCATAACGGTGGGGTGTCTTGTGGCCGGGATAGTCGGCTTGATCTTTGGCGAGATGGACAAGCATACACGGGATAGGTGGTAAAATGCCAAAACAGACTTATGACAAAGTGCTCGATTTAGTCTTTGATGCAGTAGAAAAGCGCGGCTATACTGAAGGCTACACAAACGAGGAACTTGTTGTCAGGCAGGCGGTCAAGGCTGTGGAGGAACTATCAGAACTACTAAGCGCACTCGAAGTGCAAGGCGGTGGGAGTAGAATAAACGAAGCGCGGTTCAACGTTATGCGAGGCAAGCTGATGGAAGCGGCACAATGGGCAAGGGAACTATTTGACGACAAGGCTTCTTGCAAGTCAATCAAGATCGCAGGCCGTGACGACTTTGCACGCGAGCTTTGTGATGTGCTCATTCCTTGCCACGTTGCCCAGGCTATCCTAGACGTGGGCCAGGCCGAGGTGCTTGGCAAGGCGCGTGGGGACATCGGGCGGGGGGTGCGGTGAAAGACGTCATCTGGATGTTTGGCGGCGGGCGGCAATCCATCGCCATGCTCACGTACATAGCGCGTGGAATATTGCCTAAGCCAATGCTTGCAATTATGACAGATACGAGCCGCGAATCGTCGTTGACGTGGGATTATCTGTCAGTGTACGCCAAGCCAATATTTGAGCAAATAGGATTACATCTTGAGATAGTGCCACATAGCTATTCATTCGTGGATTTGTATGCAAGCGGCGGCGATTTATTACTGCCAGTTTATACTCATAGCGGAAAGCTGCCAACGTTTTGCTCAAGTGAGTGGAAGCGTTATTCAGGTGAACGTTATTTGCGTGGGATTGGCTATGGGCCTAAGAATCCCATCGTTATTTGGTACGGAATGTCTCTCAATGAAGTACATAGAATGAGAGTGTCAAGCAAAAAGTGGATTGAAAATCATTACCCACTTTGCCAGGATTACAAGCGACGCACCCATGAGTGCATCCAAGACGTTGAGGCTTTTGGCTTTCCGACACCATATATATCATCTTGTTGGTGCTGCCCAAATCGCCAGAACCCAGAGTGGTTACTCCTCCGCGATAAAGCGCCAGATAACTTTGAACTTGCTTGCCGACTTGACGAAGAAATCAGAGAGCATGACAAATTCAATGCGGTATACTTGCACAAAAGCCGCGTGCCACTTAGGCAAGCTGATTTGTCAACACCTGAAATTTGTGATATGTTTAGCGAATGTGCAAATGAGTGCTGGACATGAATACCATAATTCTACTTATCACGATGTCGAAGATGGACATCGCGCTTTGCCCATACGGGGGCGTGCCGGTTGACGTTGAATGTCCCAAATGCGGGGCACACCTGCGGGTCAGTCTGCACTATGAGATTTGCGAGATAGATTCAGGATGGAAGCAAAACGCCCTACCCTTGTGAAGTGCGGCGAGCCGGTCAAGATTAGCGACTTGTCAGACTTCCTTGCCGACTTGAGGCAGCGCGGGATACCGTATAAACTCCACTGGCCGGACGATGCGCCAGAGCCGGTGATAGAAGTCTTGAGTTTGCCATAATAAAATCATGAACTACTACAACGACAATGAACAATATGCTGCCAAGTGGATACGAAACCTTATTGACGCCGGCCTTATACCGTCCGGCGATGTAGACGACAGGAGCATAAAAGATGTGCAAGCAAGCGAGCTTAGAGGATATATCCAATGTCACTTTTTTGCCGGGGTCGCCGGATGGGCCTACGCCCTACAGCTTGCAGGATTCCCAACAGACCGACAGGTCTGGACAGGCTCTTGTCCCTGCCAGCCCTTCAGTTCAGCCGGCAAGCAACGGGGTACAGATGACCCTCGGCATTTGTGGCCTGAATGGTTCAGGCTCATTAGAGAGTGCAAGCCTGGGCTTATCTTTGGCGAACAAGTTGCAAGCGCTATTGGCCACGGTTGGCTCGACCTTGTTTTCGATGACTTGGAAAATGAAGTCTACACCTGCGGGGCGGCGGTACTTCCAGCTTGTAGCGTCTCAGCGCCGCACATCAGGCAACGTGTGTGGTTCGTGGGTGTCGCCAACGGCTTGCAGCGAAAACAGTCTACGCGGAACTGGGCAAGACCCGGAGAAGCGCAAGGCGGGCAATCATGCCATGAATCTGCAAGATCAAGTGACGCTGACGGCTTGGCAATCGCCAACGTCAACGACGATGGGCGAACGACAAGACAAAGAGAAGCGGCGCAAGTTCAGAGAGTCAATAGGGCGTCAATCTCTAGCGCCAGGCAACTTGGAGGAGCAAGCGATACTTTACGCGAATACTGGCACGACATCGAATGGCTCCCTTGCCGCGACGGAAAAGCGCGGCCAACTAAACCCGGAATTTTCCCTTTGGCTGATGGGCTTCCCGGAAGAGTGGCTCAACTGCGCGCCATAGGCAATGCTATCGTGCCGCAGGTAGCAGCAGCGTTTATAATGGCGGCGATGGATACCATGAGTTTACCATAATAAAATCAAGAAATGCTTGACAAAATGAGAAATGGTGTTATAATATGTATGCTGATACCATTACCATTGTGGAGAGTGAAAGTGCCTTTTTCGCTGTGACTGTGTACCTCCGCAATGGTGGTATCAGCAACACAGACACAGCGAAAAGGGCATTTTTCATTTGAGGTACAACGAGGTAAACAAAATGATCGAATATCAAAAGATTGAAACGCTTTACGACAGGGGCGCTGACTTCTCAGTGGACACTACTAAGCTGCGCTTGCCGGAATTCGGCAACGTCAAAAACTGGCACATCACAGAGAAAATCGACGGCACTAATATCCGCGTTGAGATTTTGCCAGATGGTAGCATTCACTTCGGGGGCCGCACAGAAAACGCACAAATCCACGCTACGCTGCTCGATTACTTGCTGGCAACGTTCACGACCGACAAGGCGTGGAGCGCATTCGACATTGGCGACAAAGAAAAGCCATTCGCTGGCGCTACGCTGTACGGCGAGGGCTATGGCCCGAAAGTCCAAAGCGGCGGCAAGTACCGCAAAGACATGGCCTTTATTTTGTTTGACGTGCTCGTTGCTGATAGGTGGTGGTTGTCGCCGGGAAACGTTGAGGACGTTGCGCACAAATTCGCAATCAATGCCGTGCCAAGCCTGGGGGACATAAGCATTTTGCCTGCAACGGAACAAGACTTACGCGACATACTTGGCGATGGCGGCAACAGCCTGCGAGCATACATAGACAGCAACAACCGCGTTGAGGCGGAAGGCATTGTTGCCCGCGCCGCCCCGATGCTTTACTTGCGGGACGGGCGGCGTTGTATGTGGAAGCTGAAGTTTAGCGACTTTCGCAAGGGCAAGCGATAATGTTTTCTCAGCGGGATCGCCAAGTAGCAAGGCACGAGCCTCATAAGCTCGCTATCATGGGTGCAATTCCCATTCCCGCTATTTTATAACATCGCCCTTATGCGCGTGACAGAAGGCGCAATGAATATAGCCCACGGGAGCGCATCCCGAAGATTGCCAAATAATCACGCAGTACGCAAAGATTTCCATTGAAGGAAAAGCCGCCGGCTCTCACGCTCGAATCTGTTTTACACCCCGGCCTTATCAGACCCCTACCTGGGTAGGGATAGAGCAAAGAGAGATTGCCAGTGCCAAAAACAATAATGGCACACCACAGGAACCGTAACAGGTTCGGGGCAATGGAATTAGGTGGATAACCCATTGGCATACCATTTAATCCGTAACAGGAGGTACAAAGCTAATGACCCAGCAAACCCTAAAGAAGCAGTACAAGATTCGATTTGCTGAAATACTTGAGGATAACGGAATACTTCTCAGCGCGAATCTTGCCTCACAACTGGCAAATGCCGCCAGCGAGATCAATGCAGCCAGAAAGAAAAACGGAACTTGCCCACAGCCTTGGATGCTGGCAATTTGCCGGACTTGCAAATATGACCCCCGCACGATGACAAAAGCAGCCTGGGCGCAAGTCAAGGAATGTGGCCGCGCCCTACTTGCTGCCGATGCTACAGAAGAAGATTTGCAACGGTTCGAAGAGTGGTGGCGCTCAGATGACTGGCGCTCCAAGAATCTCGCTATTACCCCCAAGAGGATACAAGATAGTTGGGGCTTGTTCAATAGCGATGACTTTGGTGGCGGGAGTGAGCTAGTCGTGGCGTTATGATTTTACCATCATAATATTATGGACGAAAAACGAACGCCTTATGAATTATCCATAGAGCAGCTTATACACCTGCCCAACGAATCCGCCTCCGAATACGCCGATCATTACAAGAAACGCAAGGCGGCAATCGAGAGCGGGAATTGCGTAACGTTTGGGCTGCCAGAAATGGATAGAACGATCATCCCGCTTATGCCGGGGGACGTTATGGGAATCCTGGCGCGGCCTGGACATCTCAAGTCTACATTTTGCGGCTATATGGCAAAAAGGACAGCCGGAAGGCTTGTGGATGCCGGCCGGGGCGATAAGCGGGTTGTCTATGTCACCCTGGAGCAGCCGGTCGAGGAGATCGAGGCATACTTTCAAGCTGGTGGTAAGTATACTGTTTCCGACTTCGCCTGGGGTCGGGTCGCCATAGATGACATTATGGCAAGCTCTGTCAAGAGAGTTGGGATCCCAATTCTTACCATTGGACGGTCACTGGAACGGCGCAAGCGGAACTTGCCAGCATTGACTGTGGATGTAATCTATGACAGCCTGAGAATGATCGAAAAGAGATGGGGCCACACGGCAGCGCTGGTCATTATCGACTACATACAGAAAGTGCCAATGTCAGGCCGCCATAAAGATCGGACAGAAGAAGTCGGGGAGGCGATGGTCGGGATAAAAGCCTTAGCGATTGACCTGGGAGCACCATTCCTAATTGCAATCCAGGCCGCCCGCAAGGTGGATGGCTACAAGATCAAGTTGCCCCACAAGGATGACTGCCAGCATAATAGCCTGATCGAGCAGGAACTTGACAAGCTCCTGGCTGGATGGCGTCCCTGGTTGACGGAAGTGGACAGGCGCAACCAGCGTGATAAGCCCATAAACGCCGGCGGCAAATCGGTCACGGTAGTTGAGAATCTGTACGTTATGGGCCTACTAAAGCAGAGGTTTGAAAAGGCGGGATTTGTCTATGCTGCCAGCTTTGACCCTGCTGCAATGAGACTTGGAGAAATGGAGTTGAGCTATGAAGAAGAACCTGAAATTGACTTCCCCGACGATTGAACGGCTTGAAGCGCAACTTGCACAAAGCAGGAGGGCCGAGGCGATGTTATCCAATCTAGTCGAAAGGCTAGAAGTGCAAAACGAGGCATTGCGGGATGAGCTTGCCCAGGCTCGCAAGGACTGGCAAGAATGTCTAAAAAGTGAAACCGAATCCTGAAATTAGTTTCAATTTGTCATGATAAAATCAAGGAGTAGTAAAATGACGGAATATTACGAGGAATTAGTTAGCTGGTTTTCAGGCGCTTACCCAGACTTTGTAAAAGCGCCAGAGGTCGAGTACGATGAGTTTGTCAAGGGCAAAATCGTCATCGCTGAGGACTTTGGTTTTCAGCCTGACGAAAGCCTATTGCACCCGTCCGATTTCCCCCACCAGCGCGACATTATCAAGTGGGCTTGCCAGCGCGGACGGGCCTTGGTTGCGGCGGCGTTCGGCTTGGGCAAGACGGCTATCCAGATCGAAATCGCCAAGCAGGTCATCGCCAAGAAAGGCGGCAAGTTCCTGGTAGTTTGCCCCCTTGGGGTCAAGCACGTTTTCGTGGACGTGGATGGGCCGCGCCTCGGAACAACCTGGCAGTATGTCAAGAGCGATGACGAAATCCGGGCCGCCACAACCTCCTACCTGATTACGAATTATGAACGGATTCGGGAAGGGAACATACATCCGCTTGAGCACTCGGACTTGTCAGGGGCCAGCCTGGACGAGGGCAGCGTACTACGCAGCCTTGGCAGCAAAACCTACAACGTCTTTGAGCGCGAATTCGCCAATGTCCCCTACCGATTTGTGGCGACGGCAACACCTGACCCGAACCGCTACCTGGAGATCATTTACTATTCTCGTTGGCTTGGAATCCTGGACACCGGCTATGCTCTCACGCAATGGTTCAAGCGTGATCCTCACAAGGCAGGCAACCTCCAGCTTATACCCCAGCACGAAGAGTCATTCTGGCTGTGGGTGGCAAGCTGGGCACTTTTCCTATACAAGCCATCTGACCTGGGCTATGACGATACGGGCTACAGCTTGCCCGAGCTGCGCGTTCACTGGCATCGTCTGGAAGTAGACCATACGAGAGCTTGGGAATTTTACGATAACCACGGCCAGCACCGACTTCTGCTTGACCCAACCGGATCCAGCACGGAGCGGGCGCACGAAAAGAGGGCCACACTGGAAGACCGGCTTGCCAAGGTGGTCGAGATAATCAAGGCCGCCCCAGATGAGCATTATGTCATCTGGCACGACCTGGAGGACGAACGCCGGGCAATCGAGGGTGCATTGCCGGATGCGGTAACGATCTTCGGTAGCCAGGAACTTGACACGAAAGAAGACCTCATCTTGGCCTTCGAGCGGGGGAAATATCCCATTCTCGCCACGAAACCTTCAATCGCTGGCCAGGGATGCAATTTCCAGCATCATTGCCACACGGCGATTTATATGGGCATAGATTACAAGTTTCAGTTCTTTTTCCAGTCCCTACACCGCCTGCAGCGGTACGGCCAGGAGCACCCGGTTGACGTCCATATTGTCTACGCGGCCAGTGAGGATATGGTGGTAGAAACGCTAAAGGCCAAGTGGGAACGCTATGACGAAAAGAAGCGCATTATGCAAAAGATCGTGGGCGAATATGGTTTAGCCGCAGGCTCTATGATGCGGAATCTCAGGAGAACAACAGGAATGAAAAACGTACAGCGGACAGCCGGGCGGCTCTTCGAGATCGTCCACAATGATTGCACCCTGGAAGTGCGGGGGATGGCTGATAACTCAGTGGACTTGATACACACGTCAATCCCATTCGGAAATCACTACTCGTACACCACGAGCAATAACGACTTTGGGCACAACCTGAGCGATTGGGAGTTTTGGAAGCAGATGGATTATCTCACGCCAGAACTGTACCGGGTTGACAAGCCGGGCAGGATGTGTATCGTACACGTCAAGGACAGAATCTTGTACAGTCACATGACTTCCGGCTTTACTGAGGTCGCTCCATTCACTGCCCAAGCTATCTTTATGTTTATGAAGCACGGCTTTATGTATGGTGGACAGATTACCATCGTCACCGACGTCGTTCATGAGAATAATAGTACCTACCGCCTTGGCTGGAGCGAGATGTGCAAGGATGGCACGAAGATGGGTTGTGGGCTTCCCGAATACTTGCTCATTTTCCGCAA
>Ga0316628_100002297_pt1 | contig 14089 bp, 8 predicted proteins | sample OWC_Aug_M2_C1_D5_FD_207648 | JGI IMG/M metagenome (GOLD analysis project Ga0316628, IMG submission 207648) | Wetland soil microbial communities from Old Woman Creek delta, Ohio, United States - OWC_Aug_M2_C1_D5_C | ecosystem: Environmental > Terrestrial > Soil > Wetlands | place: USA: Ohio... | reverse complement strand
AACGTCAATTTCGGTGTGCATCGTGCGGGTCGAGACGTCCACCTGGTCGGAGACGCGCGCCACGGTTCCCTGAAATGCCTTGCCCAGCACGGGAACCTGCACCTGAACGGAATTGCCCAGATGAATTTCAGGCACCGCCGATTCGGGAACAGGAATCACCAGCCGGAGCGGATTATTCTGAGCGATGCGGCAAAGGCCGGAATCGCTTTTGTTCGATGAAGTTCCCGCCGGCAGCAGCGCGCCGGTGTACGCATAGATCTTCGTGACCACGCCGTCAAAGGGTGCGGTCATACGCGCGTAGCCGAACATGGCCTGGTCTTTGCCGAGCGTCGCCTGGGCCACCTGCAAACCCTGCTCGGCGGAAGCCAGCGAGGCTCTCTGGGAAGAAACGCTCGCGCTGGCCTCCAGGTCCTTGCCTTGTGCCACGTCGATTTCCTGTTGGGCGACGAGTTCCGGGCGGGATTTCTGCACGTCGGCGAGGCGTGTGTAAGTGACGTGCGCGACGTTGTAGGCTGATTGCGCCCGGTTGAGTTCTTCGCGCGCGCGCTCCAGATCCTGCTGGCTGCGCCGCACCGAAGCTTCGTCCTGCTGCAATTGCTGCTGCAACTCCGGAATTTCCAGCACCGCCAGAACCTGCCCCTGTTTCACGTGCGTTCCATAATCCACGTTGAGTTTCTGAATGTACCCGGAAACTTTTGCGTAGACATCGACTTCCTGGAAGGGCTGGAATTCCGAGGCGATCTCCAGATCGTCGGCGATATTCGCGCGCGCCACCTTGACCACGCCGGCAGTCTGCGCTTCCGCCGCGTTCACGGCACTTGCTTTGCGCGCTCCGCCGCAGCCGCTTGCCAACGCGCCAAGCGCCAAGATTACAAAACACGTTCGTGTTTTCGTTCGACTCATGGAATCACCTCTAGGCATTCAACGCATCGAGTCATCGCTGGGTTTCCTTCCTTCTTAGTCCGAGCGCGCTGACTTCAGCGCGCAATTTATCAACTGTAAAATCATTAGACCGGCATAAATCCACGATGTGTTTCTCCTGTTCGCTCATTTCCTGCACCACGCCGGGGAGCCTGTCCGCAATTTCCAGGGGAACCGTTTGCACCCCGTGAAGATCCCCGTGAATCAAATCCCCGGGCTGGACTTCCATTCGCCCGACCTCCACAGGCTTTCCAAATTCAAAAATATGCGCGTAGGCGTGCGAAACCGAGCGGTTGCCCGCGAACATTTGAAATTGGATTTTGCGCGCTTCCGGAAGATTGCGAACCGCGCCGTTGGTCACCACCCCGACGCATCCGATGGCGCGCAGAATGTTCGCGTGGACGTCCCCGATGAACGACCCAAGCCCCGGGTGCCGGTCCATGTCTTCCAGAACCAATATTCTCGGCGCGGGAATGCTCAAAACGTGATCGAGCCAGTCCAGCCGGTAGTAGAAGCTGTGCCCCTCCATGGGAGGGTCGGACGTGCGCACGCGTGCCGTGGCCGCATAGCCCACCATGGGGGGAAGATCGTCAAAAACACATCGAATGCTGGAATCGTTAAATCCGCGGTTCCGCAAGCGAACGTCAAACCTCTCAATGGCGTTGGCGACGCTGCAGGAATCCATGAGGCGCAATTGCTCCAGCCGAGCCAATTCCAATTGGCGTGTTTTCACAACGGCTCCAATCCGGCTGCTTGTTCACCTGAATTCGGTGACCATAGCATGCAATTTCAGTTCAGGCTATCTTTGAAAAATGGGAATCCGAGGGGTGCACTTCCCAGGTGCGGTTAGGCGGAAGGCGGAGCGCGTAACTGAGGATGAGAGAAAAAGCGGGCGTCGCGGTTGGACGCGCGCTCTTCAAACCGGTGAAAAAATGTCGCCGTGACCATCGGCACCGAGACGCCCGACACCGGCAGACAGGAGGTCAAGGAATCCGCGAACAAACATCGAAACGGCGCCACGAATTTCGCGGAGTGCCCCGCGGCCATCGACAGGACCGTATAGCGGGCGGGCATCGCGTTGTCCGTCAACAGCGGGACAAAACTCCACTGCACGAGGCCCAAGAACATTACGATCGTCAGGATCAGGCAGAAAGTACAGCGGCGGTTTTTGGCGTGGCCAGGAATCATTTCTCGCCCCCTCTTCGTGGATACGGGGCTGTGCTACGCTTATCAAGCTAGCACTTTGTCGGAAAGCATGTCAAGAATCGAACCGGCGTCCGATCATCTGGCACGAATCCGGGGACGTCTATTGACGTCAGCGCAAAAAGGGAAGGGTGACTCCACATGCGCGGTAACGTTCTATTTGTAGAGGATGAGGAAGCCTTGCGGATGACCGTGGGCGACCGTCTGCGCAACGAAGGCTACGCCGTCGATTACGCCGCCAATGGCGACGAAGGCCTTGAAAAGGCCTCCCAGCTTCCGTTTGATCTGATTATTCTCGACGTCATGCTGCCCAAAAGAGACGGCTTCGACGTGTGCAAGGAAATCCGCAAGGCCGGACTGATCACGCCGATCCTCATGCTGACCGCTCGCGGCCAGACCAGCGACAAAGTCAACGGCCTGAAAATCGGCGCCGATGACTACGTCACGAAACCATTCAACATGCTCGAGTTGATGGCTCGCGTCGCAGCGCTCTTGCGGCGCGCTCCCATTCGTCCGGCCGAGCAAACCGGCGTATTTGATTTCGGATCCATCCACGTGGATCTGGTGGGCACCGAAGCGACACGCGACGGAATGCCTGTCAATTTATCCGCGCGTGAATTTCAGTTGCTCCGCCATTTCATCGAGCACCGCGGCGCAACGCTTTCCCGGGAAGAGTTACTGAAACAGGTCTGGGGCTACAGCGCGGACATGTATACACGAACCGTGGACGTACATATCGCCGGATTGCGGCAAAAACTGGAAGACGACCCCAAACAGCCAAAATTCATTTTGACGGTGCAGGGGCTCGGATATAAGTTCAAGACATAGCCGTTTGCGGGCCCATCGTTTCTGGAGCGGGCGCACCATGAGATTACGCATCAAAGAGCGGGCGTTCACCACCGGCATGGTCATCCTGGCCACGATCGTGGTGCTGATTCTGGCGGCGCTGCAGTACCGCTGGAGCAACCAGGTCAGCGAAGCCACCAGCATCCGCCTGGCGGACAGCCTGCAGATGTCCCTGATCAACTGGCACCTCGATTTTTTCCGGGATTTTTCCGAAATTTGTATCGCCATGCACGCGGACTCGGAGGCCGGCGCGCAGGACGTTTTGACGCAATACGCCCGCCGCTTTAGCGAGTGGAAAAAATCGACGGCGCATCCCGACCTGGTTTCGAGCGTCTACGTGATAGGATTTGAGGAAGGTGATGGCCCCGAAGGACTGCGGCTCAATCCCGCCACGCAGCGTTTTGAGCCGGCAAATTCAACTCCGGATCTTGCCGAATTGCGCCGAGAGCTGCGGCAAACGGCTTCGCAGGCAATTCCGCAAGGCTCCTCCGGCCCCGTGAATGAAATGCGAGGTCCGCGTTCCCTGGCGTCGGACCGCGAATTCGCGGATCGCTTTTATCCCGGCAGCCCTCTGGCCGGCTGGCAATTTGAACCGAACATTCCGGCGCTGGTGCGTCCCGTTCCTCGCGGAGAAGCCGCGGCGGCGGATCGCAAGAACGACAATCCTGCCGGCACGCAATGGATGGTCATCGCCTTGAATGAAAAAAAGGTTCGGGAGCAGCTTTTTCCCGATCTCGCGGACCGCTATTTCCGGGGCACGGAAGGACTCGATTATCAGGTGGCCGTGGTTGCCGGGAACAATCCGCGACGCGTGCTGTACTCCTCCGATTCGGGCTTCGGCGAGCAGGAAGTGAAGGATGCCGATGGCACCATGAATATTTTCGGCCGCCTGCAAAACGCGGGCGCCCAATCACCCATCCGCATTTTTCATACGCCGTCCGAGAATAACGGACCGGCTGCCTCCGTGGGCATCACCTGGTTTCCACTGCTGGGCGAAAGAGGGGACGCGCAGGACTGGCGCCTTGTGGTGCGCCACCGCCGGGGAGGCGCGCTGGGCGCTTTCGTCGCGGATTCGCGACGCCGCGACCTGGCCATCAGCTTTGGTGTGCTGTTCCTGCTGGTGATCAGCATGGCCATCCTGATTATCACCAGCATGCGCGCGCAACGCCTTGCCAAACTCCAAATGGATTTCGTCACCGCGGTTTCTCACGAATTGCGAACGCCACTGACGGTAATCAGCTCGGCGGCCGAGAACATCGCCCACGGAGTAGTCGAAGGAAAAACGCAACTGCAGCAATACGGCACTGTCATCAGCAGCCAGGCCAGAAAATTATTTGAAATGGTGGAGCAAATTCTACTCTTCGCAGCCATCCGCGAGGGCCACCAGCGGTATAGTCTGCGGCCGATCGATGTCACGGAAATCCTGGACGCGGCGATTTCCAGCACCGCGGGCCTGGTGCGCACGGCGCAGTTCCAGGTGGAACAGGATGTCGAACCGCACCTGCCTAAAATTCTCGGAGACCTCTCCGCGCTCTCCCAGTGCTTGCAGAACCTGATTACCAACGCGTTGAAATACGGCAGCGAGCAGCGTTGGATCGGGATTCGCGCGAGACTTGCCGAACATGGGCTAAGCAAGAAGGAAATCCAGATCAGCGTTTCCGATCACGGCATGGGCATCGATGCGGGAGAATTGCCGCACATCTTTAAACCGTTTTATCGCAGCCCTTCGGTGATGGCCGCGCAGATTCATGGCACAGGATTGGGTTTGCCGCTGGCAAAAAGCATCGTGGAGGCCATGAAAGGGCGCCTGACCGTCGACAGCACGCTCGGACGCGGGAGCACATTTACACTGCATTTGCCGTGCGCGGAGCCATCGGTCGCGCAAGCGGATGCGAAAACCAGGGAAGCAGTGACTTCCTCCTCCACTTCCTGATCGCAATCTCGGAATCCCACTAACCGACGGCTGGCAAATGACTTAGAGTGCACAGATTTCTACTAAACGGCGCCATCCATAAAATCCGTCCCCCTCCGCTTGGAAACATGCTTTTTTTTACAACATCCTTACAGCGGCCGAGTTGTTATCCGTTGTAATTTCGGATTTCCGGATTCTGTGGGTGGCGTCCTGGGTGGGATGCCCTGCGGATTGTTTCCTGCGCGCAAATAAGCAGCAGAACCCAGAAAAATTGATGAAAATAGCGGGCAAGTCTCGTGTGAATAAATTTCCGCCGCGAATGCGGCTTGCGCATTCCTGCCTTGCGGGGCGGCGGGAATTCTCCAGCCGCATCCGCGCGGCAATTCTTGTGGCCGGGGCGCTGATTTTCTGCATGCTGCCCGCGCTGGGCCAAATGAATACGGGCGAAATCGACGGCGTGATCCGCGACCCCTCGGGCTCGGTGATCGTTCACGCGGCCGTCTCTGCCGTGCAATCCACCACACTGCTGAAATTCTCGACGACGACCAATGATTCCGGGGAATTCCTGCTGGCGCAGTTGCCCGTCGGGGAGTACACCCTGACGGTAACCGTGCAAGGGTTCAAGCAGGCCGTGCAATCCAATATTTCCTTGCATGCCGGTGCGCATCTGCGTCAGGAGATCTCCCTGGAACTGGGAGAGCAAAGCGACACGGTCACCATCAGCGCGACGCAGGGCCTGTTGCAGGTGGAATCGGCCGCCATTCAGGATACCGTCGAGCAACAACAGGTCATCAATCTCCCGCTCAAAGGACGTCAATTCATCGACCTGGTGGGGACGACGCCCGGCATCACGCACGCGCCTTCGGGAACGCGCGGCGGAGCGTTGCAGCAGACCGGGCAGACCTGGGGAATTCTCGGCCAGCGCGGCGGCCATAATCTGTATTTGGTGGATGGCGTGACCGTGACGGATGAGTACTACAACAATTTGGTTTTGAATCCCTCGATCGACTCCATCCAGGAATTCAGCGTCAACCACACCTCCTACAACGCGGAATTCGGCGGAAAATCGGGCGGGGTGATCAACGTCATCACGAAATCCGGAAGCAACAACTTTCACGGCAGCCTGTTTGAATTCGTGCGAAATGATATGTTCAACGCTAAGAACTTTTTCAACTCGGCGGCCCAGCCCAATCCTCCCTTCAAACAGAATCAGTTCGGCGGCAGCCTCGGCGGGCCGATACAAAATGACAAAACTTTTTTCTTTGTTAACTACGAGGGCCAGCGGACGCATCAGACCTTGACACGTTTGTTGACCGTTCCCACCGATGCGGAACGTGCCGGAAATTTTACGGGCACTGGAATTACGGTCACGAATCCCGCCACGGGGACTCCCTTTGCGAACGATACGATTCCCACGATCGATCCGGTGGCCGCGGCGATCCTGGCGAAAGTCCCGCATGCGAATTTGCCGGGATTGTCGCGCAACCTGCTGGCCACGAACTTGTCCACCATCAGCATTAACCAATACAACGCGCGGATCGATCACACCTTTTCCACCAAGGACAGCGTCTTCGTTCGCGGATCGATTTTCGATGCCAATCAATTCAACCCTTTCGGACTGAGCGCCCTGAACGAGACCCTGTTACCCGGCTTCGGTTACAATTTGCGAACGCACACCGACAACCTTTCGGCGACCTGGACACATATTTTCGATACTTCCTGGATCAACGAATTGCGCTTCGGTTGGCTATGGGTCGGCGGCGGGCAGAGCAGCCCCAACGCCGGGACCGACCTGGCAAGTTCCACGGGTTTGCAAGGCGTTACTTCGAATCCTCTGGATACGGGATATCCGCAAGCCTCCATCTCGGGGGGCTACGCCACCATGGGGGAACCCACGCAGTACGTTTCGCGGGTCGACAGCAATTATGAATTGTACGACAACGTGATCTGGCACCATGGCACGCACACGGTGAAATTCGGCGTCTATTTTTTCCACCTGGATTTCAATCCGGTGAACGCGAATAATGCACGAGGCTTGTTCGCGTTTACCGGCGCGTACTCGGCAACCGGCACGAGCAACGGCTTGGGAGATTTCCTCTTGGGCCTGCCCGCGCAGGGACAAGTGGGGGTCGGAGGCCGCGGCCAGTTGCTGGGCCGAACCAACTGGCTGCACACATACATCGAGGATAGCTGGCAGATTCTGCCCAGCCTCAAGATTGACATCGGCCTGCGCTATGAATACAACCAGAATGTCACGGACGCAAACGACAACATGTCCATCGTGAATATTTTGGTGCCCGGCGGACAATTCGTCATCGCCAGCAACTCCGCGGGCCAGATTTCGCCGTCCGCTTCCGCCCTGCTGTCCAATATTCCCATTCCATATGTCACTTCCGCGCAGGCCGGCTGGGATACCAGCCTGCTTCAGGGGCGGCCGCTGCGATTGGCGCCGCGAATCGGATTGGCCTGGACCTTGCCGGACAAGAAGACCGTGATTCGTTCGGGATTCGGAATCTATACGAATCAGGCGGCCTACAGCATCATTCAAAACGCGGCGTTGAATCTGCCCTTCTACTATGCCAAGACGGTCGCCAACAGCGGGTCCGGAAATCCGAATTTCACCACGGAAAATATTCTAGCCGCGCCGGCGACCGGCACCGTCAGCGCGAACAACATCAATCATGATTTTAAAATCGAATACAACAACGTCTGGAACCTCTCGGTGCAGCGCAGCCTTTCCTCATCCACATCGTTTCAGGCGCAGTACATCGGATCGTACACCGTGCATGCCGACAACTTCACGCTGCAGAATTTGTTCCCCAATAATGGATTAAATCCAGCCTCCGGCCTGCACGTTCGCCCCATCCCTGAAATGAGCGGCTTCAGTTCGGTCACCTGGGACGGCTGGGAAAAATATCATGCCCTGACGCTGACTTTTACGCAGCGGATTTGGCACGGCCTGACCGTCGATTCCAATTACAGCTGGTCCAAGGCCCTGGATAACGCTTCCAATCCCGGAACGAACAACGCCGGAACAAACCTGCCGCAAGACATTCAGAATATTGCCGCGGAGAAGGGCCTTTCGGATTTCGACCACCGGCACCGCTTCGTGACCAGCTTTCTGTACCAACTCCCCTTCCTGTCGGATTCGGAAGGCTGGATCCACGCAGTGTTCGCCGATTGGCAGGTGGGAGGGATCTGGACACTCGAAAGCGGGTCGCCGTTTACCGTCAATCTCTCGACCGACGTCGCCAACAACGGCGTGCCTCTGTCCGCGCCGTCGCAGCGGCCGAATCTGGTCTGCGACCCGAACAACGGCCCGAAAACGACGGCGGAATGGTTCGACACCTCCTGCTTTGCGACTCCTGCCCAGTACACCTATGGCAGCGCCGGGCGGGACATCGTCATCGGGCCGGGCATCAACAACTTTGACGCCACGTTCCAGAAGAATTTTTCAGTCCGGGAAAATGTGCAGCTCCAGTTTCGCGCGGACATTTTCGATTTCTTCAACCATCCCCTCTTCAATCAGCCGAACCGTATTTTTACGGAGACTCCGTCGGCCTTCGGTTCGATCTCCAGCGCCCAGGATCCGCGTGTCATGCAGTTTTCGCTGCGCCTCGCGTTTTAGCCGCTTACGGGGGAATATTCAAATTTGTCATTCCGAATGGAGTGAGGAATCTCTCTGGGTTTAAACGCCGAAAGAAAGAGGGATTCCTCACTGTGTTCGGAATGACGAGACGGCGGGGGGCTTCGGCGGAAATCGACCTGCGCCACTGGATCGCGCCAGTCTAAGGGAAAAGGATATTGGGCTGGAGGGACTCGCGGACCGCCATCACGCGGCGTCAATGCGCGTGGCGGGCCGCAGGATTCGCGGCGACATCATTCGGGAGCCGGGCGCGAGAATGTGCACGGACCGCTCGCAGGCGAATTCCAGCAAGCGCCGCGCTATCGACAATTTTGTTTCCAGCGGTTCCTTGTCCGAAAAACCTTCCGCGCGCACCACGATGACGCCGGAACAATCCTCGACTTCCAGGCGGCGCACGCCGCGGTACGGCTTGGCACGGAATGCATTCGCGAAGCGCAGAATCGCCGCCAGCAGAATCAGCGAGTGGCGCATGGGAAAATCGTACGCTCGCAAGATTTTGTGGTCCGGACGCGGCAGCGCGCCCCGGTGAAACCGCGCGACGAGCGCGGCCAACTCAAGATCTTTCCTCGTCCATCCGGCCGGCGGTGAAATCTTACGGATCATCCGGTAGGATTCTTTGTGATGCGGTTTGCCTTCGTGGAAATGCCCGACTTCCTGCAGAAGCGCCGCGGCTTGCAGAATAAAGCGCTCCTCGAAATGGGAGTCGCGCCCGGCCAATCCACAATTCGCCATGCCGTCATACAGTTGCAGGGACAATCGCGCGATCCGCCGGACGCGCGAAGAATCGGGCGTCAAAAAATATGACCATTGCGCGAGCCGCGCCAGTCCCGCGGATCGCAATTCCCTTTCCGCGGGCAGTCCTTCGCGCCAGATCCACAGCGGAGACGATTTCCCCGCGCTTTTTTGGCGGTATTGCTGGATGCGGCCGGCCCGTTCTTCCCGCAATTTTTTAAGCCACGCGCCGCGCGCGGCTTCGTCCATCAGCCCTTTGTGATGCGCGATGGCTTGTTCCAAAACATGCAGGTCATGCACTTGCCCGAGCAGGTCCTGCAGGAATTTCAAATCCGGCGCCCATCCAACATACATCGACGGCACAAAATTCTCCGCGGCGTAGCGAAACTTTTTCAGCCCGATGCGCAACCGGTGATAGGCAATCTGGCTCCGGCTCTTCTGCGCGCGCCGCTGCAGATTTTCCGCGGATTGCCAGATCTCGTAGACCAGGGATTCACACGCAGGGCGATCCGCGGCCACGTGCTGGTAATGGCTGGCCAGCTTTGCTGTCCAGGCTCGCCACTGTTTCCGGTCAAACTTACGGATGGCATCCTTCGCGCCTGCCAGATCTTTTTCGTTTCGATCCTTGAGCGATTGAACCAGCAAGTCCGCCGAAGCATCGCCCGGCACGCGAAGCTTCTCGATCCATTCCATGAGCACTTGCGAATCGCGCAGCGCTCCCAACTGTTTGAAGATTCGTTTCGCCGATTTCCGCATCGGCTTCCAGTCGGCGACCTGGTCCAGGTCCCTCATCACGTCGGCGATAAGGATGCAACGCCGCAAGGAAATGCGCAGGTCGTGCACCGCGTCGGAGGGCAATTCGGCGGCGAGCTTCGCATGCTCCTCCAGAACCCGGTCCATCCAGTAAGGAAGGCCGATCTTTTCCGGATTTGTGGATCGTGTTGGAGTCACGACAGAAAGAATTCCCTTTCTGGGAATTACTCTTACGCTGGAAGATTTGCAGGTCCGCGCCGCCCTTATAGCCCGCCGGAATCTTGAAGCCTGGAGCCCGCCCGAAGTACACGTACGCCAAGAGGCTTAATTTTAGCTGCGCAGGCTGAGGAAAAGCAAACGAGGGGCAAAACTAATCGGAGATAGCTGGGGCCGAGTCCTTGCGGTCCATTTTGGGGACGGCCACGCGACGTTTGCGTCCAGTATACCAGGCGTATACTCGCCAGCCCAGCAGGACGGAGATAACTCCCGCATATTCAAGGGGTAAGTGGACGTCTGACTTTACCAGCCAATAGTAGTGGATCACCCCGGCCACGGCGCTTACGTAGATCAGGCGGTGCAACATCTGCCAGCGCTTCCCTCCCAAGCGGCGAATCCACCCCGCCGTGGACGTAATTGCCAGCGGAATCAGCAGGACAAATCCCATGAAGCCAACGGTGATGTACCGCCGCTTCATCACGTCCGCCCAAACGCCGTGAAAATCCAGCACTTGGTCGAGACCCAGGTAAATGCAGAAATGGCAAAAAACATAGAAAAACGCGAACAGGCCCATCATGCGGCGGAATCGAATCAACTGCGGCAGGCCAAGAATTCTTCGCAACGGCGTGATTGACAGCGTGATGGCCAGAAACCGCAGCGTCCAGTCTCCGGTAGCGTGCTCGAGAAACTGCGTGGGATTGCCTCCCAGCCCCCCGGTAAAAATGCCGCGGATCAACAGGCCCGCGGGAACCAGGCACGCCAGAAATACAACCACCTTTGTCCATTTGCTGGTCAGAATGGCATTCATCGCGGTTGCCCGATTAGAAATTCTTCCTCAGGTCCATCCCCGTGTAGAGGCTGGCCACTTGATCCCCGTAGCCATTGAACATCAAGGTTTTCGTGTTTTTGAAATATCCCGGCAAGCGGACTTCCCTGGACTGAGTCCAGCGCGGATGGTCCACCTGCGGATTCACGTTGGAATAGAAGCCGTATTCATGGCTGTTTGTGATGTTCCAGGTTGTGGGAGGCTGGTCCTTGACGAATCTGATTTTCACCAGGGATTTGATGCTCTTGAATCCGTATTTCCACGGAATCACCATGCGCACCGGCGCGCCATCCTGATTGGGCAGCGTTTCGCCGTACATGCCAACGGTCAAGAGCGCCAGCGGGTGCATTGCTTCATCCAGCCGCAAACCTTCGACATAGGGCAATTGAATTCCGGCGCGATCCCAAAGCGGCATTTGCTTGCGATCGAAATAGGTTTCAAAGGCCACGAACTTCGCTTTCGGCGTGGGTTCCACCAGCTTCGCCAGCGTGCTGAACGAAAAACCGATCCAGGGCACCACGATGGACCAGGCCTCCACGCAACGATGCCGGTAAATGCGCTCTTCCAGCGGCGCGAGCTTGAGAATTTCTTCCATGGAAAATTTGCGCGGCTTGGCGACCTCGCCTTCCACTGAAACGCTCCAGGGCGAAGTCACGAATTTTTGCGCATTTTTTGAGGGCTGGTCTTTTTCCGTTCCGAACTCATAGTAATTGTTGTAGGTGGTCACGACCTGGTAGGGGGTAATTTTCTCGGTGGTGCTGAAGGGGCTCGGCGTAAGACCGGAAAGCTTGGTATTGGCGTAGGCGCGAACCGAGGGGTTCACCAGGTCCGCCACGCCCTTGCCCGCCAGGGCCAGCCCTCCCGCCAACCCCAGTCCGTACAGGAACTTACGGCGATTCACATAAACTTCGCGCGGGGTAATATCCGAGTATTTCAAGTCCGTAGCGCGTTTGATAAGCATGGCGTCCCTCCCTGAATGGCAGAATGCTTCCTCATTCTTCCTCTATTTAATTAGTATACGACAAATAAGTTTCGCTGGATGTGGACAACCGTGCACTTCTATCCCTGGATGCGAATTTGATTTTGCGAAAACCACGGGCCTTAGGCGCCATGCCCCGAAATTTCGGCCTACGAAGAAAGTTCCCGCAGCAGGGACTCCCGCAAACGTTCCTGATGCTCGGCGGTAAGTTTCCCGCCGGCGGTGGTGAGGTAGAACACGTCGATCGCGGTGTGGCCTTCGGTATCGATCAGGGCGATGTCGATGTTGCAGGCATGGTCCGAAAACGCCGAACTTATGCGGTGCAACAACCCCGGCTGGTCCTGGGTCACGATTTCGATCAGCGTGCTGTGCGCGGAACATTCATTGTCGAACTGAATCTGCGGCGGCGTCTCGATTTTTGCGGGCTGATCTTTCTCCGCCTCCAGGCGCTCGCGCAACATCCGCTTGAGGTCGCGCTTTCCGGAAAGCACGTCGTGCACCGTGGTCTTGAAGCGCTCCCACGCCGGGAGATTCATTTCCAGCGTGCGAAATCGGTCCGTAAAGCTGAAGGTATCGACGACTGTGCCGCTGGAATTGGAAAACGCGCCGGCCTTGCCGATGTTCATGCCGCAGGCGGCCAGTGCGCCGGCCACGGTGGCGAAAAGGCGCGGGCGGTCGCGGGTCACGACCGTCAATTCATACCAGTGGCGCGTGCGCTTCAGCGCCAGTTGAACCGGGTCCTGATCCAGGCGGATCACCATTTCAAAGTGCCGCAGAATTTCATCCACCGGATGCGTGCGCAGGTAGCGCCGCGGCAAACCGTCGAGAAATGTTTGAAGTTTCTTCCCTGCCGCCGCGGCCAGCGTGCGCAGATGATTCAGGACCTCATCGTTCTCGTCCGCGTGCACCCGTTCATCCACGCTGCGGTTCAAGTAATTGGCCGATCCGATATAAAGCTGCCAGAGGTCTTCCGCTTTCCAGGGAGTGAGTGCTTCCGGATTCACGGCCTTGATGTCGGCATAGGTAAACAGGCAGAGCATTTTCAGGCGGTCCGGCGCGCCCATGCTTTCCGCGAATTGCGCCACGGTGCGTGGATCGTAAATGTCTCGGCGAAGATTGGCGGCCATATCCAGATGCCGCTCGATCAGAAACAGCACGGTCTCGCGGCCCGCCTCGGAAAGCCCCAGGCGATCGAGGCATCCGCGGGCGATCTCAAGACTCGCCGGAATGTGTTCCTGCAGCGCGGCGGCTTTTCCGGTGTCATGGAGCAAGAGGGCCAGGTAGAGAAGTTCCGGCTGGTCGAGCTCGCCGAGGATCCCGGCATAGCGCTCGTCCCACTTGGATTTGGATTGTCCCAAAAAATGCAGTGTTTCGATGGCCTGCAAGGTGTGTTCATCGACTGTAAAGCGATGCGAGACGTCGCGCACGGCCAGCGCGTCAATTCCCTGAAATTCCGGCAGGAACAGGGTCAGCAGGTGCAACGAGTGCATGGCGCGCAAGGCGTCCGCCGCATGCGGCTCCGGCAACAGATCCTGGAAAAAATTCCAGATCTCGCTCCCGCCGGGAACCGCCGCCGCGAGCGCCGGCCTGGCCTGTTCTATTTGGTGCTCCGCGGTGGGGCTGAGCTTGAAACCGCGCCGCGCGATCAGAAGAAACGTGCGGAAGAACAGATCCGGATCGGATAGGCCCGCGGGCTTTTGAAAAAAAATCAGCCCGTCCACCACGGAAAAATTCGCGTCGGAAAATCCGGTTCTCCAGGTTTCCAGTTGCCTGTAAAAGAGGGACTGGGCCGCGGGCATTTCCTCCAGGAGTTGCCCTGAAATATGATCCACGGCGCGGGCATGCCGGAAATAAGTCCGCATCCAAACGATTGCGCCCGTGTGCGGGCTGCGCTCGTCGTTCGCCGAAAAATAATTTTCGGCGTCGCGAACGCCGATTTTTTCGGCGGCCGCGTCGTTCTGCGCGTCCCAAGTCAGCACATTGTCATCGCGTTTTTGCCGGAAGTGAAGAAAGCAGCGCAGGGACGCAAAAAACGCGAGCGCCGAATCCATGGTG
>Ga0316628_100002296_pt1 | contig 14089 bp, 15 predicted proteins | sample OWC_Aug_M2_C1_D5_FD_207648 | JGI IMG/M metagenome (GOLD analysis project Ga0316628, IMG submission 207648) | Wetland soil microbial communities from Old Woman Creek delta, Ohio, United States - OWC_Aug_M2_C1_D5_C | ecosystem: Environmental > Terrestrial > Soil > Wetlands | place: USA: Ohio... | reverse complement strand
CGGGACCGACCCCACAAAGTATTTCTAAAGCCCCTCTGAATAGCGGAGCCCATGGACGCCTCGGTCCGGACATCGATCATAATGGGTGTGATCTTCGCGGTGTCCCAACTAGGAGCGCTCGTGATGGCTTGGGCGTTCCTCGGACCTGAATGGCAGTTCTTCGAGGACCCGAACGACCCTCTCATACCTCTGTACTACATCGCAGCCGTCGTTCTGTTCACGTTCGCGATCCTGTACATCATCAAGAAAAAGAGGGAGAACCTCGTCAGAATCATATTCCTCGGAGCCGTTGCCTACACGATATTCTTCGTCATCCTGATGATGGCAGCTGGATTCATCGGTGGAGTGACTCCCGTGATTGTCTCTGTCGCAATCACGGCCGTGATCGCATACTACCTGGTCAAGAAGCCGGAATGGTACGTCATCGATTCCGCGGGGATCCTGATGTCCATAGGGATCATAGGCATCTTCGGCATCTCGCTCGGCATACTGCCCGTGTTGATCCTCCTGATAATCCTGGCAGTCTACGACGCCATCTCTGTATACGGCACGAAGCACATGGTCGCACTTGCAGACGGCGTGACCAAGATGCGCCTCCCGATACTGCTGGTGATACCGAAGAAACGAGGGTACTCATACCTCACGCAGAGGCCGCTCATGGAACAGCTGGAGGACGGCGGCGAACGGGAGGCCATGTTCATGGGACTTGGGGACGTGATCATCCCGGGCATCCTCATCACATCGGCCTTCTACTTCCTGCCCGATGACGCGCTGTGGGGGAGCACCGCCAACCTGGTAGTCGCGCTCGGCACGCTCCTCGGCGCCATCGTTGGATTCGCGGTTCTGATGCGGTTCGTGGTCAAAGGCAACCCCCAGGCCGGCCTGCCGCTGCTGAACGGAGGGGCGATAGCAGGATACATCGTCACGTACATCATCGCACTCCAGGAGTTCTCCCTTGGCATCACGTTGCCGTGGTGATCGGTTGAAGGACCTCGAATTGCTCGTCTGTTCGGACCTGCACGGCTCCGAAAACGCGCTCGATGTGATAGCCAAAGCAGCATCGGACAAGCGGTACGATGCGGTCGTCGTGTGCGGAGATTTCACGACATTCGGGACGACCGATTACACAGAAGCGTTCCTCAAGAGGTTGGGCACGCGCGTCGTAGGGGTCCCCGGCAACTGCGACATCCCGGATACGGTGGCCGTCCTGGAGGCGGCGAACGCGAGCGTTCACAATACTGTCGTGGAGGTCGAGGGGCACAGATTCTTCGGGTTCGGCGGGGGACTGCCCACAAACTCCGGCATGCCTTTCGAGGTCGAGGAGGATATCATGGAGAGATCGCTGAGGGCCGTCGCCGTCGAGGAGGGCATAATGGTGACGCACACCCCCGCCTACGGCATGAACGACACCCTCCGCTCGGGACACCATGGCGGATCGAAAGGCGTCCTCCGGGTGGCGCAGGAGTTCAAACCCGTGCTCGCGCTCTCAGGACACGTTCACGAGTCCCAGGGGAGGGTGCTGTCGGCGTCGACGGTCTTTGTCAACCCCGGACCTGCACGCAACGGAACCTATGCCAGCGTCCACATCGGCGACACCATCGAAGTGCAGTTCCACGGCTCAAACAAGCACTAGCCTGCCCCCCATAATGTTTTAATACACCTGCCACTTTCCCATCTCCCTAGAGGTTCAGCGATGGCCATTTGGCAGGGTAGACCCAAGAGAAAGCCCTCGGGCGGCCGGTTGAGGCTTGCCCGGAAGAAGAGGAAGTTCGAGGTGGGCAGGGAGAAGCAGTACACCCACTTGGGACCCAGAAAGGTCAAGATGTACAGGACCAAGGGCGCCAACTCGAAGGCAAGGCTCCTGCTCGTGGACACCGCGAACGTGATCGACCCGAAGACGAAGACGATGAAGAAGGTGAAGATCCTCACCGTCAAGACGAATCCTTCTAACCCGAACTACGTCCAGCGCAACATCATGACCAAGGGCGCGACCGTCATGACTGAGCTCGGCGAAGCGGTCATCACCTCAAGGTGCGGACAGGACGGCGTCGTCAACGCGATGCTTGTGAAGCCGTCCGAGGGCCAGAGCGCCTGATCGTCCCGGTTCCGCCTCACGAAGACCTCGTGATGTTCATCTGCCGTATCCTCAGCGTGGGCAACGTCGACGGCGGGCTGGCCTCGTCCCACCAGAACACTTCCTCCGAGGACCTTGACACGGCGTCCACGCTCTTCCAGAGGTTCAGCATGTTGTCGCTCACCCTGATGTTCTTCGCCGCCCCGACTATCTCCCCGTCCTCAATCCTCAGTATCGCGTCCCTCGGGATCGTCGAGAACTCGCCCGTCGAGTAGTCCTGATACCTCGTGTACCAGGTGTTGTTCAGGTAGAGCCCGCGCTTCGTGTCAGAGATGATCTCATCGGTCTTCCAGTCGCCTGGTTCCACTACCGGATGGAAGGCAGTGGGCTCCGTGGGAATCGTGAAGAGCGTCGGGATGAAGGTGCCGGCGTTAGCCGTGGACTTGGTCTTGAACCGCTTGGCGGTGGATGTGCCGTGCAGGTAGGTCTTGAGGACGCCGTCCTTGACCAGGACGTTTCTCCGAGTGGGCATGCCCTCGTGGTCGAAAGCCCTCTGACTTATCGACGGGATGGTCGGGTCGTCCACGATCGTGACTTCCTTGGAGGCGACCTTCTTGCCTATCTTCTTCGCGTACATCGACATCCCTATGTCGACGTACAACGCGCTCATCCTCCTCATCGTCGAATGCATCACGGACCCGAGGAACAACGGCTCGATTATGATGTCGAACTTCCCTTGCTCGCCCTGAACGGGATCCTTGGCCTTGACGGATAACTCTCCCGCCCTGGCGCCCGCGCGCCCTGCGGCCAGGCTCGACAGCCTAGACGTGCATGACACCGCCTGGCCCGAGGCTTCGGGCTGCGAGAACGCTCTCACTGAGAGCTCCGCAGCCGCGGATTCGTCCGATGCGAGCGCACCTCCCGTAGATGCAATCCCAGTGCGCGTATGTCGGATATACAGAGTTCCTCCGACGTTGTCCGCGCCCTCCGACTCCGCAGCACTGATCGAATCGTGGACGTGCTTCGACGGGTCCTTGATGTTGACTATTGCGCGGTCAGCCCTGCAAGGCCTGTACTTGAACCTGCCTGATGCAATCCCTCCGTAGCCCTTGTTCTCCGGGGCCCGTCCAGCACTCGAAACGAGCGCGCGCACTAGCGAATCCAGGTTGCCCATGTCCCTTAGGTCGGACGCCAGCGTGCGCTTGCCCACGGCGACGAACATCTGCACGTATGACTCTTCCCACGAATTCACAGCGTCTATCTCGCTGTTTGAGAACCTCACGAGGTGCGTCCTGCTGTCTGTGGCCTCCGCGATGACATCGTCCGCGCCCTCTCTGCCAGCGATGTCCACGAGGTGAGCTGCGATGTCCTTGAGCTCGCTCATTTCAGCACCACCTTCCTGAGCCGGACCATCGGTCCACCTGTGTTCACTGCCATCGCCTGTATTGGGTCTCCCTTGCCGCACTCAGCCGCGCTGAACTCGAGCTTCTTTGACACCGCGTCGATTGCACCCCAGAAGCCTGGCGTCGTTATCTCGAGGACGCATTTCTTGGCCGGACCGGCGATCTCGCCTTCCTTGATGAAGTACGCCTCTCTGGACACGTACTTCTGGTTGTACCTCTTGTCATCGATGTTCCATTCCGTGAACGAGTGCATCAGCACACCTTCTTTCACGTCTCCGAATATCTCGTCGTCCTCGAAATCACCCGGGGCGACGAATGTGTTGCCCATCCGGACGATGGGCTCCCTGAGGTAGAACTCGGCCCGCGAGGAACCGTTGCTCTGCACGCCAAACCTGGACGCGGTCTCTCTGTTGTGAAAGAATTCGTTGATGATGCCGCTCTTGTAGAGGTACCTCGGCCTCGCTTTCACTCCCTCGTGGTCGTAAGCGTAGTATCCATATGAGCCGGGCACCGTCGGGTCGTCTATGACCGTCGCGTACTCGGATCCGATCCTCTTCCCCTGCATGTCCGGGGAGATGAACGACCTGCCTGCCTGCGACATCTCCCTCCCGAGTATCCTGTCCGCCTCCATCGGGTGGCCGCACGACTCGTGCGCGGCGATGCCAGCCACTTCTGGCCCGCAGACGAGATCGTATTGCCCGGGCTTGACCCCTTTGCCCTTCTCAATCTGCCTCTTCAGCATCTTCAGTTCCTGTGGCAGGACTTCGTGGAGGGCCCATTCGTGGGTCCTCTCCCAGCCGCCACTCGAACCCCATTGCCTGATTGACTGGGCGGTCTCTCCGCCAGATATGACCATGTTTGAGGACTCAAGCGTTATCCTGGGAAGGAATGACCTGATCCTGGAGCCTTCGGAGTTTGCGAAGTATGAACCTATCTCATAGTCCCTGAGCTCGAATAGCCTCCCCTGCACCTTGACTCCCGTCTTTGTGACCGCCTTGTCCAGCTCCCTGAGGTAGGAGAGTCTGTCATCAGTGCTCATGTCCGCGGTCTTGTGCTTCTGATAGACCTCCCAGCTGGTCTTGACTGCTGGCTCCGGAGCCAAGGCCACAGGCGTCCTCCTCTTCCCGCCCTTCGCCTGTCTGAGGGCCGCCTGGACGAGTTTCGAGCCCTCGAGCTTCGATATCCTGTTTGCGCTTGCGAACCCGATGCCCGTGGGGAGCGCTATCCTCACGTTCATGCCCATGTCCTTGGAGGTGATGACGCTCGAGACCTGCCCTTCCTTCACGGTGATGTGTCTCATGTCCCTCTCCTCGAGCCTTACCTCAGCCAGGATCAAGGATTCCTTGGATTCCGCTTCGCCAAGAGTTCTGAGAGCGATGTCCTCGTCAATCATGCAGGTCACTGGGGGCCGCATCATCATTTCCTCTAATAAACGTCCACCTGACATGTTCAGACCGTGGTCGTCCGTCTGAGCCCGCGACCGACAAGGTTAGATAGCCGAGTCTCCTTCGCAACAACGAGGCGCTGGTATGGCCGTGGACCCCGAGGAGGCTGTCGTGCTCTGGCCCGCGTACTTCGACCTGCGGGTGAGCCGCGCGAAAGGACGGAGAGTGGCGAAGAAGAACGCCACCGAGGCCCCAACGTCGCACATGCTTTTCGAGGCCGTGAAGGCACTCGGCCTCGACTGTATTCTCGAGCTCGAGAAGTCCTATCCGAGGTTCTGGCACAGACGGACGGGACGGGTGCTGGTGGAGCCCAAACTGAAGAAGCAAGAGCTCATCGAAAAGGTGGCAGCCAAGCTGAAGACGGTCCCGAGAGAGAAGCCTGAGTAACTCAGCGGTCTTGCGGGGTCTTGATCTCATCCACCATCTTCTTGCCCGCTGATACGCTGTCGACCGAATGGATAACGGCACCGCAATCCGAGATCGTCTCCTCGACCGCCTCGAAATCGATCGAGGTGCCCTCGACCGTTATCTTGACGCTCTCCGTCTCTCTGTCGACTTCCTCCAACGTGCAGTTGACGCCGGAGACGCCGTTCAGAACCCCGATCCTGCGAGACATCTCGATTATGGTAGGGTGGTGGGGCTTCAGAACATCCAGAACAAGCCTCTTGATTTCGCTCACTTACCCTATCCCTGCCGGTGACCGGAGTTACGAGGTCTGCATATTTATTACTTTTCAATCGGGAGGCACTTCGGCGCACATCTGGCCATCGTCCCGGTTCGCCCACTAGGAGAGTTTAATACCGCAATTGCCAATCCAAAATTCGTGAGACGTGCGGCGATACCCCCGGAGGAAGTCAAGGTGCTGGACATCAACTCGTCCTACTTGGGGGTCAGGACCATCACCCTCATGGAGAATGCGGGGGCGGCAGTCGCCAAGCATGTGCTCGGATCGCTCAGGGGCGGCGGCAGGGTTGCCATCGTGTGCGGCAAGGGCAACAACGGCGGGGACGGCTTCGTCGCGGCAAGATACATCGCAACAGCGTCCACGCAGGTCGACCTGTTCCTGGTTGAACCCGAGAGCGATGTCTCGAGCGACATATCCCGGGCGAACCTCGAACGAGCGAGGGAGTGCCTCAAGCCGATCGGGCAGTTCGAGCCCCGCGGATACGACGTGATCGTGGACGCCATGCTTGGGGTCGGCCTGCAGGGGAGGCCACGTGACCCCTATGCGAAGTATATCAGGATCATCAACCAGTCCAAGCGAACCGTAGTGTCTGTGGATGTCCCTTCGGGCTGGCCATCCGACCTGCAGGTCGCGCCCAGCGCGACTGTCACATTCCACGCACCGAAGACCGGGATGACACCGAAGAACTCCGGGAAGATCGTTGTTGAGGACATTGGGATACCCCAGGAGGCGGAGCTGTATTGCGGGCCTGGGGAGTTCTCGCTGCTGCCCAGGAGGTCGAAGGACGCTCACAAGGGGGATGCTGGGAGGGTGCTCGTGATCGGGGGCGGACCTTACACGGGGGCGCCCGCGTTCACCGGGATGGCAGCGATGAGGTCCGGGGCAGACCTCACATTCGTTTCGACGCCGGAGTCCTCGGCGCTGCCGGTTGCGATATACTCACCGAACATCATCGTCAGACCACTTCCAGGCGATATTCTGGATGAGAGTCACGTCGACGACCTAGTCGATTTCTCGAAGGGCGTGGACGTGGTCGCAATTGGCCCCGGCCTTGGCAACGACTCTCAGACCATCGAAGCCGTACAGCAGATCATCAAGAAGATAGACCGACCACTAGTCGTGGACGCGGACGCTATCGGCGCCTGCGGCGCGAAGCGAGACATCCTGAGAGGGAAGTTAGGGGTCATCACACCTCATGCTGGAGAGTTCAAGAAGCTGACAGGCAAGACCTTGCCCGTGGATGACATCGACAGACGGGCGGATGAGGTCCTGCGCGCGGCGTCCGCGCTGAGGATGACGGTCCTGCTGAAGGGGCCGATCGACGTCGTGAGCGACGGCGCACACGTGAAGCTCAACCGGGTTCACAACGACGCCATGACCGTCGGGGGCACAGGAGACGTGCTGACAGGCGCGGTCGCGGGATTCATGGCCCAGAAGGCAAGCCCGTTCACCGCAGCTAGGCTCGGCGCGTTCACGGTCGGCCTGGCCGGCAGTCTGGCATTCGAGGAGCGATCATATGGCCTGCTCGCGACAGATGTCATCGAGAAGATACCTCTGGTCGTGAGGAGGTATTTCTGAGGGGCGAGTATGAGGCTCGCGATCATTGCGGACATCCACTCCAATATCCATGCCTTGGAGGCGGTCGTCCGAGAGCTAGACGAAATCGACCATGACCTGCTTCTCTGTGCTGGCGACATCGTCGGCTATGGCGCCAATCCGAATGAGTGCTGTCACAGAGTCCGCGACCTCGCAGACCTTGCGGTCTTCGGCAACCACGAGCTCGCGGCCCTGACCGAGGACGTCATCTGGATGAACCCGCATGCCGCGAAGGCAGCAATATGGACCTCGAAATCGCTCACGCGGGAGTCCAAGGAATTCCTTAGCCAGCTCGAGCTCGAAGCGAGAGTCAAAGCCGACGATAGGCAATGCGCGATGTATCACGGGTCTGTCAGGAGCGCAATCCGATATGTCTACGAGGATGACGTCGACGCCGCGATGCTCCAGGCAGCGGACTGCAGTCTGCTGGTCCTTGGCCACACACACGTGCCATACGCCGTGCGGTTTCCTCAGGGCATCGCAGTCAACCCAGGCTCGGTCGGCCAGCCGAGGGACGGCGACCCAAGGGCGAGCTTCGCAATCCTGGACACCGCGAGCCTCCAGTGCGAGATCAGGAGGATACAGTACGACATCGAAGGGGCGTGGGAGGCGATCGTGGAGGCCGGTCTCCCCGAATACCTCGGAGAGCGTCTCTTGGTGGGCAGGTGAGGAATCAGGTTTATCAGGCGGTCTCCGCATGGCATAGCTGTGGAGCTAGAACCCGTCCCCGATTTCGCAGCCCTGATCGCGAGTGGCGAGAAGGACTGGGTCTGCGTCGCGGACCTGCATCTCGGCATAGAGGTGCAGCTCAGGCGTTCGGGGTTCAACATACCATCCCAGGCCCCCAAGATGCTTTCAGCGCTCGAATCGCTCTCGGCGAGAGCGAAAAGGCTGATAGTACTCGGCGATGTGAAGCACAGGATACCAGCGGTGAGCTACCGGGAGGACAGGGAGATCCCGCCATTCATGAGGAGGCTGGGGGAACTCTACCGGGAGATCGTGGTCGTCGCGGGAAACCATGACGGGGGCATCTCGGCTGTCTTGCCGGAAGATGTGAAGAAGATCTCCGGAGCAGGCACCCTCATTGAGGATATTGGGCTCGTTCACGGACATATCTGGCCTTCGAAGGCCGCGATGTCTGGCAAGCGGCTCGTCATGGGCCACATACATCCGTCAGTCCTGCTAGTCGACTCGATCGGGTCCAAGACCAACGAAAAGTGCTGGATACGCTCGGGGTTGAACCGTGGACGCGTGCTGGAACGGTACGATCACTGCCCCAACGAGGTCGTGGTCGTCCCCGCATTCAATCCTCTTCTCACCGGGACCCCGATAAACGGGCGCAAGGGCGCCTATTTGGGACCGTTGTTCAGGAACAAGCTCGTCGAGGAGAGCAGTCTCACCGCATACCTCCTCGACGGCACGAACCTTGGAAACCCCCCAAGGGCCTGACTAGGGCCTCAGACGACGCAGCCGGCTCAGGCAGGTTTCGTCGGCCTGTCGTAGAATATGCTCTTGCCGCTGGCGGACATGGGTATGCCGTGGCATATCCTCGAACTGCCGATGCCGAGCCGCCTCGCGGATACGCCGATCCTGTACATGATCCTGTTGTCCACGTTGAGTTCTGACGCGAGCTTCGCCGCGGACCCGAGTGCGATGCCGAGGTCAAGGAGCCTGATGGCGCAGTTGGGCCCCTCGAACTCGCCGGAATGCGCCTTGCTGTTGAACTCCTCGCAACTGGAGTACCCGCAAGCACCGCAATTGAGACCAACGCCCTTGTGCGGGAGGAGCCCAAGAAGGAGCACGGCATCAGAGTCGAGCACGTTCTGACCGTCCCTCTCGAAACCCCAGACTCCCCTCTCCTTGCCCACATGGATCATGTCCTCTCCGAGGGCGATGCGCTCCGAGTCCGACAGCAGAATGACCTCGATGAAATCCTTGCCCACGGCCTTCGGAGCGGTCCTGGCAGCCAGAGCCATCAGCTCGCCGACTGTCCTCACGGTGTCCTTCATTGCCATGCGGGGGGAATCTCCGGGTCAGTTCTTATAATCAGTGTGGAACGGGCATCAGGCATACCTCTGGCTCCTGCAGAGCGGATTGCGGATTACCTGAATAGTGTTCGACAACCAAATCAAGGACTTAGAAAAAAAGAATAAGCCCTACGAGGTTGCTGGTATCGAGTAGTATAATGAAATGTCCGAACTGCGGGGCAGAGGTCAGGGCCTCGTCCAAGACTTGTGAACTTTGCGGGAGGCCCGTCTCGCCGACAGCAAGGCCCAAGAGCGTAATCATCAGTGCCCCGTCTGCAACAGCTCCGGATCTGAAGGTGCTGGCGCCAAAGGCGGCCAAGCTCAACCACAACGATGTGGCCAAGAAACTCAAGTTCGACTACATGTACGGATCCAAAGACGCCATCGACAAGGCAATGGCGGGATTCGACTCTGTCTTCGAGGTGTATCGCAGGCCGAAGGTGAAAGTGCGGGAGCTGCTGGAGGTGGCCGCGAACGTCGTATACAAGCAGTTGAAGCTGAAGGAGGTCTCGATCGGCCTCAAGAGCCAGAAGGATGGCATGTTCAGGTATGAGGTCATGGCGGGGATGAGCTCAGGGATCTGGCAGGCTCATGAGGATCTGGCATACACCCAGGGCGATTTCTTCAGCAACGAGAAGTACAAGGGCACAAGCATCAGCAAGTACTCCAAGATAATGCTCGCCGAGGACAGCCCGTATCAGATGGGGGAAGAGGACACATACAACCGGCAGGAGATGCTGACAGCCAAGCGGCATTCGCTCGACGACTGCATCGAGGGAGACTACATCGACGTCCTCATCTACGGAGTGAACGATGAGTTCATTGGCTGGATAGAGGTGTCCGGGACCTGGACGTCCAAGATACCGGACGCGCAGACTATCAGGTGCATGGAAATCCTCGCATGTGCTCTGGGCGCGATGCTCACGACGCACCCGTCCTTGCTGTCCAACCAGAAGTAAGCCCAAGGCGGCGTCAGGGCCGATGCCTCACGTGAAAGGATAATATCTAGAGTATGCAATGAGCACCGGCCTGGAGAGAGTTGGCATTGGGCTCGAACATAGGACCGCTGTTGTTTCTGCTGGTGACACGTTCCGAACGAGCCAAAAGGCCTCGGATGATCAAGGTCCCCAAGGGACAGTTGAGGAAAGCCGCAGCGCGCAGGATGAAGGTCAGGACGAGGCCCCAGGTGAAGGCAGTCCGGATAAGGGGGCAGGTCAAGTGCGACATCTGCCTCGGCGTGATCAAGAAGGACCTTCCGAGCGTGCTCTGCGGATGCGGCAAACAATTCCACAACTCCTGCGCGATGAGGGTTACGAGGTGCCCGATGTGCGGCAAGGAACTCGGATATGCTGGCCAGAGACCACATGTCGTCTCCTCTGAGATGCCCATCATCCGTCCGATGCCCCTCTCGAAAGAGGACAAGCTCCTGTTGCTGGATGAGCGGTTCCTGCTCGGCGAGATGACAGAGAGGACCTACATTTCGATGAAGGAGCAGGTGCAGAAGGCGCCCGACGCAGCCGCCTTCTGCAGCATGTGCGGTCGACGTCTGCTCGAAGGTGAGAGCTGCGACTGCACGATGTACAAGCACACGCTCCAGTGCCCTGAGTGCGGAGTGAACCTGGACGAAAACGACCTCTTCTGCAGGCGATGCGGAGTGGTGTTCTCCACCGAGTTCTCCCAGGACCTCTTCCAGTGTCCCGAGTGCGGCAGGGTCGTTGCCGAAGACGAGAAATCGTGCGACTGCGGGGTCCTGCTGGTCGGCGAGGGGAACATGATATGTCCGTCTTGCGGCGCGGAGATCCCTGAGACGTCCACGACCTGCGAGTACTGCGATGCGCCACTCATCGAGCTGATATCCGAGTGCCCGGCCTGCGGAAGGCGAGTTGACAAGGACGCGTTCTCGTGCAGGTGCGGCGTCCTCTTCTCGGATCAGGTCGCGGGAGCGGAATGCTCGGAATGCGGAGGGGGTGTCGACATCCACGACAAATTCTGCCCGATCTGCGGAGCGAGGTTCGAGGACGTGCCTAGGCTGGAAGGAAAAGTGGAGAGAAAAGTGAGAAGGTAGGCGGACTTAAACTAGTCCGCCTTTGAATGGTTTGTGAACAGCCGCTCATCTGACGAAGTCGATGTCGTCGTCGTCCTTTCCGTAGGACTTGCCGGACGACGCCCTCTTCGGGGCCCTCCCAGACGAGTCCTCGGAGTCCTTGCCGATGACTCCCTCGGACTTCGCTCCGGTGACTATCAGCAGGATCTTCACCGTGCTCTCGAGGGACGGGTCGATGCTGCATCCCCAGATTATCCTGGAGTGCTTCGCTATCCTTTCGGTCACGACCTCAGCGGCCTTCTGGGCCTCAGATACGGTCATGTCCGGACCACCGACAACCCTGATGAGCGCGCCCCTGGCGGCGCTTAGGTCGATCTCGCCGAGCAGCGGAGAGTTGAGGGCTTCCTCAATTGCCGCCTCCACTCTATCTTCGGCGTCCGATTCTTCGGACTCGCCAATGCCGACGAACGCGACGCCTCCCTCGTTCATGACAGTCATGATATCGCTGTAGTCCAAGTTGACGAGTCCAGGCTTCGTGATGATCTCTGTGAGTCCTCTGATGGTCTGCATCAGAACCTCATCTGCGACCTTGAACGCGGCGTCGACTGGGAGCTTGGGAACGAGCGCCAACAACCTGTCATTCGGTATGACGATGGTCGTGTCGCAGAGCCTCCTGAGCCTGTCGAGGCCATCGAGGGCGTTCTCCATTCTGAGCTCGCCTTCCGCCTTGAAGGGCAGCGTGACGACTCCGATTGTGAGGGCTTTCTGCTCCTTGGCCAGCCTAGCAGCATAGTGAGCGGACCCGGTTCCGGTCCCGCCTCCCATGCCGGCAGTCACGAACACGATGTTGGCTCCCTGGAGGAAGTCCCTGATCTCGCGTTCGTTCTCCTTGGCCGCGGCCTCTCCGACCTGCGGTATGGCCCCTGCTCCGAGGCCCCTTGTTATGTTCTTACCTATGAGAATCTTCTTTGGCGCGTGTATCGCGAGCAGGTGTTTCGCGTCCGTGTTGATTGCGCAGAGCTGTGCGCCTGAGACGCCGGCCTCCACACACCTGTTTATGGTGTTGGAACCTCCGCCGCCGCAACCGATTATCTTGATAGATACATCCAATTGCGCCGCGATCTTCGCTATCTCCTCGTCATCCGCGGATGGGGGCGCAGGTGTGGCCTGCACTTGAACTGCGGGTTGAGGGGAAGACTTCTCTTCGAATTCCTGTGCGTCCTTTCCCAACGCTTCTTTCACTAGAGACTTCGGCATAGAGTGCACCCCAAAGACTGCGTTAGTAATCAGAACGCTGTGATATAAATATTCCTAGTATGGCGGTCGAGCCAGTATCCCGTCGACTCTTCTCCGAAGGAGAAGGGCCCGATTCGACGATGACGCGCTCCTCACGGGGATGCCGCCCCCGGGTAGGTCCGAGGGAGGGCCATCCGCGTAGTCGCCTCCACCGTCGAGCGGGCCCCGATCCGCGAAGATTACCGCTCGGCCTTGCGCCCTGGGCCGACGAGGGTTCGCCGGAGCATCTGGACTGCATTTATATAGTACGGTGTATAATACCTACACGAGACAATTCGGGATGGGATTGAAATGAAGTCTCTTATCGACGATGCTCTAGAACAGCACGAGCTGGCGAAGAGCACACAGATGCCTTTGGGAATACCGGACGACGAAGAGCTCGCCAAGATCGTTGAGAAGCTGAAAGTCAGCATAGCGATCATCGGATGCGGCGGGGGCGGCTCGAACACGATCAACAGGCTCAGCACGGCGGGGGTCTTCGGTGCAGAGCTCGTGGCGGCAAACAGCGACGCGAAGCACCTTCTACATGTCCACTCGCCTCACAAGATACTCTTGGGCAGGAACACGACCAGAGGGCTGGGCGCAGGCGCTCTCCCCGAAGTCGGCGAGAAGGCGGCCCAGGAGGCCGAGGAGGAGCTCAAGGGCTATGTCAAGGGCGCGAACATAGTGTTCGTCACCGCTGGGATGGGCGGGGGCACGGGCACGGGCTCCGCCCCAGTGGTCGCGAGGATGGCCAGGGAGTCGGGCGCGCTGGTCATTGGCGTCGTGACATTGCCGTTCAAGGCCGAGGGAAAACTCAGGATGGACAACGCTCTGAGGGGGCTGGAGAGGCTGCGGACCAGCTGCGACACTACCGCAGTCATCCCGAACGACAAGCTCCTGGAACTTGTGCCCAAGCTGCCGCTAGACGCGGCCTTCAGGGTCGCAGACGAAGTCCTCATGGAGTCCATCAAGGGCCTGACGGAGATAATCACAAGACCCGGGCTCGTCAACCTCGACTTCAACGATGTGATGACCATCATGAAGAACGGCGGCGTCGCCATGATCGGCATGGGCGAGGCGAACAACAAGACCGCGAAGGGAGACAGGATAGAGTCCGCGGTTCAGCAGGCTCTCGAGTCCCCACTCCTTGGTGACATCGACCTGTCAATCGCCAGAGGGGCCCTGATCCGGGTCACCGGCGGTACTGACATGACTGTCGCGGAGGCGGAGAAGGCTGCCGAGCTGGTGAGCTCGAGGATAAGCAAGAGCGCCCGGATAATCTGGGGTTGCAGCGTTGACAGCAGCATGACCGGGACCGTCAGAGTCATGACCGTCCTGACCGGAGTCAAGGGGCCGAGCCTGATGTCTCCCAAGGACGAGCCCGCGACGAAGCACGGCGTCGAATTCGTTCGTTGAGAGACCATGCCGTCGAAGGGCCGAGAAGTCCGGTGGCGATACATCGCCTTCACGGTCGACGGTCCACAGACTTTCCCCAGGAACGACTTCCTAGGGGCTTTGCTGCACATGTCGAGGGGCA
>Ga0316628_100002295_pt1 | contig 14091 bp, 14 predicted proteins | sample OWC_Aug_M2_C1_D5_FD_207648 | JGI IMG/M metagenome (GOLD analysis project Ga0316628, IMG submission 207648) | Wetland soil microbial communities from Old Woman Creek delta, Ohio, United States - OWC_Aug_M2_C1_D5_C | ecosystem: Environmental > Terrestrial > Soil > Wetlands | place: USA: Ohio... | reverse complement strand
AAAATACACATCGAAAAAACCCTTGACTCCGGTCGGAAGCAGCATGGGTACGGGATCGATATTCAGCCATTGCTTGGTGTAGATCGCGGATTCCGCACCTGGAACCGTGGCTCCGAACGGAGTCGCTGCAGCCGCAACGTAGTTGTAGAAGATCTCTATCCCCTTGAGTTCCTGCTTGAACTCCCAGGCCTGGTCCGCCCCGGAAGATCCGAGCGACACGGTCACGTTTCCGGTCGTGTCGGCCAACATCCTGACCTCGGTGCCGACTGAAGGATAACTGCCGATTTGAACGACATATTCATCGGCAAAGGAGGAGGCGGATCCACCTAGCCATAGAACTAAGCTCATAAATAACAATATCCTGAGCGCCTTCATTAATCAACCCTCCTATGCAAGTGAATACTCGGATCAACAGACCACATTAGCATGGAAATATTGAAAAATCGGATGAATAAAACAAGCAAAATTTTATCCTTTGAGCCTCTTTACTTCATCCACAAAGGCATTCACAAGACGTTCAGCCTCGTCGGAGGTTCCAGCTTCAGCCATGATGCGGATGATCGGCTCGGTGTTGGATTTCCTGATTTGAATCCAGGATTTTGGCCTCTCGATTTTCAGGCCGTCCACCGTATTTAACTTCTCATCCTCGTGATTTTCTCCAATTTTTTTCAGGATTTCGTCCGGATTCGAGTCGCCGATTACAATTTTCCTTTTCACAATGCAATACCGGGGAAGCCTGTGCCAGAGGCTGGACATCATTTCCCCGGATTCGGCCATGGCCTGGAGGGTGAGCGCGATCGCAACAGGTGCGTCGCGGCCCAGGTGCACATCGGGCAGGATAACCCCTCCGCTCCCTTCGCCGCCGATCACCGCCCCAATTTCCTCCATCTTCTTGGCCACGTGGATTTCGCCGACCTTGGAGCGGACGACCTCGCATCCGAAGCCCGCCGCAACGTCGTCCACGGCTCTTGTGGTCGACAGGTTGACGACGACGCTTCCCTTCTTTTTGGACAGAACGAGCCGTGTCGCGAGCGTGATGGTGTATTCCTCACCGATGAATTCCCCGGTCTCGGCCACGATGGCGCAGCGGTCCACATCGGGATCCACTGCGAATCCCACATCCGCGCCGGACTCGCGGACCCATGCGCACAGTTCCCGCAGGTTTTCCGGCAGAGGCTCCGGTTTGTGGGCGAAACGTCCGTGCGGCTCGGCGTTCAGCGGATGAACGATGCATCCGAATTCCTTCAGCAGGCCGGGAAGGATGACCCCGCCTGCGCCGTTCACGGAATCGAATGCCACCTTGAATTTTCGCCTGCGGATCAGGCCGATATCAATATACGGGATCCTGAGCACGGCATCGATGTGATTTTCAATCGCATCGGTCCTGACCGCCGGCTTTCCGACTTGATCCCAGGGCTTGTAGGCAAACGCCCCGTTCTCCACCATGCGTTTGACTTCGATCCCCTGTTCCTCGTCGAGGAACATGCCGTTCCGCCCCAGAAGCTTGAGCGCGTTCCATTCGGCCGGATTGTGGCTGGCCGTGATGACGATTCCCCCGACCGCTTCGGACCGTTCCGTGGCGAGCTGAACCGTGGGGGTCGGGACTATCCCCAGATCCACGGGGTCGCAACCCACGGACATCAACCCTGAAAACACGGCGCCCCGGACCATTTCGCCTGTGACGCGCGAATCCCTTCCGACCATGACTTTTCCCGGGCCGTAATATGTCCCGACCGCTGCGGAGAACTTGACGAGCAGTTCCGGGGTCAGCCCTTCTCCGACGATGCCCCGGATTCCGGAAACGCTGATCATGACGGGTTTGGACATGGGCGCATTCCTGAATTGTATGACCCTATGGGAGGGTGATTGACTGGACAATTTAAGACAAAAACGGCAATTTGGCAATCAAAACCGGGAAGGTCCAGGAGTTGATGACTGGAAAGGTTTCCCCGCTCCGGTCTGGCCGGCCGCGGATCTACCGTTTTCTCAACAGCATTGAAAACAGCACCGCAAATCCGGCTGCATAGGCCGCCATTCCTGCGCAATGCGGCAGGATGGATGCGGCCCCCTTTCCGTACGAAATCAGCAGATGAAATGCCCGCAGGGCAAGGCCGGACGGCAGGAAGAGCGCGAGTTTCTGCATCCATGGCGGCGACACCTCCAGCGGCCACCAGCATCCCGAGAGCGCGGCCATGGTCAGCGCTGAAACGATGGCGATGCCGATCATTTTTTCGTGCTGGTTCACTGCGAATCCCAGGCAAAGCCCCATGGACGCGGTGCATGCGCTGAAGCACACGGCCGCGAGCGCCAGGGCTGCGGGGGAATCGCCGTAGTACACGCCAAAAACGAACCTTCCGATGCAAAACAGCAAAGTGGACTGAACCGCGGCAACGCAAGTGGCTCCGATCAGTTTTGCCGCGAAAAGCTGTCCGAATCCGACCGGCCCGGTTCGTATCCTCTTCAACAGCCCCTTTTTTCTTTCTTCGAACACGTAGCTTCCTGCATAAATCAGGATGAAGATCAGCCCGAACTGGACCACGTTCGCCGGCACCTGCTGATTGAATCCGGCCGGTATGATTCGGCGGTTCCCCGCGTAGGAAACCTGCAAACGGATCAGCGCATCCCGGTTGTCTAGGGACGCAAGGTTTTGCGGATCCGGCCGCCTCCCCGACACGGACAGCTCGGACATTTCGGCCAGCAGCCGGTATGCCGCTTTGCGGATCCCCATGACCGCGGTCTGTTCGGCCTCGATATTCGCATCAGGCCGCCTTCGAAGCACCAGGACGGCCTTCTCCTTCCGCAGAATTTTTTCCGTGAACTCAGCGGGAATGAGGAGAAGGCGAGGGGGGTCCGTCGCGGGCGGAAGCCCGAGGGAGTCGATGGCGATGTTTTCCGATCCGATAGATCGGAGCAGCCGGCGGGATAAAAAGCCGCGATCTTCGTTGACAACAGCAAGGGAAGCCCTCGTCAGTGAGGGGTTTTCCTGCCGCCTGAAAGCGTATCCGAAAATGGCCATGTACAGGCAGGGCGCCGCGAGCATCCAGATCAGGGACGTTTTATCGCTTGCGACAATCCTGAAAAATTGCCTCGCAATGATCCAGACCGTTTTCATTGGGCCACTTTCCTCCGGACCATGAAAAACGAGAACGCGAGGAGAATGCAGGCTGTCGTTGAAAGCACGAGAACGTGCGGAAGTAATTGAACCGGATTTGCGTGCTCGAGCGCGATCCGCTGGAGTCCGTTCACCCCCCAGTAAACCGGAGAAATCAAGGCCGCCTTCTGCATGAACGGCGGCAGGGTTTCAACCGGCACCATGCATCCGCCCAGCATGCTGAAAATGATGATGACGGCCGGAGAAAGCGCCTGCGCCTGCGAGCGGCTGCGGCTGAAGGCGTGGATCAGCATGTCGATGCCGACGACCGCCGCGGTCAATACGCATAAGAAGGGGACGAGCATGAGCCATTGGATTGCGTCCATTCGCACGCCGAAAAGCGCCGCCATTCCGAGCCAGACTGCGGCAATTGAAACAAGGCCGCCCAGAAACGCGAACACCATCTTGGAAAAAGTGAACAGCCCGGCGCCCACGGACCCGGCGCGCAGCCGCATCAGCGTGTGGTTTTCCCTTTCCTCGTAAATGTCGCGCAGCAATGCATCGATAAGGAACAGAAGGCACATCACCAGCATCCTGCACACGTTCGCCGTGTACAGGTCGGAGGACGCGTTCTGCCTTTTCTTGGCCGAAACGGTTTGCACATCCAGCGTGATCCTGGGCGGGATCAGCAGCGTCGAAATCCGGTTGACGAGACGGCTGATCTGGATGGAAATGGATGCGATTTCCGCCTCCGGAGGGTCCTCATTGGCATCCACCCTTTCGCTGATGCGTCTCAGGGGCTCCGCCGCGATGCGCACCAGGCGGTCCCCCGCCTCAGCGAACAGGCGGACGGTTTCCTCCGCGATTTTGGGCCCGAAAGCCTCGGACGGATTCTTGACCAGAACCAGTTCGGACTTCTTCTGATGGAAAAGCGAATCGCTGAACCCGGCGGGGATGACCAGGAGTGCGGAGGCTTTTCCCTGCTCGAGGAGGACGCGGCCGGTATCGCCCCGTACGGATTGCAGGAGCAGGATCCGTGCAAGCTCCCCCTGGCCGAACGCGAACTTCAGCATCTGCGAGGCGAAACTGTTGTCCCTGTCCTCGACGAGCAGCCTGATCTGATACGTCCGTCCCCCCTTACCCGAGGGGCCGAAGGCAAGGCCGATGAGCAGGGCGAAAAGAAAAGGCATGAGAAGCAGGATGAGGAATCCTGTCGGATTCTTCACCCGCAGGAGGGCGTCTTTTTTCAGAAGCTTCCAGATCAATCGCGGAGTTCCCTTCCGGTGAGCTTGATGAACACGGAATCCAGGCTCGGCTCCTTGATGCCGAGATTGTCGATCCTGAATCCGCCCGACACGAGGGCTTCAAGAAACTTGCCCGTGCCCAGGTGGATCGGCAGGCTGTACAGGGCGTCGTTTTCCGAGATAGAAACGATGGAGAGCTGCCTGATTTTCCTCGTCATCCGCTCGGCCGACGAGCGGCTGAAATGGCCCGTGACCCTCAGCAGCCGGTTCTCGCCCACGATCCGCTTGATCTCCTCCTGCGTGCCTGATGCGAGGACGCGGCCGTGATCGATGATGGCGAGGCGGTTGCAGAGCAGTTCGGCTTCGTCGAGGTAATGCGTGGTGTAGAGGATGGTCGTCCCCTGGTCAGAGAATGCGCGGACCAGGTCCAGCATGTGCCGTCTCGCCTGCGGATCGATTCCGACCGTTGGTTCGTCGAGCAGAAGCAGCTTCGGCCTGTGGATCATGCCGGCCGCCATGTTGAGCCTGCGCTTCATCCCTCCGGAATAATTCTTGACTTTTTCCCTCGTCCGGTCCGACAAACCGGAGGCTTCGAGCAGGTCTTGGGTCCGTTTCTTGAGCTCCGACCCGGCCATCCCGTAGAGGCCGCCCCAGAATTGAAGATTTTCGACCGCGTTCAGCTCCTCGTACAGCGCCACCTCCTGCGGAACCACACCGAGTTTTTTGCGCACTGCCGGGCCCGCTGTGAGCAGATCTTCCCCGTCCAGACGGATGGATCCGGCGTCCGGTTTCAGAAGGCCGCAGATCATGTTGATCGTGGTCGTCTTGCCCGCGCCGTTTGGCCCGAGGAATCCGAAGATTTCGCCCCTGCGGATTTCAAAGGACACGCGGTCCACGGCGACGAGGCCGCCGAACGATTTGGTCAGGTTTTGGATGCTGAGCATGGATGCCTCAAAATGGGTAACGCGGATTCAACAGATCCTGTGCGGATCTTCAGGGATAGGATTGGATGCGGATCAACAATAAGGCGTTCTGCAATCCTGCGGGGTGCCTGCCGACAGAGAAATCATCCGGTTGATTATTTGTTCCTCGCCGACCTCACCAGTCCGGTCAGCATCCTCCCGACTTCGTCCACGCCGAGAAGGATTTCCTCGGTGTCCTTGATGTATTCGAGGTCCTTGGCGAGTATAAGGTAGTATTTGAGCTCCTCGATCGCGTCCTGGCTCATCTTGTAGGACAATTCCTTGTCCTTCGGATGCCTGCGCATGAACCCCTCGGCGATCTTGGTGGGTATCGTCATCGCCGCGCGCCTGACCAGCGGCACCATCTCGGCGCGCTCCTCCTTCGGGAATTTCTTCGTGATCTCGAAAACCTCGAGAACCAGCTTGTGTGCTTTCTGCCAGACATTCAGCTGCTGAAAGTCGGTGAGTTTCTCGGACAAGGGTGCCGCCTCGCCTGCGCTGGACCGTTCGTGCTGGAAAAACATGGCGATTCTCCGATAGGAATGAGCCCGTGTATGCTTCAATCAGAATACAGAATGGACCGGAGTCATGGTTCCGGCTCTTCATATTTTTCTGCCACGGTCCTGTAAGCCTCGCGGAAGGGCATCCCCTGTTTCACGAGTTCGTACACCCGCTCCGTGGCGAAAACCTCCTCGGTCAGACCTTTTGCGCAGGCATGGGCGTTGACTTTCAGTGCCGCAATCACTTTGGCCCCCATGGAAAGGCAGCCTGCCGTGATGTCGAGCGCCTCCATCACCGGTTTCTTGGTGAGCTGCAGGTCGCGGTGGTATCCGGAGATCAGATTGGATGTCGCGGCTTTCAGCTGCGCCTCGCGGGCCAGGACCTCGTGGTATCTGGCGCGTATCAGCTCAAGCACGTCGGGATTCTTTTTCTGCGGCATGATGGAGCTCCCAGTGCAGAAGGCCTCCGGAAGGGAGAAGTAGCCGATTTCGGGCATGGAAAAGAATATCAGGTCCGACGACATCCGGTTCAGGCCGAGCATCAGCTGACCGAGCGCGTGCAGGATCGTGGCCTCGAACTTTCCCCGGCTGAGCTGCACGTACACGGGGTTCTCCTGGACGCCCGAAAATCCCGCCTCCTTTGCTACGAAGGGGCGATCCACCTCGAGGGGCACGCCGTATCCAGCGCCCGTGCCGAGCGGCGACCGGTCGACGATCCTGCCGGTGAATTCGAGCAGCCGGATGTCGTCCTCGAACCATTCCCTGAATCCGTTCGCCCACAGCGCGACGGACGAAACCATGGCCTTTCGTGTGTGTGTGTATCCCGGAAGCCGGACGGACCCGGACCTCTTCGACAGCGATCCGAGTTCCTGGGACAGGGCCTGCGCCGCCTTCCGGATCTTCGACAGTTCATCCTTGTAGAACAGCCTCAGGGCCGCGAGCACCTGGTCGTTCCGCGACCGCGCCGTGTGTATTTTCTTGCCGAGGTCGCCCAGGCGCTCCGTCAGGCGGTTCTCAATCGCCGTGTGGCAGTCCTCGAGTTCCATGGGAATGGCGAATTTCCCCTGGTCCGCGAGACGTCCGATGGCCTCGAGTTCCTCCGTCAGCCTCCGGACTTCCTCCTCGTTCAGGATCTTGATCCTGCCGAGCATCTTTGCGTGCGCGATCGAGGCAATGCAGTCGTACCGCAGGAGCCTCAGGTCGAGAATCGGGTCATCGCCCGCCGTGAACCGCTCGATTTCCGGATCCGGTTCCGCTTTCTTTTTCCAGAGCTTCACAGCGTGCTCCGAACGGTGAAAACATAATGACGGACGGGCTCCAGAAGCCTTTGCCGGAGCGTGTAATGATAGTTCCGCAGGTTGTTGCATTCGGCCGCGAGGGTGAATTTCCCGAGGTCCAGCAAAACACGGCCGTCGATCACATGCATGGGCACGCGCTGATCGGACGAATACAGGTTGACCACTTCCTCGATCCGGCTGGCGTACCGGTAGTCCACTCCGAAGGTCAGCCTGTGGAAACGCAGTTCCCCCCCTGTCGTGAGCCGGTGCCTGGAGCGATAGTGCAGCATGATCCCGGTCTCCAGGTCCTTGGCGTCAAGATAGGTGTAGCCGGCCTGGCCGGTCAGCATTCCGCCAAGGAATGATCCTTTGATCCGTATCTCGGCGCCGCGGGTTTCGGACGGCCCCATGTTCATGAACTGGAACGCCATGACCGCGGGATTGAAATCCACGTCGATCATGTTCGTGTACCGGCTTGCGAACAGAGAAGCGTCGAGGAAAAACGCGGGCTTCAGGCGCTGCGCCGTCCAATGGAGCGGTTTCAGGAAGAATGGAACGCTGCTGCGGCCGGTAAAAGCCGTGAGGCTGACCGCCTGGTTCGCACCGATCTCGAAGCTCCAGGCGCGCTCCGCTTCCGTCAGCTGCGGATTTTGCACGACCCGGATGCCGGAGACCGTGATGTCGGCGAAAACCTCCGCGATGGACGGGGCGCGGAATCCGTGGCCCGCGGAAAGGCGGACGGAGGATTTTTCGGCCGGGTGGAACACCAGGCCGATTCGGGGATTGATTTCGCCGTCGGAATAGATGCCCTTCACATGGTGGTAGTCGTAACGGGTTCCGAGCGTCAGGGTCCAGAGACGCGCGAATTTCAGCTCATCCTCCCCGTACAGGGCGAGATCGACGGTCTGGGGATTCCCGTAGATCAGCGATGTTGCGCGGTCGAAGATCGCCTCGCCGCCAGCGGTCAGCGCATGGTTTTTCAGGATATAATCAACCTGCGCTTCCGATCCGATCTTGTGGGTCAGGGCATAATCGTTGTTGTCGAAAAAATAATTCCTCCAATGGGTCCTGTACCAGTTGGCCTTCAGAGTGTAGGCGAACGAACGGTTGACGACGCGCCGGTAGGTGGCGGCGGCGTTCGCCTTGGAATAAGTGATGGCATTGCCCAGTTCGACCGGCGGAACCTCAAGCGGGCGGGTCTGGCTGATCCACTGAAGGGCCTCCCCGTGCTGGTTGGTGGCCCAGTTCGCGGTCAGGACCAGGGATTCCCGGTTGGACAGGCTGATCTTGACCTTTCCCATCGCGTTCCAGCGGTCGTAATCGCTGTTCTGGGAGAATCCCGCTGAGCGTTTCCTGCCCGCCGTGACCAGGATGCCGATTTTCCCGACGGAGCGGCTGTGCGAAAGATCCAGTCCGTCGAACGCGAGCGCGTTCCTGAAATCCACCCGGTGCTGCTCAAAAAGACGGTACGTGAGGAAACGGTCGGTCCAGCGCCAGGAATCATAGGCCGGCGTGTCGTAAAAACCGTAAGTCATGCGGAGCCGGGTCTGCGGCGTCGGAGAGGGGTCGCGCGTGATGATGTTGACCATGCCGGCCATGGCGTTCGAGCCGTACAGGGCGGAGCCCGCTCCCTTGACCACTTCGACGCGCTCCACCTCCTCGATGGGGATAGCGTCCCAGTTGATGCCGCCCGTGTCGCCGTTGATCAGCGGGTGACCGTCCATGAGAAGGAGGACGCGGCTGCCGGCCGCCCAGTTGAATCCGGTGGAGCCGCGGAGGTCGATCTGGCCGTCGATGATGCCGAGTCCGGACGTGTTTTGAATCACCTGGTCGAGGGTGGTCGCGTTCCGTGATCGGATGTCCCGGTCGCCGACGACATCCACCGAGGTCGGGGCGTCCTCTATCGCCTGTTTGCGTTTGGAGGCGGTCACCACCATGGCCGGCTGCGGAATGGCGGACTGCCTGAGGCTGAAAAGAACGGTCGCTGTTTTTCCGGACTGGACGGATACGGCCTTGAGGCTCTGATTGTCATACCCGAGGAGCATCGCCACCAGTTCGTACTCCCCGGGCGGCACGGAATGAATGGCGAAGCCCCCCTGTTCGTCCGTCACCGCGCCGAGCATGGTGCCCTTGACGATCACATTCGCGCCGAAGAGGTTTTGTCCGCTTCCGCCGTCCTTGACCCGCCCTTCCAGCGTTCCTTCAGGGGGATTCTGTGAATGGACCGGCACCGCCCATAGAATCCCGAGGATGAGCCAGGTGATGCCGCCTGGAGGAAAGTATTTTGACAAATGCGGTTTCATGGTTTGAAAAACGGAATTGGACGGCTGATATTGGCGAAATCGGCGACAATGTTAAGCCCCTGGATGAGCACGCCGGGCAGCACCTCGATGGAGGATGGCAGGCTCTGGCTTTCCGGATCGCGGTAAAACGCCCCCAACTCCTTGACGCCCAGCAGATTTTCCGGAAACCAGGCCACCATGATCCAGTCATACCTGCCGGGTTGAAGGGCGATCCGGTAATCGTAGGAGTCGGAGAATTTGGGTATTGTATCTCCGATCATGATGTTGCCGTTCGTCAGATTCTGAACGACAAAGGACAGCATGGAGTCACGGTCGGTCATTCCCCGGGGATACGTCTTCGAAACGACCACCAGAACCTGATTCGTCGAATCCGGCCATTCGCCTTTGAAAATCACCTTGCCCTGGATCCCCGAGCCTGATTCGGGCGCTGTGGGATCAAGCCCGTGCCCCTGGTAACAGGACAGCGCGCAAAAAATTGGCAACAGAAGGGAAATGAGGGCGACTCGATTCACCGCGATTTCCTGGATTTCGGCATCTTGGACTTCTTCAGCAGGGCGGCCCCCAGCAATCCGCCCGCGGTGGCAAAAATGGCGTTCCTGATCAGCCCGAAGACGAGGCTGACGAGGACAAAGAACGGACTGTATTCGCTGTAAAGGCGCAGCTGTTCCAGGGAATCCGAAAACTCCCTCGGCATGTCCTTCCAATAGTCGGACATCACATTGAAAAAAGTGTTGGAAAAACCGAATCCGATGAGCGAAAAGAAGTACTGGAGGAGTGCGCCGAAAAGGGCTCCGTACACTCCTGACAGCAACCCTGTGACCGCTCCGTCCGAAGATGTCATATCCGTTTTTTCGGGCAGATTCCGCCTGAAAAACCAGGAGCCGACAAACCCTCCCAACACCACCCAGAGGCAGCACAGACAGTTGCCGAAGTTCAGCACTGGAAACTCGGAGAAGAATGCGATAAATGCGCCTCCGGCGAGGCCTGGAATCAGCTTGCTGGGTTTGTTCTGCATGTCAACCCTTTCGGTTTGGACGGGCCGGAAACGATCTCGTAAACGCCCGGAAGGATGAAAAAGGAAACGGCCATGCCCGGAATCAATCCGGTGATCAGCCGGAGGGCATTGCCCGAATCATGAACTCCGAGACGGGCAAGGCCGAAATCCGCGGCAGCTGGAAGAATGGCTGCGCCAAGAACCCATGCCGGGGGAAATTCACGTTTCAGTCTCCTTCGGATCACGGGAAAAAGCAGCGCGCCGGCCAAAAAACCGGCATAAACGCCCGAGCATCGCGCGCAAACGGCCAGAGGTTCCCCCCAGAGATGGAATGAACGTTCCGGGAGCTGATGGCAGACCCCGGAAAAGAAAAAATATCCGACGGTCGCGGGAAAATCCGACCCATTGCCGAGATGAATCCATGCCGGCGGAAAAACCGCTGCGCACGAGAAAAGGAAGGACGAGAGGAGGATGAAACAATGGGCAATTCTTTGTTTAACCATGCTTTCAATATGTCGAAGATAATCAAAAAAGTCAACCGTTTTTATAAACCATGAATGGATCCACTATCACATGAAAACGCTGCCAACAAACGACAGGGTGACTGTCAAAGGGGATTGGATCGGGAAGTCCGGTTATTGACGTAAGCGGCGGTACATGCATAAATATATGTTTTGTAAGAGTTTTTATCATTGAATATCATGCCTTTCGAAAAAAAATATTTTCATCATAGGCCTTTTCCCATTTACCGATCAGGCCGGACCTTAGAGTTGACATTGTGAGTTTTATCGTTTATATTACGAAATCTATGGTTAAAAACTGAAAGGGGAAAATGGTTTCGACATCCGAATTTCGTAATGGTCTGGTGATGCTGCTTGAAGGAGATTTATACACGCTCGTCGATTTCCAGCACGTTAAACCCGGTAAGGGTGTGGCTTTTGTGCGGACCCGGATCAAAAACATCAAAACAGGCCGGGTTCTCGACCGTACTTTCCGGTCCGGGGACAAGGTCGAAGACGTGCGCCTCGATCAGAAAACCGCCCAATATCTTTATAGACACGACCGTGATTACGTGTTCATGGACACCTCCACGTACGACCAGATGACGCTGACCGAGGAACTGGTCGGTGACGCCGCATTGTACATGAAGGAGAACCTCGAGGTGGAACTCATATTCCACGGTGAAACCCCCATCGGCGTGAATATACCGAATTTCGTGGATTTGAAAATTGTCAAGACCGATCCGGGATTCAAGGGGGACACGGTTTCCAACTCGTTCAAACCTGCCACGCTTGAAACCGGCGCAGTGATTCAGGTCCCTCTCTTTCTGACCGAAGGAACGATTGTGAAGGTCGACACGCGAACCGGAATTTATGTGGAACGGGTCAAATAACCGGTGATTCGGGAGAGTACGCCATGAACCTGAACGATGTCAAACGGCTCGTCAAGCTGGTCGAGGCGAGTTCGATAGACGAGCTGGAAATCCACGAAGACAAACTGCAGATCCGAATCACCCGGAACAAACCGTCCCAGCCGATGACTTTATCGGCACCCGTCCCCCAGATGGTGCAGGCCGTGCCCCATGGCGCCCAGGCACCGAGGATGGACAACTCCCCCCATGAAGCCAGGATAGAACTCAAGCCGACCCAAAAAAACGAGAACTTGATCGAGATTCGATCCCCCATGGTCGGGACCTTCTATCGGGCGCCTTCGCCGGACTCCGAGCCTTACGTCCGGGAAGGCGACACGATCCAGCCGGGCAAGATATTGTGCATCATCGAAGCGATGAAGTTGATGAACGAGATCGAGGCTGAAATCACAGGCAAGATCGTCAAGATGCTCGTTGAGAACGCGCGTCCAGTCGAATACAACCAGCCGTTGTTCCTCGTGGAGAAACAATAGGCCCCCTCCCATGCGGAAAATTCTGATCGCCAATCGGGGCGAAATCGCTCTCCGCATCATCCGCACCTGCAAGGAACTGGGCATCACCACGGTGGCCGTCTATTCCGAGGCGGACCGCGAATGCCTCCACACGCGCTTTGCGGACGAAGCGGTTTGCATCGGCCCGGCCTCCGCGGCGGACAGCTATCTCAAGATCCCCAGCATCATCAGCGCCGCTGAAATCACCAATGCCGAGGCCATACACCCGGGATACGGATTCCTGGCCGAGAACGCAGAATTCGCCGACATCTGTGAATCGTCCGGCATCCGGTTCATCGGCCCCACCGCCGAGATGATCATGCGCATGGGCGACAAGATCTTCGCCAAGAACATGATGCGCAAGGCGGGAGTTCCCGTGATTCCGGGGAGCGACGGCGGCGTTCCGAACGAGAAGGAATGCCAGGTGCTGGCGAAAAAGATAGAATATCCGGTGATTTTAAAGGCCGCGGCGGGCGGCGGAGGCCGCGGCATGCGGATCATCCGCGGGGAGAAGGAGATCCGCCTCGCCTTCGCGGCCGCCCAGACCGAGGCCCAGGCGGCTTTCGGAAATCCCACCCTGTATCTCGAGAAATATTTCGAGAGCCCGCGGCACGTCGAAGTCCAGCTGATCGGAGATGGAAAAGGAGAGGTCATTGCGCTCGGGGAGCGTGAATGTTCCATTCAGCGCAAACACCAGAAGCTCATCGAGGAATCCCCGTCACCGGCTGTGGGCGCCGCCCTGCGCAAGCGGATGCTGCAGGCGGCCGTGAAGGGCGCCAAGGCGGTCAATTACCGGAGTGCGGGCACCATCGAGTTTTTGCTGGACAGCGACGGCAAGTATTATTTCATGGAGATGAATACACGCATCCAGGTCGAGCACCCGGTGACGGAAATGGTGTACGGGGTGGACCTGGTCAAGGAACAGATCCTCATCGCGGCGGGCGAGGAGTTCAAACACATCCATCCGACCATCGAACCCTACGGTCATGCCATCGAATGCAGGATCAACGCTGAAGACCCATCCAAGGGATTCCGTCCGTCTCCGGGAAGGATTTCGAGCTTTCATGTGCCCGGAGGCATGGGCGTCCGCGTTGACACCCATGCCTATGCGGGATATCAGATACCCCCGTACTACGACTCCCTGATCGCCAAGCTCATCGCCTACGGCCACGACCGTCCGGAAACCATCCGGCGCATGCGCCGCGCGCTCGACGAGTTCATCGTCGAGGGCGTGCCCACCACCATCCCCTTCCATAGGCAGGTCATGACGGACGACCGTTTCGTCAGCGGGAATTTCAACACCCATTTTCTTGAAAACTTCACGCTGCGCGAAGAACCGATTGAAAAACACCATTGAGAAGGACGGAAACATGAACATACCGGCGGATCTGCGTTACACGAAGGAACACGAATGGGCTCGCCTCGAGGGAGGTTCGGCCGTCATCGGCATCACGGATTACGCGCAGGGGGAACTCGGGGACATCGTTTTCGTGGAACTCCCGGCTGTCGGGAAGGAAACCGTGCAGATGCAATCCTGCGCCTCCATCGAGGCGGTCAAGGCGGTGTCGGACCTGTACGCCCCCCTCACCGGCGAGGTGGCTGATGTGAACCGCGAACTCGAGGCCTCGCCCCAGCTGGTCAACCAGGATCCCTACGGAAAAGGCTGGATTTTGAAAATCAAGATCGCGGACAAAGCCGACTGGGACAAACTGCTGATTCCGGAAGAATATCGGAAACTGATCGGTTGAATGAATGACTCCGCCGCAAGCGGCGGAGTGTCTGCTGAAAACGAGACCTTCG
>Ga0316628_100002294_pt1 | contig 14092 bp, 17 predicted proteins | sample OWC_Aug_M2_C1_D5_FD_207648 | JGI IMG/M metagenome (GOLD analysis project Ga0316628, IMG submission 207648) | Wetland soil microbial communities from Old Woman Creek delta, Ohio, United States - OWC_Aug_M2_C1_D5_C | ecosystem: Environmental > Terrestrial > Soil > Wetlands | place: USA: Ohio... | reverse complement strand
CGAGTGGCAGCCCGGTCTCGGTGCTCAACCGCTGCAGCGCATCGAGCTTCTCGTTGTCGTAGCCGGTGCGCAGCAACTCGACCGCAATCCACGCCCGACCTGCGAAGACTGCCCCGACCCATTCGAGCTCGGCAAGCGCCGCGTCTTCATCATGGGAATCACCTGGCAGCCAGAGCGCAAGGCAGCCTGCCGCGCCATGTTCCACATCGATGCGCGCGAGCCGATAGCTGCCTTTGCTGGCAGCGCGCCGGCCTTCGGTGATGAGTTCGGACAGATTCCCGTAAGCCGCGCGGTCCGGCGCCAGCAGCACGAGGCGCGGGCCGTCATCGAGGGTGAGCTCGGAGCCGACAAGAAGCTTGAGACCGGCATCGCGCGCCGCGAGATGCGCGCGCACCACCCCGGCGAGCGAACATTCATCGGTGAGCGCAAGCGCGCCATAACCCAGTGCCTTCGCACGCTGCACCAGTTCTTCCGGGTGCGAGGCACCGCGCAGGAAACTGAAATTCGACAGGCAATGGAGTTCGGCATATGCGGGCGACCCGGTCTTCCCGGGACGAGGGAGCGTGGATTCCATGGCGCCACCGCGTCCCGATCATCCGAAGATTCCGTGCAGCCACCAGCGTCGCGGCAGCCGGGTTTCACGGAAGATCCAGTAGCATTCCCCGGCGCGGTTGCGCGCCACGAAGTAGTCGCGGCCGATCTCGGCTTCGTCCCACCAGCCGCTCTCGATGCGCTCGGCGCGGCCATCGAGATCGAGCGCGCTGCCGATCCAGGGCTGATCGCCGATCTGCTTCAGAGGCACCGGTTCCGGCAGGATCCAGAACGGACGCTCGCCGCTGTTGATCACCGCTTGCGCAGTCACCGGCGCCGAATAACCGTGCGCCCTTTCCGGCCGGTGCTCGGGGATGGCATGAACGGTCCGCACGGCCTTCTCGCCCAGCCGCGCGCGCAACCGCTCGATGAGCGCAGCGGCAAACTCCTCCGAAGCCTGACGCGGTGCGAACAGATCGATGGTGGGCGTGCCGAGCGGCGGCAGTTCCGCCGCACGCAGCGCCAGCGCCTCGACCGGCTCTGCAAGTTCGATGCGCGCGAGCCTTTCGCGAAACAGTTCGATGAGGTGTTTCGGATCGCGCGTCAGCGCGGTCAGCCGCAGCTCGATCCTGCTGGCCGCCGCTTTGGGATGGACTAGCGTTAACATGAGCGCGCGCACGCCGGCGGTGCGCGCACGCAACTCGCCGCACAATTCGGCCACGAGCCGGTTGAGCGCAAACACCAGCGACTCGACGTTCTCGACCGTGCCCGGCAATTCAAGGCGCGAATCGAAGGTCGCGGGCGGCACGAACGGTGCGCGCAGATCAGGCATGCGCCCCAGCGCCTGATCGAGCTGCTGCACGAAGGTCAGACCCAGGCGTCTGGCGAGTCCATCGCGCGGCAGCCGCAGGCAGTCGCCGACCTGGGTAATGCCCATGCCCTTGAGGCGCGCGAGCTGTGTGGGCGCGAGATCGAGCACGGAAAGCGGCAGTTCACCCACCGCGCCGGCAAGCCTTGCGCTATCGGTGATCTGCGCATCCTGCCCGGCGCGCGCGAGCCAGCTGGCGGCGAGCTTGGTGGGTGCCACGGCGCACTGCGCCTCGAAGCCGAGTTCGGCCAGCCCGAGCTCGACCTGAGTCAGGAGATTCTCGAGATCGCGGAAGAGACGCAGGCTCCCGCCCACTTCGAGCAGCAGCGTATGCGGCGCCACAGGATGCACGAGCGAGCTGAACTGCCCGGCCCAGGCGGCAAGCCGGTGGAGCGCGTGGCGTTCGAGTTTTGGATCACGCGCGACAACTTTCAGATCATTCGCGAGTGCGAGCGCGGCGCTCGCGCGCATACCCGGTTCGATCCCGTGGCGCGCGGCGGCGCTGTTGGCACGCAGCACCTGCCGCTCCCGCCCCGGCCCGTCACAGACGATGAGCGGGTGCGTGTGCGCGCTGGCGCGCGTGTAGACCTCGAGTGGCAGGTTGGGGAAATAAAGACCGAGCCAGAGCATGATTCACCTCCAGGGCCACCGGCCCCGTGGGCCAGCCGCCGCGACGTTTGATGACTTCGATACTGAGCCGCCGGGCGGCATCGTGCGCGGGCATGAGCTTGAGACGCACGGCCGCGGGCGAGCTGTGTTCGGCGGCATTGGCGCGCCGGAACAGAATGCCGAGACTGTTGCCGGCTTCGGCCGCGAGCTGCAGGCGGCGCAGGCTCTGGCTGTCCGCATCGTTCAGCCAGGCGAGCACCGCACCGCAGGTGCCGGAGCGCAGCGTCTGCTCCACCGCCCAGAGCGCATCGGTGCGCTCGCGCGGATGGACGAGCAGCACGTGATCGAGATTGACACCGCCACGCTTCAGCGCCGGCGCATACGGGATATAGGGCGGCGCCACGAACGTCACCCAGCGCTCTTCGTGAGTGAGGCGCGCGAGCGTCGGCAGGAGCAGGCGCAGCTCCCCGATCCCGGCACGATCGATCAGGATCTCGATCAGCGAGCCCTGCGGCCAGCCGCCGTTGAGCGCGGCATCGAGCGCCGGGTAGCCGGAGGCGAGCCCGGATGGCGGGGAAGCGCGGCCCCCGCGCCAGACGTTGGCGCGCTGCATCAGGTCGTCGAGATTCATCGGAGTTTCTGCTGACGGATAACGCCGACGCCGATGCCTTCGATCACCAGCGGCGAGCGGCGCAGATCGACTTCGATCGGTTCGAACTCGGGGTTCTCGGGCAGGAGGCGCACGATCTCGCCGCGGCGTTGGAAGCGCTTCACGGTGACATCATTCTCGATGCGCGCCACCACGATCTGGCCGTTCGTGGCCTCGGGCGTGCGATGCACGGCCAGCAGATCGCCATTCAAAATGCCGGCGTCGCGCATACTCTGGCCGCGCACGCGCAGCAGGTAGTCGGCGCGCGGCTCGAACAGCCGGGGATCGACCAGGTAGCGGCTCTCGATCTGCTCCTCGGCGAGAATCGGATGACCGGCTGCCACCCGGCCCACGACCGGCAGGCCTTCATCAACGAGGCGGATGCCGCGCGAGGCGCCCGGCACGAGCTCGATCACGCCTTTGCGGGCCAGCGCCTGCAGGTGTTCCTCGGCGGCATTCGGCGAGCGGAACCCGAGCTCCTGCGCGATTTCGGCGCGGGTCGGCGGGCGTCCGGAATCAGCGAGGCGGCGCCGGATCAGGCCCAGGATTTCGGCTTGGCGTTTGGTCAAAATTTCCATGATACCTGTATATATAACCAGTACTGGTTATATATACAGGTACGAACCGTCTTGTGCAAGCCCGGCTTGGAGCGACGGGGAAATGCCGTGAATTTCAGCGCAATTCCGCCTGCCCCGGGTTAAGAATTTTGGCTCAGCGCCAGCAGATCACGGTATCGGCGGACGCCACGACGTCGAGAATCTCATCGTAGCGCCGGCCGCACGGCTGCACGTTAACGATCGCTCCGAGACGTCTCAGCATGGTGGCCATCTCCGTCAGCCCGGCGGGCATGTCATTGCCGAGATAGAGAATGAGAACGTGCCGGTTCGGATTCATATCACGTACACCACGTCGGCGCCGAGGATGTCTCGAGCCAGAGACTCGGTCACCTGCGTGGGGTCCTCGAACACTTCATGCGGCACTTCGGCGAAGTCCAGCGCTTCGAGCTGCTCCCGCACCGGCGATGAATCGTCCAGTCCTCCGAGTACCGCGACCTTCACCGTGTCGTTCACCAGCGTGAGGCCGGCGGCAACCCGCAGCGCCTCGACCTTGTTGTATTTGGCAACCACAAGAATGTTCTTCTTCATGGCGGGTTAGAGCACGATCACCTTGTCACACTCGTGAGCCAGTTCGGCATTCTGGAACTGACCCGCCATGGCCACGCCATCCGGCGCGGCACCGCTGCCGTGGATTTGCCAGCTGTGTTCGCAGGCTTCCAGCCGGAGCTTTCCGCTGTGCACGAGGTCAAGCAGGCGCGCCGAGTGCAGCAATCTCACACCACTGTCGGTCAGGAAGCATCGGCATTGCCACCCGCGCGCGACGGCGGCAGACGCCAGACCCACCAACTGGTCCTCGGCCAAGTCGTTCGTTGCCACGAGCCCCAAATACATGCCTTTTCTCTTCGGTTGCGTGGGTCAATGTTCACTGCGCCTTGTCGGTAACGGCCGGCGAAGTGGCGGCCGGTGGTTGGCTCGTCGGGGAGAGTGAGTAACCAACCAGCAAACCGACAAAGAACACCACCACCACGATGACAATCCACAAACTCGTTTTCATGCAGCCACCCTTTGATCTGCTCTCAACTCTTGCGGATGCGCCAATGCATCGCGTTGCCGGCCTGCCGTGTCTGCTCGACGATCTCGTTGCCATCCGTCTGGCACATGGCGAGGATGGATTCGCCGGAGGAAGGATTGTCGAACACCAGTTCCAGGACTTCTCCCTGCTTCAGCTTTTCCATGGCCTTCTTGGTGTACAACTGCGGATGCGGGCAGACATAACCCTGGACATCCAGAATGTAATTGCCGTCACTGACCTTTTCGAATTTTACCGCCATGAGTGCTCACCTCTACTGTTGCCTGATCTTGTCGGACGCCGTCAAAGCTCGAGTCCCACGACTTCCTTGGCCATTTTGCGCTCGATCCACCAGTTAAAGAACTTCACGCCGAGAAAGCCGCCCACCGTCATGCCCAGGCCGAACAGCCAACCCGAAGGATCGCCATTGGTGACCGTCGCGAAGAACGCGCCGATGTTACAGCCCAGGCCGATGCGCGCACCGAGCCCCATTAGCATTCCACCGAATATAGCCCATACGGCAATCTCGACGGATGGCCACTTGAGTTTGAACTCGTTATTGAGGAGCGCCATGACAGCTGAACCGCCGATGAGCGCGAACGACATCCACAGCACCGGATTCAGCACAGGGTTCGGCAGACCGTTGTCGAGCCCGAAAAAGATATTGTGCATCTCGTTGATGCCGAGCTTGTCGAGCACCCACGCCGCGCCCTGCGCCTCCTGCGTGGTGATGTAGAAATAGCCCGGGTCGAAGACCGTATCCTGGATGCTGAGACCGCTGGTATGACCCATGGCCTTGAGGAGCTCGCCCGCGTTGAGGATGTTGAAGTGCTGCTGCAGACCCTGCATCACCCACATGTGTAGCCCGGCGGCGATGCCCAGGATCAGACCGGCGATGGCGGTGCGGTGCGAAGCCGTGATCATGGTCCAGTAACCGGCGAGCTCGGTGCGCCAACCACGGTAGACGATCGACTTGTCGCGCAAGTAGCTCTTGCGGTACCAGCGCACGTAGATGAGCGCCAGGATCACGACCGCCGGCAGGAAGGAGTTGATCAAAGAATTGCCGATAAATGCCGCGGCGAACGGGCTCGAAAAGTGCATCAGCTCTCCGATCGTCTTGGCCGACAGGTCCCAGATATAACCGGCGGTAAACTGGTCGTACCAACCGTCCGTCGGTGTTAACACCGCCGGCAGGTCCTTGGCGGCCGCCGAAATTGTCCACGCTGCCGGTACCAGATGATTGAGCCATCCGCCCAGGTCGACGAAGATGGCCTGCGTGAAGCTGAGCGACAGGACCACCAGCAGCGCCGCAACACTGCCTTCGCCGGTCTTGTAGAGCGAACCCGACGCGCAGCCACCGGTAAATACCATGCCGATGCCAAACACCAGGCCGCCGAACACGGAGTAGAGGCCGATTGGTGAGGGATGGAAGGTGCTCTTACCAACAGCCGTGACGTAAGCCGACACCAGGCTGAAGAGCACGATCGCGATCATGATACCCACGGCCATGCGCGGCACGCCGACCGCGAACAGATCACGGATTGCCGACGCCATGCAGAAGCGACCGTACTGCAGCACCATGCCGTAAATGAAACCGAACCACAGGTATGCGGAAAGGTAGATGTACCGCTGATCGATTGAGAACGTCCATAGTGACACGGCAACAAAGAATCCCAGCACCAGGTACGCGCGCAGGATATTGTTGCCGTTCTCGGCCGTGGTTTCGGCCGCTTGCACCGAAACCGGGTTACTCGTCACGTGATTCATCGACCGGCTCCTCCTCCCTACGGATTGCGACGTCTTTCTGCATGTAGACCCTCCAGCACTGCGCGTCCTGGCAGGTCGCGAGGTGCACGCCGTTATAGTTCGGCGACATGAAGGGAATGGTTTCGACGGAGCTCAGATTGTCGGTGATGATCTCGATGACATCCCCGTCGGCGGCCTCGGCGAGCGCTCGCTTTGTCAGCAGATTGGTGCGAAGGCAAGTATCGCCGATAAAGTTGAAGGACAGCGTAACAAACAGGCATCCGTAGCCAAATATCTCGACCCACTCCTCCTTCATCCCGGTCATCGCGTCGCCTCGCAACGATCTCCTCAAACCCAGCAACTCGGCGAGACTGCCATGCTCCAAGACACCCCAGAAAACGGGCTTCCGTATCGTCAACTCTTTGATCATTCCCCGCGCTCCGATTCCATCAATTCCCGGCCATAGTCGAGGCAAAAAAGAGCAAATATCATGCCTGATACCAAACATGCTGTTTTCACGAATTTTTGGCCGTGTGTCGAGCTCGATTCGTGCGGTCTCTGGCGATAAATCGCAATATACCGATGATGCATTGCGCTGATATTGTTTTTTGCAATCAGTTTTCCGTGCGTCGCATGTCTGTCGTCGCGACATTAAGGCGGTAGGTGCTGTGGCAACCAAGACGCTGACGGCGACAAGGGGATCGGACCACCAGTCGGCGTTCGCACACGTCGATGTCATGTTCGCCAGGCCGAGCTTGACACGCACGCTTCGGTCGGATCACAAAATGCCGGGGGTTTCACGGAGTACCTGGAGCCGGGTACGGGACGAAGCAATCTGCTTATTTTGCCTTAATGATGAGCACTCATTGCGTCAAGCGGCCCCTCAGAGCACGGGACCCCTAGCATTCTTTCGCGAGTGTCCAGGCTCGTGACCTCAGCGTCATTACCTCCATCGTGCATCGGTGAGACCCCTTGAAACTGGCAATTTCTCACGACTCCATGCTAGCTGCTCACCGAACGTGCCACCTTGAGCCGGCGCGGGATCCCGTACAGCCATCTCGCGAGGCCCCACACGATCAGCCCGGCGACGGCCAATGCGCTCACGACGGCAACCGGTTCCGGGATCACGGGCGTCAATTGCGCGGCGAGATCGCTCCACTCCAGACTGCGCAAGGGATCCATCAGCGGCTGATACCCGGCGAGCCAGATGTTGACGAGCGTCCCGGCAAACAGTGATAAGCCGATGAGGCCGCCGACGTACAAGAGCACGGCGCGCGTGCCAAACACGCGCTGAAGCGCAATGAACTCCGGGAGGTTGGTGGCCGCCCCGGTCACCAGAAAAACAATCGCGGCGCCGGGACCGGCTCCGGCGGCGAGCAGCGCGGCAACCAGCGGGATATGAGCCACGGCGCACACATAGAGACTCGCGCCGAAAAGCGCCACAAGGAGCAGCGAGGAAAACGGCGCCGACGCCCCGAGGTAGTGGCCGATCCAGTCCGACGGGAGCGCGGCGGCGAGTACTCCGGCGAGTGCCGCGCCGGCACCGATGTAGAGCCCGAGCGTGGGACCCAGCTCGCCGAAGCCCCAGCGCAAGGCGCTCCAAAACCGTTGCGTAACGGGCCTGCTGGCCGACCGCTCCGTGGTGCACGCGCCTGAGGCGCAGCAGGTCTCGAGCCGGATCGCCACGCCAGTTGCAGATACCCGGCCACCATGTTCGACGAGGTAGCCGATCAGAAACGGCGCCACCAGACCGAAGATGACATACGCCAGGGTAAGCTGTGGACCGAGTAATGCATAGGACAGGATCACCGCGGCGGGGTTGATCACCGGGGTTGCGACCGCAAAGGCGATGACCGCTGCCAGACGCACACGGCTCAGGTAAAAGCTCACCGCGAGGGGAATCACTCCGCAACTGCAGATTGGCAACATGGCGCCCAGACCAACGGCGCCGAGCACGCCAAACATCCCGGAACGGTGCATAATCGCGCGCATGCGCCCGATCGGCAGAAATTCATGGATCAGACCGCCGGCGCAGAGGCTCACCAGGATCCAGAAACCGGCTTCGAGCACGATACCCGTGGCCACGGACGCGATTTGCGCAAGTGTATCGAACATTGCCCCTCCTTCCGCCTGCGTTCGCCGTTAACCCTGTATCGCCTTCAGCTGTCCACGCACCACCGTGACCTGCGCATCCAGCTGCCGGATCAGCTCGGCGGGGCAGACAAGGCGTCCCCCCTGGTGGCAATCCGAGGCGGACTTGAGCAGCGCGTTCAGCAAGATCATCGAAACGTGCAACTGGCGGCGCTCGGGTGTTGGCCGCGGGCCCTCCTGTCGGACGATCTCGCGTAACCGTTCGCGTTGCACCTCCACATCCTGACGGAATGCGGTCGCATTCCCGTTCCCCTTTGCCGCGACCACCAACGCCTCGGCGCGCTCGGTCCACGCGCGCTCCGCCGAAACGCCGCCGGCCGACCAGACGGTCGTTGACAGACAGAGCAAAACCGCCGTAACGAGCCACCGCTGTTCTGTCCGTGACCGCATCGGCGTGGAACTCACTCGTCCAGCCGATAGCGCTTGATCTTGCGCCACAAGGTTGACTTGTCGATACCGAGAATCTCGGCGGCGAGCCCCCGGTTGCCCTTGGTCTCGCGCAGCGTCTTGGCGATGAAATAGGCTTCGATCTCCTCGAGGCTCTGCGGTGCCAGGTGGTCGAGCGCCCGGCTCAGACCCTCAGGGGCCTTCGACAGTTCCGGCGGCAGCACGTCTACGTCCAGCACGTCGGTCTCGGTCAGGATGATCATGCGCTTGATGAGATTCTCGAGCTCCCGCACGTTTCCCGGCCATTCGTGGCGCATGAACGCCTGCAAGACCGCTGTCGTCACACCCTTAACCTTCTTGCCCAGCTGGGTCGTGATCCGATTCACAAAATAATTTGTCAACATCGGGATGTCGTCACGCCGCTCGCGCAACGGCGGCACATTGATTTCGATCACCTTGAGCCGATAGTAGAGATCCTCGCGGAACTGGCCGCGCTCGATCATTTCGGGCAGGCTTCGATTGCTGGCGACCAGCACACGCGCGTCAGTCGTCCGCGGCTCGGTATCGCCCAGACGATAGAAGCTTCCGTCCTGCAGCACGCGCAGCAGCTTCGCCTGCAACGGTTGCGGCGCATTGTTTATTTCGTCGAGGAACAAGGTTCCGCCGTTCGCCGCTTCAAACAGACCGGGCTTGGTCCGGTCGGCGCCCGTGAAGGCGCCTTTCTGGTAGCCGAACAACTCGCTCTCGATGATGTTCTCCGGGATCGCCGCGCAGTTGATCGCAATGAAACGGTTGTCCTTGCGAGGGCTCTGCATGTGAATCTGGCGGGCAACCAGTTCCTTGCCGCTCCCGCTCTCGCCCGTGATCAGCACACAGAAGTCGTAAGCCGTCGAAGCATCGATCATGCGACGGACATTCTCCATGGCCGGCGCGCGGCCGATCAGGCCGTAGCCCTCTTCATAATAAATCCGGTTAGCAACCCGAAGACGGAGGTTCTCGCGCGAGAGCAGATAGTGATCCAGCGCCCGCTCGACAGTGTGACGTAGCTCTCCGGATTCATATGGCTTGCGCAGGTAATCGTAAGCGCCGCTCTTGAGGGCCTCGACTGCCGATTCCACCGTTGCATACCCAGTGACCAACACGACCAGGGTGGACGGCGTGCGCTGTTTCGCAAAGCGAAGCACCTCCATCCCGTCCACGCCCGGCATTCGCAGATCGGTTACGACCACCGCGACTTCCGTGTCTTCGATTATCGCCAGCGCATCTTGTGCACTCTTGGCACTGATCACATTGGCTGGCAGTGGCGCGAGTATGTTCGCCGCAAGCTCACGCATGTTCACATCGTCCTCGACCAGCAGAATGACGGGTCGTTCGTCAGGACGTTCGTCGGGCGTCAATTCCTGCAATTCAGCTGCCATGGCTCACGGCCTCCCCGGAATGCACACAAGGCAAAGTCAGCACGAACCGTGCACCGTCCCGGAACGTGCCATCACACTGTATGCTACCGCCAAGCTTCGTAACGATCGACTGACTGATGGCGAGTCCGAGCCCGGTCCCCTTGCCGACTTCTTTCGTGGTAAAAAATGGATCGAAGATGCGGCGACGCAGCTCGGGTGCGACACCGGGTCCGTTGTCCTCCACCACCACTGCGGCCTGGTGCTCCCCCTGTGCCCGCACGCTCACCGCCACGCGCGGCCCGTGTCCGCCGGCCGTGGCCTGGATCGCGTTCAGCAGCAGATTCACGAGCACGATATCGAGCTGCCCAGGCGAAACTCTGACTTGAAGGGCTGGTCCCGGCCTGAACGAAACATCGACTTCATAGCGCTTGCCCTGGCAGGTGACAATGGTGTCGACCACCTCCCTGACAGCGGCATTCAGCTCGCAGGTCTCGAGCTGGCAGTGGTCGCGTCGCGCATAGTTCAGCAGGTCCTCGACGATGCGCGCACAGCGCCTCGCCTCCTGCGAAATGATTTTCGTATACCTTCCGGTCTGCTCCGCGCCGACATGCGTGTCACCGATCAGCTGCGCGTAGCCGATGATATTGCCGAGCGGGGTATTGAGTTCGTGCGCGACGCCCGCCGCCAGCTGTCCCATCGCTGCGAGCTTCTCCATGGTATAGATATGCTCCTGCAGGCGCTTATACTCCGAGATGTCCAATATGCTGACGACGGCGCCGGTCTCGTCGGGGTGATCCGATCGAAAGAACGACAGGTTCAACGCAAAGTAGCGCGGTTCTCCACCGACGTGCAGCAGGATTTCCTTGTTGACGATCGGCCGCTCGTAGAGGAAGGCATCGCGCAGTATTTCCCGGCTGGCCTCGTCGAGCGCAAACAGGTCGAACAGATTCTTGTTCCGCAGTACGTCGCCCGAACGACCAAAGAGCGTTTCGGCCTCCTGATTGGAGAGATTGATCCGCTGGTCGCCGTCCAGGCAAACCAGTGCACCGGGAAGGCTGCGGAGAATCGCCTCGTTGCGGTTTCGTTCGCCGATGACCTGGTTCTGACATTCTTCCATCTCGGCGAAAGTGGAGCCGAGATTCGCCATTGCCAGATTGTGGTCCGCTACGAGTCGTCGCAGAAAGCGATCGGGAAAACGGGAAACGGCGACCGGATCCAGAGCGCCCTCCTGGGCCCGCAGAATGCCCTGGTGCATGGCACGCAGGACCCGGCGGTAGGCGAAGTGGGCATACAACAGGGCGGCGAACCCTGCCACGAGGATGCCGGTGAGCAGCAGTGCGACATACTTGAACTGTGGCGCCAGACCTGGCGCAAGGAAGAGATACAGGCCCGCTGTTCCGGCCCCGAGCAACGTGCCGATGAGCACCCATTTCCATTGCCGGACCGAGGCTCGTGTCTCCCGGCGCTCCGGCCAGGTGCCGCCGGTCAGGTCGCCCCCTTTGATTGCTACCGGTTCCCGGCTCGAATCATCAAGAAAGGCTAGGCGCATGGCAGTTCAGCCGTATTGCCGTTGGCCAATGACGATACACCCAACTGCGGCCAAGCAGGTAATACTTGCCCGCCGGCGCATCCCTCTCCAGACCCCTGTCGTCCCCGCCCCTAAAAGATGAACTGAAGCGCTACCGTCGCCTGGTTGTAGTCCCGCAGGGCTGCGTTGGTCGGGTCCTGCTTGTCGAATTGTATATTGGCGTATTCGAAGGTGACTTTGAGGTTCTGACCATCGATATAGTAGTTCGCCCCGAGCCCCTTCCAGGTCTGGTCAAACAGGCCGGTATTGACGCCATAATCGGACTTTTCGTACCGGAAATAGGGCTGGAGACGACCCAAGCCGAGCTTGTTCGGAAAGAGATACCCGCCCTTGACGTAGTAACCCTTCATTTGGGCAGAGACCGGGAAATCGGGATCCGGGCTGGCGTTGACGGCGTTGTCCGTGTCGTAATTCATATAGGCGGCCGAAAGCGTGTAGGTGCCGCTTGCGGTCGGGTACTCGTAAAACACGTCCGCTGTCCAGGCGCTGTAGTTCACGGGATCGGTGCGCGCCGGATAATTGGCAAACGCAACATCCGCCTGGTAGTCGTAGGCAGCACCGATGGTCAGCACCTTGCGCGTACCGAGGTAGGTGCCAAGATAGCCGTAGTCGGTCTCAGGATCGAGCAGCGACAAGTGTACGCGAGCGGTGTAGCGCGGGCTCGACTTGGCCACCAAATCGCCCTGGCGGCCGTCGGCAATCATGAACCGGTACTGGAATTTGGCGTCGAAGAGATTGCCCCAGATGGCATAACCCGTGTCGCGCGTGCCGCCCCCGTCCGCACCGAAGGGCGTGTAGGAAATCACCTCGGCGCGGTCGATGGTCAGCGGTTCATAGCAAGCTTCGAGATTCTCGCGCGTGAAGGTGTTCTTGAACCGACCGGCGATGAAACGCACGCCGTCCGTATAGTCAAGCGTGAGGTAGGCATCCCGGTAATAGACCGGCCGGTCGGCGTTGCCGAGCTTGTTGTCGTTACCGGCTTCGAACTGGACATAGAACCCCACATAATCGTTGTACTGACCCGCGAACAGCAAGCGGTTGCGGCGAAAGAAGGTGTCGTAATAGCTGGCGTCGTTGGTCGCCGAGGTGTAGCCGCGATATTGCGTCCACAACTGGGCGGCGTAGCTGATGGTCACGTAGCCTTGCTGGCCGAATGGGATGGTCGGTCCGGCCAGCGCTGCCGCCGGCGCACCGGCGAGCAGCAAGCCGAGCAATTTGGTGCCAAACGGGATGCACGACTTTTTCCTTTGAAGGCTTGTTATCATTGGATCCCCCCACGCAGTGGTGTGTGAGTTTGGTCAGCTGTTGATGAATTGGCCCGTCAATTCGCCTTCTGGTACTGCTTCATCAAGGCCGTCGTGTCTTGCCCCTTGTGGCACGATGCACAGCGCTCGGGTTTGGTCCGTGGATCCGGCACCAGGTTCGCGTGGGCCAGCTCCTTCTTGATGATCCTGGGATTTCCCGCGTGGCAGCCTACGCAGTCGTCGTTGACATGCATGTGCTGCGCGTGCCAGAGACCGTTCGCTTTGTCCATTTTCGGGGCTGGGGCGCGCTGGCCGTTGTGGCACTTGAAACAGGATGAGGCGCCGATTCCGCAGGCGTTCGCGATGGGAATCGGGGACCATGCCTGCGCAGGCGCGCGCAAGGCCTCGTAACCCCAACCCGAAGCGGAACTTGCTGTTGGTGCCGTCGACTCACTCGCCACGCCAGTTGCGGGTTGGTGTGATGTTTCGAGGAACCAGGACCACGACCCGAGGACCAACGTCAGGAGCGTCATGAGCCCAACCCCAACGGCGAGACGCCGGATCATTCGAAAGGCGGGATGACGCGTGGTTCTCGGCGATGCGTTCATTGTTTCTCCTCCTCCGTTACGAGTCCCCGGTGAAATTGGTCACCAGGACGTGATTCGTGATGTCTTTGCCATGAACAAAAGGTCCAACCTCAGTTCTTGTTGCTGGTGCGCGCCTCCTCGGCCCGGCGAATGTCAGCCTCGCCTACGCCACCCTTGGCAGAGGTGCAGCCGGAACTCGTCGCAGAACGGAAACGCAGCCGTCCGGGTTTCGCATCGCTGGCTTTTTCGTCCGTGACGGCCGCAGTCTTGTCGGTTGCCGTGCTTGCCGCGGGCATTGTTGCGGGCTTGTCTCCGTCCGCCGTCGTGCCGGCACTCGCCGCCGTCGAAACCAGCATCATCAGCGGCAGCCCGACGCTTGCCAAAATCAGTGGAATTCGTGCGCTCTTCATAAGCATTCTCCTCACAACGTTAATGCGCGAATTGCATAATATATGCCACCCTGTTTTTCCCTTTGATTCATTCGTTTTCATCCAGAAACCGCATTGCAGAACTCTATGCCAAAGTGCATACCAAGCAATTTGCAATAGTGCCACGGTGCGATGACAAGCACCTACCGAATGACCGTGTGAGCCAGGGTGACGTGGTAACGCGCTTCTTCAGCCTGCTCCAACGCCTCGTTCAGCAGTTGCCGCGTTTCACCCGTGACGTTCGAGGTGTGTCGCAACGCGTACTCAAACGAGCGCACGTA